>Ga0213867_1000018_pt1 | contig 78983 bp, 83 predicted proteins | sample PICome_12_FD_160120 | JGI IMG/M metagenome (GOLD analysis project Ga0213867, IMG submission 160120) | Coastal seawater microbial communities near Pivers Island, North Carolina, United States - PICO540 | ecosystem: Environmental > Aquatic > Marine > Coastal | place: USA: North Carolina... | reverse complement strand
TATCACTCCTTCTACTTTTTTTACTTTTAAATCAAAGTATACTTCAAACGGATTTAATCCAGTAAGTACTTTATTTGCAGGATACTCTGGGAAGGTATCACAAATATGACTTGGCCAAAAGACCCACGGATTACCACTACTTATATTTAGCATACATTTTATCTAATTTAGGAAAAGTCTCTAAGAAATTTGTTCCTCTTCTTTTATCTAATTCGTCAACAAATATTACAAAGTCTTCTCTATTCTTTTCTATATCATATAAAGCACTATGAGCCTTTGAATAATCATATATACGTTTGATCTTCTGAATTTCAACATTAGTAAATCCATATGCTTCATGACTGAATTCTTTTTGTCCATAATATAATGCTTTTTTAGCAGCTTCTAGTATTAACTCTTTATGCTCTTCTTCTAATATACGAACTGAAAGGTGATTAGGCCACCTTAAATATGAGGTATCTAATTGAATAGCTGAAATACTATATCTTTGACCGTTATGGTATTTCTTTTTTATCTCAAAAATCTTATCTACTAACTCTCCATATGTAAAGACAGATAGAGCATTAAAGGTAGCCATCACATTGATAGTTACTTTAGGTAGTTCAGTAAGTATCTTCTCTACATTAACCCAAAACTTATCATAATCTAAACCATATCTAGTATATTCTGCTTGTGCTTTTGTAGCTTCTACAGAAGTAAATACTACTAACTCTTTTACTTTATCGTTATCACATATTACCTTAGCTTTTTCAATAAACTTATCAATCAAAGCATCAGGAACTCCTAAATTAGAGTTAATAGATAATGCTAATTCTTTATTAGGTTCTTCTTGTTCTATAATATAATCAAGTACCTTAAAAGTATCCTTCGCTAGCAGAGGCTCACCTCCAGTAATTCTAAATGTATGTAGATCTCTGTATAGATCTGGCCACCATTCCCAAAATGCATCAAGATAAGGATTATGCTCTGAGTGCTTATACGGCATTTCTCCTTTCGCTCTTAAATGGTCTATCCCGTTGAACTTCGTAGAAGTAGGATAAGCACCATGTTTTTCGATTTCATCTACCCATTTTGACGAAAATTGCGGTCCACAATATGCACATTTAAAATTACAAGTATTAGAAAATGAGACCTCTACATAACGAGGATTAAAGTCATCTCTCCAGTTAGCGTTAACAATGTCATCGTAACTTTTAATTGACCAAGGTTCTGATGATTTAAATACTCTATCAGAAAAAGAGTTTGAGTTATCTTCTACATTCCAACAATAGTTACACTCATCAGGTCTTTTACCTTCGAGCATTTCTTTACGTTTAAGCTTTTTAAACTTAGTATTATGTAATGCAGTTGGATTACGTTTAATTTGAGCTAAAGGTACTTTATGAGGTGATGGATGGTGACAAGAATGAGTCATACCCATAGATAAATGCATAGTAACTTGCGTCCATTTAGCAAGACACATTCCACAACCAACACTATCTAATTTATCCTTTACTTCCTGAGAAGTTAAAGTTTTATGTCTATCATCTTCGCCCATGGGGTAAGTATTTTTTCTCCAACTAATTCGTATTGTACTTGTGCAATTCCATCAGACTTATAATCAATCTTATCTTGTTGCATTTGAAGTACATATCTTCTTTCATTTCTCGCTGTTGTCTCTCCTTTAGCAAACTTTCCATTTACTATTCCTTCATCTTCATGAGGTAGACAACGGAACCTACCATCTGCTCTAAACGGAAGTATAGAGTTAGGAATTTTAATATCCTCTACTTGAGTTTCAGTCATATACTCTTGAAATTCAGTCTTTGGATCTTTAAAGTCTAAATCGATAGTTAAATCATCTTCAGGAATATGAGTCTCTAAATTTGCTACTTCTTTAGGAGTTAGTCTTCTTTTCCAAGCAAATACTTTAGCAATATCTCCTTTGAAAAACTTAATTGTACTATTATCAGGTTCTGAAGGAGATGTACCGATGTACCATGGTTCTGAACCGTAGCTTTTTAATCTACCTTGAAAGTCTAATGGTGACTTAGAACCGAATCCTCCTCTAGTATCTACTTCTGATCCGTTAAGATAGAAATGAGATTTTCTTTCCATAGTATCAAATACAGCTGTAACCCAGGTCCATTGCTCATCATATCTTTTAACCCACATATAGTTATGTTGGTGAAAGTTATTCCAATAGGTTAATGATATGGCTCTTGAATTATTAAATCCAATACCGTAATCATATCCTTTAACTCTAATGACTGGGTATTCTACATATTTTCTTTCATTGCTCCCGATTAAGAATATAGGGTTCTTTTCAGGTTGTTGTCTAGCTCTCATTAATACAGAAACTGTGTGAGATCTAGAATTTAAAGACCTCATTGACTTACTAAAAGGAATTTTTATAAAAGAATTATCTCCGTTAAACTTCTTATAGGGTTGAGAAGTAAGAGATTCTTCTATAAACGTATTATTAGTTAAGCCTTCTTTGTTACATCTCCAAAAAAGGTCATCATCTTCCATACCCCAATCCCAATATTCGTTAGAATATCCATTGGTAGCTAAAACGTGTTCTTTTGAAAATACTACAGCACCACCAAAATATTCGTGATACTTAAGACCGTAGTTCATTTGAGATATTTGAGTTGCAATATGTCTTGGTCCTTCTTCCGGAAAAGAATAATCTGCTCCACCTCCTTCTTCAGGTATCATGTCTATATCGTGCCATACGATATGTGTACATCCATCTTCGAAAGCATGTTTAGCAGCTATATTTTTTGTAGCACCTCGATTAAACAGTTTATCATCTACTTGATGACAAAAGTACATTTGAAAGTCTATGTTTTGACTCTTTAAGTATTTACCTACTTTAGGTATAAACTCATTAAGGTGCATTTCTCTATTACGATAAGGTACACATACTCCTAGTTTCATAATTTAACAGTTAATTGGGTTATATTTCTAACATGTGAGTTAGATAGTATTTTAAACTTTAACGTACTTAATCCGTCTTGTTCTAATGTAGTGGAACCGTACATAACTTCATTCATAAACTTTAACTGGTTATATCTAGTTGTAATGTCTTTCCAACCTGTTGTTAAGAATCCGTTATTCTCGTGTTTGAGAGTTTTATATTCGCTAGTTCTTCTATATGGAACTTTAAGTACTCTATGCTTAGGAAGATCATACTTGATAACTTCACAGTCTACTATCTGACTAGGTTCTGTGAGTCTAGCTATATCCATTAATTTATACTCTTTTATGAATTTAGCATCTCCATATGAAACTAAGTCACCAGCGCTTATGTAACTATCAAAATTATCTGCTAATCCAAAATACTTATTGTTTTGAATACTTACTATTTCTTCATAAGATAATGCTTTATTCCATATAGCATAAGTATTAATTATACCTTTAAAAAAGTTATTATCTTCTTTTCTTTCTGGGTCTGAGCATCCTAAATATGCAGAAGTTTCTTTATCATAAAGTCTAATAGGAAATTCTAACTTCTCTTCGCCTATACGTTTAGCACCTTGGTACAGTGTAGCGGTTCCTTCTTTTCTTTTATACACAAAAGTTAATGTAGTCTTAACATTAGGTACTATATTAGAATATATAAAATGGTGATTCTTTTTCCCATCGAAAAATTCAACAGCAAATCTCCTAAAGCTAGTATACATAATATTGAAATCGTACCCTGGTATACCGAAAGCTACGTATTTGTCTTCTCTCTTTTTAGAGTCTAAACTATAACCAGTAGGTTCTAATGATATATGGACAGTAAAATCACCTCTTGTTCTTATCCTATTAGGTATTTCAACATGTGAACTAACTCCATTAAACTTTAAAGCAGCTGTGTTAGGCCCTGCGTCGTTTACAGGAAGTTCATCTAATTTAATTCCTTTAATTTTACATCTATGAAGTAAGTCATCATCTTCAAATCCCCATCCCCAATACCTGTTAGAAAAGCCATTTATCTTTTTAAAGTCTTCCATAGGAAACATTGTAATGCCTCCGAAGTACTCTTCGAATGGTATATCTGAAGTAGCTAGGTGTACAGGGTAGTTTGCATAAGAATAGTCTACTTTCTTAGGGACCATATCTACGTCGTGAAATACAACGTAATCGCATCCTAATCTTTCTGCCTCTTGAAATCCTATATTTAAAAGCTTACCTCTATTGAACGATTGACTATCATCCTGTTCTACTACTATTAGTTCATAGGGGATTTTAGCTTCATGTAACTTAGCTTGGATGAGCATTTTAAACTTCAAGAGATGTTCGTACCTGTCTCTATAAGGTACAATTACTCCGAGTTTTTCTACTGCCATTATTTATCCAATTTCTCAGTTAAGCTTTTATGCCATTCAGCAAGATAAAATTGTATTCTTCCGTCCCAATCTTCTTTGTCGATTTCTTCAAACCAAACTGTTAGAGCATCTAATGATACAGCGATCTTCTCTAACGCTTTTGTTTTTCTTTCTTCGATTAAAACTTTTTCAGCTTCTAAAGCTTCTTTGTCGATTTTTGCACTCATATTGTTATTATTAATTTACGTAATTCATCCCAGTGTGGGTAGTCTTTATATTCAATATACGAACTTTCTTTTAATTTAGCAACTAAATATTCAGGTTTAGTAATGTCTATTTTCCAATCTGTTCTTGCAATTGCTCTATACATTTTACTGTATTCTTTAGAAAATGCGTAATCTTTTTTTATCTCTGCTACTTCAAGCATTCTACTCAAACAAGTACTATCCCATTTAAAGTGATGTACCTGAGTAAATACTTCTTCTACAGGCATTCTTCTTGAATGTTTTTCTCCCCAGCTATTAGTACCGTCATTAAAAGCAGCATAATGCTGTCCAGGAGTCACATCTTGGAATCCTTTCATTAACGTACATTTATTTGGACATGCTTTAGACATTGGATATCTAAAGAATCCAGCTAAAGGAAATGCTTCGTGAATATTAGTGTCTGCCGTTACTTTAGGAAATGTACCATCTATACCTATCCTATCTATGAACCCTCCTGTAACAAAGTCATACCCCTTTCTCTCACATTTCTCTATAATGTCTTCTATAGGTTCAGGGTATACTTGTAATTCATCATCATCTGATACTATCCACCAATCGTTTGGTCGTTGGCTTTTTACATAGTTGTATAACTGTGTTACTCTTTCCCAGTTATATTTGTCTTCTGTAACGACTAAATAAGGTTTAATTCCTAATTCTTCGATTTCTTCTAAAATACCATCATCGTCTGAATGTCTATAAACTACCACGTATGATTTGTCTACAACATTTTCATAATGCTTTAACATATGCGGCAGCATATGAGTATTTTTTCCTACAACTGTAACTAAATTAGGCACGTCTGAATATTGTTAATCCGGTTGAACTAGGTTTTGTATTTAAAATACCATGATTGTGAAAATCGAATCTCTGCCATCCATCTATTTCTTCAATAAACTCAGCAGGTCCATTTGCAAACTCTTCATGGTTGTTTTGATCTGTTACATCCTTTGTGACAATGTGTTTATTAGCGTAGCTAAGGTCTGTATCGTGAATAGATATAATACCATTAGGGTTAAGAATTTTGCTATATAATTCAAAGTCTTGTTTTACATTATCATATGAATGACCTGCATCAATATGTAAGTAATCTATCTTAATATCTTCTTTAATGAAAAAGTCATAATATGCTCTTTCTGTAGTATCATTAACTATTCTAGGATGAAATATTTTTCTTAGAAATGAATCTTTATCTAACCAGTCTACTTGTCCTCCTACTCCATTTGCAGCATCTACTATAAATGTAGCACCTATATCACCCCAACTAAAGTCAGGATCACCTTCAAATATCTCTTGATCATATAAATCTAATCTAGCTTGAGTCATTATTCTAGGAATATAACCAGCGCCCGAGCCTAAACAAACACAGTTCTTAGCTCTCATATTCTGAATCATAGCATAGATAAGAAGACCGTCTCCTAAATGAAAATCTGTAGCTCCATGAGTCCATCTATATTTTACAGCTTCATGATCTATGAGTATCTTACCATTTTCATCTTGTCTGTAAACTTGATTGTTGGTAATCTTATCAAATACAAAATTTTTATCTACTATACTCATCTCTTACTTAAACTGCTTAGATCTATAAATTTATGAAAATTTATGCAATTACGCAACATTTCCATTTCTACATCATAAGGATGTGCTGGATCGTTAGATTTATACCATTGTTTTAAAGGACCATAATGTCTAAACCATTGCCAAGAGTCTTTTATGCTCCATATACCGTCTGTTTCTTTTTTACTCCATTCCCATTTATTACAGTCCCATTCTGTAGATATAACAGCTCTATGGTCTATTTTATTTTTATTTAATAAATGTTTCAGTAAAAGTTGTTCTGCAAAAATAAGATACCTAGAATTAGGTGCTTCTAAAGCAGTAAATTCTTCCATTAATCGTAAGCTAAGATTTGCGTACTCTCTAGTAAAGTTAGGATCAGGAAGATATAAAAAAGAAACATTAACAGAGTCTGTTTGCCATCTTGCTTTATAAGATAAAGCTCTAATTAAAGGATCCATAGCTGTAGGGTAATAACCTCTACCGAATTCTCTATTAGCAAATAATACTTGGTTTTCTTTTAAATGATTTTTAAATGGTTTAAATACTAATGTATCACAATCCATTATAATAACAGGTTCTTTTTGAAGAGCTAAAACTTGAAGTTTAGAACTAGCCCAGAAATTTTTTTTCTCAATAGGTCTAGTTTTGAAGTCTATTATTTCGATATTGTCATAAAGAGATTCTACCCCAATATCTGTTATAAGTGAATGAGTTAATTCATCACAGTATAACCATGTATCATCTTCAGGATGATTTCGTTTCCATAAACTAACTGAGGCAAGCATAAGTAAGGTATTAAACTTACTATATTCTTCTCTTTGTTTAGTTATGTTTTCATAAACCCATATAATCTTCAAATTAAAACCTTTTTAGTTATTTTTATGGTGATACGTGTGTAGTTGTGAAGTAAGCGTAAAAAGTAGATACACCTGTATGTGTAGATGCTGTAAGGGTTATAGTCCCTGTTGTTGTACCTGCACCGGTTGTACTTAGTGCACTACCAGCTCCTCCTGATCCATCTCTAAAAGAGTGGAATGTATAAGGGTAGGTAGCAGTAGCAGTTAATGTAACAGATGATATAGTATTGAAGTTAACGTTTAATAGAGTATGAGTAGTAAAAGCAGCTTGAGTATACCCTGCTGTAACAGCTACAGTTCCTCCTGTTTCGGCTACGACACTTCCGTATAGAAAATTATTACCTCTTATTTCAGATACCTGATGAGGGGCTGAATCTGCTGGTTCTAATCCTGTCATAACAGTCGTTAAACTTATATTACTGTTACTGCTATAAGAATTTGACCATGCATCAAATGTACTAAATGAGACATTAGTTGCTAAATTTCCGTATCCGTATACTGCCATGTTATTATATTTTTTCTATTTTATCTATAGGAAACACTTCTGCCAACTTCTTTTTTACAACTCCATATGCATAATCATATAGATTATTTAAAACGCTTATATTAATAACTTCTTTCTTTTCTTTATAAGAACCAGTTTGGACTTCCTTAGTTACAAGTTCGTCTCTGTACTTTGTTATTTCATCTCCGTTAGAATCAAAACTAACATAAGGTACTTGTTCTATCACCTCTTTTTTTTCAAAAGTAGGAAATTCTATTTCTTCTAATTCAGCTAGTGAAGTTTTATACAGTATAGGTATTGTTACCTCTACACCTTCACTCTCTGGGTTTTCATAATAAAGAACGTTTGCTGAAACTAATCCTTCTGCATTTTTTAGATTTTCATCTAAATACTTCCGGTTAAATGAGGCAGCTTTATCTTTATTTAACCACGTTGTGGTAGTTAAAACTAACTCACTTGTAACTTTATTGAAGCGGTAATTATCTATTCTAATATACGCTTCTTGTGTTGGACCGGATCCCGTTTCGAGATCTACATTTAATCTAAAACCCATTCTTTATTTATTTTAACAGTTGCATTTATTTTCTAACTCATCTACTTTAGCAGATAATTCTTTTACTGCTTCGACAAGCACAGCTGTTAACTTAACGTAATCAACTGCTTTAGAGTCATTATGCTCTCTGTGGTGAACTAATTCTGGTAGTACTGCTTCAACTTCCTGTGCAACTACTCCAATATCGTGACCTTCATAAACATCTTGTTTATCGTTCCAGTCAAATCTTACACCTCTTATCGCTTTAACTTTATCTAAAGCGCCGTCTAGAGTAACTATATTGTCTTTAAATTGTTCATCAGAAGAATAATATGCTACGATATCTCCAACACAACGAATTGTATTAGCTGTTGCTCCTGTAGAACTACCTACTATCAATCCTTCAAATGCTACATTATCATCAGTATCGATACCTAAAGTTCCTCTTGTTGCTTGAGTATTAGTATCTGTAAATACTGCGCCTGCTGGTACTGCTGTTTTAACATTATCGAAAGCCCAGTTAGAACTTATACTTGTAGTTGTAGCACCATCTACTGGAGAATCATGAATAGCTCTCTGTGTATCAGTATCTGTATCAGTATCTGGTGATGTTATTGTTACAACGTAAGGATCACCTGTTGTACCGGCTCCTGTTATATTTGTACCAGATGCACCTGTTGCTGATACGAACTTAATAAACTTGCCTTGACCGATAGTTACATCATCGTTATCATCATCTCTTAAAGTCCAAGTAGTAAGTTGGTTTGTATTTGTATCTGTGTTTGTAGTATATGATGGAGTTCTGTATACACCGTCATGAGCTAAGAAAGTTCCTGCTGCACCAGCTGCTGGTACAAAGTTACTATTACCCGTACCTACTAAAGTTCTAATTTCAGCGGCTGTTTGGTCTGCCGTAGCATTAGCTTCTATGTTATCTAATTTAGTCTTATCGCCGTCAACAAAAGCTCCTTCTGAAGGCTGTACTTGATATGAACTTAAATCTTGGTCTCCAGTGTTAGTCCCAGATATACCGTCTAACTTATTTTTTAAGGCATCAGTAAATGCATTAGTATCAGATTCTCCTTCGTAAGCAGATTTAATTTCTGCTCCTGTTTGATCTGCTGTAGCACCATCTTCTATACCTGAAAGTCTAGTATGATCGGCTGCTGACATTACACCAGAAACACTATCTGTAGCTACTGGTATTACTGCGTCAGTACCATCTGAAGATGTAATTGTTCTAGCACCTGTTGTACCAGATATACCTAAATTTGTTGTAACGTTCTCTGTTACAGAAACAACACCTGTATTACCGTTAACGCTTGTTACAGCATCGGTTGGAGTTGCTAATAACGTATAGTCTGCCATTGTTCCAGCAGTACCACCGTTATGCATATATGTTTTATTCTCATCAGATCTAACAACAACGTCACCTTCTTGTGCTGTTAATGCTAAATGAGCTGATTGATTAGCTGCTGTCTGTATAGTTGTTAATGCTGTAGCAGCCATATTAGATACCGGTAAGGTACCTGTTACATCAGTTGATAAGTTAATTTGATTTCTTGTGATTGCTTGACCACTTATTGTAATATAGTCATATGAACCGCCTAAGGTTACATCTGTTGAGTTATCAGTACCTGCTGCATCTACTCCTATATTACTTCGTATAGTTCCTTTATCACTATTAGATATACCTGTTGAAGCTACTACTGCTGCAACGATTTCGGCATTTGATTGATCTGCTGTTGCATTAGCTTCTATATTATTTAATTTAGTATGATCAGCGTCTGTGAATACATTTGAATCACTTGCTGCTTCAACTGCTGCTCTAATTTCTGCATTTGATTGATCTGCTGTAGCGTTAGCTTCAATTCCGTCTAATTTAGTTTTATCACCATTAGCGAATGCTCCTTCTGAAGGTTGTAATTGATATGAACTTAAATCTTGGTCTGCTGTTGCTCCATCTTCTATACCATCTAATTTAGTATGGTCTGCATCGGTAAATACGTTTGAATCAGATGCAGCTTCTACTGCTGCTCTAATTTCAGCATTTGATTGGTCTGCGGTAGCTCCTGCTTCAATTCCATCTAATTTGTCATACATTTCGTCTGACATTAATCCCCAATTGCTTGTATCTGCTAATGATAATGCTACATTATCACCATCTGATGAATTAATTGAGAATCCAGTACCGCTAACTGTTTTAGATAAGTTAGTTGATACGTTTGTTACTTTAGCGTTGTTTGTAGTAACATTACTTTCTAATGTATCTAAATCAACTGCTTGTGTTATCGTTATATTAGATAGCTTAGTAGCTTGTGCTGATGTTATAGTTGTAGTATTACCAGCTAGTGCTGTTGAATTAGTTGAACCTAACTGTAGAGTAGTTACTGACCCTCCTAATGAGACAGCTGAACCATCTATGGTTATGCTTGAGTTTGATAATTGTGAGTTTCCTATACCTGTTACTTGATCTGATGATGAGAATAGAGTTGGTAGATCGGTAAGGTTAGGAAAAGAATACGTTGAGTTAGTTGATAGGTTAACAGAACCTAATGTTGAGTTGGTATTTAATGTAGCTAAACTTCCTAGTCCAAGAGAAGCTCTTACGGTATTACCAGACTCTAATACGAATGATGATCCTGCTCCGACAATAAATGTACTGTCTGTTGGGTTTAAGTTTGATATGTCACTTAGATTCTCATGGTAAGCTTGAACGTCTGTACCGATGACTGATCCGATTTGTGACCTTGCTTGTGCTGAAGAACCTGAAACTAAACCAGCTGGTCTATTTAAAATGTTTGCATATTCTACGCTATCTGCTGTAAGGCCGGTAAAATTACCAACCCCAGTAAATGAACCGGAAAATGAACCAGTAAAAGCTGAGTCAGAAACTGCTGATCCAGATTGGAAGGTTAAATTCGATACTTTAGGACTATCTATTCTCATTATCTTTTAATTTATTTGAGTTATCTTATATATAAATATCTACTTTTTTACAACAATAGTACCGCTAAATTCGTCTGAAAAATTTACTTGCACTCTACTAGAACTGATAGATATTACATCTTTAGGGATAACCTGATATCCATTACCATCGTACACCTGTACTATAGGATAAGCTTCGGATAAATTATGATCTATATTATAGGAAAGGGAACCTCCAACTATACTTTTAGTGAAGGTAGAAGGAATTGAAAGATTACTCAATGAAGAACCATCTCCGCTAAATGCATTAGCAGATACTGTTCCTACTACGGTAAGAGAATTTAAATTAGCGTTTGAGCCGCTAGTTATTAATTTTTTCCAATTGGGCATGTTACTTATATTACGGTTGGTAACTCTTTCGAGCCCACTTCCTGTGAAGGCCTATAATAGCTTTAATAATAAATATCGCTAAAAAAAGTTAAATAAGCAACTACTTTTTAAGTAAATTGGAAAGTTTAGAAAATACAACATAAAAGAGCTCAAACTCAGCGCCTTTAAAATTGGCTTGTCTAAGTTTAGTAAGTATAAATTGTATTTCTTGTTGTGTAAGATCAGTGTTAACAGCCTCGTCTTTTTTCATTTTATCTTGAGCTGCTTTTCCTGTCAATATTTTACCTTTATTTATAAACGCCATTTTTTTTAATAACTTCTTAAGAATAGATGAAAATCGTTCCACTGTCTATTTTTATATTACCATTTTTTTGATATTCTGAAATGTCTGAATGTCCTGCGTCAATATCTACTACACCTGCTACGAAAGCATCTGTTGAAATAGAAGTCTGGTTAGCTGTAGCTCCTGCAGAATCCAATGACCATCTACCTGCACTGTTATCATATCCAAAAGCAACTCCTGCTCCATTAACTACTATACCCCCATCTGCTGCTCCAGAACCAGAGTTAACTAAGATAAACTTATCTTCTACTAGTAAGTTTTCAGTTTGAATGGAAGTTGTTGTTCCCTGTACTACTAAATCCCCAGTTAAAGTTAAGTCAGCAAATTCTACATTGTTAGTTGTACCTAAGCCTAATTGAGCAGACGAAGATACTAATCCATCGATGTTAAATAAATTCGCATCTATTTGAGCTGATGAAGAGATAATACCGGAAGGTATGTTTTGTACTTCTGAATAATTAATTTGTGCTGATGATGATAAGAAAGTAGGTCTATCAATTATGTTTGCATAAGGAATAGATCCAGATACAATATGACCACCTTTACCTACTATTACTCTACCACTTGTAGCTTCACTAAATGTTACTGTTACTACATTATCATTTGTAGTAACTACGCTAGCAGGTATTAACATTGCATCATTTGCATCGTATACCGTTGCTATTACATTTTTAGAACCAAAGTTGTGGCTTACTGCTACTGATGTCTGTGCTGTAAAGCTACTAATAACTGTTGCTGATTGATCTACTGTAATATCAGTAAGGTTAGAACCATCACCGACAAAGGCTGTGGCTGTAACTGTTCCTGAACCGAAATCAACACTATTATTATTTAATGTAGCTTCAACTTGAGCTGATGAAGACATTATTCCGTTAGGAATATTTGTAAGCTCTGGGTAAGATGATGTTAATCCATCAAACCTAGTTGCAATCGAACCGGATAGAGATGTGAATGAACCGGAAATTTGAGATGCGATCTCACCAGCATTATGGACTACACCAGTAATTGATGCTCCATTTCCGCTAAAAGCATTAGCAGTTACTGTATTGTCTACTGATAGTGAATTTAATTCTGGGGATGAACCGCTAACTATTATTTTTTTCCAGGCCATTTGTACGATTGTTTATTTTTTTATGTTCATAACTTTAATTAAAAAAGCATATAAGGGAGGAGGTGAACCCTCCCTATTAGCTCATTTATTATTATTTTTACACGTATATGAATATATCATCTGAAGAGTCAACTTTCATGTTACCTCTCTTGTGATATTCAGTATCAGTTATGTCGTGTGCTACGTTATCTTGATCAACTACTAAAGCTACATAAGCTTCTGAGTTAGCTGAAGTTGCTGTAGAAGAAATACTTTGGTTAATACCAAATCTTCCATCACCTTCATCATAGATAAGTCCGTGACCTGTACCTGATCCTTCATCAATGATAATACCACCTTGATCTGGATTAGCTGATCCTGAGTTCAATAAGATGAATTTATCTTTGATTGCTGTGTTAGTCGTACTTAAAGTTGTTGTAGTACCTTGTACTGTTAAATCTCCTGTTACGATTGAATTACCGTTAATTGTTAAACCGGCAAATGTAGGACTATCTGCTGCTTGTAATCCTGTATCGATATCACCACCATTAACTCCATTTATAGTAGCTCTTACTGTACCTTGAGAAGGTGAAGAGAAAGCTGAAGCTGAAACGATACCTCCTGCAATGTCAATTGCGATTGCGTTAGAAGATACTGTAGTAGAAACACCATTACCTCCATTGAAAGTTAATGTTTCACCACCTGCTACTGTATCAGCAGTTCCTGAGTCAGCAGCTACGTCAAATGAAGTAGCAATTGCTTGTGTACCTGCAGATGTAATACGTCCTTGTGCATCAACTGTAATAACTGGTACTGCAGTAGTACTACCGTAAGATCCGGCAGATACTGCTGTGTTAGCTAATTTGTCAGCTGTTACTGCATCGTCAGCAAGGTGTGCTGTATCGATACCTCCGTCTACTAAGTGCTCACTATCAATAGAGTCATCAGCGATTTTAGTACCATCAACAGCATCAGCTGCTAAATGTGAAGTACCAATACCTCCTGCTTTAACTCTAACTGCTCCAGAACCGTCTGTTGCAGATAATTCGATAGTTGAACCATCAACTGTAACTTCTACCTCGTCAGCGTTGGCTGTGATACCATCTCCACCGACTACGTTTACTGTTAAGTCTCCTGATGAACCACCTCCTGTAAGACCTGCTCCAGCTGTTACGCCAGTTACGTCCCCAGCGTTAGCTACGAAGTTTAATTTTCCTGTTGTGTCATCATAGGTGACTGTGATGTTTGTTTCTGTTCCGCCATCTACCATAGCCCCAACGATATCTTCAATACCTTCGGTTCTACCTGTAATGTTTGCGAATGTTAAGTTGGTCAAACTTGAGCCGTCTCCGTTTGATGCTAAAAAATTAGCGTCATTTGATAGTTGGGAAACACCACTTCCCGAGACGATGACCTTTTTCCATGTTGCCATAATAATAAATTAAATTGTTTTAGTTTAAATGTTTGTTATTAATAAATATCTACTTTTTATACTCCAAGGTATAAGTTTTTATCATTTCCAAAATAAAGTGAACCTTCAGTAGCTGATGGTGTACTTGATTGAGAAATTAAATTTAATACTCCGTTATTACTCACTGAGAATACTTCAAGTGAAGCTGATGTTATACTCAAAGGTTTACCAGTTGAGCTCCAATCAATAGTTAAAGACCCTGTTATTTCAAAATCTTCATTAGCTGAGAATACAGATCCTGTTTGTTGAAAAATTCCTGTATCTGCTAATGCATTTATTGCATTAATGAAATGACCTGATCCTGTATCTAAAGAAATACCGTCAGTTGTAAGCTGCATACCTAATCCAGGATCTACATCTAAAGATACCGAACCGGCAGAACCTCCACCTGTCAATCCATCTCCTGCAAATACTGCAGAGATGTCTCCTGTTCCGGAAACACTACTTGCTTCCCATTTTCCTGTTGATGAGTTATACTGTAATATTTGTCCATTACTTAATGAACCGGTTGTTACATCTGTTAACTCTCCTATATTAGATGCTCCTCCTCCTCCAGAACCAAATCCAGAGAATACAGACCAACTAACTGTATCTGCAAATGTATTAACATAATCTGCTAATACTAAAGTAGCTTGGTAAGTAGAGCTTTCTGCTTCTACCCAAACTATTTGTTTATCGGCAACTTGCTCAACTCCTATATTACTTAGTTCGCCAGTATTAGCAACAGTTCTAAAAGCACCGCGTACAAACTGTACGTCCGCTAAGGCTTTACCTGAACCTGAGGCTGCTGATGTTAACTCTAATTTCGAACTAAATAATGGCATCTATCTATTTTCTTTTATGATGGTAAACTACCGTTTGCTGCTACTAGCCTCATTTTAAAGCCAGAAGCTATTGCGTTCTGTGATTTTCTTCCAAATACAAACCATTCACTATACCCCAGATGTGCTGAGTCTAAAGTGATAGAATGTAAGTCTCCTGATTCTATTCCAAATCCATTACCGTCTACATCCATACACGGTACTGCTCCTCCTACTGTACTATTAAACGATTCTTGAATCGTTGTTGGTACTGTCATATCGGAACCAGAAGGATATACTATAATTATTTGTCCAGTCGTTGCAGCGCTTATCGTTCCTAATGCTGATAATACACTATCTAAATCTGAACCTGATCCACTAGCTTGTAAGGTAGCTGTTGCACCACCTGCTAAACTAATAGAAGTACTTCCTACATCTCCACTCTTAAATTTATAGAATGGTGATGATGTGTTTGCTGTATAGGCTGTAACTTCTGGCGGTACATCACTATTGACTGTACTACCGCCCATTACTCCTAAATAATTAGCTCCAAAGCCGGCATCTGAGCCGTATGTAGAAGTATAAACGTATACTAATCCATAATCTGCTGATTGTGCAATTACTACTGAAGCTGTATCTGTTCCTGTTTTGCCGAAAGCATCGGTTGCTGTTACTGTAAATGTATATGTACCAGCTGCTAAGGCACTATTTGCATCTATATCCCATGAAGTTCCGTTAGAATTGTTAGATGTTGCTGTAAAATCGGAAGCATTAGTACCTGATAAAGCTAATGTTATTGGATAATCTGATTCAGTATCTGAAACTGATACTGTAGCACATAATACTCCATTTGCCATGTTATCTGATTCTAAACTACCTTGTTCACTTACTGTTACAGAAGGACTGCTATTTGCTACTACTGATACTGAGATACTACCTGAACCAATATTGTTATATTGATCTTGGAAGGTAATATTAGATGTTATAGTATCACCTGCTGTTGTAGATGAACCGCTTAGGTTTGTACCTACGGTAAGGTTACCAGATGAATTGACCGTTATGCTTGCATTACTCGAAGTAAATGACGAAACAGCTTGGCTACCGTAGGAAGGTGAGTACGTAACTCCTAAATCTGCTTGAGTTCCCGTTCTACCATTTGATGTTATTTTAATCTCGTCACCATCTAGAGCTGATTCAATAATTCTAAACGTTCCGTTGGTAGTTAAAGTACCAACTACTGCTTGAGAAATAGTAAATGTATGAGTAGATGTGCGAGAAGCAAATCCTTCTGCATCAGCTATAGTAATTCCTACGGTGTAGTTGCCTGCTGCTAATGCTGAGGTTGCCCTTATTAAATAAGTATCACCAGATTTAGTTGCTGATACATTATTGCCTTGATCATCGAAGACAAATGAGTTATGATCTATTCCATTGCCTTCTGCATCACTAAATGAAACTGATACTAGGTTATTACCCGGTATAGCTTTATTAGTATTCTGATTTGCACTTACATTACTGAATGTAATTGTTGGTGCTGTATTATCTGTTATGTTAACTGTGAATGCTTGAGTAGCTTGAGTACCAAAAGTATTGGTTGCTGTTACTATTCCGCTTAATTGATCACCTCCAACATCAGCTGAACCAGATATATCTCTTGCCAGAGTTAAATAACCATTTGAGTTTATATTAAAATCGTTTGAAGAACTAACTGCCCAAGTTACTGTTTGATTAGAAGTAAATCTTGATGTAGTTCCTGAATATCCATTTGAGTTATCGTATATATTATTACCATTAACTGCTGATTCAATTACATATAAGGTAGTATCTCCACTTATTGAAGGAGCTGTATCATCGCTTATAGGTATAGTAATAATTCCTGTATCAGAACCGTTATTATACGCATCAGTAACAACAACTTGGTACTTATATTCATCAATTAAATCAGAATTAAGGTGTACTCCGTTCTTTCTAGTTACTACTCCTGCTGAAGATATACTAAAAGCATCTTCTGTTGGGTCTGTTAATTGTGCAGTACCAGAATAAGAGCCTGTAGTTACTTCTCCACCGTTAACTTCTAAACTATGTAATGTAGCGTTCTTAAAAGTAATAGTATCTCCTTCTGGATCTGAAGCTGTTATAGTTCCTGCTGTAGTTCCTGCTGAGCTATTTTCATTTACCCCACTTAAAGTCTGGTTATTAACTGTTGGTTGAGTATTATCTGTTACATTTATAGTAATAGGTAAAGAATTAAACGAATCTGCATCTTGACCTGCTTCATAATGAGCATCTGATGCAGTAATAGACATATTATAAGAAGTAATGCTTTCATAATCTAGAGAAGCAGTGACTTGATTAATAGCTACGTAAGTAGAATATTTAATAATACTAAAATGTCCGTTAATATCTGAACCTGAATTGATAGTAATACCATCACTCTCTGTATCTGTAAAGTATATCTTTGTAACTTCTCCTGAGCTTGCATTTTCGTTTCTTGAAGTACTGAATGATGTTATTTGGTTACCAGAAACGCTACTTTCTCTAAATATAGGAGCAGCATTTGGTGTAACTCTAATATATATTGTTTTAGTAGAAGAAGCTCCTACTGTATCTGTTGCTTTTACTATTACTGGATGAGCTAAGGTTCCATCACCTCTATTATCCGTATTAAATGCAGTTGCTGTTGGTACAGTATTTAATTTTAATACTCCATTTTCAACTATTACGAATCCATCTGTATAAGAATCATCAATACTAAAGGTAATACTCTGAGATTCAGCATCTGTACCAGCTAAAGTAACTATTGATGAAGCATTCGCAGTATATTCTTCTATTACTTGATTTCCTGTAGTAATAGACGGTGCTGTATTAGGATAAAAGACTGCTGTTAAGAAATCTTCTATTGTTCCTGAGCTACCTGGATTAAAAGAGTTAAATAGAGGGTGATCTGTGTTAGATACTACTCTATTACCGTCAAATTGATTGTTAAATGCTGATTGTTCAGTACCATCTGGGTTCATAAACTTAATAGAACCAGAAGTAACATATAAATGTCTAAAAGGTGCGTTTGAGCTACCTAAATCATTAATACTTGACTCAGGAATTATACTTCCGCTAACTATCTGGTTCCCTATAAAGGTATTTGAACCAGAAGTAGCGTAAGAACCTGTTTTTGAATTTAACCCACTGATATCTGAGTGGGATCCTACTGCATATGAAGAAGTAGCAGCTAATAAGCCGTCTACTGTATTTTGTATTGAACTAGTAAAGGTATTTAAACCAGATACATCTGATTGTTCTGATCCAGTTATAAATCCTAAGTTAATTATTTGTAAAGACGATGAAATAGTACCTGCAGAAGTAACAGAACCACCAGAACCAAAGCCTAATGATGCTGCTGATGCAGAAGTTATATATCCTAAGTCAGATATCTGTGTAGATCCTGATATAGTACCGTCTACTGCTGATGTTAGGAATGATCCAGTAACACTATTAATATGATTTACTTGAGATTGTATAGATCCTGTAAAAGTATTAAGTGAAGTTATATCTGAATGTGATCCTACAGCGTATGATGATGTAGCTGCTAATAAACCATCTACTTGACTCTGTATAGAGCCAGAAAAGACGTTTAATCCTACTACATCTGCTTGTACTGAACCGGTTATGAAGCCTAATCCAGCTATTTGTAATGATGATGAGATAGTACCCGGTGAAATACTTGCTCCTCCTTCACCAAACCCTGCTTCTGCAGCTGATGCTGATGTTAAAAATGATAAATCAGTGATTTGTTGGGAACTACTAATGATTCCATTAGGGGTATTAATAATATCTGAGTATACACTACCGGTTATGAACCCTAAGTCTATTATCTGTGCAGATGATGATACTGTTCCAGCACTTACTACAGAAGCTCCTCCGAATCCTAAGTCAGATATCTGTTGCGATGATGATATAAGGTTAGTTGGTGTGTTTAATACAGAGCTATACTCTACAGAACCAGAGAATATGTGTCCTCCTACAGCTACCACTGCATGTCCTGTTGTTAAATGACCAAACTCTATCTTTACGTTATTATTATCTAATAATTGCGTAGCAGAAGGTATAAACTGGTATCCATTTTCATCGTAAACTGTTACATTTACATTTTGAGTATTAAAACTATGTGCTATAGTAATAGAACCTGTACTATCAAAGTCAGATCTTATAGAACTTATAGTATCTACTGCAATACCAGTTAAACCTGAACCGTCTCCTTTAAAAGCTGATGCTGTAACTAGTCCTGTACCAAAATCTACTGTAGTATTTAATAGGTTATTTGATATTTGAGTTGAACCAGATACTATACCGCTTGGTATATTAGCTAAATCTGCATAAGTTGAACCGGTTATGTATCCTAATGTACCTATCTGTGCAGAAGAACTAATTATTCCTCCTGGTACGTTAGTTAAATCTGAATATCTAGCGATATCTGAAGAAGTAACGAATCCTAAGTCAAGTATTTGCTTAGATCCGCTTAATACGTCTTTTCTATACCCTAGATTATATATTTGTGCTGAAGATGAGATAACATCTTTGTTATATCCTAGTGCATCTATTTGAATAGATGATGATATGATGTTAGCACCGGCTTCTTTTAGAAAATATGACGAAGTAGCAGCGTTTAGATTAGAAATACTACCTGTAAGTGCTTCTATTCTTTCTACTCTTTCATCATTTGACTGAGTATATAGGTTAATTGATGCCGAATGTAATCTTAATGATCCAATATTAGGATTAGCACCCGCTTGAAGCGAGTCTATGGTAGCCATTACATCTCTACCGTTAAAAGTAAGTTGAGAACCGGTGATATTGAATGAACCTGTAAGGTTCAAACTATTAGCACCAGGAATTAATTGAGTTTGAGTAACTCCTCCCTTAGTGAATGCTAATGATCCTGAAAGTGCGCCGGTAAACTTCGCCATCTGTTAAATTAATTTATTAAATCTTATGAAACCCGGCGTTTCGGCGCCATTTTATATAAATAGGTACTGTTGTTAAAGATTAGTCTCTGTTTCAGCACCGAATTTTAACTCTCCTTTGGAATAGAACTTCTTAGTATTGTGTGCGTATGCATTAATGGCGTCAGTTATAATATGACCTAGTAGTTTGATACTGAATTCTGTTTTAATTATCCTATCATTACCTTGAACTATCTCTGCTGAGGTAGTATAATTATCTATCTGTGCTCTAAACTTAAACTTTTCTGGGTCTCCCCAATATGAGTCTGAAGCAAAGTTAATACCTTCGATAATTTTATTGTTTTGCTCTACATAATCAGTAAATATGATACATGAGTAAGTTATATTAACGTAATCTGGTATAGCTACTGCATAATATTCTTTAACTGGCTCTCTATTGTTTAATATTCCAAATCTATCGTATATATTTTTCTTTGAAAACTTCTTTTGGTATATCCCATAGTTAATAGGATTGTTACCGTCTAATTTATTTCCAAGTTGTCTATTCTTTTCTAAAGTATCTCTCCTAAATACAATTAAAGGTGCTTGCATCTTACCATTCTTATCACGGTAATACCCGTCTTTCTGCATGGATGCCCAACGTTCAGGAGATCCATATACAAGTGGTACCTTTACTGCTTTGGCGTTCTGTATTACGGTTGGTTGAAGTACTTCGTTGAAGTAGTAGTATATAGCTTCGTCGATATCTTTAATACCTATTACTAGGTTCTTTACTTCATCGTCCTTTCGACTAACTTGTTTAGCTCTATTTTGTAGATCAGTAGGACCAGCTTTAGGGCTTATTTCTGCTCCAGAGTCTGGATTCTTATAAGTCTTTATCTGTTCTCTTCTAAGCTCTTCTTGAGACTTCGGTATGGGTTTCTTATCTGCCATATTATCTTACTTCTTTTAGCCCAACTTTATCTGCTCTTGTCAAATGACAGTCTACGATAATAGAAAGGGATGATCCAAACCCGCCTCCATAGGAAGCTAGGTTATAACTCTTATCTCTACCTAAGAATAAGGTATTCTCTCTAACTGTATCTACTTCATAATAGTCGTTATGCCATTCTACTATATCTCCCACTTCAGGAACCATATTAGCATCGACTAAATCTTGTCTTATGAAAGCAAATGAAGCTTCTCTTCCTAAATCAGGACCAAATTCTTGTATATCTACAACTTGATCACCTCTAGTTATTAAACAATTAAGTTTAAGAGCATTCCAATAAGACTTCTGTAATGCTTCTCCATAAAGATTAACATCTGTATCTTCTAAGCTGAGTTTATGGTATAGGATCTCTTGTTCTACTATATCTTTTAGTAGCTCACGATTAATATTGACTAATAAGTCAAAGTCTCTGTTAGATCCAAATAGCATTACTTCTCTTCTATAGTTTCTTGCCCTACTTCAATAGCTACTATATCTGTATATTTTGATTTAGCATTAGCTTTTAAAGCTTCGAAAGCCTCTGCAGGTTCTTTCTGGCTGATTATTTTTATTTTATATGTTGCTTTATTAGCATCTGAATTCTCTGATGCAATAGTACAAGTTGTTACTCCAGGTAAAGCTCTTATAGCATCATCATATCCACTAGGACCTTCTTGGCCAAAGGTTACTTGAACCATAGCTTCGTAAGTTCTGTATTCTATTTCTAATATGATGTCTGTAAGCTTCATTTATCCTACGTATATAGTCATTGGTATTGATTTCAAAGTATTTTGAACGTTGTCAGCTTCTTTAGCTTGTGCTTCTAATTGAGCAGTTCTACCAGTTGATGTTAAAGTCTCTCTAAGCTGTGTTAGTAGAGCTGTTTTTTCTGCTCTTGCATCGGTTAATAAATCTGCTTGATTTAAAGTAGCTTCGGATCCAGGAACAGGTACTGTTTGGTACTTACCTCTCACATACCCTAAAACCTCTTTAGCTAGAGCTAAACTATAATTAAAGATCCATTGACGTCCTACACTATTGATTTGACTATATTCAGGATTGCTGTAGGGTACTTCTGATATACTTGTTATTACAGAAGAATCACTGTTATAATTTATTTGACCTTTATCTGCTACTTTATAATATTCAAACCACATACTACCGGTTGCAGCTGGGATAGGAAATAATTTTAATTGGTTATTTACTAATTCAAAAGTATAAGTAGATTTTCTAATCTGATCATTAAATTCAATTGCTTGAGTCTTTAGTATATCATAAGAAGTTGGCATTAATAAAAAGTTAACACCGGGACTAAAGCTTCCAAAATCAAAAGCAGTCATTAAAGACTGTACTCCTGTACCAGTACCAGCATAAGGGTCAAAGTATCTCATTATTGCAGGAGGTGCTTGATAGAATACTCTTCTTACTTCTATACCTCCGGATATACCGTTATCGGTAGCCCATTCATTTAAATCGTATGTTTGTTGATTCTTATTAACTGCTATAGACCCGCTATACTTAGTTACGTTACCTCCAACACCTGCTTCTGTTCCATAGTGTTTAGATATCTGAATGATACGGTTAAGTGTAGGGTCAGTTAATTGATTGTTCATTTGACTACCAGTCGAAGCTCCTTCTAGGTTAAGATAATTTTCTCTAATCTTATATTGAAAGACTTCGTTTCCGTAAGTAGTTACTGCTTCTTCAAAGCAAGCAAACATTTGTTCTTGTTGTAATTCAACATCCATAAGAGGATACCCAAGTCGAGTTCCTACAAATTTAGCTACTTTTACAGCATCGGTCTGAAAGGAGGAATCGGCATCATAGAACCCAAAAGGAGTATCTCCTGAATTGAAGGTTGCTGAGCCGTTCCATATAGTTACATTTGCCATTGCTTAGTTTTACTTATAAATAGCGGTTAGTCTCTGAAGGTCTTATACACTTCTAAAAGAGGTGCAACAATATCATGTCTATGATTCTGTGCTAATGAATGAGTAACAAATCCTTTAACTTGTTCTTCTAACCTAGATAAGAAAGAAAATCCAGTCTCTCTTTTATCTCTTAGATCAATTTGAGCCATATCACCACATATACACATCTTAGCATTTTTACCTAATCTACCTATAACAGTTTCCATCTGAGAATGAGTTACATTCTGAGCTTCATCAACTATTACAAATGAGTTAAGGAAAGTTCTACCTCTCATGAATGCAAAGGGAACAATTTCTATATTACCGGCTTCTAATTCTTTCTTAACTTTCTCTTCATTATATAACATAAATAAGTTATGATAGATAGGTGCTAACCAAGGGTCCATTTTTGCCTGAAGATCTCCTGGTAAAAATCCTATATCTTCTTTAGCTACAGTCGGTCTAGTTATGATTATTTTATCTATACGTTTAGTGAACAATAGATCTAAAGCTACTTGTGTTGCTACTAGCGTCTTTCCGCTACCTGCCATTCCTTTAAGAACTGTTATTGGATTTTCTAGTATTAATTTTTTTGCTTCTTTCTGCTCTTCATTAAGTTGTACGTTAAACTTGATTGGGCGTTTTGGTCTTCTTTTTTCGACGAATACCTCGTCGGTGTGAGGTTTACTTGCCATATATGTTTTATAAATTAAAGAACGAATCTTACTTCTTATTGTTACTTATAAATAGCAAAAAAAAAAGAGGGCCGAAGCCCTCTCTTTACTAATTTTATCCTTTCTTTTTAAATAAAGAATAAAGGACAAAGGCACCCACTAATCCGAGTAAACCTTCAGCGCTCAAAGAGCCCAAAATCGCCATTATATTATCAACTACTGATATTGATGGCCAAAACGGGATGTCCATTCCTTTGAATAATACTTCGAATACTACTCCTAAGGCGATAATAGACACACCTACTTCTGTGATTTTGTTGACCCATGAGCCAACTTTGTTTAATAAATCCATATTGTGATTTTTAGTTAGACAAAGTAAAACTGTCCGACTTATGTGAAAGGAATTCCATGTATATAAATAGGCAAAAAAAAAAGAGGCCCGAAGGCCTCTCTCTTTCTCATTAAGAATTTAAAGTAATTCTTATATCTGATCGATGTCAGATACAAAGATTTTACCGTAAAATTCTGGTCTAATCATCTTCTTAGCGTAACGAGTCATTAAACCTTTTCTTGGAGTGAAGGTTTCTGGATCGTATACTAGAGGAGTCATCATTAATGGTACATAAGGAGCATATACAGCACCTGCTTCCAAGAATTGAGAACCTCTATATCCCATAAGGATTGTGTTTTCAGTCATGTAAGGGTTTTTGTATACTTGGAATCTTGAAGCTAAGCTTCCGATTCTTTGAACTCCCATTGCAAACTTGTCTTGGTTACCGTCAGTTTGTGCAGCGTATCCAGGAATTGATTCTAGGATTGTTGCAACTGATGGAGAACATACTAGGAAGTTAGCACCACCTCTTAGAGTTTTTTGGTGAATCTTGTTAGATACTTTTTGGATTTTAGTTCCTAAAGTTTGGAACCATTGTCCTTGAGTATTGTAGAAATCAGAAGATGCAGAAGACCATGCGCCTGCTGTAAAGTTCTTGTTGTTTTCTACAGACCATCTTTCAGTAGTCACAGCACCTTTAATCAACATATCAAGGATCTCAAGATCGATTTCCATAGAAATGTACTCACTTAATAGTGAAGTCAATTCTGCTTCTGCATCGATTGAGTGATATGCGTTAAGGTCTTGTGCGAATTCTGGTGTCCATTGCGCCTTTAGCTTTCTTGTCTTAGCAACGATAGCCTCAGATTGCAATTTAACGTCGATTTCAGGAATACTGATTGAAGTATCAACAGCTGCAGTAGAATCTGCTTCGAAGTCACCTCTTGTGTTGTCAGTTGGTTGCTTGTGGTATACTAACTGTACGTTAGCTCCGTTGTCAACACCACCTGCTGCAGATTGTACTAATACTAGGTTAGACCCAGAAATTTTAGTAAATTGCTTGTGGAGTGTAGCTGAACCAGATGCTGAATTGAACTCAAAAGCTCTAATTCCTTCTGCATCGTAAGCTGGGATAGAAGAAAGAGGTACTAATACCGCTTCGTAATCTGCTAATGTTAATCCAGCGTCAAAGCCTACATCTTTCAATAAGGCAGCTTGTACTGTTGCAGCAGCTTCAGTTCCAGTTACTTGGTTGATAGTGTATCCGAATTGACCAGCGCCATAAAGACCGCCAGATACGTCTACATCTTCTCCCATTTTGTTAGCTCCATCAGTTACGTTACCGTACATGTTTTCGCCATCTGCTCTTCCGTTTACAGCAGTACCGTACTTAAAGTCTAAGTAGAATACTAGCCCAGAAGGCAAGTTCATTGGTTGTACACTTACAAAGTCTTGCGCTACGATTTGAGCGAATACTTTTCTTACAAGTGGTAGAGCAACACCAGCCCAGTTTTCACCTTGGCCAGCAGTGAAGCCTGAACCTCCTGCTTGAGTTGCGTTTGCTTCTGCTACGATTTGTTTAGCTTGGTTCTCAAGAATAACAGCCATGTTACCAGCGTGCTTTTCATCAGAGATACCTTCCAACAAACCAGAAGCGCTCCATTTCTCAGCTAAACGAGCAGCATCTGCTTGTACGCTTTTGAAAGTGTTAGAGCTTTCTAATAATTGATTTAATTCCATTTGATTGAATTTTTAAAATTTTAATTTTGTTATTTAATAATACCAGCTAACTTCTGCATTCTAAGAACAGCGCTAGATACTTCAGCTATTACTTCTGGCTTACTTGCAGTAACTCCAGTTGCTTTAGATGCAGATCCTTTGTGCTCTTTAATGCTAGTTGTTTCTTTTTTAGTAACAACATTTTCGCTAACTGTTTCAAAAACTAATTTAACTTCTTTAACTGTCTCAGCTTTGTCGAAAGCAGCAATAATGTTTACTTTCTGTGATTCTGATAAGTTGTTTGCTTTGAAGATTTTGTTAACATAAAGTAACTTTGAGTTTAGCAAATTAACTTCGTTAAGTTCACTTCTTAAAGTTTCAATAGTCTCTAAAGCAGCGGATAAATCTTCTTTGATAGTATCGTTAATGTTAGATTCTTTAGAATCAGATTCAGCATCGATTTCGTTTTTAGTAGGTCCTTCTTTGACTTCTTCTACTTTTTCTTCATCTTTTGCTTCATCCATGTCCTTGTCTTTTTTACCTTCTTCCATATCATCTTCGCTTTCGCCTTCTGATACAGCTTCTAGTTCTCTAATTAACTCATCAAGGTCGATTTCTTCGTCGCCTTCTTCTCCAGCCATAGGATCACCCTCGCCTGGTTCTTCAATAGCTCCAGCATCCATATCATCAGCTCCCATTTCAGGTTCCATTTCAGGTTCACCAGCGCCCATTTCTTGGCTAATGATGTCTCTGATTAGGTCTTTGAAATCTTCTACTGATAGATCTTTAAGATCTTCGTCTTCTGCTGGCTCTTCTAATTCGTCTTCTGCTGGTTCCTCAGGAGCTTCTTCTCCTTCACCGTCTTCAGCTTCGTCTTCTTCAGCTTCAGCTACTTCTACTTCTTCTAATTCTTCAGTTACTTCCTCTACTGTTTCGTCTTTCTTTTCTTTAGCAGGAGCTTCACTAACTTCCTCTTCTTCAGATTCTGTTACTGCTACTTCGTCGACGTCTTTGTCTTCCATCTCTTGAAGTTTTGCAGCTAACATATCTTTTAAATGAGGAGTCAATGACTCTTCTAAAGCTTCCTTGGCGTTTGCAATAGCGGCTTCTCTTACAGACTTAGCTTCAGCAATAGCTTGCTTGAATAAATCTTTGTTTGCCATTTTAATAAAATTGTGTGATTTCTACGATTATTAAGAATCGTAATAGAAAATAATTCTTTAATAGATGCCATATAAGAGATGGCATATTCGTATATAAATATATACTGTTTCCGGAAAACTAAGTAAATTGGGAAACTTTTATACGGCAGCAGCGGCTGCACCTCCGACTGCTCCTGCAATCTCACCTCCAATTACTGCTATATCTCTACCTTTAAGTGCTGCTTTTACAGCAGATACAGAAGCGGAAGCAAGTCCTCCACCTTTAAGAGCATTCATAGCACCAATACCAGCTTTAACTCCTAGACCGGCTAATATAGCAATAAATAAACCTTTTGCAACTAATTGTCTTTTCTTTTCATCTTTAACGAAAGGCTTAATAAATCCTGAAATAGCTTTAACGATGTTAACTTCGTTGTTATGTGCCCATTTATGAACTGCATCAGCTTTGTCAGCTGCTTTATCTAAATTCATCTTTCTAAGAGCTATCGCAGCATACTTACCTAAAACGTCTAATACTGTGTTAGATGCTAATGCCCAAGATAATATACCTACTGTTGTAATTACTTCGTTAACATCCTGTTCTCCTTCTTTGCCAAATTCAGCTTCCATCTCTTTTGCAAGAGCGTCTGCCATTTGAGATTCTGCACTTTCTAGTATTACGTCTGATAATTTCATTATGCTCTCAGTATATCGTTGATGATAGAATCTAAATTGTTATATTTAGAGACTTTAATTTTACCTTCTGATAAAGATACTGGATTCATAAATGCTCCATGTGTAGATGGATTAGATACGAAATCCCAACATACTAATTCAAAGTCGTCTTGTACTTCTAAAGTACCTTCGTTAGTTTGTTGAACAGAACCTGTACCTCTAGATGAGATACCTATTGTATGTCCTGCTTTAGCAATCTCTTTTACGATATTACCTGCAGGTGTATTAAGTAATTCTACACGTCCCATAAGGTCGTCTCCCTTCCACCATAACTCTTTTACTATATGAGAGGCGTTCTTTAGAGAGACAACGGGAGATTCAGGGTGATCAAGTTCTCCGTAAGCATTTCCTTGCTTAACAAACTCTTTAATGTATCTTTCTGATTCTCTAAGTAGTATTTCTTTACTATATGTACGGCCATTTTGATTTTTAGCAACTGCTCTTTGCATTACTCCTTCTACTTCAAATACTCCAGGTCTAGTTTTGGATTCTCTAAGTACTGGTCTAAATGGTGTTACGTCTACTAATAATTGTGCCATATTCTAGATATTAGGTGTGTATACTGTCTGTTTTGGTGGATCCATTTCTGTCTCCCCTAAAGGTCTTTCACCTGAGTTATGTTGATCAATGTCCTTTTGAGATATTACTCTAACTTTTGGTTGATCTAGTCCTTTAGTGAACCCTTGTTTAGTAACTGGTCTTAAATCTTTCATAAATGCTGTTTCTATAGCAGGTGCTAAAAAGCCTCCTACCTTTAAACCTTCTTCATTTCTGATTTCACCTAATGTATCGTATACTTTCTGTATTTTATCTCTAGTCTTGTCGTAATAAGCTTCGATATCAGATACTAAGTTCTGTAAATCTAAGATAGCTCCTTTCATTCCGTCAAAGCCTGCATAGTCATCTGCTATTCTAGCTAACTGTTGAGTAGCTGCTTCGTTAACAGTATTGTTTTCTGTTAAAACTTTAGATATAATAGCTTTAAGATTTTCTTTCATGGCTTTTTTGATAGCTTTATCTTTAGCAGCCATATAATCATCTCCATCAACGTCTCCGTCTCCGTCATGATCTTTACCTTTCTTTTCGTTTACTCCATTGTCGTCATCCCAAGGACCTTTCATAATATCAACACCGATGTTGTAATGATCTCCTATGGCGTACATTACCTCTTCAGCTTCTTCTCTTTCTGAAGTATCGTTTTCTGCTGCTCTATCTTGTATAAGAGAAATAAACTCTTGCAAGCCACCTACTCTTTCACTAACTACTGCACCATTTCTTGGTACATAGCTCTCATCTCTTTCTCTTACTGGAAAAGCTCCTTCAAAGATATCTGACATAGTATCTTTGATTGCTCTTCTATATTTCTTAAGTGCTTCTAATGCTTCTTCTCTATTACCTTCTTTAACTGCATCGATTACATCACCTAAGTGTGTATTTTCTCTATGGTAGTTTACGTCTTCGAATGAATCGTAAATCTTTTGCATTACATCGACTGGAGTATTAACTCTTACTTTTAATCCTGCTTTAAGCATTCCTTCGTAATCGAAGTCAGTAGAGAACATATCACCAGGAGTATAAGCATTTACTGCTCTTCCTTCTTCTACCTCATCATCTTTACCCATTGCTTGTTTGATAGCAGCATCTTTTTTAGCTAAATACTCTTCTTCATCTTCTTCTAAGCCTTTAGCAGCTCTTTTATATTTAGCTGCATCGCTTCCGTCAGTTTCAGGTTTCTTATTACCTTTTCTATCGACACCCATCACTTCATTATAGTCTGAACCGCTTTCGTAGTTGACTGAGAAGAACTCTTCAAACTCGTCTAATATAGCTTCATCGTCGCGTAGATTGATAATATCTTCGTAATGTGTTTTTATAAAGTCTACAGCAACGGAATTAGGAACAGATTTCTCTCTTTTAACTAAATCGATTACCTGTCTTACTATTTCTTTTTTATCTTCGTAAGGATCTAATGTAGGATCTATGGCTTCTTTTAAAGTAGCCTTCTTCATTGCATTAAAAGTATCTGCTTCTTTAGCTCCTCTTTTAGTTTCTTTCATTTTATCATGCTTATCTACATTAGCAGAATCGCCAGACATAAGGTTATAATAAAATGCTTGATCTTTTTGTAAGTTAAGCATACATTTCTGCTTTGCAGATACATATTGCTCTTTAGTTACTGTTCCTGTTGGATCAATGCCAGCTTTTTCCAATTCATAATCGATCCCTCTTTCGATAGTATTTAGTGGAAAATTATCAGCTAGATTTTGAACTGGTCTGATATCTTTAAGTTTGTTTTCAGAAATCATTCCCCTATTCTTTAAAATCTGTACTGAATCGTCAAATCCATTAGACACAGTTAAATATTGAGGGAACGCTTGTTTCATTTGGCGTAGAAACTCCCCTTTGGCCATTGAGCCTTCTAGTACGGAGTTATATTTTTCAGTTGCTGTCATTGTTTATACTTCTTTGTATCCTTGTTTCTTTAATGTCTTTTTTGCTCTTTTTGCATTACCAAAAGCAAATGGTGTAGCATAATTCATTCCTTGTCCAGGAGTAAATGTAGCTGACCCACCAGTAACGTTAGCTTCGTCTAACTCAGTCATTACTTCTTTAACTAATGATACTAACTCTGATCTTTTCATTACAGAGTTTTTAATTCATTAACTAAATCGTAATATTGCATGAGATTAATTAAGTGACTATCACTAATAGCTTCTGTCTTTTTTAACGGAACAATTGCTTTAGAGACTTCTTCTAACTTAATTTTAACTACTTCGTCTTTTATTTTAGATGTAAACTTCTCTACTTCTTTAGCGATCTTAGCTAATTCTTCATTAACTATATTGCGTAAACGTGCTTTAGAATTGACAGATGTAATAAACTCTTTAAGTATGTACTTCTGCTCTGGTAGTAAGTCTTTGTAGTTATCGTTAAACTTCTCTAATAATATTTTAAAAGTCAACAACCTTAAGTCCTTATCGTACTTCGAATACTCTTCTATTAAGGTATCCTTTACGCTATCCTCGTTTTGCTTTTTCGCAGTTAAGTGCTCTAGGATTGTTAACTTATTATCTACTAAATATTGTGGGTCTACTATATCAGCGTTATTTTGTGCTTCAAGTAGACAATATAATGCAGCAAGAGGTTTGTAATCTCTTACTTGTATACTAAAAAACTCTTCAAGATTATAATGTTTCTTAATCTCTGAGATTAGTTTATATTTTTGGGTTTTAAGTATTTTCTGATCTAACTTTCTAGATATCTCTGTCACAGTAGAAACTATAGCTTCTGCTTTTCTCTGTGCTACTCCGTTTGCTTTCATTACAAGACTATACATCTTGTATTCCTTTGCTAAGGTTGATCTGTTAGCGAAATACTCTCGTATAATGCTAATAGCCGGTGACTCTTCTTTATTGAGAGTGTCAGCGGCAATCTGCTTGACTAATAATTCGAATATTAGCCCAGTATTTTTATACTTGGAATGCTTTATTTTCATTATACACGTTTACTATTATAAATATGCACTACTTACCTAAATCTTTAATGTTATCTTCACTTAATAGGTTAGAACCGTCTTCATTAGTGTCTTTTTCGAAGACAATCTGTTTAAGGTTACTGAGCTGTTGTTTAAGTATAGTTTTGGCTTTCGTTTCATTTACGTTATCTGCATCACTAGGAAAACCGCCTTTCATGCCATGCTGTCCAAGAGGATCTCTTCCTCCTAGGGCGTCATTTGTTCCATAAACCGATGCTTTCTCTGTTGGTCTTCCTCCTTCAGGGCCTGGCTCACCCCATTCAGGTACTTCGTTATAACCTGCAGGTACATCACCTGCTCCTCCACCTTTAGGTGTAGAAGTAGATCTTCTACCGTACATAGATGCTAGATCATGTGGAGTACCGTAAGTCATTCCTGACTTAGCTGGATCGTTACCTTCACCTTCAATCTGTGCTCTTCTAAATCTACGTTTCTCATCTTCAATCATTAAGTCTCTCATTTCCATATAAGAATCTTCTGAAAGGTCGAATATATTTTCGTAAATGTAATCTGATGAGAATAATTTAGAATCTTGCATTTGTGAAGCTAAATCAACTTTCTCTTTTAATAACGCTACTTTCTCTTGTTCAAATATAATAGATGGAGTAGTTAACTTAATCTCAAAATTAGTTAAACTTTCTCCTTGGAACCCTTGAGTGTACAAATGAACTAATGCAATTTTAGTTAACTCAGACTCCATAATCTTTTGGATTCTTTCAACTGTTCTTGCAAATCGTATATCTTCTGCTGCTAATGTAGCTTTACCAGATAGATCTCCTTCGTATCCAAAGTAAGCTTTTGGTATCTTTAAAGCAGCAAAGAGTTTAGCTTGTAGATACTGTACATCTGTTGTACCATCGTAATCTAAGCCTTTAGTCGTTTCAATTCTTGTTGATGTATCTCCTCCTCTTACCGGTAGGTAAAAGTCTTCCATCATATTCTGCATGTTAAACTTCAAGTTATATTGACCTGTATTAGGATCAACATAAGGAGTCTTTTTCATACTGTTAATAGTAGTCTGCATGAACTGCTCTACTTCATTAGGAGGAATAGAACCTACGTTAATATAGAACATTCTCTTCTCAGGTGCTCTCATTATACGGTGAATTAACATCGCATCTTCCATTAACGTTGTTTGTTTAAATATCTTTCTAGCTGGCTCTAAGTAAGATCTACCGTAAGGTAAGTAGTGTACGTCAGATATTAATCTGAAGTGAGCCATCTCGTAATTATCTATTTTAATTCTAGATGATTGTTTTTTGTTTGGTAAGTAGTTAGTATCTGTAGATGCTGCTATTCCGTCAGGATCTAATTCAAACTCTACTTTAGTTGGATTATCTTCGTCATGTCCTTCTAAACGAGCAATATGGTAAACAGTATAAGGAAGTACGTTATATACTCCAAACTTCTCTGCTATCTCTAACTTTAAGAAAAAGTCTCCATACTTACACATTTGTCTAGTCCAAGACCATAAGTTAAATTCTATATTTAATACGTCATAGAATAAATTATAAAGAACTCTTTGAATATTTTCATCTGAAGATTTAATTGCTAAAACTTCGTTTTGATCATTTTTTACTGTTGCCTCATCAGCAATAACATCTAATGCTGAAGCTATAATAGGATCAGTGTCCATTGCTTCATAATCAGAATATAACTGAATCCTAAGTGTTTGGTAGTTTAGGTTCGGATTAAAAATATTGGCTTTGTTATACGTATATAACCTAGTAAACCTATCCATTAAGGAATTAGTTTTAACTTTACCAGTAGTTTGTATTTGATTAGTGTCCGCTACTTTTAACTGTGTCCCACCGACATTTCTAACGATTATGTCGTTCGAGAATAGTCTCTGTAGTCTTCCGAACAATGATGTATCTGCCATCTAAAATATATTTTTATATAAATAGTCTATTTTAATATCCACGAGATATCTTCTGTTGTACGACCATTATCTATAATATAAGGATTATTTTGTTGGTTTCCAACTGATTTAATGACTGCTTTATTTTTTTGGTTAAGATTAGTAAAAGAAGATAGTTGAGCTCTTGCTAAGTCAATACCTTGTTGCCTTAGTCTAAGTGCAGTATCCCTAACATATAGTGCAGTAGCACATGATATAATAAGGTCATCGTTATATCTGTCTTGTGCTTGTGCTTTACCGTTTTTCCATACAAATACTCTCATTTCAGACATTAACCTCTTAGATTGTATAGTTGCTGAATGATCTCTAATATACTCAATCATCTTGGCAATAACAAGAGGTCTAGTTCTAGCAGACATTGTAAAGCCAGGAACTAACTTATCTCTTTCAAATTTATGCATATAAGTTTCTACTGTCTCCATATTATTGGTAGCACTGTAGAATAAATTACGATATTCTCTTTCTAATATCTGTTCTATAGTAGCCCAACCAATATTTGCATTTTCTACTACTAGAAGTGCTTCATTGTATTCTGATGCAATTCCGACTAACATATTACCGAAATCTCTTGGAGCTATCTTACCTTTGTACTCTCCTACTTGTGTAGCAGTTTCTATGTCAAATATATGAAATGCAGAATAATCCCTTCCATCTCCTCGAGCGACATCTGCTACTACCATATATGATTTAGTATAATCTACTCCTTCCCATACCCAAAAATTACCATCAACTCCTCTTCTTTCTAAAGGATCTTTTTGATAAGTTTGTTCATAAAAAGACATATCATCTGGTTCAAATACTGTATCACCAGAAGCTAAGAAATCACAATCACATTCCTGACCAGCCATCTTAGGACCTAAGTCTGAGTCTTGTTGGTCTCTCCAAGCTTGGTCTCTTTCAGGATGTACTGTCCATGGTAATCTTATAGGTAAAAAGCTATTTTCTCCTGATTCTGCTTTCTCCCATGTTTGATGGAACCAGTTACCAATACCGTTAGGAGTCGATAAAGCCATACATTGACCACCGGTTGCTAGTGTTTGTTGAGCTGCTGCAAATGTTTCGTCAATATTATCAATGAAGGCGGCCTCATCAATAAGTAAGAGCGATACCGCTTCGGATCTTGCTGCATCAGCATTAGATGATTTCGCTGTAATTTTAGATCCATTTTTAAGTCTCAGTGATAATTTGTTTTTCTCTAATGCAGGTAGCTTTAACCATTTAGGTAGCTGATCATACATAAACATTGTCTTTGTAACTAAGTTACGTGCAGTTGCTTGTGTTGTTGCTAATGCTAGTACGTTTTTATCTTTATGAAACAACATTAACCATAAACTATAAGCAGCAGCTAAAGTTGATATACCAAGCTGTCTTGACTTAAGAGTAATTAAATATTGATGATCTTTAAATAAATGTAGTACTTTACCTTGGAATGGATATAAGTTAAATAAGATACGGCCACGAGTAGGATGCTGTATATAGCAATACTTCTTCATGAAATAGGCCGGATCTTTAGCACACTTAATATATTCCTGTGCTATTATTTTCTTTATATCTTGTGCCATAACTTCTACTTAATACCACTCGCAAAAACTTGAGGGGCTGTATTTGATAATCTAACAGGACTGCTAAATCTTGTAGGGCTCTGTTCTATGAACTCTTCTAATGCATCTGGTGACATACTGTAATAACTACCGAATGTACCTAGAGATCCTGTGTTAACAAAAATAAAATGCTCTACACCTTCGTTGAAGACGTAGTTCCACATATATAACTTCTGTATTGCTTTTCTTAATTCGTTTGGGTCTTTAATATTATTTCTAGATATTAAAGTATTTATTTTCTTTTTAGCGTCTGGGTATAGTTTAGCTAAAAACTGTTGAGTAGCATTGAATACCTCTCCTTCATCTCCTTGAGTAGCAGCATACGCTATAAACTCATGAGGCTTATCAAAATTATCATATCCTAATTCTTCTAGTATATCAAATAATTTACCAGTAGATTCTACAGAACCATCTCTTTTACCTAATCTTCCTTTTGAACCTTTAACTTCTAAGTATTTACCGTTCCAAGATAAATCTCCTTTACCTCCGGTCATCATACCGACATCTTTAATAAACAAGGCTAATCCAACCTCAGCTTTACCAACTCCTCTACCACCTTCATATCCACCAAAATTAAGTATTCTAGTAATACTATCAGTTGATAGACCTGATGATTTAAGTTTAGAAACAAGGTTACCGTTAACTCCTAAGTCTTTAAATAAAAGCTGACCACTATCAGTATATCTTTGGAAATTATCTAAATCGTCATTATCGTTTAATATACCGAATAATGCTTTAGGTGCTTGTGCTCCTTCGATAGTACCGTCTGTAATTCCTGCTTCGTTAGCCGTCTTAAAAAATCCTGCTTGCTTAGGTCTTCCTGTGATATATCTTTTAATGTATGCTAATGCTTCAGCATCATCTTGTATAGAGGCAACTAAATCTACAATTTCTTCTCTAGAAATAGCAGCTGCTTGTTCTTCTTCAGTAACTAATTCAGATAACAGTTTATCAAAAATAGCTTTATCTTCTGGGTTATCCATTGAGGGAGTACCTGTTTTAGATCTCCATGCCCATTCGTTATATAGTTTATCAGTTACGTTCATTATGCTTCTGGTTCTTCTCCTGGTTCTTCAAAGTCTATAGGTTCTCCTCCTAGATCTGCTCCACCTTCTTCTCCTCCGGCATCATCTCCTGCTAGAGCATCTACATCAGCTCCTCCTTCTTCACCGCCTTCAGCGCCGCCTTCTCCACCCGGGAAGTCACCGCCTCCACCTCCTCCGCCTCCGGAATCAGTATCAGCGGGCTCTCCTTCTCCAGCCCCGCTCATAGGACCTTCCTTATAAAGTCTAGCCAACTTATCTAAAGCTTGCTGGTAGTCATCTATTTTATCTATATAATAGCGTTTACCTAGTATTTGAGCTTCGAACCCAGTCCCTGTCCATTTAAGGATATAGGATTGTCCGTTCTTAATGTTCACCCTGAAAGACGATGGCCTCGGAGAGATCCAGTCAATGCTTTCAACGAACTCCTTGAACTGTCCGGTTTGTAGCTTAATAATTGCTTTTTTTAATGTTGGGAACTTACCCAGGATTTCATCAGTAGCGTCCTCTAATACAGTCTCTTCTGGAGCTTCTGTATCAGGTTCTTCTTCTGGTGTCGGTTCTTCTTCGTTTAAAGAATCAATAAGTGATTCATTTAAAGTCTGAGATGTTTTATATTCTTCTAATTTAGAAGTCATTAGCTCACTCATTCTTTGTAATTTGAGTAAGTTATATTGTTCAGGTCTTTCTGTTCTGAGATACCTTTGTATTTTTCTGAAGTTAGTTTTGATTAATTCAAATAACTCTCTTGCTGCTTGATCTGTTCTAATATCATCAGATCCCATTAGTTTTTTAATATCTAATATAATATCTGAAAAGTTTTTATATAGAGCAGCAAATGATGGAAGTTTTAAAATCTTATGTGATATACTACCTGTTTCTGTATTCTTATCGGTAGCTTTAAAATAAGTATCCATCGCTTGATTAAAGAAATCATGCTTACCGCCGAATTCAGGTTCACCGTATCTTTTAACAATACCTTTTCTCTGAGCATCAGTAATGTCTTCCCATTGAACTACACCACCTTTAGACTGGATAGCTTGTTGGGACATTTCGTTAATGACATCGGAGTAAGCCTCTAGTATGAGTTTTTCTAGTTTATGCATATCTTACTTCTTTTTCTTTTTGTAGCCTTTATGCCAATGTTCATTCATAGTGATCACTTTTAAGTGCTCAGCAGGAACATCTTCTACTAACCTATTTCCTTTTTTAAAGAATACATCATAGTGAGTAACTACATGCTTGTTACCTTCTTTAACTAGAGTATGTTGTTCGTCTAAACAAATACCTGCTCCATATACTTCATGTACAACGTGTGCTGCACAATCATGCATAAATCCAGGTCCTGCTTCTTCCATATGTCTCTTTCCTAATCCAGGTAAGTTTCTAAGGTCTTTTACGTACTCATCTGTTTTAACTAAGACGGTACCTAAATTTTTACCATCATCATTTTCATCAACTTTCATTAAGGTTATTTCTGATACTTTAGGATTAAAGTCTGGGTCTCTATCTTTAAAGTTACTATTGTAGTATTGTTTTTGATGCATTCTATATTTTTCACCTTCATGCTCTAATTCATGATATTGCATGTGGACAAACATTGGAGCATATTGCCCCATTCTAGCTTTGATACCACTCTTATCATGTTTCTTTAAAGATTCAATTGCATCGTTTTCACTAGCTACTCCTTTAGGTAATAGGTCTGCAAATAATTGTTTACCAAACATATCAGGCCCTCTTTTGTTAGCATCGTCGATTACTTCTGAACCTTTAAAAGATCTATCTGTAAATTCTTTTAATGTTTTCTTACCTTCGTCCATATCATCTTCCTCTTCATCGTAGTATTCTTCAATCTCTTCGATGATAGATTCTAATGTAGTATCGTATCTATTTCCACTAGTACCAAATTCGAATGCTCCGTAAGCATCTCCTTTAGATAACATTCTTGGAAACTTCTCTCTAACGATTTCTCTAGCTTCATCTCCTTTTTGAGAAAGATCATCTAGTATACTCTGAAGATCCATAATAGCTTCTCTCTGATCTCCTGAAAGTTCTGTTAATTCTTGTCCTTTATGAGTACCTGCTACTGCTTGATCTAAATCAGCCTCTAGTGCTTTTTTCTTAGCAGTTAAATCTTTTAATTGAGGTACTACTGATTTATCACCAGCTTTATATTGTTTAGCTAATTCTTTCATTTTAGCTACTACTAAACTGTGTGCTTTCTGTACCTTAGCTGCTCTTACTTCATCTACATTCTTTTTTCTAGGATACTGAGTTGTCATATCTCTTAAGTCACCAGTAACTGATTGCATTGCTTTAGCTAATATTTCAAACTGATCGGCAGTAACATGAATATACTCTCTACCAACTGTAATTTGTACCATTAGTCCATCTTTACCTGCAAATCTTTTAATTTGCATACCACCTTTATCGTATAATTCTGTACCTTCTTTCATACTTTCTTTATAATAGTCTGGATCTTCATAGTAATCGTCGTCTTCTTTTCTACGTTGATCGTAGTCGGTATAAGCATCGTATCTATCTTGATCGCTTTGTGCTGCGTTTAACATATCGTTTAAGTCATGATCATCTTCTAATGCAGGATTCTTTAAAGTTACTGCGTTAGGTAAATCATCTCCTCTACCTATATGAAGTTCAAAATCTTGACCTTCTTTATATTTACTCTGTAGATGTTTAACAACATCTTCTATTCTATCTAAATCATATCCAAAGGTAACTAAGTGTCCTTCTTCTTCGTTTACCTTACCTACTGCTGTATCATAGTCTACAGGCTTAATTCTACCTGCTGCTTTTTCAATAGCGTTGTCAATCTTATTTAACATATCACCATATCTATCAGCTACCGGTCCTCCTGTTGGTTCGATTTCTGGATCGTTCTCCATCTCTCTTTCTATCTCAGCTCTCTTATCTTTAAGCTTTGCAATTAGGAGTCTTTTCTTACCGTTTATTCTTTGATCTTTTCTATCTCTAGCTTTCATTTGATCTAGCTTCTTAAGATCAGCATTTCTTTTTTTAGCGGCTCTCATCCTCATTAAGACAGGGTCGTTAATATCTAATGCTTCATCCATATCAGCAGATGAATCTGCTACTGTGATATCGTTAGCTCGTAAATCCATTACTACATCATATAGAAATGCACCTGGGTCTTCATCAGGTTCTTGATAAAATTCCGGGTTTTCTTTTCCTTCTGGATCGTCGTACATATCGTCGAATCCATATTCATGTCTGAATATAAAGTATATGATTACATTACCTGCACCGTCGTCATCAACTACGTCTGTTTTAACGTAAGTAGGATCTATATTCTTATCTAAAATAGACATTGCTTTCTTATAGTCACTTCTTGGTACTTTTATGTAGTGGTGATCATCTCCTTCAGCTTCACCTAGTGGACGACCTTCGTCATCATATCCTACTCCGTGATCTTCTTCATCATCTTTCTGTTCTTGATCTGGGTCATGTTTTTCTAGCTGTAAAGCATCTATTTGATCGTACCTTACTTCATGTTCTTCTCCATCTTGATCTACACCAAATACAGTATCGTCATGCCACATTGCAGCATTATCGTCATTACCGTTCTTTGGATTGTATATAATTAAGTACTTATCATCATGGGTTCTAATCATAGCATCGTCTGCTTGACCTAGATAAGCTAATAGTTTATGTTTAGTATAACCTTCGTTATCGTCTTCTTTAACTCCTACTTTATCTCTTTTAGCAAATACTTTTTCTTTATCTTCATCAGATAATTTATTAAAGTCTTTACCCCCGAATTCTTTATGAGCAATTAAATCTAATCTATCTGTTTCTTCGTGACTTAACTCTCTACCTTTATAATTTACTTTTTCACTCAAAGCTTTAAAGTGCTTTTGAAGTTCATTAGAAAGTACATCTACATTTACTATAGCCTCTCCTGAAGGTTTAACACCTACATCGACTAATTCTTTATCAAAGCTAAAGTCTGCTAAATGTAACGTATCGTCTATAACATGAAAAGAAAAAGCATCGTCACTATTATTCTTATATATTACCTCTATATCGAAAGAATTCTCTTCAATATGAGTAGCTTTCATACTTGTTACTGAATCTCCTAACGCTTTCAAAGATTTAGCTACCGCTTTACCTACTTGCTTAGCTATTGCTTTTGTTTCGTTAACAGAGAACTCTACTCCTGAATTCTTATTTAATCTTTCTTTTACTTCATCTCCATCTACACTTTTAATTGCCTCTACATCATCTGCATCTTTTAGAGCTTCGACTTCATCGTCACTCATAGATACTGCTGAGGTCTGTCCAGATTTAGGAGTTACTATATATGTTTTAGATTCATTTAACTCAGATAAGATTTTTTTATACTTCTGTATAGCTTCATTTACTGAGATTATATTGGATTGTGCTTGTTGTCTTTCTTCTGGTGTGGATTTGCTAAGATCTTGCTTTTGGAATAAAGCTAAAGTTTTCTCACACTTAATGAGACGACGTTTTATTTCATTGTAGGTCATAATGAGCGGTTATATTATATACGTATATAATTATAAATAGACTAACTATCCCAAATAACGTTCTTGAACTTTTCCGGGGAAAGCCCGAAATAATCAGTACGCCATTGAGTTTGATCGAAAAAATCTAAGTCAATCCATTTGTCTTTAATTTTCCAGAGTTTCATAGCAACTTCATCCCAATCTTGATTAATGACAAAGTTCTCTATCTCTTCTTTTTTTTCTAATAATGCTTCGTAATTGAAAGAGTCCCATTCATAATGAAATACTTCAAAAACAGCATTTGGTGATACATAATCTATTGATATATCTATCCCCCATTTTGGCTTCATTTTTACTAATTTATAAAGCATTGGATTATGTTCCTGTGCTACATATGTTATTTGTTCTAAAGCACAAGATTTAAATCCTTTACGTTCGAATAAGTCTGAGTGGTTTATATGTGCACCATCTTTCTTATCCCAAGTTATCCAGTCATATCTTAAACAATCTTCATGTCTCCTAACTCTAGGTGAGTATCCATTTCTAACTAAGAATGCTTGTTCAGCTTTTGTTAAGTGGTACCCATTTTGATCGAATAAATTTACGCAGTTAACATCTTTTAGTACATCTATTTCTTCTGTAGCATCTAAAAAATAAGCTTCACTATGTAATTTCGAACTTGATAACTTCATTTCTTTTTACCTGATTTCATATTGGCACACCAATGATACATCTTTGCCTTTTCACCCGATGCATTTTTAGCCTTTCTACGAAGGTCAGTTACAGAACCATTACAACTAGCACCAGACTTTTTTACACGACCGGGTCTTGACTTACCTTTCTTCTTTCCATCTTTGAAGTTTTCGGTAGCAAGTATCTCTCCGATCATCTGTGCTAGTGTTAGTCTTGTCATTATTTCTTTTTCCAGATCTCACCTCTTCTACATCTTACTACTGCTCCTGAAGCATAAGCTGATGGCCAGGTGTCATATTTTTGTTTTGCTAATCTAGTACATCTATCATCTTCACAAAGTAGATCTTCATTTTGTTGCATTTCTGCTATTGTACCGACTACTAGATTTCTAATATCTTCTTTAGTTTGTCTCTTCCAATCAAAGCCAGTACCTTTGATAGTTGAACCAGCTTTAGGATCTGATCCGGCAAACTTGTCAGCTTCTTTTCTATCTTTAGTAGCTTTTGACATTGGCCATTTATAGTTACTACCTTGATGTTGTCCAGTATACTCTTCTTTACCGAGAGCTTTTCCTGCTTTTTCTGCTTGTTTATGGGCTTTTGAATTACCGTGAGAAGGTTTTTTTCCGGCTTTTTTCTTAGCATTTATATTAGCCCAAAGGCCTTCTTTCTTAACTGTTGCTTTTTTAGTATTTTTCACGACTGTCTTTCCTTTAGCTCCTGCTTTCTTTTTCTTGGCAGCAGTAGCGGCTCTTTGGCCTTTAGTTAAACTTTGTGCTTTTGCTTTTGGTAAGCATCTATCAGGGTTCTTTTTATTTTTAGAGGTACCGCAATCACCGGCTATTTTACCAGAAGAAGAGATGCGAACCCACTTCTCTTTCTTAAACCAGTCTCTTAAAGACTCTACTGTTAGATCTTTTACCTCTTTATTAGTCATTTTTACTATCCTTGTTCAGAATGCATAATTAACATTCTAATTACTATAGCTGCTAAAGTACCAAAAATAATCCATAATGCTTTACTTACTCCTGCTTTCCATCTTTTGAGATCTTCAAGTTCTAACATTTGAGCTTGGAACTCTGCTTTACCTGCAGACATCTCCATTCTATATTCGGTATTTTTATTAGTATTTACTATAACTCCATTGTCTGGGTTTAGTAATGTATATTTCAAATCAGACACGTCGTCTTTTAATGACTCCATATCTTTTTGAATCTGTTTCATTTCGCCATTAGGCATATGATTCTTAATGAATCTTAATTCACCTAATACTGCGTCTAGTGTTTGCTTTTGAGTCATAGTTAAATAAGTAAGCTTAATTTGTATCTCTAATTATAAATACAACTAAATTACGTGTTTTCTGAGATGCGATATATATTCTTTTAGATCAGCGGTGATTTTATCTTTGTAATCTTCTGACATACCACCCCAATCTTCTTTATCGCCTGCTTCAGTAACCATAGTAATCTTATCTTCTAGTGATTCTGTAACCCATGCTTCAATGTCGGAAATAAATTCTTTTATATTACCGGACATCATTTTCTTTTCATAATCTTCATATAGACCAGCTTCTTTTAAGCTAGCTTCATAGTCTATAACACAATCAAAACAAAAACTATGTATCTTATACATTTTTTTGTCTAATCGTTTTTTCATTCTAGTATTACACTTAGGACAAGCTAAAGGAACTCTAACGGCTTGTTTAGCTACATCTAGTTTAGTAATATTTTGCTTTAGTCCGTTCTTAATAGTCCATTGCTTGCCTCCTTCTTCCCAAATATCTCCTTCCTTATACCTACCTTTGACTTTGGTATACCCGGCTTGTTGCTTAATACCAGCAGTAAAGTCTTTATTAACTAAGTTACGTACTCTCTTTACATCAGCTTCTTTGAACTCTTTTTTTAATAGAGATTCTCTACTCATATCCTAATTCTTTTAATCCGTTGATAGCATCTGAGATGTCTCCTTTTCTAACTCTAAAGGCTATTCCTCCAGCTGCTCTCCATTCGTTTATATTTGATTTTTTATCGTCTATTAATATACTATTTTCATTAGCATATCTTTGCTTATCTTTAGAGTAAGCCATTATTACTTTAGGTTTAGGGCTTAAGTTATTTTTAGCCCATAGTTGTTTACCTAATCTAGAAGCATTATCTCTAGAAGGTGAAGTTAATAAGTCTGGTTTATACGGTTGTATAAAGTCCCAAAGTTGTTGACCTTGAGGCATCCAGTCCATACCTACCCAGAATCTCACACCAATCTTTACATCAATCAATTCCCAAAATGCAGGTAGTCCATATTTCTTTTCGTAATCTTGAGGGTGCATTCCACTAAAGTGTTCGAATCTTGATTCAAAATTAGTTAATACTCCATCCATATCGCAATATATTTTATACGGCGGTACTTCCTTTTGTTCAGGAAGAGGATAAGCTTCTAATAAATCTACTATACTATTTTTCATGCGAATATTTTATAATTTTTTTCTTCATCATAAGCAGCTACTTCATATGGATGATTGTCATATCTATATCCCATATCGTAATATCTCTTCATCCATGACGGAGACTGAAGGTAATGTTGATACTCATGTACTAATGTCTGTATTACATGTTCTCTATCCTTCATCTGTGGATAATAAATAACTATAGAGTTATCTATCCTATCATACTCAGCATGACATTTATCTTCTTCACCTTGAGCTTCTGCATCACCGCTATATCTAGCATAAATATTATGATGTAGTTCAACATAAGGAGTACATTCTGGTGTAAACTTAGAATACCCGTAGTGTTTCTCTATCTTTGGATAAACCTCCTTTATTATATTTTTTATCTCTTGTCTAGTCATATTATTTAAATTCGACTTTTTTATGAGTTTTAATACAGGTGATTAAATCGTCGACTACGCAAGGGTCAGATATTAGACCTTTTGATTGTAGATCGTAGATAGTTTTTTCTAGAATAGAATGCGAATGTAATGTTGCTTGTGTCATAACCTTTAATATTTATATCTAAATATACGAAAAAAAACGTTAGGAACCAACTTATTTCAGGGTTATTTTAAAGAATCTTCCCAGTTTCTAAAGGTTATATTTCCTTGTAGATATGCTTCTTTTTCTAATTCTTGTAAGTGTTCATCTTCGTTCGTATTAGAAGTCTGTACATTACCTAAGCTACCATTTAAATTCTGCATATGATGAATCATCTCATGAGAGTATGATCTAACTATATCTTTATTATGTCTACCTGTAACGTAAAGTACTATTTCTTTACTGTTAGGATCGTAGTGTGCTGTCCTACCGAAGAAATTACCAGCATTATCTTCATCTCTCCTAATTTTAACTTCAGGTAAAGGAGTTATTTCCATTCCTTTATCTATCATATATTCTGTCAAAGATGTTATATAATCTTTTAATTCAAGTTTACGTTCTTTTTTATATCCTTCTCTAACTTTTTTATACCCTGATCCATAAGGAGCTGCTTTACCGTCTTGTGGATTAGCAGTTTCTTTCATTTCAGGATGAAACATAAACTTAATAATTTTAGCATCTTTAGATACCTCTTTACCATCTATTTCTATTCCTATTGGATAAGGTTTAGTTTTATCATCAGCCCAATATGCTACATCGTAACTTTTATCTTTATTATTAGTTACTAGTAAACCTCTATTGTAAGTATCTTCTTCTGCTTGGAGTACAACCATTTTATCAATAGGTAGAATATAATCTCCCATTAATTTTATATCTCCTTCATCATACCCGTCTTTATTATATCTATTTTCTTCTGTAAAATAACCTTCAACAAAGCCTTCTATGTTAGTACCTAATATTTCTGCTACTATTTTATCTTTCAAATCCGTAAGTATGTTTAGTATTTCTTCTTGAGATAAAGCTTCTGGAAAGAAATCGATTATAGTGTCTAAATTCCCAGATAGTATACTTTTTCTAAAGTCAGTAGCTCTAATTCCAGAGCCAGGTTCTGATGCTAGTGCAAGACCTTGAACATTAGGAGCATTTTTATAGGTTGTAACTCTTCTTAAATCTACAAAATCTTGATCTCCTCTAATACCAGTTACTGCTACAAACTTTTCATCGGGGTTAGCTTGTGCATAATCTTTTGAAGCAAACATAGGATTCTTTTGTCCGTCTAATATCTCTACATTTCCTAAATGCTTAGCATAGACTTGCCATATAGACATTGCTTCTTCCTTAGTTATACCGTTTCTCTCACCGCCTCCTACAAATATGATAACCTTATCTATATCGGGCTTTTCTTTAGATCTGCCACTTAATAAATCTGTTCCTTTTTCTTTGTAATTATCTTTATCATATATAGAACCATTATAAGAGCCGTCGAGTAAAGATTTTACTACGTTAAAATGACCTCTATGAGGTGGTTTAAATGCTCCTGGGTATAGTGCTATCATGCTAAAAATGCTTGTACTTTTGAATCTATTTCTCTAGGAGTAGAATGCTCTAGTTTCTCTTGAAACTTAGGGCTGTAAATCATATCTACTATGTTATCTAAAACTTCGTCAGCTTTTTGATCTCTCTTTTCTTTGGAGTCTCTATACTTTTTGACTGCGTCTTTAAGTTTATCTTGACCTGGACCTACTCCATTCTTTCTATATGCTTTAAGAAAAGCATTTTTTATAGCTTTATCTTCAGATCTATTGTCTCTATTCCAATCAACACTGCCAGCATGCTTTTTAAACTCTTGCTCTTCTTCTGTAGACATTTCTACTGGTTTGAAGAAAGATGAGCCTCCAACTCCATGTTTTTCGTTATATTTTTCTAAGTAATCTTTTACACCGCTTAAGCCATTTTTAGCTGCTGTGTCAAATCCTTCTACTTCTTTTTTAAATTTACCTCCTCTATCACTAACATGTATAGATAAGTTACCTCCTAATATTTTATCGTATTCAGCAATTTTTTGGTATACGTTTCTCCAAGTTGAGAAAACTGCATCTGCAGGAACCATTCTTTCTATTCTAGAAAAGTTAGAAATATAAGATATCATCGGATGAGTATATACCATCACCATATAGACCTTATACTTTTTAGCAAGTAGGTCTTGAAGTTGCTTCTCGAATCTAACACCAGAAGCTGTAGTATCCCAAACGAAGCTAGTTTTTTCTTCGGATGCTGCTGCTACGTCCTTGGCTACTTGATTGGCTGCTGGACCTAGTTTGTTGTAATACGGGTGATCCGGATCCTCCACGTACTTGTCGGGGTTGAACTGAGTTAGGCTGTCTAGGGATAACTGGTTTAACAGGTATGTTTTCCCTGACCCTGCTCCTCCCGCCATTACCACTGCTTTCGGGCCTGAGGTAGATTCTAGGATTAGATCTGATAGTCTTATCATCGCCATTGTTATTAATTATTCTTCTATTATTTACTCTTACTCTTATGTCATCTGCAATTTCATCTACTGATAATGTATTACCAGTTGTTGCTGATCTTGGTGTTCTTACTCTTACGTTAACACGGTTTTCAATTACATTGTTCGAACCTCTTCTACCGTTAATATACGCAACGTTTGTTCTTCTATTATAATTAGGTCGGTAATTCCAGTTATAAGGATCGCCATAGTATGGGTAACCCCATCCATAATTATAGTTCATATGGTGATAGCCCCATCTGTCAAAACCAAACATAGACCATCTATATGGAGTAAACCATGGATAGTCCCAAGCCCAATCATTCCACATTTGAGTTCTATTCCAATAGTAATTATATCCGTAATAAGAACTTCTCCAGTTATTGAATCTATTATATCTAAATCCTAATAGTTTATTATTCCAATCAAACGATCTAGGTTGACTTAGAGCATATTGAGCATAATCATATCTAAACTGAAAGTTATTTCGTAGCTTCCATTTAAATTGAGAGTAGGATAAAGTATCTATTTTAATAGTAGAAGGACTGTTGTAAATTCCGTCAACATAGCCTGCATGATTAAGAGTAGAATATTTAAACTGTAATGAACTGCAAGAGTTAATATTTATTGCTAAAAATACTACTGTTAAATATATTGCTGCTATTTTTAAAAACGAATTTACTGAGTTCTTCATATATTATACTTTTATTGTGGTTGGGTAACTATTATAAATAGGTTCAGTATTTGGGTTTTCTAATTCATATAGTCTGTATATAAGCTTAAACAACTCAAAGTTTTTATCAATTTCGTCAATTTGCAATAGCTTCCAGCCTTTTCCTTGTATTACATTCTTCTGTTTAGAAGGTCCTCTTGAATGAGCTTTTAACCATAGTACTGCTGTTCTATCGATCTTAATACCTCTACTCTCTTCTAAACCTTTAGCATAAGAAGCTAACTGTAGATCATATGATTTATGTATACTATTTGAAGTCTTAATATCAATTAACCAGGTCTCGCCATTCATCTTACAAACAATATCTGCAGTACCTGCAAACTTATGTTTATCTGACCATACAAATTGTTCTGAAGATATAAGTTCAGGTTTATAGGTTTTCCAAAACTCAGCAAATTTTAATATCATCTCCCATACTATCTGAGAATATTTAGCTCTACCGTATTCATCCATCCAAGATATCTCTTCTCCTTCTACTAGCTTTTCAGCTGCTTCATGTACCTGGGTACCTTCTTTACCTGCTTTCCTCATTATAAGGTCGGCGTTATGCCCAACGTCCTTCATCCATGTTTCAAAGAACTTATTCTTGGGCATATATTGGAGTATTGTTGTTACGGACGGGTAATATACTCCTTCGCCTCTCTTATAGACTCGACGGTCTAAGAAGTTAATCTGCTTTAACTCAGGGTTAAAGTCTAGTCGCTTTTTCTCGTTCTGTTCGAGAATGTTCATACCTTGTTTTATCATAGGTCTAGTTTGTGCAGCATCATTTTCGTTAAATCTAATTCTTCTGCCTGTTGTATATGTTTTGTGAAATATTCAAACCCCATATCACTTGGATCTTTGTCCAATAGGTTCACAAAGAAAACTCTTTTTCCTTGATTCATTAATTGTTCAGCTATTTTCATAGCTGCTGTTCTAGCATCTGTATCTAGAGCAATATATATGTCCTTTACTGGACTGGTAATTATTTTTTTATATAATGATGTTGATAAGCTTTTACCTAAAATAGGTATAGCGTTTCTTCTAATAGCTATTGCATCAAATACTCCTTCACATAGAATGATCGGTGTATTCCAGTTAATAAGGTTTTCGAAGAAAATTATGTCTTTGGAAGCTTCAGGATTTTTGTACTTATAATAGTTGCCATCGAAAGTTCTTGCAATAAAGAAATTGAGTGTACCGGATGCAGTATAACTTGGTATAATAACTCGTCCTCCATAGTCTCCACTTGTGCAGTATCCAATGCTATATTTAATAAAATCATTGTCGGTAAGTCCTCTATCATATAAGTATTTTCTAACTAAGTTGGCGATTACTGATGTTGTAGAAGCGGAATACAAAGGTTGGTATTCTTTCGGTAGTTCTATTATAGATAGTCCTTTATATTCTATTTGTGCACCTTTTGGTAAGTACTTTAATACTTCTTGTGCAGCCTCTCTTGGAGTTTTTAGTTGACGTAGTAATGAACGTATAGTTCTACCTTTAGTTTGGCATACCCAACATTCCCAAGGGTTGTGTCCTTGTTCATTAGTAGCCATATTGATTTCCAGCTTTGGCTTCCTGTGATTACAGAAAGGGCAATGAAAGGCATGATTAGAACGAGCTCTTTTGTGGGATTTACCCAGTATATTTTCAATAGAGCCCAGTAGGAATGTATAATCCATGTAATTGTCCGTAACTAGTTATATTATAATATAAGAAGAATTAGTCTAAATATCAACTAATTTAAGGTGTTTTTTTTGATTCAGCATTACATTTGAAGGTCTAATATCTAATTCGTCAGGATCTATACCATACTGTGCAGCTTCTCTATTAACTGATTCTACCCATTCCTCTGGTATTTCTCCTTTAAATTCTCCTAGTACTTCCATTTGTATTATACCTAACTTATCTTCGATAACTTCAACATCGTAGATATAAGCAAAATGATTAGTCTTTTTACCTTTAAGTTGTTGGGCGTGTTCTAACTCTATTTCGTCTGTAGTGACTTTATAAACTCTACCATTTAATAAGTAAGCAGATCCATAATCTCCTGATCCTAGATGTTTACCGCCTTGGTCTTGAATCTTATCTACTTCCCTTTCAAATCCTGGATCGTAGTAAAGTATTTCTCCTAATATGACGTGTGATAGTCTCATACATAATTATTTAGTAGGAGTTTTAAAGTGGAATTTTATTGTTGGATAAAAGTATCTTTCTCCAGGTTCTTCATCAAAGTAATTAGAGTCTTGAGTTATATCATATCCTCTTGATTCAATATACTTTTTAATTTTATTCCAATGTTCTTCTTCGAAGTCGTTTGAAGTTTTAAATGTAACTTTACCATATGACATATCTTTTAAAGGATCATTATCTGGTCTCCCACCAGCATAGTCTCCCATAGACACATAGCATGGTCCAGAGTTGGTTTTACTCTCTAGATCTTTTGCTAAAGAGGCCTCGAGGTCATTATACCTGTCGGTGTACTCTAATATGATGTCTACTAATTTCATGTCTTATTCCTTTTATATAAATAGGTGGTGTTATAGGAGGTTCGGTTTCTTACTGAGTATCCATTTTATCTTTGAGATTCCTTTATGTATAGGGTGATGAGTGTCTTTACCTTCAAATAGATCTTTATGTATGTATTGCAACATATCTTTTGCTATATGAGGGTAATGTGGATCGGTATCATCGTTGAGATGATTAACTTGAGAACCTGTTGAATATTCATAGTCAGGATCGCTTTTATGTAGATAATGAGACTCTAACTGCTTGTGTTGTTGCTGTATTAGAGATAGATATGGAGAGTATACCGACGGGAAAATCCCATCATAATTTAGAAAATGTAAGAACGTATCCGCAGCAAACTGTATGTTCCATTTAGCATCAACTAACCTATCAACCGTTTCTCTACTATAAAGAACTGCATGTGCTGCTAAACCGGTAAAGTTTTCTGGTGATTTTAAAATCTCATTATAATCTTTTCCTCTTATTACTGTATCAGCTGTACCTAAATATAAAAAGTCAAAATGACGTATTTTTATTCCTTCTAGAAATTTTTTATATTCTCCAGTGAATATATACTCCATTAATTCTTCAGTTGGTCTTACATCATCTTCTAATACTAATATTCTCTGTACCGATAGGGGAAGTTTATTTATTTTATTGTATACTCTAAAGTGAGAGAAAGCAATAGCTAAAATTGGTTTAGTTATGCATATATCTCCTGTATCGTAAAATTCGTTGTTGAGTTTGAATTCTGGATGATTGTTAGATATAAGTTGGTCAACATCAAAATCATCCGGTGTTACTGCTTTTACAAATTCATAATCAAAACCACTAAAATGGTTCCATGCAGAAATAAAATCTTTCTTACGTTTTTTCTTTTTAGGATCATGTATAACAAAAATTTTATCTGCTCCGAAGTTACGGAGATCAAATTTTATTTCTCTAATCTTACTACCTGCCTTGTCCTCTGTAAGCTTTTGCATAGTTTTTAGAACCTTTTAATTTAGAAGATTTTGACTTAGCATGTACGCCTGGTCTTTTCTTTTTTGTTTTAAAAGAATAGTTATTTACTATTATCTTTGCCATTTTTCTTATTATAATATTTATTTATCTCAGTTAATATGCCAATCATATTTTTATGTTCTTTTGAGTCTATCATCTCTTTTCTTGAATTAAACTTTTTAATTCCGTCAAGATCTACATACTTCAACTTACCATCATTATCATGAGCACAGTTATATACGCTGAAGATATCGGTAAGTAAAATGTTGTTTTCATATGCCCTGTTAAAGTGGCTAATTAAAACTTCATAGTACCCCATATCGGTTATCCAGTCATAGTTGCCCCATTCAGGATGAAAGTTATACTTTTCGTAAATTACATTCTTAACAGGATATCTTTCTTGAAAAGCGTATAATACTCCTTTATAAATACCAGCATGATACAGTTTAGGAGTTATACCACTATCGTATAAAAACTTATCTGTTTTAATTATAGTTAGTAGCTGTTCTTTAGATGCTATAGGTACAACAGTATCAAATACTTTCTTTTCTAACGTTGCTTTACAAGGGTATAAGAACTTTAAAATTTTATCATCGTAATGAAATACTTTATGAATATATCTAAAGTCTTGAGACCTACCTGTTGCTTCTTCATACCTATTTTCTAAATCAATCGGTAAAGGTGCAAATGTATCTTCGTACTCTTTTAATTCTCTATCTACTTTAACCTCTAATGATTTCCAATCTCTAGAGTTTAATTGAAAGCTAGACCTTTCAGGGTAGTGGTATTTATGAATTTTAATATCACCTATGAAGCAGTCTAATCCTGCTCCTAAGTCCCTGTAGTATTTTTCTCCTAATTCTGTTCCTAGTTTACTCCCTAATGTATTAACCCAGTCTCCTACTTTACCGTTTCGAAAATCATTAGTTGTGTATATTACGTCTTTATCAACGCTATTAGGTAATCTTATATCAACTATATCATCTGTTGGCTGTTCCAAGAATTTACCTATCTTACCTACAGTTTCGGTATACAGTTCTATTGTTTCTTCGAATGATACAATCTCAATATCTAGTCCAAGAAGTTCTCTTGACATATAAACAGAAAACCAATTCTTATAATACTGGAGTAGTAGTTCAAATGTATTATCGTAGGTCTGATCAGTTAATTCATATCCATCAAAATCAAAGTTCTTATAGAAGTTATCAAATGTTTTATACTTAGATTTATATCTCGGTCTGTGATAGCATGATGATATAATATCTCTAACATCTCTATAAACTAATATAATTTTAGATTCAGAAAAGAACTTGTCTAATTTATTACTATCCTCTTTACTGTGTTTATACTTTAAATAATCCTTAAAGTCATGTGCATGTGTCCAAGTCACTTTACCGCCTTCGTTCATTAGAGATTCGAAAGTAGGCATCTCGTCTGTGAATTTATAATAGTCGATATAGTTGTAGTTGATACTCTCGTACCCGAAGTTGTTGACTATTAAGTCAATAAGTAAATGTGTTCCACTTCTTCTAGCAGATACGATGATAACGTTCTTTTTAGAATTCATTTAGTCCTTTTACTCTATCAGATAGTGTTTTATCAGCTACTGTAAAGCAACATTTATTAATTAACTTTATACCATTTCTGTCTAATAGATCAGAATATTTTACTTTGTCTCCTATATCTGCGTCACTCCAACTATACTTGTGTAATATATCTCCTTTTTCTGGGTAATCCCATTCGTCATAAAAGCTTTTATATTGACTGTAGTGGTTTGTTAAATCTTCTTCTGAGAAAAATTGATTAAAGTCTCCTACGTTTTTATATATAGACCTTTTATACTTTCTAACATCATCTATACCTAAAGGTTCTGAATCTAAGAAGTTAGATACCTTATCTAAAAATTTGTCTTGGTAATAAAACGCATCTTCGTATTTTAATACTACGCATCTATCTCCAAAGGTCTTTTTAAAGTATGTTATAAGTTCTATCTGTTTATCGGCTACTTCATTAAGGAAAGAAACTCCTTTATGTCTTCCACTCTCATAGTCATTATCATGTAAATGAATACCATTATCGAAGTGAAATAAATTCATTGCGACTTCTCTAGGGTCAGTAATGATCATAAATACTTTTGTATCGGCTAAAGTAAGTAAACTATCTTCTACAACTCCATCTAATACTACATGGCTTTTAGCCCAGTAGTCTAATGATGTTGTTTCAGGGAAGTTTTCTCTTATCGTTTCTTTACAGAATTCTGACCCTGACATTCTCCAGCTAACTAAAAGGTACTTATTATTTACTATAGGTTTTCTTATCCATGCATAAATATCGTTCTCCCAATACCCGGGATAAAGCTCTACATACTCTTTTGGTAGTTCATCAGCAGTTGCTTTTATATGTCTGTTAGATTGTTTTTCTAGTACTTGAGGGAACCATTTTTCTATATAACTACGATGAGGACTATCTTTAGCTGTGACTTTAAGGTACTCCTGTATCAGAGGTAAATCTTCTGGTAAGTCGGTCTGTACTGTTGAGAAATTAGTATCTGCTATAATAGGGTATGGTCTATACTCTTCTAACCAGGGATAAGTAATTTTATCTATCCATACATCGTTAGCGGTTAACTCTCTATGTTCTGCATCACTTATAAACTGAGCTGCTGCTGAAGGCTTAATTGCATAAGCATGGTGACCTAAAAAGTTTAGCTGTATTAAGGGGTGAAGACCATCTTGTGGTTCTTCGTAAATCATTTCATACGGTCTTATGTAACTTGGTCTACCAAAGTTAACACATTGATCAAATTCTATGTCGGGTAAATTATCTACAAATATAGCATCGTGCTCTAAAATTAAGATTGGCTCTCCTAATTCTAAACATTTTTTCCAAAGTAAATAGTGTGATGCAAAACAGGCTCCTACATTATCCGGTCTTCCGTATCTGCTAAAGTGACTATTATCGTCAGGTAGAATATCTTTCCATTGGTTGGGAAGTACTGCGTCAAATAACTCTATAGGTTCATCGTACCCAACATCTTTTGCAGATTGAATTGTTTGTTGAGCTGATTTTAGAGAGTCTTTATTTTGACTCAGTGTTATTATGAATGTCTTCAATATCTGTAACTTCTTTTATTCGTACTTTTAAATTCCCTGTTCCTTTTATAAGTCTATGATAAGTCTCTTTAGGAATAAAGATACGATTTATTTCTTTAGGAACCTCGTTATCTAATTGAAATTTCCAATCTGTTTTTCCTATCGCTTCAACTATCCTATCTTCTTTGTCTCTATGCCATACGAATTCGAATGAGGAAGTATTTTGAGAAAACTCCCTTATAATATAACCATTCTCTTTTATTTCAGAATATGGTCTACCAGTAACCTGAGAAGTTTGATCCACCGCCTAATGATTTCCAGTAACGGCCAATATTACATGACCAATAACCTGCTTTTGTTTTATCTTTTTTAGTTGCACATTTATGTCTAGCAGCAAAAGATGCTCTTGCTCCTCTTTGTTTAAGTTTAACTGAAAGTCCAGTATCACCGAAAGAAACTTTTTTAACGTTTCCTTTCTTACTCTTAACATATACGTAGAACTTTTTACTTCCACCTCTTTTAGGTTTGTTAAGTGCAACCTTTTTTCCTCTATATTCAGCTTCAGAAATATAATCTACAGAAGCTTTAAGCATATCAAACCCAGAATAATCTAACTCTTCATTAAGCTTGACTGCTTTTCTAAATGTTTCCATATTAATAGTAGCACCCATTGACTCAACTAACTCTTTAACTAAGTCGTAGTCAATCATTTCTGATATGGATGTTCCTTCGTCTAATAGGTCTTCATTTTCTAACATTTCATCAATTAGAGATCCAATTTCAAATAAAGGATCTTTACCAGATGATACCATAGGTAAGTCTAAAGGTACTTTCATACCATTATACTCTCCATACTCTCCTATATCTGTGTTTTCGATTAAGTATGAATCTTCTTCGTTAAGCTTAATTTTACCGTCTCTAAGAGCGGTTCTTGCTTCAGTGAATAATTGTATAAAGGCGTCAGAGCTATAGCGGTAGACATTCTCATGTAAAGAGAGACCGTTGTCTATGTGATACTGTAGTGATGGTACGCCGACTAGTTCTTGTAGTTTTATCATAATATAAAATCTTTTCTATAAAATTTTCCTAGTACATTGTCGTTTATATATACGTCATCATGTTCTAGTACTTCATTTATAAATAGGTACTTACATTCAAAATAGGTTAAGAGCTTCTTATTAGGTACAAATGCTAGTATTCTCTTTTCGAAATCACTTCTTAAGTCCTTCGACTCTTTAACGTATTTTAAAATATCTTTATGTGAACCATAATAGTCCTTCCAATCAGATTCTGTAATTACCTTTTGTTTTAGAGGAGTTCTTCCTCCTATACCTTTTGCCTTTCTTTCTTCTCTCAAAGCTTCAAGGGCTTTTTTGCCTAGTCTTTTGTTGCGCTCAAAGAATAGTACTTTTTTTCCTATGTACTTCAAGCCGGTTGGCTTATGTTTAGTTTCATAAATGAAACCATAAGTGCCTTTTGGCATATCTGAAATTTCTGTTATAAGCCTACCCTGAAAAGTCCAGGTAGGTAATGTTGGCATGTTCATATGTTTAAGTTTTGTCGCTAGAGCTTTGCTTTCAGCTCATCTATTTGTGACTGCTGGTCTTTGACCGCTTCAATTAATAACGCGACTAATTTCTCATAACGTACTGCTTTAAAGCCATTGTCTCTGGTAGCAACTATTTCAGGAAGAATTTTTTCTATGTCTTGTGCTATTACTCCGATATCATGGCCTGTATGTTCTGACTTATCGTTCCAGTCAAAGGATACTCCCTTTATTTGTTTTATCTTATCGATTGGTTGTTGTATCAACTCGATATTATCTTTTAAGTTTTCATCTGAAGTATGATATGCAGTTATATCACCTGTGGATACTATTGAACCACTTACTGTTAAGCTTCCTCCTATCGTAGTAGCTCCTCCTCCTGTTACCTTAAATACTAATTTGTCGTAAGTACTATCTGCATAATAATCGCTGTTTCCACTTACTACTGAAAATGATTCGTCAGCGTCATTATCTCTAAGACCGACAACTATATGTCCATTTTCAACTCCTTGAATTAATGTTCCAAATTGAGAACCTGCTCCAATAAGACCAACGATGTCACTATCTGAGTTTGTAAATTGACCTAATGTAGTCCCATTAACTCCTAATACGTCGCCGTCGAAAGTTAAATTAGCTTCTCCATTTAAAGTACTATTACCGTTAGCAGTTAGTACTCTATTATTAGCATCATTATTAATGGTTATAGTACCTGCAGTTAATGCTGCTAAAGAAGCAGATACAGAACTAAAGTCTGTAAGAGATAGATCTGCGAAAGCGGGGGTAGAATCGTTTTGTAGATTTCGTACCTCTATCGATGTCTGTGCTACTCCGTTTGTAGATAAAGATAGTGTACCTTGAATTGGGGGTGCAAATAATGCTGAAGCGGAGACTATACCTGATGGTATATTCTGAAGGTCGCTATACTCTGTAGATAAAGCTCCAACTGTTGTGTTTATACTAGCTAATGAAGCAGAAACACTACCCCATTGCTGTATTCTTACATCTGAACCTGTTATAGCATGTTCTGATCGAATACTACCGGTAAAGATATGAATATCACTTGCTGCGTCTCCAAATACGTTTGAACCTGAGTTATATAATATGGAAGAAGATACATAGGTAGTGGTAATTTCTGTAGCGTTAATTCTACCTGTAACGGTTAGGTCACCTGTTAAAGTGTCTGTTGTATTTCTTAAGTATGTAGCTTGTACTGAATCACTTCCTGATTGAATACGTGCTGCTAAAGATTGAGAGAGAGCTGTATGATCTGCTGCTTGAGAGGCAGAGGCTTCGTTTTCTGTATATAAATTAGAAGCTAATGATGCAGAAACACTTCCCCAATCTGCTATGTATAAATCTGCTGAGCTAGTTAAGCTTCCTTCTAGTTCTAGGCTTCCTGTGAATGAATGAGTATCATCAGCAGTGTCCCCAAATTTAGTAGAACCAGAATCAAATACTACTGAAGAGTTGTTAAACTCTGTTCTCATTTCTTGTGCAGTAACTGTTCCGGTAACTGTTAAATTACCATCTATGGTTGCATTTCCAACGTTAGTAAATGAACCCGTATGCTTTAAATGAAACTGTCTATAGTCGTATATGAAGTTAGCTGAGCCGCTAAATGAAGAATTTGATCCGCTTGTAGCGTTTCCTTCTTTGTATTGTACATAATACTCTTTACCGTAAGGCGTAGAGAAAGGAATAGTAACTTCATTGTCTAAAGAAGCTGAAGTAAAAAGACTTAATTGAGTACCAGAAAAAGAAGCAGAATAGAATAACTGTCTAAAGTTATTATCTAGCTCCGTATGAGATAACGGTGTTCCTTTGTCTGCTCTTAATATAATAGCCATCTTATTTTTCTAATTTACTAATTTTATCTTCTAAGTCGGAGATTAAATTGGTCTGTTCGTTTATTGCTTCTATTAATAGAGGCACAATCTTAGAGTAGTCTACAGCAAGATACGAATCTTTATCTTCAGAAACAACTTCCGGAAGAACTTTTTGTACGTCTTGTGCTATTACTCCTACTTGTCTTTCTTCTTTTCCATTCCAATTGAAGTAAACACCTTCTAATTGTTTTACTCTAGAAAGAGCGTTATCTATAATATAAATATTTTCTTTTAACCTTTTATCAGAGTTAGATAATAATGCTGCTGAAGCTCTAATACTTCCTGATACCTCAAGGTTATATGTTAAATCGTTTACTGTGTTGTTAATACCAACCTTAGAGCCGCTATAATTAAAATCACTAGCTCCTTCTAAGTTACCTGCTTCGTTATACTGTACGTTAAAATCTGTACCTGCTACTTGTCCTGTTCGGAGAGGTATAATGTGAGTAGGTTGATTGATAGGTACATTTAAGCTACTAGTGTAGTGAAGGTGTAGATTAGCACCTTGCAAAGAACTGGAATAGAAATATGAACCGAAGTTAATATCCATTTCCCCGTAACTTAATGCTTGTCCTTTATTTGCTCTTAATGTTATAGCCATTATATATCTATTTTTACTACAAAAGTCATATCTGTATTATGAGTCTTTTGAATTGGTCTGTTAGTTTTAGCGACAGCAATCAATTCACTAGCATCATTATAAAGTCCAACTGTAGAAATATAAGGAGTAAATAAACTACTGCTTACATTTGAGGCAATTTTACCTTCAGTTCCTGATTGAGCTGAAGAGTTATAAGTGAAATTCATTTCAGAATCTCGTACCTTACAGTGTACATTATATGTATAAATAGGTTGATTTGATTTCCATCGTAATATATGTCTAGAATAAGTACTTAAGTATCTTGCTACTTCAGGATTAGTTATTACTGCTAAGCCTTGATTATATATTATATCACCTACTACCTGTCTTGGTCTAGTGAAAACTGTTTCAGAACCAGAGAAAATTAATGATCCATCTCCGTCATCAATGATTTCAATTCTCTGTTGGTTTAAATTTATTTCTGTATATTCTGATATTGATTCGTCTACAAAATCATTTTCTGCTAATACATAGTCCTTAGAGTCGATAGGATTAGACTCATACCAATACTCATTGTTATGTATGTATGCATTTTCGCCTGAGATTCTATCTATTGCATATCCGTCTAATACGTACTCATCAACTGTTTCTTCGAATTTTGGTCTAAATACAAATGTATTAGGAACTATATGTGTTCCAAAAACTCCTTTAGGTAACGATATTACTCCTACCTCTGATTTTATATCTCTTGAACCGCTTAATGTTAAGGTAGACTGTAGTGATAAGTCTCTTGAACCGCTATACAACCCGTTCCCTATACCGTCAGCATAAAAGTTATGTTTAATACTATCGTAAACTAATTTTTCATATCTATCATTTCTGAAATCAGCAGGGTAAGAATAACCCGGTGTTGATCCAGAAAAACCTCTTAGGGTTTCAATATTGTAAGAGGACAATAAACTGCCGCTTGCCTCCCACTGCTTACGGGCAGAGTAGTCAGTTACGTATACGTCTTGGCGGTTCAGTTTTTTGTAAGTACTCATTCATTAATAGTCAAGCTTAACTCTCACTAGAGCTTCTTTCGTAAAGTCTTTCAACAATGGTCTAGATAGCTTAGCGATAGCAAGGAGGTCATTATTATCGTTATATAATCCTACTGAAGTAATATACGATTGAGGAGAGTTAATAAGAACATCATGTCTCAATTCTCCAGAGCCTGTAATTAATGAAGGGTTACTAGAGTAATTAAATTCTGAGTTTCTTGCTCTAACGAATACAAAGTTAGACGCAATTGTCTCTTCAGATTGTACTCTAAAGCCTCCTCCTCTTTGAAACAGATCAAATCCTTGTTGTAAGTTATTTTTACTTCCAGAGTAAGTTACTGTGTTAGGTAATTCATTTGCTTCGAATCTTACTCCTCCACTAATTGGTGCAGAGTTAAGAGCGTTTGTGTTAAGTAGTATTACTCCGATATCTGGTAATACTTTTCCGTATGAACCATGATTAGAAGTATATCCATTACTGTTTAAACCTGTATAGATAGTTCCTAGTGAACCGGAAACTAATTCGTATACTCTACCTGCATCAGTAAAGGTAACTGTTGAAGCAACTTTACTATCATCAGTTAATGTTCTACTGTATGATTTTCCATTACTTGCTGAATGTTCTAAAGTAATAGATACTGTTCCTGGTAAAAGCTTTTCTTTGAATCTAGCTCTGTTAATAGAAAGTGCATAGAAGTGTTCAGAAGCTACTCCACCGAATAAGAATTCTGAATCTTCATCACCTAAAATTAAAGATCTATACTGTCCGTATATTGTTGAAGAAGGAGTCTTTCCTGGTACAGTTGGGTTAAAGTATATACTACCGCTTCCTTTTTTATGGCCGTACGCTAGAGAAAATTGTACTCTGGCATCTTCTAGAGCAGAGCCAGTTTGATAAATGTTGTAGTAATAATCTCCAGAGGCTCCACCTACTTGAGTAGAGGATGTATAAAAGCCTGATAAAGTTGTTTTATTACCTGACCATACTGGTGTTGAGATTGACTCAGCACTAACTACTACATCTTCTTGATCGAATCTTTTAAATGACATAATTAATTAGATTTATTGATGGTTACAGGTATTGTTAATCTAGCTCCAGAGTCTCTTCCTATAACTGTAAGTGTTGTCTGTAGCTGTGTTCTTGATCCAAATAAAGTATTAATTGTAGTTGCTGTTAGGTTAATTGAAGTACCAATAACGTTCTTTGATACGTTTGTACCAATTGTCGTTGTAGTATTTAGCTTTTCAGCTTCTTCAGTGTTTACACCTACTCCTGCAAATGTGTTTAATACTCTAATGTCTGCTATAGTTGCAGTATACCCTCCTGCTTCAAACGTTGAAGTTGCTCCTCCAAAGTTTAATGTTTGAGGTGTAATTGCTAATGATTCTCCTTGTTTAAGACTAATAGAGGTAAAACCTAATCCTAAGATAGGTAGCTTAGAAGTACCTCTTGGTAGCGTTGTAAGCTTGTACTTCATAATTTGAGTCTCATCAGGAAATGCTTCTAATAGAGGCATATTCTCAATAGCTTCTCCGTAGAGTGCAGAACCAGAGGGATGTTGTGGATTGTATAAGGTGTAGTCGATTTCGTCATCTGCTAATGCAAATTGGGTAATCTTAAAAGAGCCATCCCCTCTAGCTAATAGCTCTCTACCTTTTTTTGTTAAGATCGCATCCACTGTCACGATCGAATTGTCTAAATATCCCATTTTATGTTATTGTGTTTTATATAAATATCTAATATATATGTTTTAGTTAAGTTATGATGCTGATCCGGTTACTGATTTAATTATATTTCCAAATTCATTAGTAGTAAATACTGTTGATATATCAGTTGCAAGTATTTTCTTATCTACTATCCTTATAAATTTATTTCCTCTTGCTTCATATAAGGTGCTACCTCTATTTAAGTTCAATATACCATTTACCTTAGTGCCGTAGCTGGATGGTCGAGATGTAGGGAATGAACTTGATGTAACAAATAATACACTCCCGGATATATAATCTGTTGGTAGTCTATTATCATTATAATAAATATCATCAGAATGCTGTTCAACTGCATTAATTAAAGTCTTAGCAGAAGAGTCTAAAGGATGAATTGACCCTTGGAAAACCTTTAAAGTCATAGCTGGATCTTCTCCGAAAATGCTTCCACTATCTAAAGTAGAGCCGTGGTACCTAGCATTAGTCCATCCTGTGGTAGTATAGTTACTATATTGAACTGCTGCTTTTGTTGCTGTTTGAGATATGATTGCACCTAAGTTAGTAGGTTTAAGTTGATCTCCTTCTCTATCAACTACCATTGCAACAGTACTAGTTGAGTTAGTGCTGGCATTACCTATTAATGCGTTAAAGTCGCTGTTACTAAATTTATCAGCTAGGTAAGGAGCAAAAATAAACTCAACAATCAAATCTAATGGAGTTCCTGCTGCATCTTCCCCTACCGGTAATGAAAACACATTTGTAGGTTGGGTACGGATAAAAAAGTAACCTGCTTGTTTAGATATTTCAGTTGTCTGTAATTCTATAGGTAAGTTTCCCATTGTAAGTTTAACTCCTGTTACCTGTGATAATGTCTGTTCTAAAGAAACATTATTCTTACTATTGAAAGGTATAGTTAATCCTAACACTTTATAAGGAGGAAATAATGCATCGGCTAAATAATACTCTTTACCGAAACCGCCAGTCTCTACATTACTTAATACTTTATCATAACTAAAGCTTCCTGATGTGCCGTACTTACCTTCGGGTAGTTCATACGAACCTGTGCCTATACTACTGCTGTAGAGTAGATTAGCATTCCCCTCATCATATGAAGTAGGGTTAGTGTTTTTGAAATCTAATTCAGTCATCTTACTTTATTCGTTTGTAATGGTACTTAATCCGCCAGGTTTTAAGGCCCTATACACTACTTGCTCGCCCGGGGGTCCGCTTTCGTATCACCATTATGTTAACTTCATGTCTCCATGAAGATCGGACTATATCATCAGGATTACTCCTGCTGGGCGCTAATTCTGGTTATTAAGGGAACCCATTTTCCCTCCAGTAGTCTCTGAACCTTCTACAAGATGGCTTGTAGCTTGGCTGCTGATTGTCTAATCTTTAACATTGTTACGCTTTGGTAGTTAAAGCTCTAAAGAGTTTCCAGCAATTCACCCAGTTTAAATCGGACTTATTATTAGATAGTACCCGGCAAAGTACCTGTTATGTTGGTACTATGATGGTAACCATCTAGGTTTCTTTCATATAAATATGTATCTAGTATGTTAGTATAAAAATTAACCGCTCTATGATAATCAGGATTTGTATTCTCAGGGAACGTAAAGTTATAAGTATAACCTGTTCCTAGAGTTCCATCTATCTCTACATCAATATAGTATACGGCTTTGTAATAATTATTTGTTGCTCTATACTCTTCAGCTAAGAAATAACTATTAACCACATGATCAGCTGTTTGAGTAATTTGTTGTTCAGCATTACGTTTTTGGAACAGTTGATAAGTTCCGTCATCTGTTATACTGTTTCCATCACCGGTAACTCTAAACCAGTTTCTAAAAGTGAAATAATGTTTAGCTGGTGTATATCTAGCGTAAAATGCTGTGGCATTACCAAATGAACCAGAGGTAATAGTTATTATGCTACTTGTAGTAAGTAGGTTGTTAGCGGAGTTATACCACCCTAAAAAAGGATATGTATTGTATCCATCTACTGCCTCAGCAGCCATTGAGCTATAGAGGTTCCAGTTTTGAGTATATTGGTAACTTCCAGTTGAAGGAATAGTTTCAGGGTAATTTAACTGAACAGAGTCAAATAGTCCATAAACTCCTTCTCTCATAGTACCATCTGCAGTTCCATCAGGATAGTTAGTTGTAAATGTATATACTACTCTGTTTGCTGCTTCTGTGCTAAAATGAGCAAAATAATGATCTATTGTGCTGTTAGTATTTTCGTATATAGTTAGTACAGAGGAAGTCTGTATTAAGTTGTCAGTCAGTTCGTTATTTCCGTCATACCAGCCTTCAAAATAATATGGATATGTAGGAGTAGCTGTAGCAGTTATGAATTGATATAAATCATAATCTACTGAGCTGCTAATAGTTAAACTACTATTTGGGACTGTTGTTGGGTATGTTATACCTACAAGTCCAGGACCTACAGGGCTAAACCTATAAAACTCTCCTACCTTAGTAATATTTAATATCACATCACAAGCAAGTGGAATAGGTAATGAGAAGTTAAATGCTCTTAATGAAAATTGAGCAATTGGTTGTGCTTGAGATTTAAAGGGGTTACCTGCGTTTAATTCTCCGTCTGAGGCAATTAATAATGATCCGCTAAATTCACCAGTATATTTTGGTGATTCATCTTCTACATGTCTAGGAACAAATCCTAATGGAGAAATAATACTAGCAGAATAATTAGTAGTATACGGAGTTAAAGGAGTCATATCCCAAGTACCTCCGTGAGATCCTGTGATAGGGTCAACGGTTATACTGCCTGTGTGTATTTCATGATCATAGGTAACCTTTACCTGCTTTATTTTACTTCTATTAAGAATATGAGGTTTAATTATAACCCCTGTATTAACATTAGAACGTGCAGGAATAAAGTCTTTAATTGTTCTGAATATAGAGTTGTCAAAGAATTTAATTAACCTTATAAAGTCACCTGTCTGTCTAAATGCTTCAAAAGGAGTTGCATTCCAATCCCAATCTGCATTTTGCCAAAGCTTTTGAACTCCGTTCCAGTAGTTGTATATACTTCCTTCTTGTTCATCGGTAAATATTTTCTCTGCTAATTCATCAAGTATATGATAATTAGTTGAGTGTGCATCTCTAGGATCACCAATATAGTTATCATAGTCAAAGCTTCCACTTACTCTAGCCTGAATAAGGTCGTTGGTAGTATCTGAAATATCAAATCCTACCTCTACTGTATGCTGGTCATCGGAATACTTATATACTCTATCTACTACAGAAGTATATAGTGATAATGTACTACCAGACACTAAACTACCTGAGTTGTCTAATCTTACTTTATCTAAAGAGCTTGTTACTCCTTGTTGAGTAGAAAAATGTCTATTCCCGTCTATCGCTGTACCTCCAAATTGCTTGATAGTAAGCAAATTGTCTGGTATACCGAAACAGTTTATAAGTGCTCTAAGACCTCTATGAGTACCTTTTGCTTTTGTAAGAAGAGGTATGTTGTGGTATATCCTCTTGTAAATCTCTTTCTGATAGTTATCAGCTGGCATAGGTTGAAGGTGTTCTAACCCACTACCAGAAGTAATTTGCATGTAGTGATTGATTACTTCCTGAGTATTACCTGAGGTATAATTTTCACCGTTAAATGATGCAAATAAGTTTTCTAGATTTTTATTACTATTATAAACGTTTATACCGAAGCTTTCTATAGCTGATCTAACTAAGTCTTTAGATATACCAAAGTCTAGCCTATTATCTGCATCATATTTATTTGATACCGCTTTAAAGTAAATCCATAAGTTATCAAAATGCTGTGCTAACATATGCACAAACATTAGAAGAGGTTCGTTAGCTTTGTCTTCTTTTAAGTAAGAGGGTACAGCGTTAGTTAAGACGTCATAGTTAGTTAAATCAAAGTTAGAGGCTGAAACTAATTGAGTTTCAAACCAGTTTTGACTTTCAACTGTTGCGCTTGTTTGGTTAATGTACGGAGGCTGATTATTAGTTTTTGGCCAAGAGTAAGAACCGCTTTCATAATATAAGTACCTATCGTAGTGATCAAAATTATCTACTATACCTTTAATTAAACCGTCATAATAATCTTTACTACCGGAGGCTCCTAATTTAGTATAGTTAGTCGCAGAAACTGCTGATCTATTTTCTTCGTAGTTATCTATAAGGTCTAACTTATACTTAAAGTTTCTAAGTCTTTCTTCTGCTGATGAAAAATGTATAAAGTCTCCATAGTCAGAATGGTCGATGCTAATTTGTGCACCTTTCTCATTGAACAGAGAATAAAGTTGGTAGTAAGATCCTGTTACTGGATAACTAAAGAGTTCGTCGAAATTAAAGAACTCAGTAGGGTTACTTACTTCTTTATCTAAGGTAGCATCAAAGTTTGGTCCTTTAATAAAAGGAACTGTAATTTCTTCTTGAACTTCCTTTAATTCAATATCAAATGCTGAGCTGTCTGCTACTATTTCTAATAGGTGACATATATCTTTCTTTGTAAATTTAGAAGGAAGAGGGTTAAGTAGCTTTACAATAATAGACTGGCCGTCTTTATACTCTACTACATCTATATTAATTCCTGTGCTAATTTCATTTTTACCAAATGAAACTTTAAACTCAGAAAAATAAGATTGATTTTCTAATTTAGCTCTTACTTCAGCTACAGATTGAATAATTTCATCGTCTGTTAGCTCTAATGTAAGTAATTGTATTTCTGTTCTATCCCCTGATATTTTTTCTATAAAGAATCTAGGAGGCGTTTTTCTTAAGTGTAGTAGGTCTGTAAAGAAATTATAATGTACTCTTATATCTCCGTTCGAAAAACCATTAGCTATAGCATCTTTATATGGCTCTATAATTAAGTTAGATGCTCCTTCTTTACCGGCCCCAGCTGATAATGTAGATTGAGTACTGCTTTTATAGTTAAGTTGGGATTTTAAAAGTTTTCCTTCGTTTGAGTATATATGAAGGTCAATAAAATCTTTAGAGGAGTCAAAAGTATTATTGATTGAGAAAGGTCCAACAAGGATCGCATCCTTTTCTTCAAGGGATGTATTACCAATATCGGCTTTTTTTACTATGTAATTAACTCTCTCCACCGGTGTTTGCTGCTATTAGGTTTGCAATCTCTAATCTCTGATCTAATATTTCGTTTTGTGAATCGAGTAACTGTTGTCTCAATTCGGCTATTTCATCTAATAGTGGTTGAATGTCTTGTTCTATATCGTTTATTGATATTAAGTCTCCACTTCTTAGAGAAAGGTATTCATGTGATTGACTATCACCCTGTATAGGTATTTCTAAATATAATTCTTCGTAATCTTTAAAAAATTGCTCTACTGTCTTTTCGGTAGAATCAGGTACAGGTTTTTTGAAGCTAGAAAAGCTTCTATCGATGACTTTACCGTAATCATCTTTTTGGTATACCGTTTTTTTAATTTGTATATTTCTACCCATTTCTTACTACCTTAAATACGTTTCTTTGATCTATTACAATATCGCTACCATTTAGAGAGGTTTTCAGAAGTAATCTGTAATACCTTTCTGGCTGTAAGCTGTCCATGTAAACGTCAAAATAGCTACTAGTATTATCAGCGCTTACTTTAGTGTAAATTTCGTCAAAGTCTATAATCATTTCATCGCTGTATTCATCTTTAATAGCCCAATATGTATTTTGAGGTAATTTATATTCAGTAAGGTAGACTGAGCCAGTAGAGAAAGCTCTTGTGGGGTACTTTGGTCTAGCTGATATTCTAAATCTAGTTTTATCAGAATCTACATACTTTTCTTTTTGGTTCTTTATACTAATGGTTGCTATATCTGTTGATAATTCAGTTAGTGAACTGCTATAAGATGAGTCATTCCATTTAAATTCCAAGTAAGGAGGAAAGACTGTATTAGTATCCACTCCAAAATATTGTAACGTTATTGATGAGGTTGTTTCAAACTCTAAGTTATCTGCTAATTTAATTAACTGTCCATTGTTAGCAATCGATCCGCTACTAACTGCATCTATATATGAAGTAACGTCGATATCAACATCGTGATTAGATTTTAGATCAAATGAAGAAGAGCCGTCATAAGACCCGGTTGAGTAATCTCCTCCTAGGGCTATCCATTGATCGGTAGCTCCAGCGTTTCTATATCTCCAATTTACACCTGTTCTGTTTACAGGAGAATCTTCTATTTTTCCAGTTCCATTATCCCAAGAGGCAGAAATTGGGTGAGCATGTAGAGAGTAGTCTACTGGTATTTCTGTTGCATATGCTAAGTACATATGTAAGGAAGCAGAATAGGGGCCGGATACTTTTGTGCTCAGTGCACTGTTTATTTCTCGATCTTTAAACTTAAGTAGTATCCGGCTAGAGCGTCCTATTCCATCGTCATCAGGGTATGAACGAATTTCCAATATTTCATCTAGGCCAGCATTAGCGTACATGCCGGCTGCGTTTGGTTTAGACCAAATCGTGGTATCTTTTTCCGGGTAAATTCTATATACTGCCATATTATAATGTTGTTACTCTCCCTTCAATATCTTGATTAGGATATTTTACTTCAAAACAACAAGGGTCAAAAGAAGGATAAACTATATTATCTTTTGTTGCTCCTGTTATGTCGTATCCAAATTGAGAGTATTTTTTGCCTGCTTTATTTACAATACTTACATTTTTAACTGTTTGTACTCCTTTCACTCTATCTAATGTTGTATAAAGATTAGATAAATTAATTGGTTGATTAATAGTCAGTTTATCACGTCCTAAAGCCTCTTTTAATTTCTCAGTACAACTAAGTAACACATCTCTTGACTGATAGTTTGGTAGTGCTACGATTTCGAATTGTATCCCAATATTAATTACAAATGCATCTTTTATATCAACAGCATCTGTTAACATCATAAACTGAGATAGATATGTTTTAAGGTTATTTTTTAATGTTCTACTCGCAGGAACTAAAGCTCCTTCGTTATTATAAGCTAGTACGTATAGAGATAAAGCTAGTCTATTATCGCTTAATACTGTTTCTGTGCTTCTTGTAGAACTATCTTGTGTTACGTATACTTTAGCTATACTTCCAAACTGAGGAGGAAGGGATAACGAACGTACAGTATAGTCTTGAAGTGTAACCGTTCTCTGTTGTTCAGCAAAGGATCTCAATGAGTTCTCTCTAATCTCCTGTACTGAATCTCCATCTCTACCGCCTAATGCAGGAGAGGGGTTATTAAACGTTAGAGACGCTACTTTTGAAGAATCATTAGCTGTTGTTGTAATTGCGTCTATAGAAGTAATACTGTTTGCTGGTGCATTTGCTTCTATACCTCCACCTACTATATATCGAACTGTTAATTCTGTGTTAGAAGGAGCTAGTCCGTATGACTTAGAGAATAAGAAGTTAGAAGGATCATATGCAAAGTCTAAACGATTAGTACCTTGTCTAGTTCCGTATCCTATAGAAGTTGGATCAGGTAAAAATTCATTGTCATCTTCAGTGCTTATTCCAGCTCCAAACTGTATTTGAAGAACCCCTGTAGATGTAAATCTAGTTACAAATCTCCTAGTGACTTTTTTTAATTTAAGTAAATTAGGGGCCTGTGATTTTTCTATACCTGTGTTAGTTTCTGGTGCAAATATAGTATCCTGTCCTAAGAATGGAACTTCGTACCATATATTACCATCGCTATCTACTATATCTAAAACACCTATAATATTTGAGTCTGTTATATTTAGAGTAGCGAATTTATTAGAAGTTGTATAAGTTTCTTTTTTTGTTTTAATTTTACCGGAGAATGCTTTAGCTTTTTTCTTTAGTAAGAATTCAGAAGGTTCATTATTTGTAAGAGATGCAACTGTTATTTCAGTTGGATCATAAGAACTTGAAAAGTTAAAATCTACCTTATCTTGAAGTAAAAATACTTGATTACCTTGAGCAGTTGATTTTATTGTACTGTTCTCAGCAACTGTAATAGCTTGATTAAAGTCTGGTTTAAATTCTGATCCAATGGCATCTACAAGTTGGGTTACTTCTAGTTCTGCTTCTGCTACTGTAGTAACTTTAGGCTTATATCCCATCATATATGCTAGTGCATATAGATTAGCAGGGTTTTTAGCGTGTTGTAAGAATGTTTCTTGTAATTGGTTATCTTGGTAAAAAGATAGAACATCTCCTACATAAGATGCCATTTCGATAAACATCATTCCAGGAGAGGAAGGACCAAAGTCGTTATAAGCATCAGGAAAATATGCTTTTGCATATTCTACTAACTGTGACTTAAAGTCATCGAAATTTCTATTAATGTATCTTATGTCTCTAGTTTCTGCCATTATTGCTCTATATTAATTAACAGCTCATCTTTAATATTTGTATTAACGATCTCATATGATAAATAGAACTGAATTAGATTGTTATCAGTATCAGGTATAACTTGCATGTTAATAGGTTGTACATTTGGGAAGTAGGTTTCTAAAGCAAAGTCTACTAATCCCTCTATCTCAGTTTGCAAATCGTTATTGATATTTTCGAATAACTTTTCTCTAAGTGTAGAACCGAACGTTGGGTTCATATATCTTTCTCCTTTATTAGTAAGGAAGAAGTTAATTAAGTTATTCTTTATAGAGTCTTTAGTTTGGTAGTTAGAAGTAAAGACAGATTTAGCTGAGAAAGGTAGTTCTATTCCAACTGCTTTTCTTGGCTGACGATCTATTGGGTTTATTTTCTTTACTTCAAATGCCATTATATTCCTCTAACTTTGTCTTTTTCCATTGATTTGTCTAAAATTGACTTTGCTGATTTAACAAAATCTAATTTAGATATGTCGATACCTGGTTGCTGACTGTTTCCAGTCATTCCCATTGTCGAAGCCATAGAAGAAGCAAGGTTAGGGGCAGAAGCACCAGAACCGCCCATTAGGCCGTTATAGTCTTCTTTTGTCATAGAAGATGCTGTTTGATTAATCATCTCTTCTAAAGGAACTGTTCCTGTATTCATTTTCCCTGTTGACCAAGTTCTTTCTAAACTTTTCTGTTTAACTGGTTTGTATTCGTTAAACTTCTTAAATTCAGGCTGTGGAGCTGAGGCGTACTTTACCGCTTCATTCATTACGTCTTGTAACTCCTCCTTAACAGCTGCTCTAACTTCTTCACGTATAATTTTGCGTAATTGATCGAGTTTCATATATATAAATAGTTTGGTTATGAAAGTTGGTTATCTATTCTGAACTTTATTTCGTCTAAAAGTACTTTTTTTGAAGAACTAAACGAAGAAGGTCCTTTTATTTGTTGTTTTCCGTCTTTTATTCCTATAGCAAAGTGCTTAGGAGCTAGTTTCGGCGAGGACGGATCCGAAATTATCTTTAGTTGGTACCCTTTATAAAATAGTTCAGGGTCTTCTAATGCTTCTTTTTCTTCAGTTACTAAATCTTTTGAGAGATCTTTTAGTGCTGTTTGTATTTCTTGTAAGGTTTCGGTTGCAATATCTAAGCTAGCTTCTGCTGATAAAGCGTCAATACCGGTTCCTGTATCTGAAGTGTCATTAAGAGCTTGAGCGTTTAACCTGTCGGATAGTTCTGCTAATACAGTATCTAATTCTGCAAGTGCTTGTGCTTTACCTGTTAGGCCGCCAGGCTTAAGTGATTCTACAGTTTCATATTTAGCTTCAAATATCGGTAGACCTTGATCGTCAAGTCCTGTTTGTGTCATAACGGCGAATTCTTTTCCAGTTATATCCTGTGTTTCTCCGTTTGGTAGTTTTATAGTGCCGGGAGGAGTAAGTCTATATGCATCTCCATCACTAACTCCATCCTTTATGGGTGAATCCATCAGGTCAAAAATAAAGTCGATTGATTTTGCTCCTTTTATATTTACATCAACACCTAAGGATTTGCTCAAATTAAGTTTAACTTGATCTGATGCTGGTCTTGTGTTTGATTCTTCTAGTACTTTTGAACCTAGATTAGAGGTAATGTATTCTCCGTTTTCGTCTAGAAGTTTTAATTTTTTAGCTTGGTCTTTGGTGAGTTTAGCTTTTAATGCATTTTCTATTTTACATGCTTTGATAGGTGCTTCTAAATCTTTAACTCTAGCAGATATTAAGGCTACTGAGTTTGATACGTTTTTCAAACTAAAATCAATAGCGTCTGCGGTTATTTCCATAGCTGCTATAAATTCCTTTAGTAGGTTTAGAGTATCTGCATACTTAGTTGTTATGTTAACCGGTAGACCAGGAGGTCCTACCTGTACGTGTGGGAATGCTTGTGGTATAGGAAGCGAAAGAATAATCTTAACGGCTGCTTTTAATCCACCAATAGGTGCTTTGAGCGATTTAGGTATTGCTGCAAATGAACCCATAGAGCTAGTTAATGTACCAGATAGGGCACCAAGGCCAGCCATCTTGCTACTTACTTTTGCTAGTTCAGCAGGACCGGGGCATCCTTTTGCTCTCATTTTGTTTGTTGCACTTGTTACAGATTTATTAGCTTTAGCTATGATCACACCATTAGCTTTACCTATTGCTGTTCCAATGGCTGCATGTATCTTGGGTGGTTTAAACTTTTCAAATGGCATACTACTCTGTAAATACTTTAATGGAGTCTAAATCATCGATGGCTTTCTTTATCTGTCCTAAAGGAGAGGCCATTGATGCTCCGTGTGATTTAATTTGTGTTAGTCCTCCTGCTGAGGATCCTGCTGGTACAACTCCTGCTAGAGCTTTTCCTAGTCGTTCTAATTCAGATAAGAGTTGTCTCATCCAATCTTGTGTGGTAGCACCTAATAGTACTGGTTCTCTTTCTCCAAATGCTTCAGTTCCTAAATATACTTTAGTAGCATCTAATGCTACATACTCCTGTCCGTCAAAACTAATAGTATTAGCGTTACCAGCAACTGCTTCTGTAGCAGAAAATAATACACTTTCTTCTTTAGCGTTAAAGAACAGTCTTCCTGAGTTTATTAATACCTGTGAACCTTGGTAGCTATCAGCTGTATCTGGTTCACTATCCCAGGCATCTCTTTTATCATTAGCTTGTGTTAGAAGTACTGTATGGTCTTCTACTAAGTAGATAGAGGCTGGGTCATCATCAATATTTTCTACAACTGGAGTGGTGGGATCTGCTTCTGCTTTTCCATTACTTATGATAGTAATAGGTTTCTGATCGTTAACTTCAACAAATTTCTTTTCAAAATCTGTACCAGTAAGTCTAATAGTCTGTCCTTGTCTTCCTTCTATTATCACATCACCTTGAGCGGGTTGAAGAGGAGCAACGTTTGCTTTATCTTCGAAGTTATAACCTAAGTCAGGTTCCCCTGGGTTCTGATATACATCGGGGAATGCATTATGATGTGGACTATTCCAAAGGTTTACTATAGTGTTATAGAAAAACCGAGTATGGTTGATAGAGCTATTGTCTTTTTCTATAGAGGGTGCACTAGTTACAATAACTACTTCATTGAGAAGTGGATAGTTTTTAAAGTTAGAGTTCATTGGATAGGCTATGTCCAAAAGCATGGCATCATCTTCTTCTTGAAGTTCTCCTATAACTCTAAACTTTATAGCTCCTAATGATTCTGATTCTCCAAATGTACTCCATTCAGGATGAGCGTCGTCTAATATAATATCAACTACTCTAGCAGCAAATGATTCAGGAACTGAACTCTCTGCTGATGGTGGTCTATGTACATATGCGTTTAATCCTCCCTCAAATGGCATCTGGTTCTTCTTTTTCGTTTACTTCCTCGTTCAACTCTTCACTAGTTTCTAGAAGTGCAGCTAATTCAGCAGGGTCAAACATATCTCCTGTATCTCCTTTAGCTTGTGCAGATTCAATTCGTTGTATAATTGCTGCCATTTTTATAAGTGCATCGTCATTCTTTACACCTATTTCCATGTACTCTTTAATCATAGGAACAATGAGTGTAGCATCTCCTATGTTTTCTATTAATGGTTTAAGTTCTCCTATGAGGGCCTTAACCTGTGCTTTTGTTTGGGACTGATTATCATGTATCTCGCCAAAAAGGTCGGATAATGTCTTATCTCCAAATATGATTTTATCAAGTGCCATAAGTATATTTTTATATAAATATCTTATTAAACATTAATATCAAAATGTCCTAAATCGTATTTAGCTTGAAACTTGTCATAGAACATTACTTTAAGTGCAGAAATTACCTTAGTTAGGTGAGGAGTGTCACAATCTGTCATTTCTCTTATATAAATATATAATGCTTTTTTCTTAAATATATCTATATCGTGTCTAGTCTTGAAGATTGTTAGTACAGCATCGGCGATTCTTCTTTCGTTTTCTTTAGTAAAGTTTATATCTATTTCTTTATACATCTCATCTACCCAGACGTCTATAAAATTACTGAGTAGTATTTCATAGCCTTCTTTTCTGCCTTCACCTGGGTAGTATGATTCTTCCATATCGTCGAAAGAACCTACCTGTTTTAGTTTTTTATAATTTTTATTTGTGTAGTTTATTAACCATCTCTTGACTATAGTGCCAAAATACGAATAAGCTTTAGCTCCGTTCGTTGGGTCAAACTTAGATATCTTTTCTTCTAATAGTACAGATACGATTTCATGTTTTAAATCTTCTATCTGCTCTACATCTGTGTAATAAAACTTAAAGGTATGTATAATATTTTCCGCTAACTTATAGAACGGAATATATATGTGCTCGGTAAAAATTTTATTTCTATACTCAACATCTGTTGAAGTATTATACTTAACTATATACTCTTCAGTTTCTTTTGTAAAATAGTTAGCTTTGCTCTTTTTTCTTGCCATAATTATCGGGAAGGATATATCTGTCTAGTTCCTGTTGAACTTCTTTCATTTGTTCAAAAAAGTAACCAACTTCATCATCGCTTTGAAATACCCCCTTTTCGTCAAGATTCTGTAAGTGTTTTTTAGATTCACCTAATACATTAGAGATGTTCTGTAAATATTGTGTTTGATCTGCAGTTACATCTTCATATTTTTCTACTTTCATTAGTAGGTTTCTTACAATATAAGATAAAAAAAGTATAATGGCAACTAATATTCCGGAAATTATGTAAAAAGATGTAGGATTAATGTTCATTTTATAAATTTTTAAGCATATTTGACAGTCCTTCCGATGATTTTACGGATCTACCTGTGGATGCTGTTGTTTTAGGACGTTTTGGTTTAGAAGAACCTCCGTTTCTCTTCCACATATCATACTCTACCTTAGAAGCAAGAAAGTCTGCTGTATGTAAAACTGATATGATTGATGTTTTCTGTCTAGAAGACTCCATATTACTGAAAAAGTATGCTTCATTTGCTTTATCAAATACACCGTCATGTAATCTTATACCTAAAAACTCTAACATATCAACTTGAATACCAAATTTCTGTAAGATAAACAGAGATCTATCTGGGATAAGCATAAACTGTAAGTCTGGATTATAGGTATACTTCTCTTGAAGCTTATCTTGTCTCCATTTATCCGTCTGAGGTATATAATTAGGAGCATCTCCATCACCCATTTTTCCTAAATCGTGGAAGAGAGCGGCAAAAGCTAATTGCTCATCAGTGAAGTCAATAGTACCTCCCATTTCTTCATATAAAGCCTTTTGTTTAAAAGCGAATTGAACTACTCTATTGACGTGATCAATATATCCACCGGGGAAAGCATTATGGTACCAAGTCTTACTACTAGCAGGAGCCATTACATAGTTATCACCTAAGTGGTCTAGCATAGCTTTTACCTTAGTAGCTCTCTCTTCGGAAAGATAATGGTCTATAATCTTTAAATGCTTTTCGTAGTTCTTACTAATTTGTTCTGCTTCTAACATAGGTAACCTTTTTAAATTTATTATTATTAATTATTATTAATATATATTTTATATGTTTATTAATATATTATTTATTATATTTTATATATTATCTTATATAACATATATCGAAGATATTAAAAATTTGGCAGAAAGGCAACTATTCAATGATAAATTTTTGAATATAATTATCTTTCGTTAAAATCTCACCACCTAAATCCCACTTTACCTTCATATACACTGTAACGGTATCTCCTATCATAGTAGGCGGAAAAGGTCCAACAACACGTCTTGTAGTAAACCTGCCAACTTCATCTTCGGAAAAATATATATTGGTATTTTGAACTACCGGTACTATCTCACCTGCGTATTGACTGAGTGTTATTATCGTATCTCTAACGGGTATAGGGTATCCTCCCCAAGTTTCTAATCCTTGCCATGGATTATATAAGTTTATAGTTACACTAAGGGAGTCACTAAGTATGAAGTAAGAATCTGTATCAAACTGAGCTTGTACTACCGACTCACCATTATACTTAAATACATCTGCTGTTTTATCTGCTTCTACATCAAGTGTAAAGTAAGGCCAATACTCTCCCGTCCAATCTAATTCGGTTCGAATAAAACCATTTTCATCAGCATTAGTAGGAGATATAATATAAGCATCACAATAACCTGTCTCACATGGAGTACTAAAAAGGTCATCTTGAGGTTGGCAAGAACAAAGGGCGGATAGTATAATAAGCGAAGCCGCCGCGCGAAACGCGCGCAAGTTGCACCGCGATTTAGTTATGTATAACATATGGTTTACCAATTTCGTCTAACAAGTGTTTAGCTTCTTCGACATTAATATTAAAAAACTCTTTTCTATTAGTGACTCTTACGTCGTTTAACTCTTCATGTATTAGTTGCTCTACTTCATATCCATTTACACAAGGTATAGCATACTCTACAATAAAGTCCGTTGGGATACCCGTTGCTCTATTAATCTCCTTTACTCGTCCCTCCGGGTCTCCATTAGTATAGCCTATCTTTACCATACCGGGCATAGAAGGGTTAGTGAGAACATATACCCACTGGGCGTTTGGTACATTAGTAGGTATCTGATATGTGCGCTTCTTATCGCTATAGTAAGATACTGATTCCCATCCTTCGGATGCTTTCTGAGGATCTATAGATGGTGTTATAGTAAAGTACTTAGCATTGTCTAGGTCGTTAGTGATTTTGATTAGACCTTCAGCTTCTTCTATGCTTATTCTTTCTAATCCCATATCTAACCTATTTCACACTTTAACTCATACTCGTCATGCTCAGCTTGTTGCTCAGCCAATATATCATAAGCCTCGTCAGCAGTGATACATATTTCCTCTCCGTTACGTTTAACGGTAGCACATTCTTGTCCAGTAAGATGATCAGTAAAAAATCCAGTGATGTAATCCATAATATAACCTTTTTTATTTATACTTAAATATAAGAAAAATAACTCGGGGAGGCAACTATCTTAGTAACTCTTTTTGAATTATTTCATGAGATAGAAGATCAACGTAATTCTTTATAGTAGCACATTTCTCATACATCTCTATAGATTCAAAGTAAGATATAAGATCATTAAGTACCTTCATTACAGTTTTACTATCATATGCATCTCCTATAGTGTATATAGTCTCAAATTTAGTCTCATCTATTCTATCTAGGTAGCTTACCAGTTTAGACATATACTTTACTCTGATACTATCTCTAACTCTTTGGTACTCCTCTTTGTAAGACCTCTTATACATGATATCCATTAGGTGCCAATTCTCCATACCTCTTATTACCATGCCCATAAGTACATAAGGGTTATTCATAACACCTGTTATCTTATGCTCTTGGTATATCTCTTCATCTCCTTGCTCGAAGATAGAGAATAAAGTATCTTTATCTAGTGGTTGCATATATTTATAAATACAGACCAACTTTACTTACTTGGAGTTGCTTCTTAACTATTTTCTTCTTATATTAATATATGAGTAGGTTAGAAGATCTTTTATTTGAAGCAGAAAAGTTAGGAATTCGTAGGGAAGTTCTTAATAGAGTAGGTGAAATTAGGAAAATCAAACCGAAAATGGACATAAATGACGTATATGATAGGGCTTATACCGAAGTTATGGCAGAAAATAAGTTAAAACATGAAAAAATTTAATTGGACCGCATTATTCTCCTATATAGTGATAGGAGTTGTTACTTATCTGATATGGAGTAGTTTTTTCAACTGGATAATGTAGTTATGAAGCAATGGCAGAGGTATTGTATAGGGCAAAACCTTATGGATTGCGATTTTACACTGTTTTACAAGCAAGAAAACGATGGATGTGGTGCATTATTTTGGGATGCCGTGTATAATCACGATGATTTCCTTAATACCCACAAAGATTGTAAGAGTATTTTAGAGATTTGTTCGGGACCCGGCTTTATAGGTTGGGGAATCGCACATGCTTTAGGTATAGAAGAGGTACATTTCGGAGATATCCATGAGCCGGTCAATATGGACTTAGCAAAAACTGCTGAATTCAATAATGTTGACTATAATTTCCATCTAAGTGATGGGTTTAAGAGTTATAAAGGTCCAAAAGTTGATCTAATAATGGTGAGTCCTCCATTTTTTACTAAAATTGAACAATTTGAACACTTTCAAGAGCACTATTCTACGTTAAATACGGAAGAACAGGTAGAGCATCATAAGAGAAGGTGGTTAGATTTAGATATGAACTTACATATAAACGTTCTAAATAATTTTAGTAAGTACCTAAATGAAAATGGACGTTGTGTAATTTTAGCTGATAAGGAATATATTGATAAAGACATGTTAGATGTTGAAGCTAAAAATTATAAGCGTAGTACCTATAAAGAGTTCAATGTTAAAGAGAAACCACATTGGCATAGTTATATAAGAACATACTATATATGAAAACACTAGCAGCTTACGGTTGTTCTCACACAAATACAGCACATGGAACCCCTTGGCCCGATTTTCTAGCAGAAAAATTAGGGATGAACCTATATAGAAGATCATCTCCCGGCGGGAATGTAGGTAATCACCTTGATAAATTGAACGTTGACCTGCAGAATGAGGATATAGACTTAATTGTTTTACAATTATCGCAATATTTTAGGCTAACTTTAGGGTTTTCCTTTCACGATGATTACTTTGATGATGATTACCAAAGTGGATTTAACTTTCGAGACGTGGGATACTACACTTATAGTGGAAATGATGATGATAAAATAATGGAATCTAACCTAAATTATAAGTTTCCTAAGGGATGTACCGGTATTACTAGGTTTATAGCAGGAGAAATAGTAAGTTCTAAGTGGATGAGACAGTTTGCACAACAACAACTCTATACTTTTATAGCTTTATGCAAGAGTTTCAATAAGAAACTGTTTATATTCTCTTGGGATGAGCCTTTAACTGGTAAATTCGTACCCGATGGAGGCGCGCCATATGTTTGGGAAGAGTGGGAACATATGTTAAAAGGTGATAACATAGGATACATTAATCAATCACTTAACGGATATGAAGGGTGGTTTCAAGAAAAAGGTATAGAAGCAATACCTAATGACGGACATTATGGTACTGAAGCCCATAAGAGGTTTGTTGACGAATTGTTATATAATAGTATTAGTAAATTCTATATATGAAAGGAACAGAGATAATAGAGAGGTTAAAAGAGATACGAGAAGAGACATCTAATGTAAATTTACCTAATGCTATACAGAAGATAGATTACCTTATAGATGATATATACATGTATAAGCAACATTCATTATAATGGAATATAAGATATATAAGAATTTCGTACCAAATGATCTATGTGATGAGATTGTCTCTAGATATAAGAACGAAGGATATGAAGATATTAGAGGTGAATGGGATACATATCCGTATACCTTAAACAAAGGCCCCCTATACACGAAAATTTTGGAATTTTTTTCTCCCCTAGTTCCCTGGAAATTCAACGAAAGGTGGATGAATATAAATGAATACAATATTGGAGAAGGATTAGCTCACCATAGAGACGCTAAAGCTAGCAACTATACTATAATCTCAGCACTCAATGATGGTTATACAGGAGGAAGATTCGTTATAAAGAAAAAGACATATATAGAGATGGCTAAAGGAGATACTATAGTGTTAAATGGCGGTAAGATATTACACGGTGTAGAGAAAGTCTCTAATGGCTCGCGAATAGCTTTAAACATATGGACGGTACCACAAGGTAATAACTCATTATTATAACAATATATAAATATATATTACCTATACCCATAAAAATCATAAGAAATATGCAACTTAGTATGGCGCAGCCATGCCGATAGCGTACCTATAAGGGAACTATACCGTCAGTGTTATGGCAAGGTTAGGGCACCCTGCTATCTATCTTCCGGAAGGATTCCTGTCCCAAGGCAGCAACATAAGGATAGTTAGGACCGAAGTCATAGCAAAGGCCTCTAGTGGGTAGTTGAGCATTAGACCTAAGCCTCTTACTCCTATCCAGATAATGCCATGTATGGCAGCCATTGCCAGGCTAAGTACCAATAGGGTCAGTACTGTAATGCCGGTATATCTAATTAACTTGTCCATATCTATCTCTCTTTATATATACAATATACGAATAATAATGCAGGCTACCAACTATATCTCTTATATATACTCAGTATAAATTACTACTATAGGTATACCCTATACTAACTCACCCTTCTCTGTTCCTATATAGCCTGGTAGCTTCTCTAATGGATTGTCCTCTACTAGAGCCATCTCATATAGAGGGAAGGTATAAGTAGTCTTCTGTGACATCATGTCAAAGGTATAAGCTTTAATCGTAGTAGGACCCAAAGAGTCTATATTCATACCACTAAAGGTACTCCAGATACTATAGGACATATTACCACCTTTACGGCTTGTACTGCTATAGGCC
>Ga0213867_1000015_pt1 | contig 84870 bp, 76 predicted proteins | sample PICome_12_FD_160120 | JGI IMG/M metagenome (GOLD analysis project Ga0213867, IMG submission 160120) | Coastal seawater microbial communities near Pivers Island, North Carolina, United States - PICO540 | ecosystem: Environmental > Aquatic > Marine > Coastal | place: USA: North Carolina... | reverse complement strand
CGCCTCATCGCTGCGCGATCACCTGCGGTGCCCCATCTCCGCTTCGCTGCGTCGAACTCCGTTCTCATCCCTGCTCGCAAGCGAGTACCTTGATTTGGCTGCGCCAAATGGCGGAGAAGGAGGGATTGGTGAGGCTGCGCCTCATCGCTGCGCGATCACCTGCGGTGCCCCATCTCCGCTTCGCTGCGTCGAACTCCGTTCTCATCCCTGCTCGCAAGCGAGTACCTTGATTTGGCTGCGCCAAATGGCGGAGAAGGAGGGATTCGAACCCCCGGTACCGTTTCCAGTACAACTGATTTCGAGTCAGTCACATTCGGCCACTCTGCCACTTCTCCTATACACTCTTCAAAATGATTCTGAATGCGATAGCAAGCTTTTGTACACTGCGATTATAGACCGTTGCGTATCGAAAGATAAGGGATCATCGAGCGGCTATATATAGTCTAGCAGCGACATTTGCATAACTGTAGAGCCAGACTTCAAGGCCGCCTCATAAACAACTTGCGATTGATTGAGCTGCATGATGGTTTCCGTCATGTCTATATCCAAGTCCTTTGAGTTCTGATACTCGAGTTCATTAAAACGGCTTTCGTTAATGCGCTTGGTAATGTCAATGCCTTGCTGTAAAGCTCCAAATTCTACGATTCCGATCAATACGTTTTCCTGGTGAAGTTCAAAATTAGGCGCCAAGGCGCTTATTGCGCTCGCCTTAGTGGCAAAGCTAATCTCTGGCGTCGTATCTTCACTTCTTTCAAACTGGTTGGCATTTCTTAATTCGACAAGGTCTTCCAAATAAGCCAAATAATCTAGATTACTGGAAGCCTTTGAGAAAGCGCCTAAAGTCGACCCCTCGCCCACTCGAAAACGGACGTCGTCTGTAGGACTGGTTGAGCCAGTGTACTCAACATGGCTGATCATCCCCACCAAATCATCTGGCACAACTGTCTGAGAAACTTGAGCCAATTGCGGAGTCCCATTATTGTCGGCAATACTCACTTCACCATACGGAACTGGAGGGACCGAACCGTCTACGGCATCAACGATAGTACCACCACTCCATTCTTTGAGCACACCTACACTATCCCCCGCCCACTCAATTGCATGGCTGGGGGTACCCGTGTATGCCGTTGGCGGAGAAGTCGTCGCCATTCCCGTGGCTTGATCGACCAAGTCTCCACTAGAATTGATGAAAGTTACATCGCTCACTGCAACATCAGATGCGGGAATCCAAGCCGTAAAATCTCGCACAGGCACTCCACTACCATCCAGAAGTGAATCGCCCGTATCGTAACGGTGCACAACAAATGGCTTTTCCCCGGTATTGGCACCCGCAAATAAATAATCTCCGGACATTTTAGCATTCAAAACACGAACCGATTGCTCCAATTGTTGATTCGCTTTGATCATGCGAGCAGTGTAGTCGCCCGAATCGGAAAGTCCATCGCTCTGGTTAGCATCAATGTGAGCCTCATCGACCAATATTTTGAGTTGTTCTAAAGAGTCTGAAGAAAATTGCCCGATCGACTCAGCTCGTACTAGATTGTTATTTTGAGTTTGCAGCCGCGCTTTTTCAGTAAAATTGTTGAGTGAGCGACCGACAGCTGTTGGATCTTCGTAAGCTTCTGTCACACGCTGACCACTGCTTAATTGCCGCTGCAGTTTTACTTGTTCGTAATTTAGTTTTTCTAAACGACTGACTAAATTTTGATTATAATTGCTATAGGAAACTCGCATCTTTCTAGATTTTTTCGTCAGGAATTAGCCCAAACTATTTATCAGCGTATCCATCATTTCTGATAATACATTAAAATAGCGCGAACTGGCTTGATAAGCCTGTTGATATTGTACCATATTGGAAACCTCTTCGTCCATAGAGACTCCACTCACCTCCGAGCGCTGTGTATTCAATAAATCGACTACAGTGGATTGGACGACGAGCCGGTCTTGTACCCCAGAAATTTCTTGTCCAAGGCTACTCACAGTTCGAGCCGCATACTCCGATAGCGTTAAAGAATCAATCCCCGCAAGTTGTTGGTTGGCGACATCCGCAATTGCCAACGCAATGTCATTGGCTCCCGCATAGTTGGAATCGCTAGATCGCAAGCTTGAAGTCTCCAAAGCAACAAAATCGGTGCCGATTGTGCTCAGATCTGATGGAGCCGTATACAATGCGATGGAAGCTGCTGTAACAGTTGAAGGCACACCGCTAATACTTGGTGGCGGCGTTGGCTGTTGAAAAAAACTGATCTCTGGCGTCACCGGAACTGTTGTCGCATCATAAGCCTGATAGTAAATTTCATTCACTTCAGTTGCAACATTGTTAGCCATCAAATTTAACTCATCACGTATTTCAGCTACATGGGTACCTCGGACCTCTAGCAAGGCAGGCAAACTCCCAGCACCGAGGTCAAGAGCTTCACCTGAACCCACAATGTTGAGGCTTTGACTGGTCGCATCAAAGAAGATTTCTTTCGCTCTAAATCCTGGTTCTAAAATAGACACGACACCACCATTTTGGTCGCTTACATTGATGGTAATCTGCCCATTAAAATCAGCATTTTCGACGACATCAATGCTAGCATATGCCGAAACTTCTTCTAAAAGTCGCTGCCTTTCGTCCCGTAAATCCAGTGCTCCGCCCGGATTACTCAGCTCGTACCGACTAATTTCAATATTTAGATTATCGATTTCAGCTAATTTTTGATTAAACGCATTTGCGTCCATCTCAATCTGTTCTGCCAATTCAGCTTCCATCAATTGAAACCGCTGGTCGATTCGATTAAAGTTATCCACCATTTCTTCAGCGGATTGATACACCACATGCTTGAGTGTGGCATCATTTGGACTGGCGGACAGGGATTCAAATGCATCGAAAAATTTATCGATCGAACCGCGGATCCCCCCAGAACTAGCGACGCTGTCATCAATCGATAATGGATCATTGATACGATCAATCGACTCACCCAAATTAGCCAGTGCTTGACTTAAGCGCGTCTCTTGAACCTTGAGGCCGCTCTCGTAAGCAACCTCACCGAGTAGCTGGCGCTCGATATAAGTCTCTCGAACCTGTTGAACACCCAAAGCCTGCAGGCCACTATTTTGAACACCTGTGGTCGATTGCACCGAGCCCAGCGAGCCAGTAACCACCCGCTGCCGCGTATAGTGAGGATTGTTTACATTCGCAATATTCTTACCGGCCTGCTCGACAGATCGACTGTGCGCCTGAAGCGCGTGGGCAGCAGAATTTAGGCTAGAGAATATACCAGGCATAATCGCAAATTATTCGGCGCACCCAAAAATCAAGCACGCTTCAAATATCCCGAAGCATGAGCTATGCCAGTATTAAAACCACGTACACCGTTCCGCTTATAGCCAGGAGCGGCAGTTTGATTCGGTGCGACGAGCGAGAGAAAGTTTTGATTAAACTCATGCGCGCGCCGCAAAAGCATTTGATTCCTTTTTAAATACTGCTTACTCGCAACTAAAAGTCGCTCAACTTCTCCAATCAAACTCTCGAATAAAGCTTTCGACTGTGGCGGGACATAGCGGATGAGCGATCGCACTGTTACTCGATTTCCATCTACTGGGAGCTCGCAATAACGATACAGCTGCTCGACCTGCACCAGACGTTCCTGGCGGAGCTCGCCTAAACTTCGTGCCTGCGACTCTAGTCCAGAATTGCAATCGAGAATCCCCTCCAAATCCTGCACTTTAAGGCACGACCTTTGGGATTCTAGTACAGCAAAAAGTTGACCGTAACCCTCAATTTCTCTGCGCAAAAGCCCAAATAGCTCTTCCCATCCGCCATCAATTTTTATCATAATTATAATTCCTTTTATTCAATCATTCCTTAAAATTAATGCTCATTCTGGAGCACCATCTCGTAGTTGTATTTGCAACATGGATGAAAATCCAAACTTCTCTGTCTGCGCTAAATTGTCCGCTAAAACATCACTAATCATACTTTGATAAATCCCAGAGCCAGTACTTTGACTCCCCGGAGTATCGTGGAGCAAAGGTTTAAGAGATTGACTCAAGAATTGTCGCAAAAATATAGCTTCAAAGCCTTTAGTCGCTGCCTCGAGTTCGGCATCCTCTCGTTTCTCTGGAACGGCCGATGGCAGCTCGGTGCGATTGACCTCTGATAGTTGTGCTCCAATTTCCATAATTTACTCCAAAATCAGCTCCGCATGCAAAGCACCTGCCTTATTAATAGTTTGTAAAATTACCATCATATCACGAGGACTGATCCCCAACGCATTTAAGGCAGTCGTCAATTCCTGTAAAGTCGGCGACGCATCCAAGTAGGTGAAGCCGCCTTGCGTTTCGGTCACATTCAAGTTGGTCACCTCATCCTGCAAAGTCGTCCCACCCGCCAAGGCGTTTGGCTGACTAAAGACGGGCGTTTTGGCAATATTTACTGTAATGTTCCCATGGCTAACAGCAATCTCTGAAAGCCGGACTGCTGAGGTCGCGACAATGGTACCCGTACGCTCATTCATGACAACGCGTGCCATTATATCAGGCTCCACCTTAATCGACTCTACTGATGCAATGAAAGGCACGGGGTTTTGACCATAGGCCTCAGGAATTCGAATCCGAACCCCCTGGGGTGAGTAGGCTTGAGCAGCATCTGGAAAAAAATCATTGACCCGCTCGGCTAATTTAACCGCAGAAGCGTAGTCGGGATTTTTCAGCAAGTAGGTCAAGGCACCGTCCTTGATCACGGTGGTGGGGATTTCGGCTTCCACAATCGCACCGTCTGGAATCGTCCCCACGGTTGGATGATTTTTTTGTAGCGTGGCATCGCCCCCTCCCTCAAAAAATCCCCCCAACAAGATCGCACCTTGAGCGACTGCGTAAACCGAATCATCTGCACCCAATAAAGGTGTTTGCAACAAAGTGCCCCCACTCAAAGAATCCGCATCTCCGATGGATGAGATAGTGACGTCAATCTTGGACCCTTGCTCAGCGTAGGCAGGGATGTTCGCGGTCAACATAACCGCAGCCACATTTTTAGAAATTAAGGACCCCGGATCCACACTGACCCCAAAGCGCTCTAAGGTATTGGCTACACTTTGGACGGTGTAGAGCGCTTGGTTACTGTCGCCATCACCAGCTAGCCCCACAACCAAACCATAGCCAACCAGCTGATTGTCTCGCCGCCCCTCCAACATGGCTAAGTCCTTAATCCGCATCTCTGCCTGCAGATAACTAAGCGAGATGAAAACAGTTAAAAACAGCCATATAAAAAGCCTTTGAACAATGGGTCGATAATGGTGCATGAGCATAGAAGAATCAAAATGGGTTAATAAAATCATGAAACCGGCTCAACCATCCCTTACGTTGAGCCTCAGTCAGAGATCCCTCAGCAATGAAATCCACTTGAGCATCTGCTATCCGAGATGATAAAATTGTATTGTTCGAACTAATATCTTTAGGACGAATATAGCCGCGAACGACCGCATAATTAATCTCATTCGCCATCGTAACGCGCCGCATCCCCTCGATCACCAAGTTGCCATTCGGCAAGCGATCGACAACTAACAGCGAAAGCTGTGACTCTGCTGACTGGGAATCACTAATATTACCCCCACCGGTAAAATCACTAGAGGCGTCCCAACCAAATCCAGGTAATTTTTCCACAGTAGCGTTCAGCAATTGTGATATTGTATCGGACACATTGCTTGACTTGTTGGTATCGGCAGCCTTTGAAGCAGAAATTTCCGCGCTCTCTTGAATGATCACCGTCACAATATCCCCTACTTGATGCGCGGTTTTGTCCGCAAACATATTACTTCGGGCACTTGATTGTTGCCACAGCGAACCTACCTGGGCCTGACTCGTCGACACCCAACTCAGATTGGTCAGCCCCCAAAAGGTGGCAAAAAATGCTAGTTTTCCAGTAGTCATTGTTATGGAGATTAAAGCTCAAACTTCACCATGCCAGCTCCCATGACATAGGCATTAAATTCACGATTGGTATCCATATTGCGGACTGTTACATATTCGCCAGCCACCCCATTTTCCATGCATCTTCCGCGCATGCGGATGGAAATACCGCCACTTTGGGCAAATACATCCACTAGGGAATTTTTGCGGACAGCAGGTTGTTTCCGCAAGTCCGACCATTTTAGTAAACTCCCCGAATTAACCGCCCGCACTAACTCATAACCCTCCAGCAACTCACTACCTGGAATCGCAACAACCGTTAAGGAATAAATATCTCGGACCGTCGAGACTAGTTGAGCTGGATCTAATAAAGCCCCCTGTTTCAAATGCTGATCCACCTGCCATAATTCCCGGTACAAAGCTACATTTACCGTCAAACGCCGCTTTAGCTTCGATTCTCCATCAACAAGTAATTCAATAGATGGATACCAACGACCGCGTGCATCAGGAACGAAGGGATTCGACAACACTAAATCCCAATTCGAGCCCTCTTTTATCTTGATCGGATCCCAATGAGAACGCGAAGCCAGCGATACCCGATCATCCACTGCCACCTCAGAAATAACCATCGATTCCAGACGCCCCAAAATATCATGCATTTGAATCCAATCATACTTCACTTTTTGTTGGCTGGGGGTCACCGATGTGCGCGAGACCGTTTGCGATGCCTCCTCCTTATTTGCAGCCAACTTGGAATCAACGGGTGCCAAAATAGAACCTAACTGGATCGGCGTACCGTTTAGCGCATGGGAACTTACAAAAAAACAAATAACAAGAAATGTAGGCTGGAATAGAGTCATTAGCGTTTGAGTTGGGCAATGGTTGATAGCATTTGATCCGATGTCTGGATAGACTTGGAGTTGATTTCATAAGCACGCTGGGCAGTGATCATATTCACCATTTCCTCGACCACGTTTACATTTGAACTCTCCAAATAACCCTGCTGGACTCTCGCAAAGCCATTCTGCCCAGGAGTTCCTGTTTCCGCGGCACCACTGCCAGCAGTTTCTAGGTAAAGATTGGCGCCCGCACTTCTCAATGCCCCAGGATTATTAAATCGGGCTAGGCTGATCTGAAAAGTTTGCGTCGCGCCCCCAGCTCGGACCGAGACATTCCCATCCGCAGAAATGGAAATATTTTCGACGCCAGCTGGGAATGCTTGAAAATTACTCAAAACTGTGTAGCCGTTACTCGTCAAAATCGTGCCATCTGAGGCTATTTTCAGCGCCCCATCACGCGTGTAGGCGGTGGTGCCGTCCGGCATTTGAACTTCGATAAATCCATCGCCATCCAGCGCAATGTCCATCTGCTCACCCGTTTGCTTGACGGCACCTTGGGTAAACACTCGTGCTGTCGAAACGACTTGTGTTCCGTTACCAATTTCAACACTCGTTGGCAAATTGCTACCAGAGCCAGTCGTGGCTCCCGCCTCACGTTGTGACTGATAGAGCATATCTTGAAACTCGACTTTACCACGCTTAAATCCGGTCGTGTTGGCATTTGCCAAATTGTTAGAAATGGTATTCAGCATCATTTGCTGTGCCTCCATTCCAGTTGCAGAAGTATAAAGAGATAGATTCATTAGCGGTGAGTTTGAAGATTAAACGCTGAAAGTTTGGATGGCTTTATCTTGCCGTTCATCCGCACTCTGGATCGACTTTTGTGCGATCTCATAAGCGCGAGAGAGCTCAATCATCGAGATCATTTCACGCATCGGGACGACGTTGCTCATTTCTAGTTGGCCCTGATTAATTACTGGATTCGGCAAAATACGCGGCATCGCTTTTTGCTCAGGATCCACCATCGCGCTCCCGATCGAGCCACTCAATGCCTCAGGATTATCAAAGGTATACAAACTAATCTGCGCCAGTTGTTGTCCATTTTGACTGACCGTTCCATCCTGCGCAACGGTGAAAGGACCATCTTGTACGTTGATCTGGATAGGTGCCCCAGCGGCCAACAAAGGAAAGCCCTGCGCATTGACTAAGCGTCCAGTAGCGTCTACATGAAATTCGCCATTACGCGTATAATTAATTTCTCCTGCTTCGTCTCGAATTGAAAAATAACCGGGCCCTTGAATTGCGAGGTCATTCGGGTTACCGGTAATTTTGACCTCACCACTGCTCATTGAACGCGCCGATTGCCCTTGCAGCAGGTGACGTACAGCCTGACCATTTAACTCAGACGCAAAGGAGCCTGGCTGTACGGCCTCAACAGAAAATGTAGAACCCTGAAAACCCGGCATCGAACTGTTGGCCAAATTATGTGCAGCCACCGACTGCCAATGCTCCAAGGTGCTGAGGTGGGAGGCTCCTGTATGAATGGCGATACTCATACCACCACCAAGCATCTAACATGCCAAAAAATATTATTCTGAATACTGACAATCAATCACAATGACTTCCCCACAGGAACACGTCACCTGAATGCTTTGTACAACTCCATCTACTTTAACTGTTTCCACCTTATGCCCCTGGCCCTCATGACGACTCGCTTCAGGCGTTTGGGTCGAATGCACGGCAGAAATCGTCGCCTTAGAAAGCGGCGTAAAGCTTGACGATTGGCTCGCGCTCTTCTCCGAAGATAGCTTAGCTTTCATATTTGGAATCAGCGGATCCATCACAGATAGTATACAACTCCTTAGAGTATAGGTTGGGTGATTTTTATTAAGTCATCAGACTGCACTGCCGGCTCCGTCTCTTTGGCTACAGTTTCTTGCGAATCATCCATCAAGCGCTCTGTTGGATCTGGCAAATTCATCGAAATGATGACGCGCTGATGAATCAGTGGAAAATCTGAATCATCAGATTCGTCAGGGTTTGCAGGCTGACTTGCTCCATAGCCGCTGACGCGCCCAATTCCCACTTCGCCCCCTGCATAATGCTGCAATTCGCGACGAATCTTATTAGAGCGATCGGTCGTTAACTCCCATGGCCCATAGTTCGCCTTAACCGGCATATCTGGCTCACAATGAGACTCAATGCTCACCTCAAATTCATAACGTGACAGGAGCCATGCAATATTTTGTATTAAAAACATTCCCCAATCAGTTAAATCCACCCCGCGTGGCAGAAACATTGGCGAATCGTCCCGATCAAATATAACCATCCTCAGTCCGTCGGAGGTTAAGGTCATTTTAACCGGAGGCGGCACATCATTCATGTCCGACTGCAGCAACTTATTAAACTCATCAACAATGCCTTGCAGTATAGCAGGATCTGGACTATTGAAATAATTGTCGCGCGCTTCATCTTCCGCACTAAACCCCATGTGTTCCCCAGTTTCGATCAAGTATTTACTAGTTTCACTCTCCCAGGGTGAGGGGGGATTTCGAAAATAATCTTGCAGCTCCATTAAAATGTCCTGCTCTGCTCCCAAAATCCATAGCACCATAAAGAGCGCCATCATCGCCGTCACAAAATCAGCATACGCGACTTTCCATGCTCCTCCACTCATGCCACTCTATTTTTTAACACTTTTGAGTTGCTCCTCAAATGCATCCGCAGTCGGACGCTCAGCACTCAACAATGTTCGACGTCCCATCTCTACCGCCATGAGCGGCGCTAAGCCCTTCGCAAAACTCACGATGGCCTGCCCCATCATCGCATAGTAGCGTTCCTCAGTCTCATTATTAGTGGCAATCAGGATGGCCAAAGGATTGATGAACCCATAAGCACCAAATACACCGAGAAAAGTGCCAGTTAAGGCAGCCGCCACCTTATAGCCCACCGCTTCAGCACCGTCTGCAATACTTCCCATCGTCAAAATAATTCCCAATACTGCTGCGCAGATACCGATCCCTGGGAAAGAATCTCCCACCAAATGCAAAATATCAACTGGAGCATGTGACTCCTTGTGCATGCCTTTGATCTCATTATTCACCATGCTCTGCAACTCATCGGGCTTGACGCGCCCGTCCACCAAGGGGCGCAGAGAATCCACAAAAAATGAAACTGCTTGCGGATTATTAAGAAATGAGGGATACTCTTTGGCAATCGAGCTTTGCTGGATATCGGTCAAATGCCCCTCTAGAGCAAGTAATCCCTCTTTTCTGGCCAACATAAAATAGCGGTACAGCATCTCGAGGCCTTCCACATAGGCGGTTTTCTTAAAAGGTCCCCCCTTAAGTGCCACGATCGTTTTCTGACAAATCCCAATCAGTGTCGAAATGGGACTGGCAATGATCATAACCCCCAAACTAATCCCCAGTATTGTCACAAATTCACTCGCATGCGCGAGCACCATGATACTGCCACCACCAATTGCCAGACCGGCAACAACAGACACAATCACGACAACACTGCCAATTATAAGGACCATAAAACTTACTATTCAATTAAATCACCTTCAAGCGTCTGTTGCAACTTGCGAATTGCTTGCGTGTGCAGTTGAGAAACTCTTGATTCGGTTATAGAAAAGACCTCAGCGATTTCTGCCAATCTTAAACCTTTGAAATAATAAAGATATAATATTTGCTGCTGTTTTTTTGGTAAACATTCCAAGCGTTCATGTAACAACTGCGCGATATCCTTAAACTCAACAGTGTCTCTAGCATTATCTTGTACAGGATCATCGACCACGTCCGCGAGCACACCAGAGGCTTGATCATCCGACAAAGGCGCATCCAAGGACAAAAAGCTTACAGGGCGTAAATCTTCGAGCAGATCCGCAAACTCTTTTTTATTTAATTTGAGGGCCTCACGAATCTCGTCTTCGGTCGCAGCACGTTGTGTCTTTTGTTCTAACTGAATCACAGTTTGATCATAATGCCGCGCTTTTTTTCGACGCTCACGAGTAAATAAATCCATACGCCGCAACTCATCCAATATAGCACCACGCACTCGCTGTCGTACATACGCCCCAAACGTTAGCTCATTAGAGGTGGAAAATTTTTCCAATGCATGCATCAAGCCAATAATCGCAACGCCATGCAAGTCATCCATGTCTATATGATTCGGAATCCGCATTTTGATCCGCATCAATTCATGCTTAACGATTGGCAAATACCTCAAAGACAACTCCCGATACTCCGGACTTTTCGGGTTGTGCAACACGTCATTGCTTTGATAAGCAAAGTTTTTATTTTTATGGGACAATACAGGTAACATCGAAAGGAATTATCAGTAAATGACAAGATACAAGCCGAGTATTTTACCGTGAACAAATAAAAACAGTTAGGTAATGAAAATTTTACCTTTTTTTATCTTTATTTTTCTGCACTTCAAGTGCTTCCTGCTGCTCGTCTTGAAGAACTTTAACCGCAAAAGATTCTAACTTTCGGTACAGCAGACGACTCAAAAATCCCAAAACAAAACAACCAATCATAGCGTCTAGCAGTAAGTCATTTAAATCTCGCTGGTAAGCCAGTCCGGTTATAAATACGACAATAAATCCTGCAAAGCCTCCAAACAGCATAAAACGGTTCATTGCGGGAAGGTCCTTTCTAATAAATGCCCCATAACATCGTCAATACGATCCCCTGCCACATTCTGTCCGTTGGAAATAAACAATAAGGAGCGCTCAGGATCGAGCAGGAAAGACCATAGCTTTGCGCTTTGAGTTAATTCATCCACATGCGTTAAAACTTGGTGTGTCACACCCAACCTTTGGGCTGATTCAAGCGATCGATCTAATACGCTTTCTTCATAGGCAGCATTCACAACAATAACTCGCGTAGTGACTGCAAGCCGATCCAGGACAGATAACAATCGCTCTTGTTCCCTCAAATCTCGAAACGAGTAACCAGGAAAATCTAAATAAATGAGCTCATCACTCGTAAAATCCACCTCCGACTCAGAACGGTAATAAGGCACGCCCAGAACCTCACAATACATGGACAGTCCCTCATCCATGTGCGGCCGATCAACCTCCACCCTCAGAACCTGAGGACATTTTCCAGCAATAAAAACATCACGCGCGAGTAATTTACACAGCGCAGTCGTCTTGCCAACACCCGCACTCCCCAAAAAGGCGACTCGATTCGTCAGAGCAGCGTGAGGCAATTCCTTACGGTATGATTTTAACCAGCTGACAGCTTGCATCATGCCCGTCGATAGCGGCGCCTCACTGATTCTTCTCCAACTATCATCACTGCTCATGCGTGCCAATAGTCTGGGCGACAACCCAGCTTTCTCTAAAAATTGATGACAGGTTAAGTCTCTAGAATTCGATTGTTTACGAATCCGCTCCAACAAAGAACTTCGACGCGCTTTTGGCAATGCCTCCAACTCCTCCGAAGCGACTTCCTGACTGTGCATCTTTTTGTCTTCACTAGCCTCAGTTTGGAGATGTGGGTCCTTTTTGACTTCAGGAATGTCGGACTTTTTTCTGTATGAGGATGGCTCGCTAGCCTCAGTTGGCTGACCTTGTGCCCCAGCCGCATTATTCACAGCACTTACGGGAAGCTCAGTAGCAGGCTTAATTTGCGCCACCACTTCCAACTTTGGACTCGAGAGAAAACGCTCTAGACCGCTTCCTTTTACTTGCTTAACCGATAAGACTTCCGCTTCAGGACCCAATTTTTCACGGATTTGGAGTACCGCCTCTTGCGCCGAACTGACCACAAAACGATGCAAAGATCCTTCAGCCGGAAGCCCTTTCTTAACCGCTTTTGCTGCTTTTTCCATGACTTTATATTATAGAATAATTTTCTAGCCTGACAATTGCCAATAATCGCATAGGTTTTATTAAGTAAGCGATGCGCCAACATCCGACTGGATACTCGCACTGACCACACCAAAATTATCAATTTCGATTTCCGAAGGGATCTCTTGGTAAGAAATCACCGACAAACGTGGCAACGAAGCCTCGAAAAAGCGCTTAAAGGGAAGTCTTAATTCCGACATCGTTAAGATTAATGGATTGTAACCCGCATCCATCATTTCACGCATCAAAGCAGTGAGCTGGGTTAAAACTAAGTGGGCCGTTTGGGGATCCAAGGTCAAACCAACCTCAAATTGATTGCGTTGAATGCGTTGCACAAAATGTTCTTCAAGTTTTGGATCCAAGGTAATCGCTTTGATGCGTCCGGGCTCATATTCGTAGTCCTCAATAATGTAAGGCGCCAAGCGTCGACGCGCATACTCCGAAAGATCGTTCGGTAATTTACTATGGCCAGCCATATCCGCAATTGACTCCAAAATGATATTTAAATTGCGAATGGAAACCCCCTCCTTCAATAGATTTTTAAGTACATTCTGGACTAATCCAACGCTAACAAGATCAGGAAATAATTCTTCCATTAAAGCCGTATGCCGTTCGCGCACGTGATCCAAAAGTTCCTGTACCCGTTGACGATCCAAGAGATCGTGAGCATTTAGACGAAAGACTTCTGTCAAATGCGTACACAGAACTGAAACGGCATCCACCACGGTAAAGCCATTCATCTCAGCCGTCTTTTTACCCTGTTCATCAACCCAAATCGCATCCAGCCCATACACAGGTTCTTTAGTTTTCTCTCCTGGAATGACCTCATCACTACCACTCACATTCATCGCTAATGAGCGATTCGGTAAAACACGTCCTGATGCGATCGGCTTGCCTCTAAGCAAGAAGCGGTAGTGATTTGCCTCCAGCTCAAAATTATCGCGAACGGCAACAGTTGGCAAAACCATACCCATCTCACGAGCAAAGCTTTTACGCAGCCCGGTGATTCTTTCCACCAAATCACCCCCTTTAGCCTCATCAGCAAGCCGCAGTAAAGAATAGCCCAACTCAACTGTAAATAAATCTACATCCACCAGCTTTCTCAAATCTTCGTTGGCTGCCGCAGATAGCTCAGCAGCGGCATCGCCCGGCTGGCCAGCAGAGACGCTTCCTGCATTCGGATTGGCCGCATCTAAGGCCACCGGACGCGTCGCACTGCTATCATCCACCAAATCGTTGGCCTGATCCAAGAGCTCGGAGAAACGCGTGGCATCCAAATTCTTCTTTTTCAATTGAAAAGCAAGAAAGCCACAAATAGCTGCCAATGAGAGAAAAGGTATTTTGGGCATGCCAGGCAACAGAGCCAGCACCAACATGGCAACCGCCAGAATCCCAAAAGCCCGTGGGTAGAAGCCTAGCTGCCGCGTCAAACTACTCCCCATATTTTGACTATCAGACGAGCGTGTAATCAACAAACCTGCTGCCAGCGACAAAATCAAAGCAGGAATCTGGGAAACAAGTCCATCACCAATCGACAGCAGAGAATACGTCTTCAAACTCGCTTCTAGGGACATGCCTCTTTGCAAGGAGCCAATCGCAATTCCCGCGACTACGTTGATCAGAGTGATCAAAATACCAGCAACCGCATCTCCGCGTACAAACTTACTGGCACCATCCATCTTACCATAAAAATCCGCCTCTTTCTGGATTTTACTGCGGCGCGCGGTAGCCGTGGCTTCATCAATCACACCAGCGTTCAGCTCGGCATCAATCGCCATTTGCTTACCCGGCATTGCATCTAGTGTAAAGCGGGCAGCTACTTCGGCGATCCGTCCAGAACCTTTGGTGATCACAACAAAATTCACGATCACGAGAATTAAGAAAACGACCGCCCCGACAAAATAGTTCCCCCCCACCACGAAGTTCCCAAAAGAGGCGATCACTTTACCCGCATCCGCCTCCAGTAATATCAAGCGCGTGGACGCTACGTTCAACGCTAAGCGGTACAAAGTTGCAATCAACAAAACCGTTGGAAATACCGAGAGCTGGACCGGCTCACGTACATAGACAATCACCAACATCACCAGTATCGAAAATGCAATACTAATTGTCAGCAACAGATCCAGCAAGACCTTCGGAACCGGCAAAATCAGCACAATCACCACAGCGAACAATGCTATGGCCAGCGCATAATCCCCATTCCGTAAAAAATTTAAGGGTGACTTGGACTGCTCAAGTTCACTCATGATTGTTGTAACTGCCTTAATTTACGCTGACGCTCTTTCAGCTGAAAAAAACGTCGATTATTCTTGTACACATAGGCGAGCACTTCGGCCACCACTCGAAACATTTGATTCGGGACCGCCTGCCCAGGTTTACCAAATTTATATAAGGCACGAGCCACAGGTTTGTTTTCGATAACCGGAATCCCATGCCCACGGGCTAATTTCTTAATCTTTTGCGCAATCAAATTTTTGCCTTTTGCCAAAACGACGGGAGCTTGATCTTGATCGCGATCGTAGCGCAAAGCGACTGCAAAATGGGTTGGATTGGTCACCACTAAGTCAGCATCGGGAACCGCCGCAAACATTTGTCGCTCGATTAGTTGACGCGCCATTTGCCGACGAGCATTTTTGATCATTGGGTCGCCTTCAGCTTGTTTATTTTCATCTTTAACATCCTGTCGCGACATCTTCAAATCCTGACTCGTTTTATACTTTTGATATAAAAAATTGATTGCGGCAATACAAGCCATCGCTATGATCAGTTGCGCTAATAGATACAAGGTAGTCGTTTGAATAAAGCGGCCAATTTGTATCGGTTCCACCCGCGTATGAAAAATCTCGTGCTGCACCACCCGAAGCACTCCCAGCCAGATCACGCAACCAACCACTATAAACTTCGACAAATCCGTCACAAACTTGACCAAGGCCTGTATCCCGTACTTTTGTTTGAAGCCACTGATCGGATTGATTTTACTAAACTTAAATTGCAGTACTTTCGGAGTTAACTGAAATCGCGTTTGCAGCCCACCCGCCATGATTGAAAAAATAAGCGCTAAAACTAAAGCAGGGGCTAACAATGCCAATAGAGCAGCTCCGCCCGTTAACGCGTAATCGGCGACTTCCTCATGGGTTAATAAATATTTTGCAAGATTGCCGTAAACATAACTCATCATTAGCGCAATCTTCTCGGCCGCATTGACCGTCACAAACAGCATGACGATAAAGGTCGACACCAGTCCAAATACGACTTGTATTTCCTCGGCCTTTGGAAAATTCCCTTGCTCGAAAGCTTCCTGCTTTTTTTTGGGTGTGGCTTCCTCAGTTTTAGAGGATTTGTCTTCGTCGGCGGGCATGATGAAATGAGCTATCGAAAAGGTAAAAATTGCAACATCCTTTCAGGAGAATCATGAATCATACCAATTAAAAACTGTACGATCAGGACAAAGACTAAAATCAGTGCACTAAAGCCCGCAAAAATCCTAACCCCAAAGCTCAATATAAGGATATTCATGCCCGGTACGGCACGCCCTAAAATCGCAAATGAGAGCGTCACAATGTAATTCACTGCTATCAGTGGAGCCGCCATCTGCAAGGCAATCATGAATATTTTTCCACTATCCACGACCAAGGTTTCGACCACTGTCGTCTTGTTTATGACCGCCCCAATCGGCATCAATTCCAAGCTTCGCTTAAATGCAAATAGCAACAGATGATGCGTTTGCGTCACAAAAATTAAGACGACGACTAGCATCGTCAAACCAGTACTCAAAACCGTCTCTTGTTGACGCGTCAAGGGGTTGAATAAATTGCTTTGCATCAGCCCCATTTCCATCGAAATCATTTGCCCGGCCAAATGACATAAATGAAAAATAAACTGCACGGAGAAGCCAATCAGGGCTCCGATGAGAACTTCGCGCAAGGAAAAGACCACCATTTCAACTAAATGGCTGGGAACTACCAGATCCGGACTGGGCACTGTAATTGTAACAAAGGTAAAAGCCATAAAGAGGCTAGCCGCCGTGCGCACCATGATCGGTGCCGGGCTGGATAGAAAGGGCATCAAAAAAAAGAAGGCACCCGCACGCAGGAAAATCCCATACCCTTGGTACAGCTCTATGGGTTCAAAGAGCATCATCGCCACTGCCTTTAACCGAGGATATTACTCATGCGATTGAAAATATCCTGGGTAAAAATCAGCATTTGTTCAATCAACCAGTATGCGCTGTACATCAAGACGGCGGCTACGGCAACCAACTTGGGCACGAAAGCTAAAGTCTGCTCTTGAATACTGGTCACCGCTTGCAACAGACTGATCAATAAACCCACAACCATCGCAGTCGCCAACATCGGCGTCACAATCAGCAAACACTTGGTGAGCATGATCCGGAAAATTTCAACAGCCATTTCTGCGGACATAATCTTATCAAAAACTTGTCACTAAGGACTGGATTAATAAATACCAACCGTCCACCAAGACGAAGAGTAAAATTTTAAACGGTAAGGAAACAATGACCGGAGGCATCATCATCATCCCCATCGACATCAACACAGTGGCCACCACAAAATCGACGACCAAAAAGGGTAAAAACAATAAAAACCCCATCTGAAAGGCTGTTCGTAACTCACTCATCACAAATGAGGGAATTAAAACGGACATCGGTAAATCGTCCGCGCTGACTTGAGAAGATTGAGACAGCCCAAGAAAAAATTCAATATCACTCGGCCGTGTCTGCTTGAGCATAAACTCGCTTAATGGCTTCGCAGCCCGCTCCATGGCTTCCGTTGAAGTGATTTGCTTATTTTGTAGCGGCACAATAGCGTCGCTGTAGATGCGATCCCCGACTGGCATCATCAAAAAAAATGTCAAAAATGCGGCCAAGCCCACCAAAATTTGGTTAGGAGGACTGGTTTGCAAACCCATCGCACTTCTTAAAAATCCGAGCACAATGATGATACGCAAAAAACTCGTCATTAGCATAATGATCCCCGGGGCAATCGAAAGTAAGCTCATCAATACCAACAATTGAATCACCACCCCAAAGTCGGTCTCCCCATTCGCATCCGACAAACGAACCTCAAAACCGAGTCCATCCTGACCACTAGAACCAGCAGCAGAACTAGAACTGATGTTGGTCGTTTGTGCTTCCAATACCGAAGCACACAAAAATAAGCAAGCCGTCAGAGCCAGGTACCCGACAATTCTGCAACACAGTTTCATTCGGCAGCTGCAGTCGTTTTTTGAATCACTTCAGAAAAATCCGGCGCCAACGAGTCGGAGTCCGTATTCAGCGGGCACAAATAGTCAATCCGACCGGGACAGACCCCTAGCAAAAATTTTTCTTGGCCCACACGCGCCACTAATAAGAATTGACGCCCCCCCAACGGCCGCGTCTCCAAAATATCGAGTTCTCCCGCTTTACGGATTCGCTGCAAACCGTTTCGTCTTAGGTAAATAAAAACGATTGCCAAGACACATAGCAACAAGACCAATACAAAGATAATTGGACTCAAACTCGGACCACTCCCAATCGCCTCTCCAGACAGTAGCGAGTCAGCCGCACTTGCTTGCGCTAAAAAATACAGCATACTACAAACAATTATTGATCAACCATTTCGGTGATTTTAATCCCGAATGCATCATTCACCACCACCACTTCACCGCGGGCGACGACTTTATTGTTCAAGCACAACTCAATCGGATCCTTCGCATTTTGTTTCAGCTGAACGATGGTCCCAACTTCAAACTCAATGATTTCTCGCATGGAAATATTGCATGCACCCAAACGCCCAGTCACATCAACTTTGACATCTAGAATGCGATCAATTCCCATCGGCTCTCCATCTGGTTCTACTGAATCGTTGGCCATAAATCTTTCTCCTTTTCTACCTTGTGGTGGATCTTGATTGCGCGATGATCGTTCTCAATCCCGACTTCGCAAGTGAAAAGCGCTTGGCCAGCCAATTTCAGTATAGCACTTTGCATGGCATCATGCTCTAGCGGCAAAACCGTACCCACCTTCCAATCCTTGGCCGCCTGCACACTCACCTGCCCCATCGACAATTCAACAAGTCCCTTAACCGGAATCTTTTCATAACCATTGCGCCAGGAAGGAGCTACTGACTGCTGATTGGATTGGAGTTCATAGCCTTGACGCTCTTTCATCTGCTTAATGGCGTCTTCAATCATTATCAAGGGTACACAAATCGTTATCTTGCCATTCGACCCTCGTATACTGGCATCCATGGCCAATGAAAACATGACCGCATCATGCTCACAGATTTGCATGACACTGGCTACAATCTCGTGTCCGATAATCTGAGGCTCAACTTCACTCTCAGTCACCCATTGTCCACACCACTCTTCCAAGAGGACAATTAAAAACTCCTCAATCAAATCGACCTCGATTTGGGTAAGATAGCGTTCCATTCGGGCGGCATGGCCTTTGCCTCCGATAATACTACTGGCAATCGTCAGTGCCAAATTGGGATTCATTTCAATGAAGCCAACCCCCGGCATATTGTTGGCTCGAAATAAAGCAATGTGAGATGGATTCTCGACATCTTGCACCGCTTGATCGTAGTTTTTGGTACTGAGCTGAGTCATATTCAGACTAAAATCGCAGCCCAAAAATAAAGTAAAGCGAGCCTCCAACATTTTGATAAAATCTTCATGCAATAGGCGAAGGCGTCGCATTTCTGTCTCGCCTAAAAATGAAGGATTGCTGAAATCATAGGGTTCTATAAGTGGCTGTTTTTCCGCCGAAAACCGCCGACCATTAGCATCAATAACGTGGGCACCTTCTATTGAAAAATCACCCGCAGCTGAACTAGAAGGCGCCGCACTTGCAGTATCGGCGCTCGGTTCACTTGCCTCTGATGATACCTGCTGAAGCAATGAATCGATGTCATCCTGCCCCAGAATATCTGAAGGATCTTCATCTGCACCACTATCGTCAGCCATCTACTTGAAATAAGATTTTTATAAAAGTCGATTTCATTACCGATCTGGATTGATCGTCACTTTATTGGATAATCAAATCGAGAAAGTAGAGCTCTTCAGCAATCCCCTTACCGAGTGCCGTATTCAGGGCGCTGATTAAGGCCACCCGCAATTTGTTACGACCTCCGGTACCCTCAATATCCTCGATTGTTTGGTTACCCAAAACCGTGATGAGTGCATCATGCACCTGGGATTTTTTAGACTCCACCAACGCGCTAAGCGTCTTATCTTTGCCAATGACTTCGAAACTGACGCGCAAGAAACGGGAGCCCTTGGTATTGGCCAAGTTTGTTACCAGCTCGTCAAAAACAACTCGATTTCCACTAGGACCAAGCACCTCTCCGTCTTCCTCTGAAACTGCTTCTACCGGCGGCTCAACAATCGCAGCGTCATCAGCGCTTGCTGCTGGACTCTGAGCCGGTAAGCTAGCCGCCAGAGTGCTCGCCAGTTTTGGGACAACAACAAACTGCATAACGGCGATAGTCACAATCGGTATGACCAACAACATTAGAATGAGTGGGACCCAAGGCACACCCGCCTTAGGAGCTTCCTCATCACCAGCACTCGCATTTTCTTCTTCCTCACTCATAATAGTAGTTTAGCAGAGAATCCTAAAGAATCGAACCAAAACATCCCAGCCATTCAAAATAGACTATCGCTTTAAATTGATAATCTCTTGCAGCATCTCGTCTGAAACTGAGATCACCTTGGAACCCGCCTGAAATGCCCGTTGGGTGGTGATCATATCCGAAAACTCCTGGGTCAAGTCAGTATTCGATCCCTCTAGAGCACGCGACTGAATAAAGCCAAGGCCTCCTTGGTTAGCGGAAAGATCAGAGAGTTGCTCTGCCGTTAAGGTCTGCCCTAGACCCCAGGTCTGCAATCCGATCACACCAGCATTTTCAATACCCGAAAATAAGCCTGCCCCCTCCTCGGTTAAGGCATCGGCATCCATCACATCTTGGATCAACACTTGTGCTCGCACAAAAGACGAACCGTCATTTAAGGTGAGCCGCAATTCACCGTTTTTGTTGACCGACCAATTTTGAATAGATAGCTGATACTGATTCGGATCGGTGACATCTGGTTCGGCAATCGCCAAATCAGTAGTGCCAGCACTCGTCTCGATCCATGCAGAATTGGCAATTTCAGTTGTATTCGATAGAGTCGCATAGGGCTGCGAGGTGGGCAACCAAGTAGCTGCGTCTGCTGACGCTGGAGGAGTACTCGCGGTCGTTGGTGGAGTTCCTTCCGGATCAAAGCTAACAATACCAGCCGTTGGCGTTGCGCCATCAGTGATAACATCACCAACGTTATCTATATATTGACCTAAGTCGTTAATCAAGTAATAATTACCGTCACTGTGCAGAGCTGCTCGCGGATCTGCTGTTGCCCCAATAACATCACGCAGGATGATCGCCTCGACTGCATTAAAGTCAAACGGACTATCCCGAGAATCTAAAAAACGCCCATCAGAATCCACTCGATAGACAGTTCCACCGGCAGTTGGCTCATAGGCGCGAGTGCCATCAGCTAACACAATTCTGCCCAAGCCATCGATCGGCTGACCGCTGGCATTCAAGCGCACATCTTGATCTAGTCCAATTTGAATCTTACCAACAACGGAGGGTGTGTTTGCGGCATCACCACCGACTAAGCCTAATAAAAAATTTCCATTTTTGTCGGCTAAATAGCCCTCCTTATCGACACGGAATGAACCATCGCGCGTCAGCATTTGCTCCCCCGTGCCATTATTGGAAATTCGAAAAAATCCATCGCCATTAATTGCCATATCCGAGGGGACCCCCGTCAGCTCAATCGAGCCCTGAGTGAACAGTTTCTGAGTGGCACTCAACCCAACCCCAGTACCAATCTGAATTGGAGCCGTATTACTGACATCCTTGCCCCCAATCGAAGCATCACTTAAAGATTGAGAAAAACTGTCAGTATACAGCGCTCGTTGTTTTTTAAAGCCCACTGTTTTGGAATTTGCGATATTGTCTCCAATCACCTCCATTCCCTTCACAAAGCCTTGCATTGCGCTAACTCCACTACTGAGCGATCCTATTAATGCCATATTGTATCCTTTCTTTTGTTAGTATTCGTTATAAATTCAGTGAGCGCAGCTTAATTGCCAGCACCTTCAACTTTGTAAATGGAATCAAAGGGAACTTGTTCTTCTCCCACGAAAGGCACCATCTGTCCGTCGATGAGCTCCACTCGATTCACGATGCCCGCGACAACTTGACCATCAGCGCTCGTACCTTCCACCTGCTTGCCCAACAAATTGACTGTCGCAGCTGCCAATTGCTGCTCCTGAGTGACCGCTGTATTGTCAGCAATTTGCTCCATTTGTGTCAGACTACTGAAAGTGGCCATTTGCGAGATAAACTCCGTGTTATCCATCGGATTTAAAGGATCTTGAGCTGTTAACTGGGTGGTCAGTAACTGAAAAAAATCATCCATCCCAAGTTCGTTATTACTGGAATCGACAATACCTTGAGGATTGGTGATCGCGGTCGGATCGCTGATAGCTGCTATTTCCATAATGCTAAGCTCTAAGCGTATCGCGTGCCAAGTCTTAGCACAATGTGCCTTCCCAGTAAATAATAAGGAAAAATTGCCCCAGATCCCATATTTTGGGTGCCGATCTCGCCAGCATCACTCAGGGCAGCTATTGTCAATGCTTGCCGTCACATTCAAGGCACAACTCAGCAGCAAAATCTGCCGGGTTTATGAAACACCACCAGGCAATAGCTAAAGGGCACCTCTGAAAACCTCCCATGTGCCGAGATTACTGATTTTCCCTGCCTTGGCGAGAGCAACGCCGCCAGCGTACAGCAAGCGGCAAGTCTTTCGAAACGAAACACTTTTGGTTCTGAGCTGCGTTGATCTGCGCACGAAGGGCTGCCAGCCCTCCTGTGCACAGAATCGCCTAGCTCAAAATCAAAATTGTGTACGTCTCGGTCTTGTTAGGTTTTCAGAGGTGCCCTAAAGGAGCAAAAGACGGAAATAAAGTGCATGTCCGTAGATAAACAAAACTAAATCCAGCTTAATGGGAAAACGCACACTAAACGCATCCAAAATGGCCTCCCGTAGGGGATTCGAACCCCTGTTGCATGGATGAAAACCATGTGTCCTAGACCTGGCTAGACGAACGGGAGAAGCACAAAACAAAATTAAAAATAAATGCCATCTTACTACGCAAGCCTTTTATTTATTTTATTAAAAATAATTTTAACGCCCTCGCTAGAAGATTACTGAAATATCTGAAAAAAAATGATTTACAGTCCGACCCCAAAAATAGCTTCGCTACCAACGCTTAGCAACTTGCTAATGCGGATGCAAATTTAAGGCGCTTCAGCCAAAAAGCCATCTATCTAAGCGGCAGCTTTAACTTGCTAGCCTTAAAACGCATAGTTTGTGCCCGATGTAACTACAATACTCTGAAGGGAACCCCACAAAAGCTACAAAACATCCGCAGCCAAATCAGCCAACTCTGAACGTACACCTGTTGTCAATTCGAGGTGAGCCGTTATGGCATGCCCTTTAAGGCGCTGGGCGGTATGCACCAGACCATTCGACCACGCATCCAAAAACATACTATCCACCTGCTGTGGATCCCCGAGCAAGATAACCTTGGAGCCTTCCGCCATCCGGCTGACCACCGTCTTGGCCTCATGCGGAGTCAGGTTTTGGGCCTCATCGATAATGAAGATTGTATTGGCCAAAGAGCGCCCGCGGATAAAAGTCATGGCTTCGACTTCCACCATTCCATAATCAAAGAGAAATTGGTAAGGCTTGCGCACTTTATTGCTGTCGTCACCTTCCGCTTCTTTCTTATCTGGCTGCTTAGCCAGCAAGGCCATCGCTTTTTTGCGTTTACGATTAGAGGTAATACGATCAATGCGCGCTTTTTCCGGATCTTCCTCGCCACGTCGTTTGATGGCTCGATTGCTAAATAATACTTCTAAATTATCGAAAAAGGGCGCAATATACGGCCCCATTTTCTCCTCTAAATTCCCTGGCAATGCGCCAGTATCTTTTCCGATATGCACCATGGGGCGGGTAATAAACAGGCGCTCATACAGGTTTCCCTCACCCAAAGTTTGATAGAGTGCCATGGCAATACTGACCAGTGTCTTCCCGGTACCGGCTTTTCCTCGACAAGTCACCAACTTAATATCTTCATCCAATATCGCATCCATCAGCATCCGCTGCTCATGGTTTAATGCCTGCATTCGAATCCCTTTCGGGATCTTGATCTCCATGTCAGCACTGATAATCAGGGCTTCAAAAAGTCCATCACCCCGAAAGCGGGCAGGTTCTTGACGCGTGCCATCGTGCAGCATCACATACTCATTGAGAAATAATCCTTCACATTTATCGGCGGCTAGCTCGATGCCATGCTGCTCCATAAACTGGTCATACGCCTCTGGGCTCAGTTCAAGCGTTTTATTCCCTCTACTGGGATTGGAACGAACTTTGTCGTTCATGTAATCTTGCACCTCTAGGCCCAAGGCCACCGCTTTAATCGCCATATTGGCATCCTTTGTCACCAGCACCACTCGCTGATCTTGACAGACCTCTTTGAGGAAAAAGACCGAGGCAATGATGCGACTATCCATCTTGTCCAAATCCACCAAGGTAGCCTTCAGGCGGTTGGCGCCTTCGTCGCTGATTTCTCCACTCACCAAATAGTCGTTGATCACAATAATCAAACGCCCGCCATGGGGTAAATCTCGGCTCAGTGCCGACTTGCCATGCCCATTTAGTTCAGGCGGTGGAAGTAAGCTGTCATTAAAAAGTCCTCGCAAATCGCGATGTATCTTACGGGCAGCGTAGCCGAGCTCTCCTGGTGCGGTTTTCTTACGATCCAGCTCCTCCAGCACTTCTACCGGCAGCGCCAGCGTATTCTCTTCAAATTTCCATAAACATTGGGGGTCGTGCAGCAATACATTGGTGTCGAGAACAAAAATTTTGTCCTGTGCGGGTGAGTGGGTTGTCTTCGGCAAGGTTCTATGCGGTTACAGTGCAGTAAAGTGAAGGCCAACGAGATGGCCTGAGCGATTAATTCTGTATTCGGTTTGCTAGTTTCGTGTGAATTTGTAAAGCCTATCTATACTGAATTAAAAAAATGAATGCTTCGCTTGCAACCATCCGTCAACACATACAACACCAATTTCAACAATCTGAATTGCTGGAACAAGCTTTAACGCATGCCAGCTGTGGTCCAGAGCAAGCGCATAATCAACGCTTAGAGTTTCTGGGTGATGCGGTCCTGCAACTCATTATCACCGACCGTCTCTATAAAGCCTTTCCTGAAGAGAAAGAAGGTATGCTGGCCAATCTTAGAATGCATCTTGTCAATGGGAAATCGCTAGCTGAAAAAGCGCAGTCGATTGGCATTGCGGAAAGTCTGCGGGTGAGCGAATCGCAACGCCAGCACCACGCCCAACCGAGCAAGTCGATGATGGAAGATGCCTTGGAGGCTCTGATTGGCGCTCTCTATTTAGATGGCGGCATCCCGGCGGCGGCCACTTTCATCGACCAATTGTATGCAGACGACTTCCAGCAACTCATTCCACATCAGCGCTTCAAAAATGCCAAAGGGCGCCTACAAGAATGGCTACAGCAACAAAGCCCACCTCGAAGCCTCGAATATCAATTTATCCAAGCCAGCGGCCCGGATCACAAAAAAGTCTACACGGTTGCGGTTTTAATTGACGGCAAGCTCCAAGCTAAAGGTAGCGGCGCCTCCAAAAAAGCAGCCGAAGTCGCCGCCGCCGAAGTAGCGCTTCAATCCATCGAAACTTAAGGATGGCGCTCATTGATTGCAAGCTGGCTCCGCGGCAGCGCTACCTCATTTCAGGAATCCCGGCTCAACTACAAGCCACATGGATGGCTGCGACCTTGCAAGCCGCTCCCCATGACCGCAGTCTGATTGTGTGCTGGCAAACTGCCGAAGCGAGCGCGCTGTATCAGCAACTGCTCCCCTATGCCGAAACTGCGGGACTCGGCAAGCTGCTCTATTTGCCAGATCTACCTGATGTCGACTTAGACCCATTCCGCCGCCAGGGCTTACTCGGTGAACGCTTAAGTTGTCTCCACCGCCTCGCACAGTACCTGCAAACTCCGCTAACACTCATAACCTGCACGGCTGCACTAAGGGCTGCTTGTGTGGCGCCGCAAAGTTTCACAGCCCAGCAGCGTATCCTAGCTGTGGGCGACTGCATCCAACCACAAGAATTGGTCAACAGCTTACTTCAGCAATTTGACTACGCGAGTGAAATTGTCTGCGAAGTCCCGGGGCAAATCGCGCAACGGGGCGGCCTGATCGACGTCTACCCGATCGACGCCAAACATCCGGTACGAATTGATTTTTTTGATGACGAGATTGAGAGCATTCGTGCCTTCGACCCCGTCACGCAGCGTAGCCTACATGCACTAGATGGTGTCTGCATTCACTCCATGCAGCTTTTAAGCCCCGCCCAGCAGACCGCAACGCTAGACCACTATCTGCAAGGGCATAGCCACAATTGGATCTTCCCGAGTGCCCTCGACACAGATCAGAGCAATTACGATTGGCAGCAGCTGATCGCCAGCAAGCTACAAGCACAGGATACAGTACTGGCCTTCGATGATGAAAATTTCACCCCGACACTCTTTAAACGAGCTCGGCGCATCGATTGCGACATTCTTGCCTATGCAGAAGGTACCACAGATACGATTACAGACTTGCCTCAAAGGGATCCCTACTTGCAAGCACAACTAGAGCGCGGCCAATGGCGTCGCCAAGTGCAAAAAGCGCTCGAATCGGCCCCAATCCTACCCATCATCGTTTCGACGAATGCTGAAATGGAGAAGCGCATACAAAAAGAATTTGCAGAGAATGCCTTTAGGTCGCGCTTAAAACCGCAATTTATACGAGGGCCACTTACACGAAGCTTTGCGATCCGAGAGGCCCCTAGTTGGCTCACTCCATCCGCAACAGAACCATGGGACCAGCTCTGCTTGATCGCAGCTAGCGAGTACCTTAATGATCCTGCCCAGCACAAAGACTGCGCGACAGCACCCAACCCCTCCGCAAAAAAGTCTCCGGTCAGCCAAGACCTCGATTTCAACCAATTAGTGGAGGGAGATTTTCTGGTACATTTGCAGCATGGTATCGGAATCTATCGCGGACTCACCAAGCTCAATACGGGCACAGCTGGGAACAGCGAGCTTCTTAGTATCGAATTTGCAAATCAGGTAACAATTCACTTACCACTGCATGAATCTCACTTGCTGAACCGCTATGTTGGAATCGGGAAAAAGCGTCCCAAACTTTCAAAAATCGGAACATCAGCATGGAATAAAACACTGCGGGCGGCAGAGCAATCCAGCCTCGATTACGCCGCAGAATTACTGAATGCCCACGCACAACGCGAGCAAGCGCATGGCTTTGCCTATCCTGAATCACATCCTTGGGAAACCGAATTCGCCGCACGCTTTCCACATCAGGAAACACCGGATCAATTAGCCGCCATTCATGCGACCTTTGCCGATATGGAGCACGCCAGCCCGATGGACCGTCTCATTTGCGGTGACGTCGGGTTTGGGAAAACAGAAGTGGCCATCCGAGCAATTTTTAAAGCGGTACTCGCTGGCAAACAGGTTGCTCTACTCGCGCCCACCACCGTGCTCTGTCAGCAGCACTATGAAAACCTGTGCCGGCGGCTGCAAGCCTACCCGATCATCGTGGAGCAAATGAGTCGTTACCGCAGCCATCAAGCCAATAAAGCCAGTATTGGGCGCTTGGTTGAAGGACAGATCGATATTTTAGTGGGCACCCATCGCTTGCTCAGTCAAGATGTACAATTCAAAGACTTGGGCTTATTAGTTATCGATGAAGAGCAGCGTTTCGGCGTGCGTCAAAAAGAACGCCTAAAACAACTGCAAATAAACGTCGACCTGCTGACACTCAGCGCCACCCCCATTCCACGCACTTTGCATTTAGCGCTCTCCGGGGCTCGCAGTATGAGCTTGATCGAAAGCCCGCCGGCCGAACGCAGGCCTATCATTACCCAGGTTAAGCCTTACTCAGAATCGCTCATAAAAAGTGCCATCGGCGCAGAATTGGATCGAGGCGGACAAGTATTTTATCTGCACAATCAAGTGCACAGTATTGATGCCGTCGCCGAACGCATACGCCGCCTGCTACCAAGCGCCCGGGTTGGCATTGGTCACGGCCAAATGGAAGCGAGCCGCCTCGAACGCATTATGACGCATTTTGTAGCTGGTAAATTTGATGTACTGGTCTGTACCACCGTCATCGAATCTGGCATCGACATCCCCAATTGCAATACCCTGATCATTGAAGGTGCCGATCGTTTTGGACTGGCCCAGCTCTATCAAATCCGGGGCCGAGTGGGCCGCTTTAACCGTCAAGCCTATGCCTATCTTTTGCTACATCGGCATGCCGCGCTAGTCGCCAGTGCTCAAAAACGCCTGCAGACCCTCAAGCAACACAATCAATTGGGCGCAGGTTTTCGCATCGCTATGCGCGACCTCGAATTACGCGGTGCTGGCAACCTCTTAGGGGCCAAACAGAGTGGCCATGTCAGCGGTGTCGGGTTTGAACTCTACTGTCACCTGCTACAAAAGAGCGTCGCCAAATTACAAGGTCAAGCGCCCCAACAGTACCCAGTAGAAATTAAGCTCGACTTTATTCATGCTGGCGTGGGCAGCTTTGGAGCTCGCAGCACACAAAGCGTCCAATCAAATGCTGTAAAATGCAACCGGGCCGACTTGCCACATGCCTATATTCCAGAGCCTAGTATTCGCATCGAAATCTATCGCCGCTTGAGTAGCTGCGCTGACTGTGACGCCGTAAATGCCTTACAGCATGAAATCAAAGATCGTTTTGGAGCGCTGCCAGCAGCTGTGTGCATCCTGATCGAAATCACGAAAGTACGCGTGCTGGCCCAGCAGGCCCAAGTGGTCCGTGTGCTACATCAAGCTGGCAAGTTAATGTGCTCACGGCGCGGAGCCCACAAGACAGAAAATTTTATAAAATCTGGTAGTCGTTTTCCCCGCTTGACCCAGCGAGATCCAGTTCTTAACTTGCGTGAAATTCAGAAATTTTTAAACCGCCACGCGCGACTATGATCCATCGTATTTCACTCTATTTTACTGCTTTTATTGCATGCCCACTGGGCTCGTGGCTCTACGCACAGCCAGCGGCTAACGACCTCACCCATCTGGGCAACGGGGTCGCCGCTATCGTTGAAGGTGAAATCATCACGATCGAACAACTACGCAAAGAGCTGGAACCTATCCTACCACGCCTGCAAGTGGAGGCTAAAAATCAAAAAGATTTTGCACAGCGCATCGATGCCTTAACCTACGAAATTTTACAAACGATGATTGATCGTATTTTGATCGTCAGCGCCGGCAAAGAAAAGGGCATCTTGATTCCAGACTCCTACATCGACAAGGAGTACGATCAAGTCCTCGAGCAGGAATTTGGGGGCAATCGTGCTCAGTTTTTAGAATACCTAAAAACCCAAGGGTTAACTCCACGCGGCTACCGGAAAATCATCTACGATCGGGTGGTGGTCAACGTCATGCGCCAAGAAAATCGCAAGTCCGAGTCAGAAGTCAGCCCCGAGCGAATCGAGGCATTTTACATCGAGAACAAAGCCCGCTTCTACCAATCGGAGGCCCTGCATTTGCGCCAAATCATTTTAAGCTCTTCAGCGGAAACTGACAGCACCGACCAGCCAGCACGCGTCACGGAAATCATGCACAAACTCGATCAGGGCGCTCGCTTTAGCGATCTAGCACGTGAATATGGTCAAGATGCAGTCAGCCGCAAGGGCGGGGACTGGGGATGGATTGAGCGCAAGGATATTCGCGCCGAACTGAGTGACGTCGCCTTCTCTCTTGAGCCAGGTCAATACAGTCAGCCAATTCAACTCGCCAACACCATCTTCATTCTATACGCTGAGGCGGTGCGCAAAGAAATGATCCAACCAATCGCCCAAGTTCGTGATCTAATCGAACGCCAACTCTCGGATCAAATTGCGCGAGAAAATCAAGAAAAGTGGCTCCAGTCTTTACGTGACCGCGCCTTTATCCGCTATTACCTCTAATTGATCTCACAGAACATTTGGCTGCAAGGCTGGCCCAGCAATCTTGCGCGGGACCAGCGATTCGTGCTCCCTACTTGTCAGCGCCAATCCCCATCGCAGCTAATGGCTGCTAGTTAATTCGAGCATGTCCGCAATTCGTATACTTCCCGATCGAGTGGCCAACCAAATTGCGGCTGGCGAAGTCATCGAGCGGCCAGTTGCCGTGATCAAAGAATTGGTCGAAAACAGTATTGATGCCGAGGCGAGTCGAATCGAAATCGAATTCCGTAATGGCGGCAAGGCCTACATGCGGGTCAGCGACAACGGTAAAGGGATGCACCCCGATGAAGCACTGCTGGCGCTGGAGCGTCATGCGACCAGTAAAATTCGCGAAGCCAGCGATCTGGATAGCATTTTAAGCTTTGGCTTCCGGGGCGAGGCGCTCCCCTCGATTGCCTCGGTCTCCAAGTTTACCCTGCGCACCCGAGCAGAAGGCAGTGAGCATGGAGTGGAAATTGTGATCAACGGTGGCAAGCTGCTGTCTAAAAAAGAATGCGGTATGCCGGTGGGCACCGTCATCGAGGTCGCACACTTATTTAATTCGGTACCAGCCCGGCGCAAATTCCTCAAAACAGATCCCACCGAGAGCGCCCATATTACCTATACTTGCCGCCTATTTGCAGTCGCACATCCCCAGCTAGCTTTTAGAGTCCTCGAAAATGGGCGCAGTGTTTTCAATTCTCCCGCCTGCTCCGAATTACAAGAGCGGATTGGGGAAATTTGGGGGCGCAGTTTGGCCGATGATCTGATTCCAGTGACTGCCGAGGACCCCCAACTTGGCTTAAAGTTAACCGGCTTGACCGCCAAACCAGGCATTGGGCGCTCCACTCGCCGCGAACTGGTGACGCTCGTCAACCGTCGCCCAGTCGATAGCCGCTTGTTTAGCTACGCGGTATTTGACGCCTACCATGGTCGTATTCAAAAAGGGCGCTATCCACCCGCATTCCTTTTTCTAAGCATGCAATCCGATGCGGTTGACGTCAATGTCCACCCCGCCAAGCGAGAGGTGCGCTTCCGTAATGAAGCCAGCATTCGGCGCTTTATTCTCAGTTGCATCAATAGTCATTTAAACGACTACACGATGCAATCAGTCGCGCAGCACCAGTCGGCGACAAGCGCCGAACCGCTACCTAGCTCTGTCCGTAGCGAAATCGCTACCAGCAAACCGACCGCGTCGCCACTGCCACCAAATGGCGATAAAGCGTCAACAGCAACTCCTGTAGACCCAATTCCAAGACCAAAGCCCATTTCGGCAGTTCGCCAAGTTAAAACGACAAAATCGGCCCCGTCCATAGTCACCTCTCCGGCACTCTCAGCAGCCAAAAAGGCCAGCCCGCCAGTCCAACAAGCGGTAGCAACAGCTAAACCTGCCGACATCGGCTGGCAGTTCATTCATTGCTTCCAAAAGCGCTACGCCCTCTACGCCACGCCACGAGGCCTCGTAATGTTGTACCTGCGTCACGCAGAACAACGCATTCAATTTGAAAGGATTGGCCAGAATTATACCGACAACAAAGTGCTGACTCAACAATTGCTGGTGCCCCATCCGATAGAACTGGATCCCCTCCATGCCGCGCTTGTAGAACAGCACCGGGACCTATTTCGGGGCCAAGGTTTTGAGATCGAGGCCTTCGGCAGAAATTTCTTTCGTCTAAGCGCCATTCCTGAATGGCTCAACGAAGCACAAGCGGAACAATTTATTCGCGATTTAATCGATCAACTGCGCATCAGCGGCGCTGTCAAGGCCAACAAGCTATCTAACTGGCACATTGTCGCAAAACTGGCGGTTCAGAGTAGCTATCGCCGGAATCAATCACGATCCACGGAAGAACTCCAGCGTTTGCCGACACAATTGTTTGGCTGTGAGGTGCCTCACAGCTCTCCATTCGGCAAACCCACCTTCAGCGAAATCGATTGGGCTGAGTGGGAGCGCCGACTGGGCGTCAAGGCTGAACACCAATCGACCCGCTAAATTAGAACTGATCACAATGCTCCAAATCGGCCACTTCAATACGCTCACTATCATAGAAAAGTCCCCACACGGATTGTACCTGGATGCAGGCGCCCCCCAGCGAGTGCTACTACCCAATGCCTTCGTCTCCCCATCCATGCAAATCGGAGACGACCTTCGTGTCTTCATATACAAAGATTCTAAAGACCGATTGGTCGCCACGACCCAGAAGCCGCTAGCTGAGGCTGATCAATTCGCCTATTTAGAAGTTGTCGATGTCAAACCTGGTATCGGGGTTTTTCTAGATTGGGGCTTGGACAAACACCTGCTACTGCCCCACCGCGAACAAGGTGACTGGAATTTTCATGTGGGCGATGGAGCCGTTGTGGCCGTCTATGTCGACCCCTATACTCAGCGCATGGTCGCTTCCACCCGCCTACATCGCCACCGCTGCGCCGAAAAGCCAGATTTTGAGCCCAATACACCCGTCGATCTGCTTATTTACGGCAATAGTCCACTCGGCTACAAAGCCTTTGTCAACCGCCGCTACCGAGGGCTCATCTACCATCAAGAAAATTCTGATGTACTAGAGCCGGGCGACCAATTTGTGGGCTATATCAAAAAAGTACATAGCAATGGTAAAATTGATCTTCGTAGAGACCCCTCTGGCTTTGGAAGATCCGACCAAATTGCAGAAAAAATATTTGCACAACTGCAAGCTGCTGGGGGGCAGATTATGCTCAACGATCACAGCAGTCCAGCTGAAATTCGAGAGCAATTTGATGTCAGTAAAAAAGCCTTCAAACAAGCACTCGGACGTCTCTACAAATCCCGCCGCATTCGCTTCACCGAGACTGGAATCTGCATGACTAGCCCAAATGAGAGCGCTTGCGAATAAGCCATGAAAATTGAAAGCGCCGTATTCACCAGAAGTGCCCGCACGCTGGACGATTGTCCCGTCAGCACACTACCTGAATTTGCCTTTGTCGGACGTTCAAATGTCGGCAAGTCTTCGCTAATTAACATGCTGACTGGCAAGCAGCATCTGGCCAAGACCTCCAGCGTTCCGGGCAAAACCAAATTGATCAATTACTTTAGCATCAACCAGCAGTGGTACTTGGTCGATTTACCCGGCTACGGCTTTGCCAAAGTCTCGCGCAGCCAACAAGCCGAATTCCACCAAGAGGTGAGTCGCTATCTAAGCCAACGCAACAACCTAAAATGCATATTCGTGCTGGTCGATGCACGACTCGAACCCCAAACCAGCGACTTAGAGTTTATTACTTGGCTGCACGATTGCGCCCTGCCTTACGCCATAATTTTGACAAAAACTGACAAACAAGGCCAGCAAACCAGCCTCAAACTGCAGTCGCTCATGCAGCTAGAATTAAGCGATTTGGGGATCGATAACGCGCGCTGTTTTGAGTCCTCCGCCAAAACGCAACGCGGCCGCAATAAAGTCCTCAACTACATTGAATCCTTTTTGGAAAAAAAACCTAAAGAAAAGGGTCCCAAACTTGCACTCAACTGGATGAAGAAGCGTAAAGGCGGATAAGGACCTTTTGACATGCATTCACAGGCCGAACAATAAACAAACTTTGGTCAAATTTTACCCTGACCATTAAATCTGCGAGTACAGCAAGATCCTACGTCGCAGCACAATAGCTGAGCTAAAGCTGAAAAGAATAGATCCCAATCCCACCCGAAATCCCCGTATCACCTTCGAAACCAACTAATAGGACTTTTTCCTCATTAACATCAATAAATTGCATCGTTTCCGGGGAGATCAAATCGTTGGGCTGTCCATTGATGTAAAAGTCAAAAAGTAAATTGATATTTGCTGGATCGCTAATATCCAAGAGCGCGATCCCGCCTTGCCGCTCGGCAGCCACAGCTGCAAGCATGACTCCATTAATTTCAGTCACCGCAAGAGCTTCAAGTTCTGGGCCCTTATCGTCGGAACGTTTGTCTTTTTCATCGGGATTTCCACCATCGTTGGCATTGTGGCGGCGCTTATCTTGAGAGGCAAAGAATGCTTCGATCCCTTCAAGGTGATCGACTTCCACCAGCGTGCCCCTAGTGTATTCGTAGGTAGTTACCCCGCGATCACTTAACATGATGATATCATCAAGGTCACCATCACCGTCTGTATCAGAATTTCTCAAAATGGCTTTCGCTCGGCCAATGCCTTTGATTCCATCCAGGCTGATAGTGAGCCCATCTGGATTATTAGCGGCAAATGCGTCGTCAATACCGTCTGCATTCGCATCACCAGGCACGGCTTTACTTTTACCAGGAATGACACCGCCATCTGCAAGCAAAGAGCCCACACGGCCTTCAAATATATCAGCATCGTCGCCACGAGCATCGCCCTCGGATGCAACAATGACATAAGTCTTTCCGTTAATTTCAAACACCTCAATGCTGTCAGGCATCACCATTCCCTTGACCCTGTCATCAATTTTGATACCATTTTTATCACTGGCATCAACTGCAACAACGTGAGTGCCAAGATCGACAATGTTAGCAACCGTGTTTGTATTTAAGTCGATGATGGCAATGGCATTGTTCTCCTGTAGAGTCACAAATACTGTATTACCGCTAACAGCAACATACTCAGGCTCAAGGTTTTTATAGCTTTCGTTGACTGCGTAATCGTTCGCATGCCGACGAATCCCTGCGGTATCCAAAGCCGTATCAGTAAAACTGCTGAAGTCAATTTGTGTCTCGGAGCTGAAGTTTAAGTGCACATCGTTAGCATCTATAGCTCCACTGAAACTAAAATAAGAAATAGAGCCAGCGGTATCTGTCGCCGCAGTGTAAGAGCCGCTTGCACCAAATTCACCCTCGTTGGCAATGAAGACACGATCATCAAAAATTCTTACCATGTCTGGGTTGTTCCCGACAGCATAAATGCCCAAAATAGTTCCCGTAGAATCAAATAATCCTAAACGCCCTTGCGCACTGTTTGAGCCTTGAATAGCGGCAAATCCAAACCCCCGAGCATCATAACTAACCGAAGTCACTGATTCGAAGACAAATCCATCATTGTATGAATATGCACTAAAATTAATATTGACCGGATCGTTATAACTAAAGTCGCTACCGATTTGGACAAGGCTAACACCGCCAGATGGATTGTTTGTGTAGGCAAGCGTACCACTGGCATAAGCGACAACCTCACCAGAGCCTTCTCCTGTAAGCATTGAGCTTCGTAATTCAAATGAGTCGACTACTGTAGCGGCAGTCAATGCGAATACAATAGGTAAATATGCTTTGAATTTCATGTCTTTATTTTGGCAACGCAAAATGTGTTAACATAAATTTATGGCTATTCAGTGACACATAAGTGAAAATTTAGAAAAACTACAGGCAGATTTAAGCACTTTAAAATCAGACCCTATTTGTTTTTAAGGGCACCTCTGGAAACCTCCCATGTGCCGAGATTGCCGATTTGCTGTGATGCAGGCAAGGCTCTCTCGCCAACGGTTGGGCTGGAAGCCCTGCCTTGGCGAGAGCAACGCCGCCAGCGCACAGCAAGCGGCAAGTCTTTCAAACCGAAACACTTTTGGTTCTGAGCTGCGTTGATCTGCGCACGAAGGGCTTCCAGCCCTCCTGTGCGCAGAATCGCCTTGCTCAAAATCAAAATTGTATTCGTCTCGGTCTTGGTAGGTTTTCAGAGGTGCCCTTAATTATGATCATCTGAAAGATGAAAATAGCCTTCATTTCCTGCAAACAGCCAATAAAGTATTTCACATTTAAGAGATGCAATTATCTCAATTTAGAATCCAAGTAGATACCGTGTCCGCACAAGCGGATTATTCGAGCCCTGTTCCAGAGTAGCCATTCACTCACTAAAACTGACAGCTTCACTTTTTTGCCAGCTTGCAAATTGTCTATTCAAGTCAAGTACCAGCGGGTGTGATGCACTGCAAATAGAGTGGTCTGGAAGCTCCCTAGAACCGATCGCGTGCACAGGAAGAATCCCCACAGCTGAATTGGTTAAGAAGATCGCTTCGGCCTGATACAAATCCCCAGCGTCTAAAGACGCATCAATCTGCACCTTTAGCGAAGGCTGCGACAAAACAAGTCTGCGCACGACGCCTGGCAATAAACCCGTCTCCTCTGCAGGTGTGACCACAGAACCTCCTTGGACCAAAAATACGTTTCCGAGCGTGGTCTCGGCTATAGCGCCGTCAGTATTCACCCGAATTTGATCAAAGTAACCTAATTTTCGAGCCCTGTCATGCAAGAGCCGATGTTCCATGTAATTATGGGTTTTGTGCCCTGCTAAGCGTGCATGTGCATTTATGGGATAATCCGGGGAGTAATATAGTGCAATTGAATCAGGCGCTGAGCTACAAGGTCGTGCGTAAACGTATAAATGAAAGCTGGCGTCCACATCCTCAATCAATGCCAATTTGATACAAGCATCTTCCAGTTGATCCGCCTCAACTAAAGCCCGAATGCTCTCGATAACCGCTTGAGAATCGCAGGTAAGTTCCAAGCCCAGTTGCTGTGCAGACTGTTGCATTCGCTGCCAATGCCGATGGAAAAAGAACAGCTGCCGCGCTTTGAGCCGCATAGTTTCAAAGAGCCCCACCCCATGCGCAAAACTGGGTGACAAGGGATCCATCGAGATCGACTCTCCTTGGCGAATACATCGTAACTTTGTCATAGAGAATCCATGGTTTCGCGAATGGCGCGCCCTTTATCTTCAGTTTCTAGGTATTCTGAATGTGGGTCTGAATCCCACACGATACCGGCACCCACTTGATAGTCCAAAAGTCCAGATTTCAACTGCAGTGTGCGAATCGCAATATTAAACTCAGCATCCTGATTAAAGCCAATGTAACCGATGCAGCCACAGTAAGCGCCCCGAGCCGTAGGCTCGAGCGATTCGATAATTTCCATCGCACGCACCTTGGGGGCACCCGTAATGGAGCCCCCGGGAAACATGGCTGCGAGACAATCGTAAAGATCCTTATCAGCAGCGAGGCGGGCTTTGACCTCCGCTGTTTGGTGCATCACTTGCGCATAGTATTCCAATTGGTACAGATTCTTGACCTGCACCGATCCAAATTCCGCGACCCGGCCCAAGTCGTTGCGCTCGAGGTCAACGATCATCAATAATTCTGCACGCTCCTTGCTCGATTCAGCTAGCTGCTGCGCAAACAAGCGATCCTCGGCAGCATCGCGTCCGCGCGGACGCGTCCCCTTAATCGGGCGGGTCACTAATTGCTGGCCCGACTTCTGTAAAAATTGTTCGGGTGAACTGGAAATCAGCTGAAAATCTCCCGCATCCAAAAAAGCGGCATATGGGGCTGGATTCCCACGGCGAATCGCCGAAAAAAGCGGCAGCGCTGGACCTGAATAACTGGCCCGAGCCCGTCGCGATAAGTTAATTTGGTAGACATCCCCACGCGCAATCCAGGCTCGGACCTCCTCCACTTTACGCTCAAAATCGGATGACGACATGTTCCACTCCCAAGCTCCTAATTGACCAGGCGCTGGAAGCTTGGCGGGTGCAGATTGGATCCAATCCTGCATCTGCCCAATTTTAGATTGAGCAGACTGAACAAAGTCATGCGCAATCAGATAGAGGCGCTGACTGGGATGATGATAGGCGGCAATCCCATCATAAATCCCAAAATAAAGATTCGGCAGCCCGCGATCATCTGTACTAACAGCATCAATCGACTCAAGCACACGTCCAAACTCATAGCTGATCATCCCCACCGCGCCTCCAACAAAGGGAATCTGCGACTCATTTTTTGGTATCTGATAATGGCGCATTTGCGCACGCACGGCCTCAAAACCTACAACATTATTGGATTCAACACGAATCGAGTCGATCGGCTCCGCCCCCAAAAAGCTCCACTGCCCAAGTCCAGCTCCGTGAGCGGCACTCTCCAAAATAAAGGCCCGATCACGCAAACCAAAACAAGCGACTAAACGCTCAAAGGAAGGAGCTGATAAAACTTCTTGAATCATCTGCAATCAAATAGAATACCTAGCGCTTGTTTGAGCGCCTCAAAAGCGCAAACCCCACCGCTTGAAATAAAAAATTCGGCACCCAAACTAACCAATCGGGGCGCCATTGAGGGGCTCGCTCAACCCAGCTAGCCATGATCATCATAAAATAGTACACCATCGCAATGGCCAGGGCTAGCCCCAGATTGGCGTAGGTTTCTTTGCGTCCAACATGAATCGCCAGTGGGATCCCAAACACAGCAAGTGAAAACACGGAAAAAGCCATCGCGAAGTTCTTTTGCAGATGTACCTGCAAGGCCATCAAGCGATCATTTTTTCGTGGATCCCGTCCCGCAGTATTCTCTAAAGCTAGCTGACGCTGCTGCATTAATTGAGCAAAAGTCATCTCCTTGAGGCGCACCCGGCGTTGTAGACTGCTGCCCAAAATTTTGTCCAGAGCCAGCGCGATCGGCAACTCTCCAAAATAAAGTGAGCGAACCGGATTGGATGCAAAATCCTCAGGACTTTGATCATTACGCTTTTCAGCCGTCCCATTTTTGAGCGTTAGAATCAACTGATTTTCAGCTGAATCTAATTTTAAAGATCCCTCTGCAGCTCGCAAAAATAATTTCACACGCTTATGTTCATCTAGTTCCCAAATCCAGAAATCCCGCATTTGATGACCCTCACGTGCACCCATGTAAATGACATAGCCCGGAAACTCATGGATGAAGCGCTTTGCTTCGATAAAGCCCAGTGGATTTTCACTGATAGCCGAGGCCAGTAACTGTTTATACGTTAGCCGCGATTGCGGGCCATAATGGAGGTTCACTAAAACACCAAACACCATAGCGAGCAGTGCGATCAGAAAAACGGGCGCTGCAATATGATACAAACTCAAACCAGCCGATTTCATGGCGGTCATCTCTTGATCAGCCGCCAAACGCCCGACAGCAATTAAGGTACCGGCCAACATCCCTAATGGCAGCGCATACGCAGTCACATATGGAATCAGCAAAAGTAAGAGCTTACAGCACACCGCCAGACTCAATTTACCAGCAGCCAAAAGCTGTACAATATCACGCAAAGCGTTCCCAATCAGCAAAACAAATACAAACAGAGCCATGGCCATCCCGGTCGCGAGCAGGATCTCTTTTAATACATGACGATGAACTAAACTGATCATAATTGATGCGCTGTCTAAAAATCGAAACTTCAATAGCGAAGGATACAGCTACAAGCACTGATTACAGCAATAACTGCGCATGCTGATCATCTGCGGCCAAGAATGCAAGCGGACAAAGCAATCGGCCACTCATTCCCAGCATCTCTAAGCCTCAAATCCCTGCAAAAGCGCCGCATAACCCATTCGATAATCTCGATAGCGTGGTTGCCAATCAAAAGCCTGTCGTGTCTGGAGACTGCAGATGATTCGATCTGGAATATTGCCACTGCGACGCCGCAAACGGGACGAATGCATGTTTGGATCGAAGCTCGGTAGCGGCTGTCCAGTTTGCTGGGCCAACCAAGCTAATACTTGGGCTTTGTGGGCAGCTCCTTGATCCGCAACATTATAAATGCCAGATATCGCCTTAGGGTGCTGCATAGCCAGTACCAAAAGTTCAACAATATCGTCGCGATGAATCAAATTGAGGGTATAGTCGCCGCGCCCAGCAATCACGCCAGCTCCCTGTCTGAGTTGGTCGAGTAAAAAATGGCGCTCTGGGCCATAAATTCCCGCTAATCGAAAAACAAAGTGACGCTCAAAAGCCGCAGCAGATTGCTGCACCAAATCTTCCGCTTGCAACAAGCACTGCGCAGTATCGGAGGCGGGTTCTGTCGCGGCGGTGCAGTCCACCTGCTCTCCCTGCTGCTGAGGATAGACGGAAGTGCTACTGGTATACATGTAGCGTTCTACCCCATGCGTTTGAGCCCAATCCAATGCGATCTTTTGTCCGTCTACATATGACTTTTTGTATCCGGCCAAACCACCCCCCGCTGAGCTCACACAATTGACCAAAATGCGATAATCTCCACCAACTTGCTCCATCCAGCGAGGATCGTCTAAATCCGCAACGACGCATTCGTGCACCCCGATCGCCCGCAAGCGCTCCACCTGCAGACGATTACGCGTCAGAGCTCCTACCTGTGCTCCCGATGACAGTAAGCGTTGAGCCAACGCAATCCCCACGTACCCGCATCCTACAATAAAGACGGATTCACAACTTAGATCACTGCTCTGCATAGCAAGCAGTGAGTATTCAAACGCACAGTTTTCAACTCAATTCAGAGTAATGTACCCCACAAAAATCGACCGAATCAAGTAGCTGAAGTCTAAAATGACGCAGCTAAGTCAAGACCCGCAGCTACTGATTTAGCTTAATCAGACTCACAAACCGTCACAATGACAGTTGCAAAGATACCCAGCCCGCGACCCACATCACTCAACGCCTCACCGGACGTAGCGGTAATACAGACATCCGCGAAGGTGATACTCAATAAGTCGGCAATAGATTGGCGCATTTGTGGCACGAATGGATCGATTTTAGGCCGCTTGCATTCGATTGCAATCGATACATGTGTAATCGACCAAGCTCCCAGCGATTCCAACGCCCGAGCTAGATATAAGCGACTGTCCGTCAGCCCTTGCGCACACATAGCATCCGCTGGCGCGCCGATAACAGTTTCGCCCGTAACCCCACTGATAGCATCGGTTAGTGCGTGCAATACGACATCCGCATCACTGTTACCTGCTAACCCAGGCACACCCTCAACCCGCAGCCCCCCCAATACTAAAGGCTTGCGATCGCTCTCATCCAGAAAGCGATGACTGTCGATGCCAATGCCTGATTTAACCCGCACAGCAGTCCGCTAGGCCTAAAATTCAGGGAAAAAGCGTGCCTTTTCAGCGCTGGCAGCCTCTAAACTATCAGAAGCATGCACCACGTTACGCATCATATCCGTGCCCAAATCTCCACGAATAGTCCCCTTAGGCGCCTCCTTAGAATTGGTGGGCCCCAAGAGCTCACGGACACGCGCCACTGCATTGTCCCCAGCAAGTACCATTGGCATAACGGCATGACTGCTCATGAAGGCTTCAATTTCAGGAAAGAATGGCTTATCCGCAACATGCGCATAGTGCTCCCGCAGGATGGCCGAGTCGAGTAATGTCACTTTCGCGGCGACAATTGAAAAACCTGCTTGCTCGAAGCGCGTGATGACCTCCCCTGCCAGTTTACCAGCCATGCAATCTGGCTTCAAAATAATCAATGTCTCTTCCATATTATTCCTTCGTATATTTTAGATTGTTTTAGCTGGCTTGATCAATCCAACGTGCAATCGATAAAACTTCCCAAACTTCTTCGTTGCCTCCGATATTTGTCTGAACACTTGCACCTAGCCCCGCGTTTAATAATTTTTGGGCTAATGGCGTCTTGTAAGACAAGACATTTTTGTCAGGATCACTGTCCCATGCACCCAAAATCGCATAGCGGACCGTCTGTCCAGAACTGCCCTCCTTGAGCTCGACAAGGCTGCCGATGCCAACACTATCTAATTCTGCTTCTGAAAAGTCGGTGACGCGCGCACGCGACAAATCGACCTCCAATTCATTTTTGCGTGAAAGCAAAATATCCTGATCTTGACGCGCCATTTTGTACTCCGAATTTTCTTTCAAATCGCCGTGCTCGCGAGCGGTCGCAATGGCTTCTTTGTTTTCGGGTATTTTGACTGCAATCAGCTCCTCGTACTCCTGCTTCGCCTTGTCGAAACTGGCTTGCGAAACAATCAATCCCTCATCTTCCTTACCGCCACTGGATTCACCGGCAAGCAAAGATTGAATGGTCGGATGGATGCGAATAAAGCGGGCTAGCAAAGACTTTTTGGTGAGATTCTCAAAGCCTTGATTCAGCAGTAAAGTCTGCGCCAGATCCCGTGCAGTTTCTAAGCTAGCATCGGCCAATAGGTCTGGGATGAGCTGCGCATCATCACTCAGTAAGTCTGCCAATGGGATGCGTCGCGCACTGGCATTTTGCAGCGACTCATAATCGATCGCATAAAACATTGCTGCCAAAAGGCGAGCCGACACCATAGGCTCAATAATCGATTGGTATTTCTTGGAGGCACGATTTTTAACCAACCAGTACAGCAGTGGCCCTTTTATCGTCTGCTCGTTTAACCAGCGGTTAATGCAGTAAGTCACCCGTTCTTCCAAGTCCTGCTCTAACATGAAATTAATGCACTCACTGGTGAACTTACCGCTGGAATTACGCAAGAGGTCTTCTAGCATGAGTCCCCATTTTTCAGGGTAGGTGCGCCGAATCAAATCCAAATAACGTTTATAATATGTGGGCGGAAGCTGCTCAGCTAATTCAGAGTAATCATTGGTCGCATCCAGAATTGAAGCCGACGAAGGCTCCAATAGCTCCACATCTTCATGGAGATCACGTGCCAAGTTGTTGCGCACCCAAACGCCATGCAAACGATCTGCTTGGCTTAGCACCTTGGCGTGTGCAATCGCTTCAGTTAACTCCTCGAGAATTTTGGGCATCTCGTCACGCACGACAGAAATATTTTCCGAGAGGGCATACAATTGCTCCCCAAGTTGGATCTTATGCTTGGAGTTTTTTGTGGCATGAAACTGTTCAAGAATTTCCTCTTCCGGAGCAACCGGTTTTTCCCGCAAAATATAAGGGTCCGTTTTTTTGATCGGCACGCCCACGCGAGGATCTTTGACGAGTAACTTCTTAGTCGCCGTCCACCACTTTTTATATTTAACGGGTCCCATCACCCGCGCCAATGCGCGCTCGATTTCAGCGACTGACATCGCTTGGGAGTTCGAGGCCGCCAGCATTTCGCACATAAAGTCAACCGGCTGCTTTTTGATCATCTCCGCAATCAGTTCGGATTCGGTGCGCGATCGTACCAATACATCTTTATCATCCAACACTTCTAGCTTATCGACACAAAAGGCCGGCGCCATGGCTTGACCTTCTTTGCCCTCTTCAAAATTTATAATCAAACGACCCGCAACGGCATCATAGTCTACGATTTTGCCGAAGCCCCAGCTCCGGTGAAGGCAATAGCGGCCGACCTGCATGGCTTCTAGCTTGCCACGCGCAGCAGCCAGTTTGGGATTTTTTGCGATTAAAGCTTCGATGGCTTCTGTGTTCATAATAAGTTGCGGTACATTTCTAATCTGTAAACATTCCAACATGCACAGTTTATCCGCTAATGAGAAGTATTAAGTTTAATTTAAATAAAACATCTGTCTCCCCTTGGGATGCGGCTGTCGTTCTGCTTGAACACTATTTGTCACAACAAATAAAATCGAGTCAAGTCTTAGAACAGCTGCCAGCCAGCTTTAAAGGGGATCGCCGTGCACAATGCCAGTCCTACTTTTTGCACGCATTACGTTATGGACATAAGGTCACAGCGGCGATGGCCCCGCTTTGTAAAAAAGCCCCACGAGCGCGTGTTCAGTCAATCTTGATGCTGGCAGGAGCAGAAATCGAACGCCAAGATGCACAAACTCACGCAAAAATAGTTCACTTCACAGTTGAGCACAGCAAAAAATTTGTCAGCAAAGCAGAGATTGGCTTTTTAAATGCCCTGCTGCGCAAACTGCCACAGACAATGGCAAAGATCGACCAGCAGGCACTCGCAGCCCACTACAGCCACCCGGATTGGCTCGTCAATCACTGGCAAACTGAATGGGGCGAGGCATCGACCGCAAAGCTGTTGCAATGGAATCAGCAAATCCCAAACAATTATATAAAATTAGAACCAGTTCCCGAGAAACTGCCACCAACACTACTGGCAAGTCAGTGGCCGAAATTCTTTAAAGTTGCGCCCAAAACTAATTGGAATGCCAGCATTGTCCCCCTATTAAACCAAGGGACAGCTTACATTAAGGATCCTTCGACCAGATTGGCACCTGAGTTGTTAGCGCCCGTAGCCGGCGAGCAAGTGCTAGATTTGTGCGCCGCACCTGGGGGCAAAGCTTTTGATATTGCGCAACAAATGAAGGGACAAGGCTTGCTGGTAGCCGTGGACCTCCCTGGCAATCGCATCCCTCAGTTAAAAGAAAATTTAGTGCAACTGACGCAGCCTGCTTTCCAAACCGCTATTGTGGAAAAAGACGTTTTAAAACTACAAGCGACAGATTTCAGCGCCCAGGGACTGCCGCCTACCTATCCCGCCGTCATGCTGGATGCTCCCTGTAGTAATACTGGCGTCATTCAGCGCAGAATCGACGTCAAATGGCGCTTGCAAGCGCGCGACATCTCCAGTTGCGCCGAGCTGCAATTAAATTTGTTACAAAAGGCCGCTGAATTTGTGGCGAAAGCGGGTCGTTTGGTTTACAGTACCTGCAGTATTGAGCGTGCCGAAAATATCGCAGTGGTTCAAAAATTCCTCAAAAGTTCAGCCGGCGCTGAATTTGAACTACTCAAATATCAGATTAGCTTGCCTTGGGAAACTGGGCATGACGGTGCGGGCGCATTTTTATTAAAAAGGCATTGATTCGCTCAGTAAAGCCTCCAGCTCCGCGCTGGATAGAGCGAGCTTATTGATGCAAAAAGCTTGTAGGTCGCCTTGAAGTGGTGCGGTAAAAATCCGCGAACCGTCTTTAAATCGGAAACGATAGCGGTTACAGTGTAGCGCTTGTCGGGGGAAGATCAACTTACGGGCTAAATGCTCCGATAAGCCCTGCTCGATAAACTCTAGATAGTAGCGCTCATCGGGGCCGTATATTTTATCCCCCACGACGGGGAAGCCCAAATGAGCTGCATGCACTCGGATTTGGTGTTTTCGTCCTGTTATCGGAAAGACGCGACACAGGGTAAAATCATTCGCCGTATGCAGAGGCCTGAAATGTGTCTCCGCAGCCAAAGATTTTCGATCAAAGTGAACGCAACTCTTAACATGCACCGGACCACTCCCAGCGGGGCGACGTCCGACCGGAGCCTGCAACTTAAGTGAGGGCTCAAAAGTCCCCTGTAAGATGGCGATATAAGCTTTATCGACGCGCCTGTCTTGGATCGCCATCTGGTAACGGCGGGCAATGGAGGGCCGCTTCGCAAATAGGATCAGGCCACTGGTCTCGCGATCCAGCCGAGCAACTAGGTGTAATTTTTCAGCATTTAAATACAAGCGTACCAAGCCAACGAGACTCGAATGAGGCCCATTCTTTGAAGGATGACACACAAACCATCCCGGTTTATTAATTAATAATACATCCTCGTCTTCGAAGAGTATCCAGCGTCTAAAATCGTCTACCTCAACCAATGGGGCTTCTTCGCCATAGGGATCCATGGAGCTAATCTTTGAGCGCCCCTAAGCGCAAGCGCTCCATTAAGCGAGCACTCAAGCGTGTACGCCAGCTCAAAGGTAACACAGAACTCATTCGCACTAGCCAACGATTCTTCCAGCCGGGCACGATGACTGCAGAGCGCCGTCCCAAGCCACTCAACGTTTCAGCTGCAACGGCATCAGCCGTCATACTCATCCAATTGGCCCCAACCGCATCCAGCGGAGCCGACTCAAACCCAGCCGACTTAAAGAATGCGGTACGTGTCGGCCCGGGACACACAGCGATTGCCCGCGCAGAAGTATCGCGCAGTTCCTCATTCAACGCCAAGGTCCAATTGAGCAAAAATGCTTTGCTGGCTCCGTAACTTGCTAAATAAGCCGTCGGCTGAAAGGCTGCAGTCGACGCAATATTCACCACCGCACCACCGCGCGCTAGCAAGTTTGGCAACAGTCGATAACTCAGATCTAACACTGCCCGTACGTTAATTGCGAGTAGCTCCAGCTGCTTTGCGCGCTCCAGATCTTGCGCACGCCCATAATCGCCAATGCCGCTATTGTTAATCAATACAAGTTTTCCAGCCGGCGCTGATTGCAAACAGTCTAAAAGGTTTGTTGCACAATCCGTAATCGCATTTGGCTGCGCTAAATCTGCCGTAAAGTGATGATCATATGAGGACAAAAAATCATCTGGTTGAGTGCGAGAAAGGTTGCATATTATCAACTCAGGCTTTAGCTTTCTTATTGATTTGATTAGCGAAGCACCAATTCCTGAAGAACCGCCCGTAATCACAACGATTGCCGTGCCATCCAAAAGTTCTGAAGGCGTTGGTATTTTTTTGTTCAAATAGCTAAATAGGGATGCTGAAAATGGCATTAGAAACAACAGTCAATAAACGAAAGAATACATGAAGCAACACGATATTATTATCTCTGGCATAAATATGGATTTAACTGACTCGATCAAAAAAATCGTTCTAGACAAAGCTGAAAAATTATTTGAACACGAGGACCGCATCATACGTATGCGCGTTGAATTAGAGCACGACAACCACAAGACAACCCATAGCAATGAATTCATCGCAAAAGGGCAGCTCGAAGTCAGTGGCAATGACCATCATGCCAGTGCTTCAACTGATGATCTTTATAAATCGATTGACGACCTAGTCCAAAAGCTTGATCGAATGCTCCGCCGACGCTCTCGCAAGCTCAAAGTCAAACGCAAGACACTCCACGAGGTAGATATTCCAGCAGAAATCCCTAAGGCCGCATTGAGTGCCTAATCGCAGGATTCAATACAGTCCGACTGAACTAATTGCTTGTCATCTATTACAGCCAATAAATAATATCTCTGGGGCAATCGGAGTGGCCTGAAGTAAAAGTGTGAACCAAAGCAACACTTTGCTTGCATTTGTAGGGATGCTGGCTTAGCAACGTCTATGCCTCCGCAAGTTTACCACGTTCTTCACATCACGGGAATCATGATGCTCTTTATGGGCTATGGCGCACTTTTAGCGCGCAGTATTGTCCGCAATGACTCCAGCAAATTAAAACGACTGGGTTCGATTACCAGTGGCATTGGTTTAGTCCTAATTTTCATTGCTGGATTCGGCTTAATGGCCAAGCTCTACAACAATAGTTTCCAAACTTGGATGTTGGTGAAAATTGTGATTTGGCTTTTCTTGGGTGGCATCATTGTGCTGATCAATCGAGTCCCCTCGCTAGCTAAATTACTCTGGTGGGCTATCATTGCAATGGGCGCGCTCGCGGCTTACATGGTTTATATGCGTCCGGTTTAGAAGTGCATGCCTTTAATGCTGCTTTCAACTGAGCTCACATGGAAACTACATCCATCCAAGTAGCCCTTGGCGCACTTTAAAGGTGCACCAAAGCCATCTTTTCTTTGCAAACATTTGCAAGCGCTATTTATGGGATCGACCGAAACCCAAATAATAATTGTAATGTCCTTAAGGTATCCGAACTTATCCGGACTCGATTGTCTTTGACCTCAACCACCCGCCGGCAAGCCTGATTGCCCACTGTACTAGAACTATAGGCGATCACGGAGACATCTCCCTCATGCCCGGATAATGAAGCCGCCTCAAAACGAGGCGTCCACTCGATTGGGACACCGTACTGAGTAAACCCGATGTCCCAAGCATGCAATCTGCGCCCCTGATAAGACGCCGTCAACAATACAGGATGGTCCCGAACAAAGTTAGGAATCTGGCGACTGTGTACACGAATACGTGCCACTATTTTTTTTTGCTGTAAATAGGAGCTAAAGTCATGCGTGTGTCCGCGCTGGCATTGCTGAAAAAATTTTAATGGGTCCACACCGATCAAGTTCATTCCATTCCAGATACCGTGACGATTTCGACTTCCAAATTTTTGTCGATCATACCAAGCCTGAAACTGATCACTAAGTTTTAGGACCAATTCAAAATGGAGATGTGCTCGCGACTGAGGTATGCGATACCCTGCAGCCGATCGTCCCATAACTCCAAGCACGGAACCGGCCGACACGCTCACCCCAGGTCTAATCGCTGAATGGATGCTCGCTAAATGTGCATATAAACTGTAAAACTGCAGCGAAGCTTGCTGATGGGCAACGACCACATAGCGGCCATAGCTACTGTGCTCGGCCGTCGCACTTACGTGGACCACACGCCCGGGCAAAATGGAGTAAATCGCGTCCAGGGCTTCCCCGCGGGGGTCATGTCGTATCGGAAACAAGTCTATTCCCTCATGAAAGCGAGCCCCTCCATTGCGCACACATCCAAATAGCCCCGACTGGATCAAGCCCGAGGCAGTGGGTTGGATAAAGGCGCTCAGAGGACGGCCTTCAGCGAAGGCAGCGTTCGGAGTCGGCCAATGAGGTAACTGACTCGCAAACCCTTGGATCCAACAGCCACAGGCTAGCCAAGCTCCGACCCCAAAACATCGCATCGCGCACATTTTGCTGCCAAAATAAACCATCCCCGCTAACTAAATAATTATTTTTGCGCTTTAATTTCTCGAATTGAACGCTTCAAATCTAGCACTAAATCTGGCAAAGCGTCATCCGTCATTTCGACAAAAGTATAGTACTTTCCATCTGTAATTGCCCCATCCAGGCGCCGTGCAGCAATCGCATTTCCATTGACCAGCAAGACCACTCGACGCCCATTACTTGCAACGGAAGCCCGATAGAGAGCTCGAGCGCCTGCGTCCGATAATTGCAGCATGAGAGCTAAGCCCAATTTCACACGCACCAGTTCCACTTGCTGGATTTCAAATTCACTCACCAGAAGTTCGCGATTGATGGCAATCCGGCTGCCACTAATCGGCATCGTCACCACTTGCTCCGTCATCTGGCCATAGCTTAAACTACCCGCCTCAAGGGCCAAGCGCGGTATCGATAAAGCTTTCTGATCAACACTACGATCGCAAGCCGCCAAAAATAATAGGCTACAGAGAACTAAAAAACTTAAGAGTGAATGCATCATTTGTGGGACGATAAGTACTTTATAAGTATGCCATGATTGAGCCGTCTAGCATCACAGGCAATTCGATTTTTTTTAATTAAGGGCACCTCTGAATACCGACCATGATCAAGACGAAGCAATTTTGATATTGAGTCAGGCGACTCGGCGCAACTCAAACCCCAAAGCGAGTCGCCATAATATATTTGCCGCTTGCTGTCTCCCCGCGGCTTTGCTTTCGCCAAGACAGAGCTTACAGCCAAAGCGTTGGCGAGAGCAACGCCGCCAGCGCACAGCAAGCGGCAAGTCTTTCAAACCGAAACACTTTTGGTTCTGAGCTGCGTTGATCTGCGCACGAAGGGCTTCCAGCCCTCCTGTGCGCAGAATCGCCTTGCTCAAAATCAAAATTGTATTCGTCTCGGTCTTGGTAGGTTTTCAGAGGTGCCCTGTAGAATTAGAAATTGAAACGTGCGACACTGAATAAACCAAAATAATACACCACAAAAACTCTGACAGATAGCGACACACATTCTTTGCCTGCCCAAAAAAGCCCCAACCAAGAGTATCTCGGCTGGGGCTTTTGAGCGCCGAACAATTAACTATCTTAACCTTCTAGGCTCAGACGCTGTTGGCGCTTAGGAGTTTCATGGGGAGCTACATCATGCTCATCTGAATTTACTTGATCGCGATGTGCATTTTTGCCATAGACCACCCGATTCAGTCCAGCCAATACGTCTTTTAGGCTCTGTGCTTGGGCATTTAATTCTTCGGAAGCACTGGCAACCTCTTCCGCACTGGCTGCAGTCTGTTGCGTCACATCACTCACACTAACCATCGAACTGTTAATCTGAGTAATGCCGTCTTTTTGCTCGTGATTGGAGGACTCCAGTTCGGACATGGTTCTCGCCACCGATGCGACCTCCTCGGTGATTTTCATAAACGCGGCGTCTACTTCACCCGCCTTCGCCAGCACATGCTGTAAATTTGCGCCAACCGCTTCATTGACTTTAGCTCCGTGCTGACTTCTAGATACAGAATCCTCAATCAATACCGAGGTTTGGCGAGCAGCCTCAGATGCACGACCAGCTAGACTACGGACTTCATCCGCAACAACTGCGAAGCCGGCTCCAGCTTCACCGGCACGGGCCGCCTCTACTGCAGCATTCAAAGCCAATATGTTCGTTTGGAAGGCAATCTCATCAATCGTTTTGATGATATTAGAAATGCTCGAGCTCGACTCTTGAATAGATTGCATCGCAACTTCCATCTCTTTAGCCGACTCAACCACCGCATCCACCTGAGTTCGCAAGGCTTTTATGGTGGTCTGTCCATCGTTTGCAGACTCAGATGCACTCTGAGCGATCTCACTGGTCTGGTGTGCCTGATCCGCTCCCTGACTAATGATACTGTGAATTTCTTCAATTGCAGAACTGGTTTCTTCCAGAGAAGCCGCTTGCTCACTGGCACCTTCAGCAAGCGTTTGACTGGCGGAAGCACCTTCTGAAGACGCAGCCTCAATTTCCTGAGAAGCTAATTGTAATTGCTCTGATGCACTGGTGATGGGTTTCGATACACTGCGCGCAATGCCTAAACCGAGCACTAAAACTGCAACGGAGCAAATCAAAGCCTCAACCATCATGGAGTTGCGCATCTCATCCACCGCCACGAAGGCCTCGGCCTCATCCATTTCCGCGAGGATGGCCCAGGTGGTGTCCCCAAATTTAAAGGGAGCGTAGGAAGAAAGAACACGCTCTTCACGATAGTCCTCCCCCAAAACAACGTCTGAATCCCCCGCCAGCGCAGCATTTACTTGTGGCGTATTGACTCCGTTATTGGCGACATCACCCGCGAAGGATGCTTGAATTGAACGATTATCTGGATCTAAATACGAATCGGAGCGCATCCGTTTGTCGGAACCAACCAAGTAAGTTTCACCAGTTTCCCCTAAACCTGCACGCATCCCCAAGATTTCGTTGACCACCTTAGAGGACAACTGAACCGCAACCACGAGGTCAAGCTTACCCTTATTCATAACAGGTGCACCGGCAAATGCGGCAGCAGCATTTCCAGAAGGTGCATATGGACTAAAATCCTCCATTCGGAACTTTTTGGTATTCATAACACCCTTAACAAGACGTCCCAAGCCCGAATCCGCGTAAGGGCCGTTAAGAAGATTCGTTTGGTAATCATCCTCCAGTGCGACTGAATAGAAGCAATACCCGTCAGGACTCATTAAAAAGAGATCATAATAATCGTTCTGCGCGATGAATTTTGCAAAATATTCTTCTCCACTTTGCAAAACGGGATTCATCGCCTCAGCCAAATCGATTTCAACCATGATCGACCAAGTAAAATCTCCGTACTTAATGGGTGCGTACGCTGAAAACACATAATTACCATTGTAATCGATGATGAGATCGGTGCCAGTTGTCCCAGCAAGCGCTCGACGCACCGCCTCAGTATCAGCTGTACCCAGTTTAGGATTTAAAAATGATGCCAAGACTGTGTGATTTTCTGGATCCAAATAAGAATCCGAACGCATCAACTTATCAGGCCCCACTAGGTAGGCTTCGCCCGTTTCGCCCATTCCAGCGCGAGAGGTCATAATATTGTTTAAGCGATCGATCGGCATTTGGAAGATAGCGACTCCTACACGCTTGCCTTCTCGAAAAACAGGCGACGCAATAAAGCTGGCAGGTGATTCGTAAGACGGCGTGTAACATTCGTAATCAACTAACACAAATTCTTCGGAGCTGTTTAATTGGTTGGCTGCACGAAATGCACGCGCGAAGTTAGTTTTGGCATAAGGTCCGTCCAAGAGCGAAGTACCATAATCTAATTCTTTATAAACTGAGTACACAATGTTACCCGTATCGCTATCCACTAGGAAAATATCGTAATAACCAAACTCATTCAGATAGCTCCGCACAACTGGGTGCACATCCGCATGCAAAGCATCATAGTAGGTGCCCTTCTCACCGGCATCAAGCGTCTCTTTGGAACCTAGGGGGTGAGGATTGGCGGCAATGTAGGCATGTTGCAAGCTGGTGGTGGTCGCATCCATACCAGCAAGCATCGCATTTATAGGCGCAGGCCGGTCTAACTCTTTCTCATACTTAGAGCCAAAATCATTCGTGTAGTAACTACGTATATCACTGCGCATACGAGCCAGAGTTGCTTCATCTACTGGCGCTTCCTCCAAATAACTATTATAAGCCTCATTGAACCCTGCCATGGCATCCACCACCATTTTATTTTGTGCAAAGGTAATAATCTGGGACTGTATGGTGCCGAAATAACTTTCGACCTCTTGCTTTTTGGCGCTCAAAAGCCCATAAAGTTTGGATTTTTCAGCCGTTTCCCAAACAGCTACGGTTTCCGCCAGACTGGTTAACTGGCTTTCGTTATTTTTAAAATAACTTTTCAATTCATGTGCTTTGAGGTCTCGAACAGCGCTCAGGCGATCAAAAACCTTTTTTTCCATCTCAGAGCTCGCTTGATTCAGCGCCAAGAAGGATGCTACAATCAGGGGGATCAAACCCACGGATAAGAAGGCAACGATTAATTTTATGGATAACTTCATAGATTAAGTGTGGTTAATTAGGGGTCCTACTTACTAACGTGATCTGTCCAACAAACTTTAGGAATTCGAACAAATAACATAAACGATTTTGCATAGGTATCCAAATAAGTAAATTTAAATAGCGTGAATCCCTTTAGCCTTGAGTGCTTTTACCAGCTTTTGACACAAATTCTGCTGTGCGCTTCACAAGAATTTTATCGCTTATCGAACGAAAAGCTCACTTGCTACTGCATTCTATTCAAACAATTATGGACGACAAAAATCTGCGACGCGTTACCGACTTCCTGAAGCAGCTGCAATCCGAGATTATTGCAGCCTTAAGCAGTCAAGACAACCAACTTACGCATCGGGAAGACGCATGGTCGCGATCTGAGGGCGGCGGTGGCCGAACCTATTTGCTAGAAAACGGAAGCTACATTGAAAAAGCTGGGATTAACTATTCCGATGTGCATGGGGCTGCGCTACCACAAGCGGCGAGTGTGCAACGGCCAGAACTCACAGAAAGTCCTTTCCGAGCTTGCGGGGTCTCCGTGGTGATTCATCCCAAGAACCCCTACATCCCGACCAGCCATATGAATGTACGCTTTTTTTGCGCTCAGCCTAAAGATCGGGCTTCCAGCTGGTGGTTTGGTGGCGGCTTTGATCTAACGCCCTATTATGCTTATGAGGAGGATGCCATTCACTGGCATCAAACCGCACAATCGGCCTGTGAGCCATTTGGTGCAGAATTGTATCCGAAATTTAAAGCCCTATGTGACCGCTATTTTTTCCTGCCGCATCGCAATGAAGCCAGAGGGATCGGAGGGCTATTTTTTGATGATTTCAATCAGGGTGGATTTGACAATGCATTCCAATTCATGCAATCCGTCGGCCAACACTACATGCCGGCTTACTTACCCATATTTGAGCGCCGCAAGCATCAATCCTACGGTGAAGAAGAGCTGAATTTCCAACAGTACCGACGCGGCCGCTATGTTGAGTTTAATTTGCTTTATGATCGCGGAACGCTGTTCGGCCTTCAGTCCAAGGGACGCACGGAATCGATCCTAATGTCCTTACCCCCAATGGTGCGCTGGGAGTACAACCGCAGTTTTAATCCTCAATCGGCTGAATCTGACTTGGTCGAGAATTACCTAAAACCACGAGATTGGTTGCCAGTAAACTGATCAAAGCAATTTATGCTGACTCAAAACGGACCGATACCATCATGACTCCACGCGAACGCTTTTTATCCGCAACTCAATGCCAAACAGTTGATCGCCCGCCCATTTGGCTGATGCGCCAGGCTGGCCGCTACTTGCCCGAGTACCGAGCATTGAAAGAACAGTACGACTTTCTAACCATGGTGCAGACTCCGCACATCGCAGCAGAAGTGACCCTTCAACCGCTCAAGCGATTTCCTCTGGATGCCGCCATCTTATTTTCTGACATTTTAGTCATCCCCGAAGCACTGGGCCAGGGCTATCACTTTCGTGAAGGTGGGGGCATTGAAATGGATTACTTGCTCGACACGCCCCAAAAGCTGGCACAGCTGGACCCGCAAGGAGTCGATGAAAAGCTCCGATATGTTGCTGAGGCCTTAATTATGATTCGCAAGCAGTTAGGTGATCAGCATGCTCTCTTGGGCTTTGCCGGATCGCCCTGGACACTCGCTTGCTATATGCTCGCGGGAGGTTCATCTAAAGATTTCCAAGCGGTCAAGCAAATCGCTTGGGATCAGCCGGCATTGTTCACAGGCCTGATGGAGAAGCTAAGCGCAGCCATCGTGGATTACTTACAGATGCAAATTGACTCTGGAGTAGATGCCATTCAAATATTTGACTCCTGGGCAGCCATTTGCCCCCAGCATCACTATTGGCATTGGTCATTGAAATGGATTCAAAAAATCATCAAAAAATTAGACCATCAAGTTCCCATTATACTGTACGCTAAAGGCATGGGCCACCACATACAACAACTGGAAAAAACAGGCGCAGAAGTCTACAGTTTAGATTGGACCATGGATTTGCAACAGACCCGCAAAGCTATGAATGATCGTAAAGCGATTCAAGGAAACTTAGATCCGATTTGCCTCTGTACCACACCAGAAATTACCCGCGACCAAGCACTAAAAATTTTACAGCAAAACCAATCGAAGGATGGGTTTATATTTAATTTAGGGCATGGAATGGTACCAAGTGCCAAAATTAACTGTGTCGAAGCCTTAATGGAAGTCGTCACAGGACAAAAGAATGCCGACTAGTTGCATCATTGGTGCCGGACTTTCCGGATTGAGTTTTGCCTGGAAATCCCATGCCCAGGGGGCCTTGTACCGTATTCTCGAAAGCAGTTCTCGTATTGGAGGGAACCTACAAAGTCAACGCTCTGGCTCTTATCTATATGAAGAGGGGCCTCACTCACTCCTGGTAAACTCGCAAGCACAAGCTCATTTCCTCTCGAGTATCCCTGGCCTGCAAGAGCGAACAGTCTACGCCAACAAAGCTGCCAAGAAGCGCTTTTTACCCAAGCATGGGCAACTGCACACTGTGCCCATGAATCCGCTTGCGGCGCTCGCCTCTCCCCTGCTTTCCACCCCAGGAAAAATAAGGCTCATCTCAGAGGCATGGGTGCCGGCAAAGCTATCCGCACTAGATGAGAGCATCGCCGCCTTTGCTCGAAGACGCTTGGGTAACGAGGTCTACGAAAGCTGTATCAACCCAATGATCAGTGGCATCTACGCGGGCGATCCAGAAAACTTATCCATTCGTCATGCACTTCCCAGATTGGCTGCAATGGAAGGGAACTATGGGAGTCTTACAGCAGGTATCTTCCACAAAATCTTAGCCTCCGTCAAAGCGAAGGGTTCAGGGTTTAAACCGGAAGTCATTTCTTTTATCGACGGCCTACACGAACTGCCCAAAACGATCGCCGCCGCGCTTAAACCCGATGCACTGCAAACAGGCGTTTCACTACAAAAAATAACCCCCATCAAAGGCAGATGGCGTGTTCAATGGGTTCAGCATTCAGGGGCCGTTCATTGTGAAGAATTTGATAAGCTTATCATCACCATCCCGGCTCATTGCATTGCGCAACTCCCCTTCCCCCCAGCGATTCAAGCCGCAACAGGCTGCTTTGCATCCATCCCGCATCCTTCGGTTACGGTCAGCAGCTTTAGTTTTAACCGATCCAGTATTGAACATCCCTTGGATGGATTTGGGTTATTACAGCCCCAGAAAGAACGGAAAATAGTTTTGGGGGTCTTATTTCCCTCCAGCTTATTTAAAAATCGAGCCCCTGAAGATGAGCATCTCATATCTGTCTTTTCCAATCAGGCAGCGCCTCCTGAGAAGCTTCTAGATGAAATCAAGCCTCTGATCGGTATCCGCGGTCCTTACACCAGCCATCATATCAAAACTTGGACACAAGCCATTCCCCAGTATGTGGTAGGCTATCGATCGATTCTCGAGTCGATTCATGCGCTAGAGCACCGACATCCCGGACTCCATTTTGTGGGGAACTATCGCAATGGGGTTGCACTCGGCAACTGCATAGACGCCAATTTAGCACCGCCTCAATATAGCGAGCATCAGCCGGTCATCTAGCCCGCTTGCAAAGTCACCTAACCATGTCCAGTCAAAGTAGTGCCTTCATCGAGCTCGCCAATCAAGCACTCGATTTGGCTGCAGGGGGCGAGCGAAAGTCGGCCATCGCAGCCTTAGAAAGCGTCATTGCTGCACAGCCTAATATGGTCGGTGCTCGTATAAACCTCGGGGCTTTATTATGTCAAACAGGCGAAATTGATCGAGCGATCGATTGTTTAAAAACAACGCTGGAGCTCGCGCCCAAGTTTCCAGCTGCATGGAATAATTATGGGCATGCATTGCTACGATCAGGCGCAGTCGAAGCTGCCTTTCAGGCATTCTCCAAAGCAATTGAGTGCGATCCGCAGTATATTTCGGCTCATTCAAATCGAATTCTCACCACCCTGTATCGCGAAACAAGTCAGGAGCTCCGAAAAAGCGTGTACGATGACTATAGGTGGGCTATTACCCAAAAAGTCGCATCGATTCCCGCATACCAAGCTAGCCCCAAAGCCGCTAAATGCATAAAAATTGGCTTTATTTCTCCGGACTTTCGTCAACATTCGGTGGCCTTCTTTTTAGAGTCGATCTTCGAAAATCTAGACAAAACCCAGTTTGAGCTCCACCTGTATGCTGACAATGAGCAAAACGATCGCTATTCTGCTAACTTTAAGCGTATTGCTTGCAAATGGTATGAATGCTCTCAGCTAAGTGATCCTGAGCTGACCCACTTTATTCGCAGACACTCACTTGATATGCTGTTTGACCTATGCGGTCACTTCACCCACAATCGACAAGCCATAATTGCGGCACGTGCAGCCCCCATTCAATGTGCATGGCTAGGCTACCCCGGCATCACCCACACCCCGAATCTAGACTTTTATTTAGCGGATCGTATCGTATTGGAAAAAGCTGAGCTCAGCGCAGCCCAGCGCAAGCAAGTTTATGCTCTACCCGAGGGCTTTCACTGCTATAGCCCACCATCAGAGGCTCCAGCCATCAATTCAGCTCCTTGCACGCAAAACGCACACTTCACCTTCGGCTGTTTCAACAATCTTTTTAAGATTAGTCCTCAAATCGCTGGCACTTGGGGCCAGATTTTACGGCTATGCCCCAAGAGTCAGCTAATACTCAAATCGACGGGACTCGACTCCAAGATTGTGCAAAAAAGAATTCTAAATTGGCTGCAACTTGCCCCGGATGAGCAATATCGAGTTCATTTCTTGGGACGTACGCCAAGTTTCTCCGAACATCTAAAAAGTTATAACCAAATCGATCTAGCACTGGACAGCTACCCCTACAACGGGACCACCACGACTTGCGAAGCGCTTTGGATGGGGGTGCCCACCATCAGCCTACATGGGTCTCAAATCCAATCACGCGTTGGCGCTTCCCTGCTTACACAAGTCGGACTTCAGCACTTCAGTGTTGCCAGCCCCTCGAATTATATCGCGCTAGCGCAACAACTCTATCAGAGCCCAGAAAAAGTCGCCCGCCTGCGATCACAATTAAGGGCACGCGTCCAAGCCAGCAGTTTGATCGATCCCAGGAAAATCCTAGACCCACTACAGAAGATGTTCATTCAAAAACTTTCTATTGAACCCGAAATTTGATTCGAGTCACTAAGCGCCCAATAATTTCATCCGACGACTCGGATGCGGAAATTGCAGACTAATCACGGTACCCACATCCTGTTTTGATTCCAAATGGATCTGGCCACCGTGCGCACGCATGATTCGCTGGACAATCAGCATCCCCAGACCATGTCCGGATTTCTTGGTACTGTAATAGGCCTCAAAAACCCGGGAAATAGCCTCTTCTGCAATCCCTTGCCCCGAGTCGGCTAGCTGCACGTAAACGGAACTGTCATCACTACGAATTGAAATGCGAATCTGACCGCTGGTCTGCATCGCCTCCATCGCATTTTTGATTAGATTAAAAAAGACCTGCTTAATTTGCCCCCGATCGCCCAAAATCGTGCTCCACTCACCCTCAATCGTCAGATCCACATCTAACAGCCGATCCTTGAGTTCCGCTTCTTGTACCTGTAACACACTTTCAATCAACGAGAGTAGATCCAATTCATTCAATTCGGGTTTTTGCGGTCGAACCGCCTCTAAAAAGTGGGTGATAATCCCATCGAGTCGATCCACTTCGCCTTGACAAATTTCTAAGGATCGCGCTAGCCGCTCACCGCTCTCTCCCAAACCAAGCTGCTGCAGCTTGCGCTCGATTAACTGCAAGTGAATGGTGAGTGAATTCAAGGGATTCCCCAATTCGTGAGCCACCCCAGCAGCTAAGCGCAGGATAGATGATGTGCGCTCGTCTTCGATGCGTTCTTCCAGTGAAATTTTATCGGCCGTGACATCCGTTAAAACAATCACAAATCCACCACTGCCGTCAGGAACCAGCTGCGTATCAAAGGGGACCATATACAAACGAACAATTCGCTGCTCAGGATAAGAGAGCGCCACTTCGCGAGAGATCACCCCATTTTTTTGCCCTAGCCCATGGGCCGAATCTTTGGCAATCGACTGCGCTAAGTCCGGGACCATCTTCCACAAGCGGGTCACCCCCACATCGTTCGTTTTGAGGCCGATTAAGTCCAAGGAAGCCTCGTTGGCATATTGCACAACACCCTCGGAATCGATCACCAAAATACCATCTTGGATAGTGTTAAAAACCGTCTCCTGCATGGCGCGCTCCCCCGCTAAGCGCTGAACCAGTATACCCAAATTAACGGAATCCAGATCGTCAATGCGTCCTAAAATTTTATCCAGTCCAGATCCTTTCATACACTCCCAGCTCTCATTCCATGTCCTTGTAAATCTGCCGATAAGTACGCGACTAACTGCCCTGCTAACGCGCGTTTACTCGCGAGCGCTAAGTGGTGACAGCTCCCATCGCGTGCGAGTACCCATAACTCATTTTGCTCCCCAGCGAAACCAGTACCTGGCTGACCAATCTGATTGGCCACAATCCAGTCCAAATCCTTCTCCAGTAATTTCTGCTTGGCATGCTCCAAGACACGCTCACTCTCGGCAGCAAAGCCGACCACCACTTGTTGCGCCCGCCGCTGCACCATCGTCTTTAAGATATCGACCGTCGGTTGCAGCGCTAAATTCAGTGCAGCCTCCGCCTTCTTTTCTTTTTGGGGCAGCCGCTCAACGGGCCGAAAATCGGCCACCGCAGCGGTCATGATCAGAAGATCGCAGGCATCAAATAAAGCGTCCACCTGCTGCAGCATTTCATCCGCAGACGTCACCGGATACAGAATTGACCCATCTGGTTCCTGCAAATCCACTGGTCCTGCCACCAAGTCAACCGTCCAGCCCATTTCCAGCGCGGCCTCTGCAATCGCAAAGCCCATCTTACCGGTCGAGGGATTACTCAAAAAGCGGGCAGGGTCCAGATATTCTCGGGTAGGTCCGGCGGTGATCAGACAGCGAATAGTGCTTGCATTTGACATAACTTACAAAAGTCTAGCGGACATGAAGTCCACTCCGCAACCCAGCAGCTCGTCAAATTCAAAAAAAATGCAAGCGAACAAACCGTCTGCCCCGAAAAAAGAAAACACCTTCCTGAACCTGGTCTTTAATTTACTGTTGCCCATTTTGATCCTCAATAAGGGGCAATCCTTTATTGAGCCCTATCTGGGAACAAGGATTGCGGATCCAGCGCTGCTGGTCCTTTTGATCGCCCTCGCCTTTCCGATCGGCTACTTCGTCTACGATTATAAAGAGCGTAAAAAATACAATTTCTTCTCCATTTTGGGACTGATCAGCGTCCTCTTAACCGGGGGCATCGGCATCCTAGAAATTCCCACCAAATGGTTCGCCATCAAAGAGGCAGCCATCCCCCTTCTCTTAGGCTTAGCCGTCCTCATCTCCCTCAAAACACGCTATCCGCTGATCCGCACCCTGCTCTACAACCCGGAGATAATTGAGACCGAAAAAGTGCAAGCACAATTGGAACGCACCCAGCAGCAAGCTCAATTCGACAGCCTACTCAGTCGTTGCACCGTACTGTTGGCCAGTTCCTTCTTTCTCAGCGCCGTCCTCAATTACTTATTGGCTCGCAGCATCGTGGTCAGTCCCAGCGGCAGCGATGCCTTCAACACCGAAGTTGGCAAAATGATGGCATGGAGCTGGCCAGTCATCGCCGTCCCGAGTATGTTGATCATGGTGCTCACTCTCATCCTACTGATAAAAGGCATTAAGCGCATGACCGGCCTCGGCTTGGAAGAGGTGCTCAAAGGCAGCGCTGGTCGGACCTAGACCCGAACCTAGACGGCTCATTTAAGGTCACATCAGCGAATCAACCAGCCCCACTCCATTATGGCGACAGCAGCTGATCCTGCGAAGTCGCTCAATCGCGCCCCTTCTTCGCTGCGCTACGTCAAACCTGCTGCGCAGATTCTCATCTCTGACACCCAGCGACAAAAATACAGACTCGCAAGCGAGTCTGGGCTATTTGGTCGGGGTGACAGGATTGGCAGCCTGCGGCTGGTCCTGCGGACTCGCTCAATCGCGCCCCTTCTCCGCTGCGCTACGTCAAACCTGCTGCGCAGATTCTCATCTCTGACACCCAGCGACAAAAATACAGACTCGCAAGCGAGTCTGGGCTATTTGGTCGGGGTGACAGGATTGGCAGCCTGCGGCTGGTCCTGCGGACTCGCTCAATCGCGCCCCTTCTCCGCTGCGCTACGTCAAACCTGCTGCGCAGATTCTCATCTCTGACACCCAGCGACAAAAATACAGACTCGCAAGCGAGTCTGGGCTATTTGGTCGGGGTGACAGGATTCGAACCTGCGACCCCCTGGTCCCAAACCAGGTGCGCTAGCCAGGCTGCGCTACACCCCGATGCAGTAAGTTTGCATAGAGTTTTTACTGACTGTCAATGCTGGAAATAATCAATTCGGTTGAATTATTGACTGGTCCTTTTTCTCAGAATTACTTAAGTCCTTGTTTCGATGATCTTAGTAGCGTATCAACACGCTCAATATCGCCCTAAAATTTGGCGTTGGGGATTCTTTGCTTTGTTTCTACCGTGCATCCCCATCTCAGCACAAACGCTCCAAAATCAAATTGACCAAGCTTTTGAGTATTTAAAGCAAGGCGCGATTCTAGCCGCTCATCAACAGTTTACTCAGATGCATGCGGATTACGGAATGAGTGAAGCCTATCAGAAAAAAGAACTTCAAGATCAACTGCGACCAATTAGAGCGCACACTGCCTATTTTGCTCAGGACTTCCCTGCGGCCTTAGATCTCTACCAAAAATGGATTCAAACTGAGAAAAGTAATCAACCAGCGCTTATCCTCCCACAGTTTCAATTGGCACGCTGTTACCAAGCTTTGCAGAACAGTGAAAAAGCCTGCCATCACTATCAAATTGTGCATACGCACGCGCGGGATCCCAACGAAGCAGCCATTGCTAAATTATACCATGCGAAACAACTGCATGCGCTCAAACAATACAAAGATGCCCAAGATCTACTGCAACAAGCATTACTAGGAAAAGCCTCAACGGCTATTCATAGTGCCATACAAGTTTACGCGCTAAAAATTGCCCTAATTGCAGAGGATCTGGAGTATGCGCAAGATCTCGTTGCTGAAATTGATTGGCATGCAAGCATCCAATATGCACCCCGAGAGTTCACCTTTATACTGATGGCACTTGCGGATGAACTCTATCAGCAAGGTAATTTTGCTGCCGCATTGGAATGCTATCGCTCGGTGCTCCCTCAGCAACAACTCAGGGAAAAAATAAATCAGGCCATCATCATCCGCAGCCATCAAATAAAGGCGGCAAGTCACTCGAGCTATTCCATCCGGCTACAGTATGCGCAAGAGCAGATCGATTTTTTAACGGCAGCAAGCCTAAGCTTATCTAGCGAGCCCGACTACAGCGCTAGCCTCTACTTAAAAATGGGACAGTGCTGGTTGTTAACAGGTCGTCACCAAGAAGCCGCCATTCTGTTTAGTCAGCTTAGCGCGGCCAATTCTTTTTCCACTGAAGTACGTAGCCAGGCTCATTATCGCTGGGTGCTAGCACTGATTGAAGGCCAGCTATGGGATCTAGCTAAAGCCTGCGCGCAAGATTTTATGCGCGCATATCCAGCACACCCCTTACAGCCAGAGCTGCGCTACTTGGTCGCGCAAAGCTTAGAAAGGCAGAACAAATTCCAAGCAGCGATTGAGATCCTAGAAAGCCTCATAAAAAATTACCCCGACCATGCTCATCAACAACGCTGGCAATTTAGTTGCGGCTACAGTTATACCCGCTTGGAAAGCTTCGAATCAGCGCGCACCTTGTATCGCAGTGCGCTTTTAGTTGATCCACAATCAGCCCTAAGTATCAAAATAAGACTGTGGCAAGCACTTAGCTATGACTTTACAGGCGATCACGCGACGAGTCAAACGATGCTCGAGCAATTGCAGGCAGCAGCCCGCTCGGCCCCACTCTATCCGGAAATCCTATTTCGACTTGCGAATGTTTATTACGCTCAAAAAGCCTACTCAAAGTCTCAGGCAATATTGATCGATTTATGTGATCAGTTTCCGCAACATACCAGAAATCCTCAAGCACGCGTCCTTCTAGGCGACATTTATGGAATTCGCGGTCAACTAGAGAATGCTTTGGCAAGCTACAAAGGTATTGATCCTCAACAGGGAAGCAGCTTCGAGTATGCACTTTTCCAAACGATCAAAATCTACAAAATGACGGAGCAACTCATCCCCATGCGCCAGCAATTAGAACACTACCTCGCTTTACCAGACGCCGCTAATCGCCCGCGGGTGAGTGAAGCACTATACTGGCTGGGCTGGTCTTATGCGCAAACCGAAGACCATACGAAAGCAGTGAAACATTTTGAGGATGCGCTGAATCGCTTTGATGACGATCCCCAAGCTCAGGCAATTGATGCTATCTTGAATGCTTACCAAAGTTATTACCCTCAAACCATTCAAAATCGTCCGGAAGCACCCAAGGACTTCATCCGCTGGTTGGACATTCGAACACAACTTGCCTTGCAAGAAGGTCATCTCACTCGCTATGCTCGCTTGCAAAACTTTCGCGCGCAAAAAGCTCAAAAATCGACAGCTGATGCTACAGGGGAAGCTCGTCTATTGTTGGTGCATCAAAAAGTTCCAATTGAACGACAACCCCCGAACACCCTGGGATCCGTCGGACTCTGCTTAGCCAAACGGGGTTATCGTAGCGCACAAAAATACTTTGATTATTTACTGAACAATTACCCAGAACGTCCTGAAAGAGGCGCCGCTTACTATGGACAAGCACTGCTGGCTCAAAAACGAAAAAAAGACCCCCGCCTAGCGTTATCGCAACTCAAACTTTTTTTTCGAGAGACGCCGCTGCATGACTGTTTAGCTCAGGCTCATTTGCTGGAGACGGAGCTGCTGATCCAAATTAAAGATTTCGAATTGGCCCGAACGAAATTGATGACATTCTTGGCTGACAAACGTTTTCGCGGCAAAACCCATGCCCTCGCATTGCAACAGTACGCAGTCTTAGAGACGCAGGCTGGTCTGCCCAAAAGGGCCATCGCTTATTGGCAAAGAATCTATACACTGTATCGGGCCCACCCTGAATTAGTCGCTGAAGCGTATTGGGAAAGTTATTTACTATTCTGCCAACTGGAAGATTATCTTGCAGCAGAAGCGAGTCTAGTGGAGATGCAAAACGATATCCGACTTAGCGAGCATTGCCAAAAGGCAGAATTTGAGGCAGCACTCAAAAAGGTTCGAATCGAAATCCAAAATCGGCAAGCATTGAGTTCCGCAAGCACCGCCCCAATGTCATGATGCCCGCATCGACATTACGAAGTCTTCTGATCGGAATGGGTTGCTTGCTCCTATTATCTCAGGCAGCTAGTAGCGACTTCAACTTTGAGATAGCATTGGAAAGTGATGTCCATGAAGAAATTATGACCGAGCTCTCAAAACCGGTTTTGATCCGACTTAAAAATGGGGCTCACATCATTGGCCACTCCGTCAAGCTACAAGACCAGCAACTCATTGTTGGAACCTCCTCTCAGGGTGGCGAGGCTCGCTTCACTTTTGACATACAGCAGCTGGAACACATCCAATTACCCGGAAAAATAGTTCAGAAACAAGCATTGCAAGCGCTTCAAAACCAACAAAGCCAGCTTGCTCGTGGCATTTTAGAGCGTCTCTACTATCAACGAGTGAATCTACTGCCCTTGTTACCAGAGGCGGAATCTCAATTTTTCATTGCTTATGCCGAGGCAGTTTTCGCCGCAAACGATGCTGCGGCCGCTCTGGGAATCTGTCAAAAAATTCAAGCGCAAGTAAAAAGTAAGCTATCGCAGCGTCAACTGCAGTTAGTCGCACTAAAATGCTATGATCAGCTACAACTCGATCAAAACTCAATTTCGCTCTCCCAAGAGTTTATTACTGCCAATCGATGGCAACAGCATAACGGGCTCGCCTACTACGTGCTCGCAAAGACTTACTACAAACAAGAAGCCTACCAGTCGTCGCTGGCAACCGCGCTAGAGGGCATCGTACTCGACACGCGTCCGTTTGGAAGCTATCTAAATGCATGTTATGCAATCGCTGCACTTTCTGCTCTTCAACTCAAACAGACCGAATACGCGCACTGCTTGTATTTAGACATGCAAAAAAGCAATCTCGACTGGCCGACAAAACCCAGCGCCCTAGCCAAATTCGAAAAAACCCTCATCCAACAACTCACAGAACATGGTCTCCACTAATCGCTTATTCTTAGGGCTCACGCTGGCTTTTTACTTTTATCCCATCACGACTACGCTGCTCTGCGCTGCGGAAACAAACGAAGCATTGCCCGTGGAAAGCAGTCTCAGTTTATGGGGACTGATTCAACAAGGTGGCTGGGCCATGTACCCATTAGGCATTTGCTCTTTAATCAGTTTTTTTCTAATTGCCTATGCTGGGCGTGAGACGCGCAAACATCGCTTCATCAATCAATCGCTCAATCAACAAATCGAAACCTATATCGCACAGGGTCAGTTCGATCACTGTAAGAAACTACTTGAAAGCGTAGACAATGTACTCGGGCGCGCACTCAACGCAGGTATTAAGCAATTGGAAAAAGACCCACAAAAAGCTGAAAACAGCCTTCTCGACCGCTTAGATGCGGAAGAAAATACAATCGGACAATGGATTCACTACTTGAATGTCGTGGCCAGTGTTGCCCCCATGATTGGCCTATTAGGCACTGTTAGTGGAATGATCAGCGCCTTCCAAACAATTGGTCGTGGGGGCATGGGGCGCCCAGAGTTGTTGGCTGGTGATATTGGAGAAGCCTTGGTCACCACAGCAACCGGACTCACCATCGGTATCCCAGCCATGATTGCTTATTTCATACTCCGTAATCGTTTAAATACACTGATGCTACAAACAGCCCAAATTGGTAGCGAGTTGCTGGCGATTCCACTTGCGAAAAAACCTTCTCCCTCTCAGAAGGTCTAATTAATGAATGAATACGCACTTCTCGACAGTGGCCATGGACGTAAACTAGAGCGTTTCGGTCCAATCACACTCGACCGACCATGCGCTCAAGCCGTTTGGCATCCACAAAAGCCTGAACTGTGGTCTGTTGCCGATGCGCAGTTTACCCGTAAAGAAGGCCTAAAATGGCTGGGGCGTCACAAAATTCCGGACTCGTGGATCATTTGGGTCAATGCCGTTCGCATGAAACTCTCCACCACCAATTTCGGTCATTTAGGTGTTTTCCCGGAAACACGCAGCCTATGGGATGCAATTCGTGAGCGGATCACACAGCAAAAAAGACCAAGCCATGAGCCCATCCAATTCCTGAATTTATTCGCTTATTCAGGTGGAGCCACTCTAGCGGCGGCTCAAGCTGGCGCTCACTGCTGCCATGTCGATGCGGCTAAAGGGATGGTCCAATGGGCTCGAGAAAATGCTGCACTGAACGAATTAGCTGCGCACCCAATTCGCTGGATCATTGATGACGTCAATAAATTTTTACTCAGGGAACGTCGACGAGGCCGCCGCTATGATGCGATTTTGCTCGATCCCCCTTCATTCGGTCGCGGTAAAAGTGGAGAACTGTACAAAATAGAGCAAGCCATGTTAGAAACACTCGAAAATGTACGTTCTGTGCTGAGCCAAAATCCTTGTTTTGTCTACTTAACCAGCCATACTCCGGGCTTTACGCCCACAGTTCTCAAAAACCTCTTAGAACAAAGACTACCCCAAGGGCATATCCAAGGAGGGGAAATGCTACTCGAAGGCGCTGACGGTACTTTTGAAGTTCCTAGCGGCGCTTGGACCTGCTGGGAACCCTAATCCACACCCTTGCGGTTTGGATTCTACCAGCAACGAAGAAAATTGATGGCTCGCGACAGGATCAAACCTATTCAGTATTTGACAAATTCCTCTCGGTAGATGCTTTGATATTGATTATGTGTATGTTCAAACTTTGCGTACACAGCGTACGTCCTTGGCATTCATAGCGCATTCTATTTTCTTCGATTTGACGCGAAACAGAGCCTTCATCCATTATAATGCTATGAATATGTGCCATCATTCCCCCAAGAAAACCTAATGATTGGACTGATCGGTAACCATGGAGCCCCGGAGGGACGTGCCAGAATTTACCTCGATAAGATCGAGAAAACTTTTACAGAAAAGGGCCATTTATTCACTGTTTTGGGACTGGATTATAGGCCCCAGCAAAGTCAGATGGCACAGTCTGTGGCCGCATCCCTAGTCGGCTCTCAGAGCTTGCTCTTCGAAGCTGGAACAGGTGTTGGAAAAAGCTTAGCCTACTTAATCCCTGGGCTGATATACTCCATCGACTTTGAACGTCCCTTCGTCGTTTCCACTCACACTATCAGCCTGCAAGAACAAATCATCCAAAAGGACCTTGAACTGTGCCGTCAACTTTTCACCGCAGTGCCAGAGCTCAACGCCTACGCAAACTTCAAATCGGCACTATTACTGGGAAAAGCCAACTATTGTTGTACCACTAGGCTCGAGTCAGCGCTAAAAGATGTTGCTTCGGATCCGCAAGGCCAATTTCAACTGCTACAAGAAAAGCAGATGATTCCGCAGTTGGCGGAATGGTCAAAAAGTAGCACCGAGGGGATACTCCAAGAAATCAACCCCAGTCCCTCCATGGATGTTTGGGAAGCCATTAATGCTGATAGTTCGACTTGCTCGCGCAAAAACTGCTCCAGCGAGCACTGTTTTTACCAACGAGCAAAAGAAAAAATACAATCGGCTCACTGTATCGTCATCAACCACAGTTTACTATTTTCACTCATCAATGCAGGTATGAGCCCCCAAGAATCTGATGGAAAGGGAGTCTTATTTGCAGATGATTTTATTGTACTAGATGAAGCACATCGCGTTCCCGCAATCGCCAGTGACCATTTTGGGATCCATCTTAGCTCTTATGCACTAGACCGAGCACTCAAAAGAATTTTCAATCCACGCACAAATCGCGGCATGCTGCGTCGACTGGGTAGTATTCGGGATCAAGAATGCGTCATCCAAGCAATCGAGGCAGCCTATGATTTTTTTGCAGATCTTGCAGACGTCTATCTGAGCACCCAATCAATTCGACGCATCCATCAAGCTCATGCGGCGGATCAACAGTTAATCAGCCGACTCAAAGCAGTTGAAGAGCGCTTGGCAGATTTACGCAAAAGTGTCGACGACGAACGAGCTCAAGATGAACTGAAAGACCAACGCTCTCGAATTTTAAACTATCGATCTCAACTGCATAGTTTTCTGAATTTTGCAGAAGACAATCATGTATACTGGCTAGAACGCAGTGAAAAAAAGGCGATGACCATTACGCTGCGCAGCGCGCCGCTCGACATTGCACCTCATTTACAAAGAGCGCTATTTGAAAGAAATACTGCATCGATTTTAACCAGTGCGACACTTTCAAACGGACAGCAGTTGACGCATTTTGAGGAACGCGTCGGTGCCCAAAATGCCCAGAAAAAAATTGTATCTTCCCCCTTTGATTACAAAAATAAAGTACGCATCTATATCGCAAGTGACGCACCGCAACCCAGTCGAGACCAGGGACGGATGGACCTCGATTATTTAGCAAATATGGTCGCATGGCTCGCTCACAATTGCCAAGGCGGTAGTCTTGTACTCTTTACCAGTCATGCTGACCTAAAAGAAACCTATCAGCGCGCACGTGGTTTTTTCCATAAGATTAAACGTCCTCTTTTTGCTCAAGGCATTGATTACTCGCGAAGCGAGCTACGCCAGCGACTGCTCGCCGCAGGTAATGCGACCTTGTTAGGTGCAGACAGTTTTTGGACTGGAGTAGATATCCCGGGACCCGCGCTCTCGCAAGTCATCATCACCAGACTTCCATTTGAAAATCCCAATCACCCGATCAATGAAGCCCGTAGTGAGCATATTAAAGGGCGAGGAGGTCAGCCATTTTCAGAAATGGTTATACCCGAGGCATTGATAAAATTTAGACAAGGCATCGGACGGCTTATCCGTACCCAAAGCGATACAGGAAACTTGGTTATTCTGGATTCTCGAATGCTACAAAAACATTATGGTTCCCATTTCATTCAGGCACTTCCCCACCAAAACTATAAGCGTTTTAACCTACAAAACCGGAAATCCATAGTTAAGAAAAGCTATCTAGAGATGCCATAATATATAATTCTGCTTTGTCTTGACTAGACATTAGAGCACCTCTGAAAACCTACCAAGACTGAGACGACTACAATTTTGATTTTGAGCAAGGCGATTCTGTGCACAGGAGGGCTGGACGCCCTTCGTGCGCAGATCAACGTAACTCAGAGCCAAAAGTGTTTCGGTTTGAAAGACTTGCCACTTGCTGTGCGCTGGCGGCGTTGCTCTCGCCTGCATCACAGCAAATCGGTAATCTCGGCGCATGGGAGGTTTCCAGAGGTGCCCTAAAGTAGTTTTACATCAGCTACATTTAAATACTTCACGTTAGAAATGTGCTCACCGTGAGAGTGCTCAAACAGGGATCCCCTGTGCTTCGTATCCGGTCTGTTCCTTTTCTCAGAACTTAGGCGAGCAAGGTTCGTCGCTGACTATCAGGCCCAGTCACCCATATTTATTACGCTCCCTCGGCCTGCGGTTGCCAAGCCCCGTGCGCATCCGATTACATAATCCAGTTAAAGCCGGCCATCCCAAATTCCTGCGACTGAATAGGACTGCGAAAGCAATTTTAGGCGAACTGCTGGCGGTAGGCTGTAGGCGACTGACGCATTTGTACCCGAAAGGCTCGAGAAAAGGCAGCAGCATTTTCAAAGCCGCATTCAAACCCAATTTCACTAACATTAAAGGGAGTATGCTCCAGCATCTGGCAGGCATGCGAAATGCGAAGTTGCGACAAAAACTCAGACGGCGACAGACGCAAATGCTGCTTAAATCGCCGCCCCAGTGTGGACACCGACATATTCGAAAATTTTGCGAGCTCCACAACGCTCACTCTGCACTTTAGATTTGCTCGCGCATATTCGACGATCTGAGCAAAAGCCTGAAATGGCACAGGCAAATCTTTGATCGCGCCCAGGATCGGCCTAGAAATTCCGGTCGTTCCCAAAATTTCACCATCAACAGACCGGATAGGCAATTTGGTGGTCGAACGCCATTCAACCCCCCCATAGCTGGTCGTTAGAAGTTCTACTTTTCGATATTGAGCCACTCCTGAGCGTAGGATCTCCCGATCATCTTCCATGAAAACGCGCGCCAACTCAGGATAATATAAATCCGAGTCCCGCTGGCCGAGAATACTCTGTGGGCTACGCTTGAGTCGCTGCGCAAAGGTTGTATTTAAGGCCTGAACCTTCAAATCAACATCTTTGATCCAAAATAGCACGTCTGAAAGCTGATGAAAAAGCTCCAATACGGGCCCGATCGCTGCATCAACTGCTGGGCAGTAGGTGCTATACACTTCAGAACTCATGAACGATTCTGCACAGTTATTGACGACGGATGCAATTCCAATCGTCCGCAACATCTGCTATATTACACATTTAATTGATTACAATCTAACCCACACAAATACCCATGAAAAAATACTTCGATTGCGATCGTATCCAATACGAAGGCACTGGTTCTAAAAACCCGCTGGCCTTTAAGCACTACAACCCGGAACAGCTCATTGATGGCAAGTCGATGAAAGAGCACTTACGCTTCGCTGCCCCCTATTGGCACGTCATGCGCAATGAACTCGCAGATCCTTTTGGGGGCGGGACCGCTCAAATGCCGTGGGATGATCGCTCAGACTCGACCGACAATGCTTTAAAGCGCGTCGATGTCTTCTTTGAATTTCTAGAAGTCATGGGCATCGACTACTATTGCTGGCACGACCGAGACATCGCACCAGAACTCAACAACTTGTCCGAATCCAATAAAGCCTTGGAAGCGGTCGTTGCAAAGCTCAAAGAAAAGCAAACGGAAACAGGCGTTCAACTGCTATGGGGCACGGCCTGCCTCTTCTCCCATCCGCGCTATGCACAAGGTGGCGCCACTTCGCCAGACCTGAATGTCTATACCTACGCGGCGGCACAAGTGAAAAAAGCGCTTGAATGCACCAAGGAACTCGACGGCCTAGGCTACACTTTTTGGGGCGGGCGTGAGGGCTATGCCACTTTACTGAATACTGATATGCAGCGTGAGTTGGATCATTTAGCGGCCTTCTTACATATGGCCGTCGACCACGCCAAGAAGATCGGTTTTGAAGGCCCCTTCTACATCGAACCCAAGCCGCGCGAACCCTCAACACATCAATATGACAGCGATTCGGCTGCGTGCCTCAATTTCTTGCGGCAATACGGTCTGATGGATAAATTCCGGCTCAATATCGAGACCAATCACGCAACACTCGCAGGGCATACCATGGAACACGAGCTGACAGTAGCTGCTGATGCCGGGATGCTGGGCAGCATCGATGCCAATCGCGGCGACACCTTGATTGGCTGGGATACCGATCAATTTCCCACCGACATTTATCTGACCACACAGGTCATGCTAGTCGTACTGCAAATGGGCGGATTCACGACTGGTGGGCTAAACTTTGACGCTAAACGCCGCCGGGAATCCCATGAGCCGATCGATTTAATCCATGCACATATCGGGGGCATGGACGCCTTTGCCCGCGGGCTGAAGATCGCGTCCGCCATTCGTCAGGATGGCCGTATGGCGGACTTCATAAAAGCACGCTACAGCAGCTTCGACGGCGCACTCGGCAAAAAAATTGAGGCTGGCCAGTGCAGCCTAGAGGAGCTAGAAAAAATCGCTCTGACCAGCGGAGAGCCTATCCTCGGCAGTGGACGCCAAGAGATGCTCGAAAATCTACTGAACGAATTCATCTAAATCCACAAGCACCTAGTCCCGATGCGAGTCGATACTCGTATCGGGAGCGGCCCCACTACAAAGACATGTCACTCGCACTCGGTTTAGACGCCTCCACCCAAAGTTTTTCAGCGCTGGTCATTGACACCCAACAGGGTCACATTGTGGCCGACTGCTCCATTAACTTCGGGCAAGCATTACCCCATTATAATGCACCGTCCGGCTTTATCCCCAATGGTCCAGCCGGTGAAGTGCATGCCGATCCATTAATGTGGCTCGATGCACTGGAAATTTTGCTGGATACCTTAGCGCAGACTTGTGATCTCAGTCAAATTAGCGCTATATCGGGTGCCGGACAACAACATGGATCGGTGTATTTGAATGAGCACTGGACAGCGACCCTGCCATCACTCCATACCCAGCAAGCACTTGCGGCACAAATCGCACCCTGTCTATCACGCAGCACTGCGCCCATTTGGATGGATACATCCACCCAAGCTGAGTGCACAGAAATCGCCCAGGCGGTGGGGGGAAATACGGTCGTATGTCGCAAGTCCGGTTCCATCGCAATCGAACGCTTCACTGGGCCGCAAATTCGCCGTTTTTACAAGTCGCAGCCGCAAGCTTATCAACAGACGCAGCGCATCCACTTAGTGAGTTCCTTTCTCTGCTCGGTATTATGCGGCCAAGACGCCCCGATCGATATCGGCGACGGGGCAGGTATGAATCTTCTAAATATAGAGAGCTGGCAATGGGACCCAGAACTGCTCACAGCAACGGCACCAGAGCTTCGCAAAAAACTCCCACCGGTAGTTTCAGGCCATCATATTGCGGGTTCAATCAGTCGCTACTTTGTTGAGAAATATGGATTTAAATTGGGGACAGAGATCAGCATCTTCACCGGCGACAATCCAAGTAGTCTCGTCGGCATGGGCGCGAGCCAGCCCGGAAAGGTTGTCATCTCGCTGGGCACCTCCGACACCTTCTTTGCCGCCATGCCAGCAGTTGTAACGGATCCCGATGGCTGTGGTCACGTCTTTGGAAATCCACTCGGTGGATCCATGTCACTACAATGCTTTAGCAACGGCTCGCTGGCCCGCGAAGCCGTCAAAGACCGCTTCAATTATGATTGGGAGCAATTCACAGCAGCTCTATCCCAGACCAGTCCGGGTAATGAGGGGAACTTAATGCTACCCTTCTTTCACCCAGAGATCAGCCCTCAGATAAAGCTCCCGTCTCCACTGCTTCAAGGCAGTACTGCATTTGAAGCTTGGCGAGAGGGCCAGCAAGCCATCCGAGCCTGCGTCGAAGGACAATTTATAAATATGCAGTTGTGCAGCAATTGGATGCAGCTCCAACCCGATGTCATTTACTTAACGGGTGGCGCTTCGCAAAACAATGCGATCGCTCAAATTGTTGCTGATATTTTCCAAGCAAAAGTGCAACGCCTCAGCCTGAACGGATCGGTTGCTCTCGGTGCCGCCATGCGTGCCGCGCACAACACATTCGCCCTAACGCTACCCGATCTGGAAGCCCAATTCTGTAAAGAAGATCCGCACAGCACCCGCTCGCCTGAAGTCAGTTTCGATGACTACAAAACAACACGGAAAACATTTTCCGATTTGCTGGCATCTGCTAGACTGGATCAGACTAGAAGCTGAATAGATACCACCCGAGCGATGCAAACGAACTTTTAAAGCATAAGCGTCGAACCCGCAAAAACTGTATATAAGCCCTGAAAATACATCACACTAGAAAGATACGCGCAATAAGTATCCTCAAAAATGGGACAGACTTGAATAGCGCTAACTTATGGCCTGTCCCAAATCCCTAAGATATACTAAAACAATTGACTTAGTAGAATAAAAAGCAGCTCAATTTCCTCTATGAAAAAATCGAAAATCTTCACAGAAAAAGTGCAGCAGCAGCCGGAAAACTTACTATTTCGGTTTAGCTTAGCCCAAGCGCTTTGCCAAGAGGGCGCACATGAGCAGGCAATTCCACATTTGAAAGTCTGTATTGCCGCCAGATGCGATTGGATGATTCCACACATACTGCTGGGCAAGGCATGGCTACAGCAAAATAATATCCAACTAGCTAAAGTGCACCTTCAAACAGCATTGCAACTTGCGGTTGAGCAGTCACACGAGGATCCAGCTGCAGAACTCCAAGCCCTCTTAGCCGAACTTTGAATCGATCTAAGCCACAGACGCAGACTTCACTCGATCAGCCATGATCGCAGGATCTAAAATGAGCGCGACTGTTCCATCTCCCAAAATAGCACCCCCAGATACACCTTCTGTGTTGGATCCACCCCCCAATTGCTTAATGACCACCTCCTGTTTGTGCAGAATTTCATCCACGACCAACCCATAATCACACTGATCTGTTTCAATCATCACCACAATACTGTCGAGGGTATCCGCACGCTCTCCTTCAATCTCAAAGAAATCATCCAAGTGCATTAAACTAAACAGTTGATCACGATGCTTAATCACTTGACCACGATTTTGAACATTGTGGAGTTGGGTTTTGGTCGGCTTCAACGTCATGTTAATCGAAGAAACGGGTATCACGTAACGCTCTCCACTAGAGCGAATCAAAAGACCATCAATAATCGCCATGGTCAACGGTAGCGAAATTCGCGTAGTCGAACCTTCGCCTTCGACCGAGTCCAAATCAATGCGCCCACGCAGCTGTTGAACATTGGAGCGCACCACATCAAGACCCACACCTCGCCCAGAGAAGTCTGAAACTTTGACTGCCGTTGAGAACCCAGGTTGGAATATAAAATTAATGACCTCCTCACGCGTATAGCTTACGCCCTGTTGCGCTAAACCACGTTCAATCGCCTTTTGGGTCACTGCTTCAGTCGAGATACCGGCACCATCGTCTTTTAACTCGAGAACAATACTATCACCAATGTAGGAGGCCTTGAGCACGATTTCGCCCGAATGATGTTTCCCAGCCTCAACCCGTTTATCCGGCGCCTCGATGCCGTGATCCACCGAATTGCGTATCATGTGAACTAGGGGATCACTAATTTGCTCCACCACAGTACGATCCATTTCGGTATCTTCGCCCTCGACTCGGAAATTAATGACCTTGCCTGACTTGGCCGCAACATCTCTAGCCAAGCGCTGCATGCGCTGAAAGAGCGGCTTTACGGAAACCATCCTCAGCGATAAGCTACTATTTTGGAGATCACGCGTGATACGGCTCAACTGCCTTAAATTAGTTTCAATACGACTTGCACTGGTATGCACAACAGAGGCTAAACTCTCACGTAGCTGACTCTCCACAATGACAAGCTCACCAACAGCCTCGATCACAGAATCCAGCTTATCTGTGTCCATGCGTAAAGTCGATGCAACTTTCTTTTGCTTTACAACTGGCACAGGATCATCAACAGGATCGGAATTTATCGCGGCTTGAACCGCTGAACTCACCGCAATTTCGGAAGGACCTGTCGCGACACTTTCGATTTCGGTAGTAGCATCTTCTGGCTTATTCTGTACACAAACTTGCTGAACTCCCAAAATTGCAAGTTTGGCTTTGTAGATCAAATCGCTAACAGCAATCACTTTACTCGGTTGCTTGCCGCCATTCAATCCCTCGTAAACTTGCTGTAAGAGGGTCACCAAGCGATCGCGACTCTCAAAAATTAAGCTGGTCAAATCCACGCAAAGTTCGATTTCACCTGAACGCATTAAATCCATCAATGTCTCAATCTCATGCGCCAAAATTCGAATTGGAGTCATATCAAGGAACCCCGCCACACCTTTGATGGTATGAAATGAGCGAAACATGGAACGAATTGCGTCTGGATCCTCTGGATCTTGCTCTAAGTCCAACAAGGCAGACTCAATACTCTCTAAATGCTCGTCTGCCTCTTGATAAAACTCTTCCAGAACATCGCGAGAACCCTCTAAGTCCAACTCAAGCAAAACATCTGACTCTTGAGCAATTTCCTCTAAGTTTATGGCACTCGCAATGGCGTCTAAATGCTTAGAGTCATCCTTTTCATCATTCTCCTCAGCAGCGGCTTCATCGGTAGCCTCCTCAACCGCCTCTTTAACTGCAACTGTTATAGATTCCCATGCATAGGCTTCCCCTTTATCATAGTAGGAGCCAAATACTTGTAGCTTTTCGACAAAGTGTCCGACCTTAAGAATCAATTCATCCGTTGCAATTCCGCCTTGATCCAGCAGGTCTCCAACGACCTCTGATAATTGTTCAACTTCCGCCTTAAACGAATCATCCCCATCTGAAATCGGAATAAGCTCGCTAGTTAGACTGTACAAAGGAATCATACCCTCGTCGCTCCCAGCATGTAAAAATGCTGTTTCAGCTGAAATATTGGCGATGAAACGATGCAATTCAGTCGAAATATCAATAGGCAACATATGAATTTGGGTTTGTGTTAAGTTAAATGGATCAATTAGCGAAAATTAATGGCATTCAGGTCATCCAAAAAATGAATCCCTAACTCGCAACGGCTTCTTCAACAGAGTCGAAAATCTTCCAATTTTGGGTCTCCTCAAAGCTTCCGCGTTCGTTTTTCATGACATCATTACCCAGAATAGCGCAACTGAGGGACATGTCATGAGCAGCATGGGTAATATCGATAATCAATTTAATCAAATTCACATCCAATTCTTCAATGCCGCTACCATCTATAATAATCCGACTGTAACCCGCATCGACGGATTCTGTAATTTTCGCATTGAGAGCAGAGCGCAACTCTCCAATGCGCGCCATAGATTCCTCTTTTGGCAACTTAATAAGCATATGGGTTTTCTCAAAAGTAAAATAACGCGGTGATGTATCAATTCCAATTGCGCGACAAACCCGCATCTCCAGCTCAGAAAGATCTAGTGGCTTTGTGATCGTAGCATCAAATCCCGCTTGCACAGCACGGTGTTGTCGATCCGCATCACTTTTAACAACCATCCCGACGATAGGTGTCTTTTTACGAACACTTTGCATCTGTTTAATCAATTCAAATGCACTGTCTTGAGGAAGTGAAAGGCTCATTAAAACCAAGTCGAATTTATTGTCATTGTATGAATTCAGGGCCTCAACAGCACTCCCGGCCGTCACAAAATCCCATGGCAAATGACTAAGGCCCGTTTTGATAGAGTCAATAATTGCAGGCTTATCTTCCACCAACAGTAAGTTAACCTTATCCAAGATGGTTTTGTCTTCGATTTTCTTATTCAAGTCGACAACACGACCGACTTTTTCAAGCAGCACATCATCCTTGAAGGGTTTCACCATATAATCGCGAATGCCAATTTTAGCAATCTTCATGACCGCCTCGCGCCCACCTTCCGCAGTTAACATGATGACCGGAATTTGCTTGAGTGCAGGATCCCCCTTCAAGCGCGTCAGCATTTCAACCCCATCCATTACGGGCATGGTGATGTCGAGCAAGATAACATTGGGAGATTCTTTTGCTGCAACCGAAAGCCCTTCGACTCCGTTATTAGCCTGCAGGATCTGCACATCACAGTCCTTGAAGGCCTTTTTTACTAGGATATGCACCGTCCTAGAATCGTCTACGGTAAGTATTTTGCTTTTCATATGTGATTGATCAACACTATTAACGGTTGTATTAGTCTGTCTAAAATTGAAGGTTAGAGATGTCCATCGTCAGTATCGTCGTTCTTCATGAGAAGCTCAAACGTAAGCAAATCATCTCCATTGGCAAAAACATAAATCTGACGAAACTCTGCGGCGGATGCCTCAACAACTAAGTATTTGCCCCGAATGATAGAGGGAATTGATAAGCGGCACTGAAACCCACGGTCACAGAGCTGATTTTTAAACGCCCCAGACGACATATTGGTCAACTCACCGATCACGTCATTCACTAGATCATATTCTTCAACCAGCTCTTCTTCCGACATGCCAAGCATAGTCATGGCAATGCGACGTGCTAAAGGCTCGGTCATAGCTGTATAGACCATACCAGAAACCGCCCCGACAAAACCAACATTACCAATGACCAAGGGGCCATCGCACTGGCTTAAAGGAGAACGCGCACTTTCCCCTCCAACAATCGTGATACATTCTTTCAGGCTAATCTCCATCGAAAGCATCGTACTAAAAACATCTTTAAGTGCTCGTTCGACCATACACTTAACTTCTTCTTCGTTGAAGACCATAGATTCGTTTGTCATTGTGGTGTAACTGGGGTTAGTAGTTTATTTCGAGTCAGCTGGTTCTGAACGATTGAGTTCTGCAGCCAAACGGCTGCCTAATTCTGTTAAATCAATTGAGTCAATATCCCGAGCGGCGGAATCTACCACATCTTTACGAATTTCTGGGATCTTTTTAAGCTCATGCGTTAACTCCGATAATAGCCCCTGACGAAAATAATCAGCTTCTTTTGCCACAGATACTGTCTCTGCATGAGATTTTGGTGAGACAGGCTCGGTCGATGCCGAGTTCAGTCGCATTGGATTGATGGGATTTGTTTCAGGTGATATATGCATAGTGGGATATTACGGGCATAGAACAGATAAAATTAGCGGAAATTCATATTAAATTGCGAGGGCCCCCGTCAAAAGAGATCCCTGCAGCCGATTACGCACGTCATCAACAATCGTCGCATACAGATCCTCAAAATTTGCACGATCTCCTGCGAGATGAATCAGAACGGGTTGGTCCACCTCTAACCAGAATGCATCTTCTCCGACACCGATCCCAGTTTGTATCGCCATATGCTTGGCCAAATGAACAACCTCCACGAGGCTCCGAAATTCGCCTGAAATCGCTGAGGGCTTTGCATAGTGAGCCGCCACTTGTAAGAGAGACTCAGGAAAGCTCCACCCCCCCAATAACTCCCGGGAAATTTGGGTATGATTAAATCCTAAAACTATTTCCTCCGCCTGAAGCCAGCTACAGGCTTGCTCATCGACGATGACCCGCGCCTGATTAATTGCCGCAGGGCAGGCGTACGCTAAGGCCAACTTACCCGACTCATGCATCAGCCCAGCAGTGTAGGCTAAATCAGCATCACAAATCTCCAATGCTCTCGCTATTTTCTGAGCAGCCACCGCCACCGTCAGGCTATGTCGAAAAAAATCTCCGGGCGTCCAAGAATACCCCTCTACGCTAATATTATTCCACCGTCCACCAGCAGCCGTCACAACCAAATTATAAGTGAGGCTGAAACCCAATCTAAAAATAGCGTCATCCAGACTATCGAAGGAAACCTCACCGCCAAATGCTGCAGAATTTGCCAATTTTAGCACCGATGCACTCAATCCAATGTCCTGCTTTACAACATCACTCAGCTCCTGTAAAGATGCATCTTCATTATCCAAGAGCTTCAAACAAACCGGCAAAATAGCAGGCGATGCAGGAATTTCCTGCGCTTTTTTACATATGTCAGTCAGTGTCATCAACTATTTGAGGATAATGCCTAAGCTAAAAATAAATACAAGATTGGATTCGGTTAATTATTAGTTAAATTTTAGGCAAAGTATTAAAAATAGTGAAGGCTACATAAGCAGCAAATCGACTGGGGACGTTCAAGTTTGTATAGCTACTCGACAAAGGAAAAACCTGCTGATTATAACTTTGTGCATGCATTCTTGCCCCTAAAGCAACAGAATCTTGCCCCGCATCAAATAAAGAATCTAGTGCCCATAAAACTTGAAGATTTTCCGGATCGAGCGTAAACAAACGAGCCTTCACACCCAGATGCAGCGGTTTATATGCCCTCAAGTGCGTCACTTCTAATTGCAAAATCCCCTGGACATCGTATTGATCCGCTAGCACTGAGAATTGATTCAGATCAAGTGACGCATCCTTATTCGCCTGAATAAGCTGTTGCGTAGAAGCTACTTCAACAACCGAAAAACGCTCCGATCGACGCAACTCCGACAAAAAAACATCAGTCAAGCGCGCCAATTCTTTAGAGCTAACACGCTCACTTTTCACAGGCATAAATAAAACTCGATGAAGCCCCTTTGGTAGAGCATCGGCACTGTATAGATTTTTGGGGCTAAACGGAATACCCACAGGATTATCGCGCATGGCCCACTCTATGCGTGGACTGGTACAGCACACAAAAAATGTGCACGAAGTTAATAACATTATATATAATAAAAATTTCATACTCTCCTGTTCACTTTGCGTTTTCAATCTAATTGGCGCGCCTTAAATAAAGCACTATGACGAACCCGCCTGCGAATTTTACGCGCATCCATTGCCAAAGTTCGCCCCATGACAATAAATTCATCAAAATAAGCATCGTAACGTTCGCGATAAGCATTGAGATCGATGGCATCGACGAGGGCAAAACGGCAGGCAATTCCATTGTATTTTGTGAGTAATTTTTTGTTTTGGAAACTTAAAGCTTCCTTAGCCTCCAAACGAAAAATCAAAATAAACAGCCCTTCAGGCGCATGGGGCGGCATGAGATTCAAATCAAAATCTTGGTCCTCGTTTTGGATACAATGAAAACCAGATGATTTATTTTGATCCAGATCTAACTCCAGCTTCAAATTAAATACAAAATCATCGGAAGCAGCGCGTATACCAAACATCCACGAAATGTCGGGGGGGGCAGTCGTTAAAAAATCTTGTTGCTGACTGCCTGCATTTTGCTGCAACTGTGACTCCAATTGTTCCACCGGTATTAACAATATCATTTCCGTCCCCTCTCCAACAGTAGAGCGAACGCCAAAGTCAAATCCATTTTCCTTCGCATAACGGCTAATGCTGGACAAGCCCAAACCACTCCCGCTATTACGATTCCCTACCTTTGTCGAGAAATAAGGGCAAAATATACGATCTAAATTTTGGGCCTCAATCCCATGCCCTGAATCTGAGAATATCAGCTCTACCCCATTGCCCTCAACTGGACAAATAGAGCTAAATAGGTCATCACGATTATAGCTGGCAAAGTCGACTCGCCTTAAGCCAACAATCACCTGCCCCTTGCGCTCAATGGCATCGCGGGCATTGGTGGCAAAGTTCAGCAATATTCGACACAAAACAACTTTATCAATTCGCACCGGCATTTCTTCCTCCGGCAATTCCATCGACAACTGAATATCCTGCGGCAAAACGATGCGAATTAACTCATACTCATGGCGAAGCAATTCTGTCAGATCCACCAACTCAACAGTTCCACACTGAGTGCGATTCAACGAAACGATTCGTTGAACGATATCTTTAGCCCGTTTGGCACTTTCCCAGAGAATGTCCATATTAGATGACTCACCTACAGGTTGCGCCCGATTATATTCCGGGCGCATGAGATCTGTTAAATTAATAATGCCCGTAAGAATATTATTAAAGTCGTGCGTCAAACTACTTGAAACCTCATTGAGACTTTCTTTCCACGCCGCTTCCTGCATCCGTTTTTCGGCGAGTTCCTGTGGCGTCAGATCAAGCCACAAGCCTTCGTAACCGCTAATGAGCCCATCTACGGAACGCACGGGATAGCGAATCTCCATCAAATGTAAGGTTTTATTCGCTAATGGCAGTAACAATCGAAAGCGCATACTCATGGGCTTTCGCGCTTGCTCGAAACGTTGAATAAACCCCTTGAAGGCAAGCTCATCATCTGGGTGAAGCCAGTCACACCATGACACCCTGTCGAGGCTGTGAAAATCTTCGTCCCCAAGCAGCGACTGCAACTCGGAGCCTTTGTAACTAAAAGCCAAGTCTGCATTTTGTACAAACGCCACTCCGGGCAGCAAGCGCATGAACGCATGAAAGCGCGCATCAGATTGTTGAACGCGATGAAATAACTTTTGCATAGACTGCGCCATCGAACGCGTAATCCCTTCCTCCGTCGCATGCGAAAGCATTTCCGGAGCCGGCCCGGGAACGAATACAATCGCAAAAACATCATTTGCATCCGAATCGATCGCCACCGAGCTCACATTCCAGCCAAAATTTGCTTGGTCAAAGCTAGCCCACGGCAGGTGATAGCCCCCCCTTAAAATTTCGTTGGGGTAATACGGCAGCTTCGAACCCCAATCGGAATGGACCTCGGCCAAAAAATCTCTAAAATTAGCTCCTAAAACCGCATCCAGATCCGTCCTAAATACGCGCTGCACCGACTCACAACAATTCAAAACGCCCAAACCCGAATCGACAATAAAATGCAAAGTTTCTAGATTAAAATTTTCGTTATGAAAATCATTTCGCAACGAATCCCCCACATTCAAACACGCTTTTGCCTCAAACGAACTATCTGATATCAGTGATGATTTTGACATTTTAATCCAGGACTGTAAAATTTTAATTCTTATTAGCGATAGATTGTTTACTTGCTGGCGACCAAACTAAAACTGCACTTAATTTTGATCCTAATGAATTTTCGCACAAATCACCACTTTTATGTTCGTTAAATCCGTAAAACAAGTGTAAATATTTGGAGCTAGTTCAGATGGACAACATTGTGATTAGGGCTCATTCCCAAAAATTGTTAGACCCGCAGTACAAATACGGCATTTACTTAAAAAAAATCGACCTCTGGATAGATGCCAGCAAGCCGAAGGCTTTTGCTATATGTTCGCATGCGCATGCGGACCATGTTTCCCAACATGCCAACATATTGGCCACACCTGAGACGGCGGCGCTGATTCGCTGTCGTTTCGGAAATCGTTATGCTAAATCTTATCTTGAATTACCTTATGGTTGTTGGCATCAATTCGAAAATTATGCCATCAGCCTATACCCTGCTGGACATGTACTCGGCTCATCAATGGTATTGATTGAGCATAAAAAAGAACGCTGGCTTTATACGGGAGACTTTAAGCTTCGAGAGAATCGCTGCTGTGAGGCCATCAAAATCCCCCAAGCCGATTATTTAATCATGGAAACAACTTTTGGACTTCCCAAATTCCGCTTTCCAAATAACGCGCAAATTGCAAGTCAAATTCATCAATTTTGCGATCAAGCATTCCGCGCAAATCAATCCCCTATTCTATTAGCGTACTCACTGGGTAAAGCGCAGGAAGCACTCGCCTACCTCCGGACACGAACGGAACCTATCTATCTGCACCCTAGTATCGAAAAAATTAATCAGGTCTACCAGCAATTTGGTTATTCACTGCCAGCGACCCAGAGCATCGAATCAAAAAGTGACACCATGGGGATCTTACTGATGCCCCCGGCAGCATACAAATCGACAAAAAACCGCAAGGCATTTCCGACCGCCTTATTGAGTGGCTGGGGCATTGAGGCCAGTGCACCCTATCGTCGTAAAGTTGACCAAGTGATCCCCCTTTCGGACCACGCAGACTATCCTGACTTAATCGAATTTGTTGCACGCGTCGCTCCCAAAAAAATCTACACCACGCATGGCTATCAACAAGCCTTCGCAGCGAGTTTGCGTAGAATGGGCTATGATGCGTGGTCACTAAAAGGTGACGATCAATTAGAACTCCAGCTGTAGGCTCGAAGCAATGACAACTCAAAGACCCGCTTGGACTGAGGAGCATCATCAAGCGTATTCATTTAACCCAAAGTATGCAAACGGATTTTTTTGAGCATTAGGGTTATGACAGGGCACCTCACTGCATGTTCTTAAGTCGTTGATTTCTTTTTATGAGGGCGATTTTGGCGTCAATATTTCTTTGATTAGACCGAATAAAGTCGGGAGCTGTTCGATTTGGGTCGGCCTTTTTCCAAATCGTTAGGGTGGCGCCTCGCAATAATGCGAGGTTTGCTGCCGTGTTTCTGGTACGACATCGGCACTTGTCTTCGAGCATGGTCGCATCACGCGGGTGGTGGTTCTTGTTTTCCACGCTCCATCGCTCGCGTATTTTGTGGAGAATCTGCGCGGGTGGTTCAGTAGAGCGACTATTAAGGTAGATGCGTTGCCCATGGGTTTGTTTGCCTGATTTTTTCTCGGTGGACTGTCGATCAATTTGTGTGACGGATCGGATGTAGGGGAAGTTTACCTGTATTGGAGTCACGCGAATAGAACGCACGCCTCTGATGTCTATGCGTCCATGGCTAAGTTCTGGGGCTGTGTATAAAAAGGGGGCGCTGATTGGTTTAATCGGCGTGTGGCTTCTTCGAGTGTGGTTTTCTGATTGGCCTTGAGTTGAACGAGTACCTCGCCGCCGCGTTCTTGAACGATCTCGCGTACCAGGTTCTTGTTGGAATAGAGGGCATCGCCGCTGAGAGTTTTGCCTTCCAGAGCCGCTTCGGGGAGCGCCTCGATCAGTTGTGTCGTGAGTTTTTGCTCTTGCCCATTGCCGCTGGCGGCGGCTTGGGCAACGGGACTGCCGTCGGTGGCATCGACTAATGAAACGATCGTCGCGAGATTGGATGCGATCACCTTGCCGTCGATTGATAGCAGATCGGGCAAGGCGTCTTTTTTAGATTGGCTCTGCATCCATGCGTTCAATGCCTTTGCCAGTTCCTTAGGATCAACGTCCCCAAGTACTTTGCGCCAGCAGCCTTCGCCGGGAGGTGGCACGACCTTGCGGGCTTTAGGGTTGCTGCGGAATCCGAGCATGGCTCGCTGGGGCGAGCTTAGATCTTGGCAAAATCGGAAGATCCCGGTCACAGTGGATTCGCCACAACACTGGGCTAATACCGCAGTGGCGAGCATTGCGCATAGGGGAAACTGACGCCCGCGACGACTGCGCGGATCTTTGACTGTGCGCAACGCTCGGTAAAGACTCTCAGCGGTTTTGCTTTTGATCGGCATGGTACCTGGGGCGCGTTTTCTCGGGTCTTCACCACCCAAGAGTCGGCTGGGATCGCGCAAGCGCTCTAATGCATCTTTGGCCAATGTTTTAACCCAGAGGTGCTTGGGCCGGTCATTGTCCTGATAATACTGCGGAGCCGATACGCGCGCGAAGCCTTTGGTCTGCCCTAAACGACTCCAGCCAGCAGCATGGTAACAAGTGCCCTTGTAAGCTTCAGGATCGACGAAGGTTTCAGCTAATAAGGGGCGCTTGCCGTAACGCGCCTCCCATGCACCAGGCAAAGCCTTGATGGCTAAACCCAAGATGCGGCTAGCCAAGTTAATGGGACGATCTTGCGGCAATAAAAGAAAACGGTTGTTCTGTACGATCCAGCTCAAACGCTTCTCGCGTGTACGGCTATCCCAGCCAATGTATTCGTCACGATGGATTAATTTTCGGCTGCTGGTTGTCCAAATTAATAACGCCACCGCTTTGCCTTGGTAACAGGCCACTTGACTGAGGTGGCGCTTGCGAGCGTGTGGACACTTCAGGTAATGGTGCTTATTCAGCAGTTCGACATACGCATCGACCTCATCGTCGTGCCATTCGCGCAGCTCTAAGCTGCGCAGAGCTTCATCCGGGAGTGTGTTGAGCCAAGCTGGAATAATCATCCGAGCATATCATAAATGCATTTTCAAAAGTTACCAGCATAAAATTTAAAATTATACGCTTTAATGAGTTAGATTTTATCAATGAGGTGCCCTGAGGGTTATGATTGTAAGTTCCATTACACTAGGAACATGGCTGCCTATCAGGCCAGCAGTCACGTATGTTTATACGCTCCCTTTGCCTTCAGTTGCCGAGCACCGTGCTCAGCCTATTGCATAATTAGGGGTGAAGGGCACCTCTGGAAACCTCCCATGTGTCGAGATTACCGATTTGCTGTGATGCAGGCAAGGCTCTCTCACCAACGGTTGGGCTTCCAGCCCTGCCTAGGCGAGAGCAACACCGCCAGCGCACAGCAAGCGGCAAATCTTTCAGAACGAATCACTTTTGATTCGTTCTGAAAGATTTACAGAGGTGCCCTTAAACCCTAATTATGCAGGTATGCGTTTGATCAAGTATTAAGTTTCATATTTTCAAATTGTTTTAGGATAAAGTCGTTTCGTTTTTCAAAGCCCATGTCTTTGAGCGTCTCCTTTCCGAGTATACCGGC
>Ga0213867_1000013_pt1 | contig 88300 bp, 70 predicted proteins | sample PICome_12_FD_160120 | JGI IMG/M metagenome (GOLD analysis project Ga0213867, IMG submission 160120) | Coastal seawater microbial communities near Pivers Island, North Carolina, United States - PICO540 | ecosystem: Environmental > Aquatic > Marine > Coastal | place: USA: North Carolina... | reverse complement strand
GATTTACAGAGTGGACAAAAGAAATTACTAGCGGATCCTGAAGCAGCCTTGCGATCTAAAAATCGCTTCAATGATGGCAAGTGCGATCCCGCAGGACGTTTTTGGGTGGGGAGTATCAGCCTGATAAAAGCTCCCGGCAGCGCCAATCTTTACTGCCTAGATACGGAGGGCGCGCTGACCTTGCAACAAGCCGGCCTCACAAATTCCAATGGTATTTGCTGGAGCCTAGATCACAGTAAACTGTATCACATCGACACCCCAACACGGCAGATCCGTGTCTATGAGTATTCGATCGAAACCGGGCAAATCGAGCAAGGTCAGCTTTGCATTGATACGGCCGCGTACGGCTTTGACAGCTCCCCGGATGGGATGACGATTGATCGCGCAGGACGCCTATGGGTGGCCTTCTGCCATGGGGGCTGTGTTGCCTGCTTTGATCCCAAGGTTCCGTATGCTTTGGTCGAACGCATTGCAATCCCCTGTGTAGAATCAACGGCTTGCTGCTTCGGCGGATCTGATTTCAAACGTTTGTTTGTGACAACTGGTCAGCATAAAACACTACAAGAAAATGCGGCTGGGCGAGTATTTGTGATCGATGGTCTCTCCACACAAGGGCTACCCACATATCCCTATCGCGGCTCGATGGCCTAGCGTATTACATAAAAATCATGCGCTTCCATCTGCGAGAATTCGTCACCGCTTTGCTCTGGCTGACCTGCACCAGCTGTAGTGAATTCGAGACTAATGTGGAGCGCGGTGCCCGCACGCAAACGCTCTACTATGGATTGGGAACCGAGCCTGCAACCATTGATCCCCACTTAGCGACTGGGCTAACCGAGTTCAATGTAATGCTGGCCTTGTTTGAAGGCTTAGTCAACATTGACGCCAAAACAGGCACAATTGTACCCGGCGTCGCCACATCATGGCAACAATCCAAAAATGGACTGCGCTACACTTTTCATCTCAACCCAGCTGCTCGCTGGTCGAATGGCGATCCGGTACGCGCAGAGGATTTTTGTTTCGCTTACCAGCGAATTCTAAGTCCGCAATTAGGGGCACCCTACGCCTACATGCTGTATCCAATTCGGGGCGCTAAAGCCTTTCATACGGGCAAAACAAATCAATTTCATACCGTCGGCGTACAAGCGATCAATGCCCAGACACTTGAAATCGAACTGGAACAGGCTACGCCCTACTTCCTAAGTTTGCTCACACATAATACTTGGTGGCCAGTTCATCCTCAAACAATTCTAGCCCATGGCCGCTCAACTGATCGGCTGGCACCTTGGACCCAGCCTGAAAATTTTGTCGGTAACGGCCCCTTTCGCTTGCAAGCTTGGCGCCTCAAGCATCGCCTCTCGGTCGACAAAAACCCGTATTATCACGGCAGAGACTCCGTTAAATTAAATGGGATTCATTTTTTACCGATCGAACAAAATGCTGAGGAACGCGCTTTCCGAGCTGATTACTTGCACTTGACCAGCTCAGTGCCCATTCATCGGATCGACTGGTATCGGAAGCACCTTCCAGATCACATGCGCACCGAACCAGCGCTGGGCGTTTACTACTACGTCTTCAACACGGCCAAGCCCCCCCTAGACGACCCCAGAGTTCGCCGTGCGCTGGCCTATGCCATTGATCGTGAAGCTCTGACCCAACACATTTTAAAGGCAGGTCAAGTACCCGCCTATCACTTCACCCCCCCGAACACTGGCGCGTACTCAATCGCAGCTCAATTTCAATACGATCCCGAGCGAGCTCGCCGTTTGTTGGCTGAAGCTGGCTATCCCCAAGGACAGGGATTCCCCGAATTTGAATTAACGTACAATACCAGTGAAGCGCATCGAACACTGGCAGTAGCAATTCAACAAATGTGGCATAAAGAATTGGGCATTCAGATCCGCCTGTACAATCAAGAGTGGAAAGCTTATCTGGCAACGCGCCAAGCCAAGGACTTCGAACTACTGCGAGCGGCTTGGTTTGGTGACTACAATGATCCGTACACCTTCTTGAGTCTGGCAGAGAGCGACAATGGCAACAACCCCAGCAATTGGAGCGATCCTCGTTATGATCAATGGATGGACTTGGCCGCCAAAACTTTGGACCCCGCCGAGCGCCTAAGCTACTTCCAACGGGCAGAAAGCTATTTAATGGAAGAGATGCCCTTTATGCCGCTTTACTTTTACGTAACCAATCGGCTAATCCATCCCAGCCTTGAAGGATGGTATCCCCATATATTGGATTATCACCCCTACCAATCCCTTTCCATCAAACAGCTCTAAATGCGTAAAACACCAGCGAACCGCTCCCTCTATGCTCAGCATTAGCCTCAGACGTATCGTGCAGGCCATCCCCACTCTGTGCTTCATTGCAACTGCAACCTTTTTGCTTTTGCGGCTAGCACCCGGAGGCCCCTTTGATCAGGAAAAAGCACTGGCGCCTGAGGTGAAAGCACAAGTAGAAGCCTTCTACGGTCTCGATCAACCGCTCTGGCAACAATACCTGCACTACCTGGGAAATCTGCTGCAGGGAGAACTCGGGCCCTCCTACAAATATGCTGGCTGGCAGGTTGAGCGCATCATCGGCCAGAGCTTTCCCGTATCACTGGAACTCGGCTGCTGGGCTTTTTTGGTCGCCTTAGCTATCGGCCTGCCGATCGGTATCGCGGCCGCCCTAAAGAATGGACGCATTCTGGATCAGCTATTAATGCCTACCAGCGCACTCGGCATCTGCTTGCCCCCATTTGTTTTAGGGCCAGTTCTACTCCTCATTTTTAGTTCCGCCTGCGGATGGTTGAATCCACTCGGTTGGCACAGTGCGAGCGATCGCATCTTACCAGCCCTGACGATGGGGACTTTTTATGCGGCTTTCATTGCCCGCTTAATGCGTGCTAGCTTGCTTGAAGTACTACAGCAAAATTACATTACCAGCGCCCGAGCCAAGGGTTTGAACCCGGCCCGTGTGATTGGACTCCATGCAGTGCGTAATGCACTGCACCCTGTTTTGGCCTATCTGGGACCCACTCTTGCGGGTCTGATTACCGGCTCTTTTGTGATTGAAAGTATTTTTTTTGTACCTGGATTGGGTCAGTTTTTTGTCCAAGCTGCCTTTAACCGCGACTACACCCTCGTCATGGGGACCGTTCTGTTCTATGCGGTCTTGATACTCTGCTTCAACTTACTAGTCGATCTGATCCAGATCTGGCTGAACCCACGGAGTCGCGATGCATAAGCCTGCCAAAGAGCTTCTTAAAGACCACATGTCCCCCACCAGAAAAAAATCCTACTGGGGGCTCTACTGCTTTCTATTAATTGCGGCCCTGTGCTGGCTGGTGCCATTTTTTTCCAGTCACAACATCCAAGAAACCAACTTAGCGAAGGGCGCACAAGCACCCTCATTGGAGCACTGGTTTGGGACCGACGACCTCGGGCGTGATCTTTTCATTCGCACCTTGGCTGGTGGGCAAGTCTCCATCGGTGTCGGACTGGCGGCCACGCTGGTAGCCCTAATGATCGGCCTGCCATATGGATTGATTGCGGGCTATTATGCTGGACGCATCGATAGCCTCATGATGCGATTGGTCGATGTGCTCTACGCGCTACCCTTTACCATCATTGTGATATTACTGACGACTCTTTTAGGGAGAAGCATCGCGCTCTTGTTTATCGCAATCGGTGCCGTCGAATGGTTGACGATGGCACGCATTGTCCGCGCCCAAACGAGCGCAATCCGTCAAAACACCTACATCAGCGCCGCGCGCACAGCCGGCTTATCCCATCGCCAAATTATCCGTCAACACATTTTTCCCAATTGCATTGGGACGGTCATCGTTTACAGCGTCCTCACCATACCAGCGGTCATCTTACTGGAGTCCACCCTCAGTTTTTTGGGCTTAGGCATTCAGCCACCCGCCAGTTCTTGGGGGGCACTCATTAGCGAGGGCGCCAAAAAATTAGACGTCTATCCATGGCAAATCCTTTTTCCCACAGCCCTGTTTAGCCTAACATTGTTCGCCCTGAATCAACTCGGAGAAAATCTCCGAGCGCACTATGATGTGAATACATGAATGCGATAAGCACTCGTAACAGCATCTTTTACAACTGGCTTGCTTGCAACTGATCGGCAGCCAAATTGAGGACAGACTGACTAACGCGTTCAATCCCAATGCGACAGATACGACTTGCCGGATAAATATCTTGCGCGATCAGGTAATTATTTAGCGCAGCCGCGTACCGACTAGTTGCTTCCGCATCCACCGCGCGATCCAGCAAACCGACGAATTTAGCCACTCGAGGAGCTAATTTCGCCCGCACCCGGTTCATCGGAGCATCATCCGCATCCGCCTCAAAAGCCAATTGAATCAGTTCCCATGCAGCAAAATAGTCTCCTTGGTTAGCCATTTCCTCTGACTGCGCTATCAGCAAGTCAACACGTGCCAAAACATCCACAACCTGCATCAGCTTTTGCTTACGCTCGTTATCATTTGCTAGCGCAAATCCCAACTCCATACGATTGGTATAAATTCCACGGCGGTCTCCCCGCTTCAATAAGTCGTCGAAAATCTGAACGCCTTGCGAACTGGCAGTCGCCAATCGATTGGTCTCGGTTTGAAAATCGCGAATTGTGGGATTTGTGGGCCAGACTTTGATAGCATTGGCCAATTCCTCGCGGGCGGATTTAATGTCGCCAGCATTACGATACTGCGCGGCAGCAAAGACTGACATATCGCTGACGCTCATAGCCGAGTCAATCGAAGCCCGCATTCGTCCAGCAGGAAAATCTTGAGCCAATTCTTCTAGCGTTCCGATCATTTCCCGAAGGCCCTGGTAATCCTTCACATTCGCTAGCTCCTGTGCTTCCAACATGCTGCGATAAAGATCTAGAAATTGGCGACGCTGCTGGGTGGGAATTCGATCTAGCTCCAGCAAATGCTCGCCCAAGAAAAAAGTCTCCTGCACCCGCTCAAGTGCAATCAGTCGCCGCCCCTCAGACTCGGCAGTCAGTACTGCATCGACACCCACTCGGACATCATTGATGGCCTCGCGTGCCATAAAAAGCAAAGAATCAACCGTAAAACTCAAATCACTATTTGGAATGAAGGCATTCAACTCCTCCTTACCCACTTCCAATTTTTGCTGCGAGCCTTTGAATATCAGCTGATAAAAACTCGCCAATATTTGCGCGTGATGAAAGCGCCGCTGCATCATAAAACTAACAATTTGGCTTTGAAATTGTAATTTTGCTTGAATGGCTGTCGCTGCAGCTTGGCTTTCAAGTAGCGCAATTTTAGCTTCGGTTTCGGCTAAATCCAGCGCTCTAAAATAGGCCTCTTGTCCACTCTGACTGGAGTCAATCTCTTTGGTAACTGCAGCATCTTTTTCTTTGCTGCTATTTGAGCGCTCTTTCTGCTTTTTCAAACGCTCCACTACACGATTACGGTTGGCCACAATTTCCTGCTGTAGACTGCGCACTCGTTGCAGTTCGGTTTCAGTGATCGCCTTTCCGCGCATTTCCTGACGAATGCGCCAAGCATTGAAGACTTGATTGGCCACAATTGAAGCATTGCCCCCATCTCGGTCGTACTCTGAGGCTTTAAAAAGTAAATTCCAAGCTTCGGATAAAGTTTCAGCATCCGGCAGATTTCCCACAGAGAGTAAATCTTCAACTTGCTGCAAAACCTGCCCATACGCAACCGCTTCCTCAGCAGGTGAAGCCAACAAAAAACGCTCAAATCGTGCCCGAAAGACTCGCTGATTGGCCAACTGAAAGCTACGCCCTTTCCACTGAAAACTCCCCTCTTGAAAGTCCATAGAATCACTGCTTGGATCGAAGGCTTTCTGCGCCATCTTTTGAAACGTTTCACTTTCGAAAGACCCGCTGCTAGGCGCTGAAAAGCCATAGCCCATTTGAGGATTTTGAGTTTGTGGCTGCTTCGGTAGGGCGTTGCTAGGCACATAGCCCTGTGCCGCCGCAAAAGCGGCAACAACGATTTGCGCCCAACTAATATTTACGTAAATCCTCCACATACACAAGACCTCCTTTTTTCACACTAATCAGCATTTCATAACGTTGACCATTCAGCACATTCTCTGGCAACTCGGCCGGAATAAAAATCGGTAGTCGATGCGGACTGTGATCCGGTAGAACTGCGAGTATACGCCCCACTTGCGGATCCCATTGCAGCTGACTATCAATCTGAGCACGCAAGACATACTGATTCCCCAAGAAATCAGCAGAGCTCTCAGAAAATTGGGCTGCAGGAAATGGATCAAACTTAGCATAGGCATCTCCTTTGAGCGCTAGCAAAATCAAGCCCAAAAACAGGGCTCCTAGCAAGCCATAATGCCAAGGCTTCAAGTCACGCAACTGATTCATATTCATATTCACTCAATAATTTATAAAGGACGCTTTTGAATGCAGCCATAAAACACCAAAAATGCTCCAAAAATAGCATGGAGCCCGAGAATTAAGGAAGCAAGCCCTGTATTTGGAATCAATTCATTGGATTCCAGTCGGAAAGCATCGTATAGACGCGTGTCAATCATCGTGGCAAAGTAGCCCGCCCAAGCCCAGTATGCCGTAATAAAGGGCCGGCACAGATCTACTAAGCCTTCAGGCAAAGCCAAGACAATCCCCGAAAGCGGCAATTGAAACCCCACTAAGTAGACAGACAATAAAGAAGCTTTTTCAGCAGAGGCTAAAACGGCGGACAAGCCCAAGCAAACCAAGGTCATTGAAACACAGGCCAAGATTAAAATGAGCGACTGCCCGAGTAAAGGACCGGGAAAGTCACAAACCGTTTTCACAAAAACAGTCATCCAAAGCCCTTGTAAGCAGGCAATTGATCCGCTGAAAATAAGCTTACTCATAGCATAAGCGTAGGGATTGAGTCCCGCAAAACGCTCTTTTTCGTAGAGGGTGCGCTCTGCGGCAATCTCGCGCGCTCCGTTATTACTGCCAATGAGCGTCAACAGAATCACCTGAAACAGAATCAGTCCTGTAACTAGCGACGCGGTTTGAATCGCATCCATCCTAAAACGTAGGCTACTCTCAATGCGTTCCAAAAAACCGCCGTCATGAGTTAAAGCCAAGCCCCTAAGCTCTGGCAAACCATCCCATGCAAAGATAGCGACCAGCAAAGGGAAGCCTAAAGTAATCGAAAGTGTGAGCATCCAATAGGCTCGATCGCGAACAAACAGCAGTGCCCGCCGCTTGAGTAAAGTCTGCACTTGATCTCGCATCTTCGGCCGCTGCTGCAGACAGGCACTGGTTGCTTCCGCTTTATCTGAGACCGATGGTTGCTCCCGGGCCCAGCGATCATTCCATTCCTCCACGGTATGTTGACTCAAACGGTCGTACAACTGCAGGGGGTCGCTAATCGAGAAATACTTTTTAAGCGCGCTTAAATGACCCTGAAATACAACAGCACCTTCATAGACAACAGTCGTCGTGTCGAAATAGTCCAATTTATTTAAATTATGGATAATGCAAATAAAGGCCTTTCCCGCCTCATCGCGCAGGGATTGCAGCATTTCCAAAATACTGTCCTCAGAACGAGGATCTAGGCCACTGGTCACTTCATCACAAACAATGCAATCAGGATCAGCGATCAATTCGATCCCCAAGCCTAAGCGCCGCAATTGTCCTCCACTTAGATTGGCCACCCGCGTATCTCGACATGCTTCAAGCCCAATGCGCTCCAGGCTGGTATCAAAGCGTTGCTGGCGAATCGCAGGATCCAGTACTTGTAATTCCAACGCAAATGAAAGCACTTCTGCAACTGTTAGCTGGGGCGCAGCAATACTAAATTGTGGCACAAAGGCTAAGCGACCGCTTAGAGCCGTATCTGATTCGATCGCTTGTCCTTGAAACTTGGTATGGCCCGTCGAGGACAAAATACCCAACATAGCCTTTACTAGGGTTGTTTTCCCACAACCTGAAGGCCCAATGACAGCGTGCATGCCTGCTGGTGCAAAGTGGGCAGATGCATTATTTAAAATACACTTCTGAGGATTGCCGAGGTAGACCGATAGCTGGTTACAAGTAAGCATAGGGGTGCACATTTTTATGTTTTACCTATCGATGAATTGCTAGCATAATTTGCGTTATGAATCGTTTACTTAGTTGGCTACTGCTAATTTCAATCGCCCATCTACCAGAATCCTACGCACTTAGCGTCAAAAGTAATGCGCTCAAAAACCCCAATCTTTTTCTAATTGAATTCCCCTCATCAACGCGTGCATTCCTCGCACGAGCCAACTCTATCGCGCATATTAGTTTGCACGACTATATTACACCGCCTTATAAAGTTGTCGAACTCACCATCGATGTGAGCGGGCAATCACTTTTACGAATCTACCACAGCCATATGTTGAGCACAGCTGAACTCACAGAGGCTTTAGACAGCAAAAAGGCCATTTCCAGCAGTGCTGCACAATTCGGACAGCCAATTGGGCAAGCCATCCAAAGAGTGGAACAAAAATTAAACCCGTTGCTAGATATTCCGACGACAACGACTGTAGTCAAAGAATACCCGACTGCAACACATGCCAAAAATATAGAATACCGAATAAGTCGTCAGCAGGAACTCATTGATCTCTATCAGTCGCTTCTGCAACACTGGGGCGGAGAGCGCATCGACAGTTCCGATAGCTTATCGATCGATAAAAAAACTGGCGAAATCACTCCCGGCGAATCCAACCAGTCGTCTCAAAGACTTAAATTAGGTGGCAGTATTTTCACCATCGAGAATTAAGGGCAGCTCTGACAATCTGCCATGAAAAAGCTTTTCTTATGTGTAATCGGCCTAATGTCTATGATTGGGCTTGCCGTTGTCGGGCTATTGAGGCATCCAGACAGCCAACTAAAAATTGCGCTCAGCTTCTTGCCGACCAATAGTAGCCTTGCTGCCATTAAAGTCGACGGGGTATCCATTTCCTGCCAGCATCTAAAAATCCCTCTTGAAGGCGATGGATCTATAGAAATTGAGACCGTCCGCGCCCAATACGACTTTTGGGAATCCGTCAAAAGTCGCCAGCTTCAACTAATTGATTGTGATGTCGATAGGCTGATTATAAAGCCCGCCAGCAAAACAAAATCTCTAGTTCAGACACAAAGCCCTAGCCATCCACGCCCATCGCAAGTACCAGCCGTCCCACAATCGCCAGATCTCAAGATACCACCGCTATCGATTCGAAACTTACAACTAACGGGAGCCCTGGTTTTAGAAGATCAACTCGATAGCCAATTTAGCCTTAAGGCGAAAAATTTTGGGCCGAATCAGGTCAGCGAGGTGAACCTGACTGCCTTGACTGCATTCGCAGCCCAGCAAATGTTCCCAATTGATCCAGTCGAAACGAACTTAGAGGGGCGCTTAAAAATTACCAGCAATGGACAGATCCAAGTTCAAAACATCGATCTCAATGGTCGTTCCAAAGACATAAGAGCACGTATCAAAGTACAGAACTCGCCAGATGCTGAAAATCGTATGCAGTGGAATGCCGCCCTGCACTATGCTGTTGATACGGTCAAAGAATTCAAATTAGGAGACACAACCCTGGAAATCCAAAATGCTGATCTTATTTTGAACGGAAGCCTACAAGTCGGACTCGCAGCCTCTATTGATCATGCTGAATTGGAAATAGCTACCATCCCCTTTGGAAAGATCGAAGTTAAATCTCGGCAAAGCATCCACTACCCTAAATTTAAAGATATAAATGGTGAGCTGTGCTCAATCCGAATTCCCCAACTGGGCTTGTCAGCTTTTAATCGCTACTTACCTCAGGGCTACTCGCTCAAATCGAATACGGTGGCCAGCCACTTTATTCTCAAAAAAAATCAGAATCAATACGTACTCCGAAGTGAAAAGGCAATTGATTGGCATGCCATCGAGCTCATAGGCCCACATGGCCCCATGACCACTTGGGCTGATTCTGTAAAAATGAGTCCTGAAATTTGCTTTAACTTATCTGAGTCACTGGCTGTAAAAATTCCCGATCTCACCATTAGCCATCAATCAAAGCCCCTGTTAAAAACGCAGGTCGAGGCAAAGGGCCAGCTAAGCCAACTAGCCGCCGCTAACTTGGACGCTCAATTTTCTGTCATGCCCGATGGGATCGCTGACTACAGCGCCCCCAAAGACCTCAATGTTTCGGGTACACTGCAATACCGCCCGAGCCATGAATGGCCCCTTCGGCTGACAACTCAGCTAATCCATAAGCAGCAAATACATAGTCAGGATTCGCTAGAGCTGCGTCTACAATCAAAATTCGTATCGCAAGAGCAGTTCCCAATAAAGGTGCAGGCGTTTATGGGCCAGCAATCGACTCCCAGTAGTGAGTTCCAGCTAGATGCTACGCTTGATCTAAGTCGGCATCCCGTTAAAGTTAGCGCACAGATCGAAAGCCCTAGGAGTCAGTTGAGCGATCTAACACGATGGCTCGAGCGCCTCAAAGCCCAAAAAAATCCTCAACACACGTCTCCAGTCATCCAGAGCTCAGATCCGGTGCCGCAAAAAACGAGTACGCTCAACCCCAAAGCGACTTGGGGAGCCATCGAATCCGAGGTGACGGCACAGCTACAAAATCTTGCGATCAGTCCACAACATGTAATCTCCGAGCTGAACTTGAAAGGTTCGAGCAGCCCGCATTCCCTCAACATCCAAGCTTTTCAAGCCAAGCGCGGTGACGCAAGTATTGTAGCCACATTACGTAGCGATTATAAGCATGCAGCAACACCCCACTACCGCAATCAACTCGATTTAAGTTTTAAAAACATCCAAGCACTGGACTTCTTATCGCATCAAGAAAGCTGGAAAATCGACGGTTTCTTTGAAGGTGCGCTTACAATAGATGGCCAAGCAGATGATTGGTTACAAGCGTGGAAAAATAGCTTAGGCCGCCTATCCGTGCGCTCACAAAATGGTCAAATCGAACTCCTAGAACTCAGTCGACGTAAGTCGCTGGGAATTGCTGGAGCCGGCTTGCTTGGATTTGGTTTGTCTGCATTACTCGATCAACCAGAAATCCATAAAAAAACCCAAGCAGGGATTGCGCTAGTTCCCTATTTTAAGCAGATCGATTACCAAGTTATCGAATTGGAGTGTGTGCGCGAAACCCTAGAATTAATAGATATTCCAAGGCTTCAGCTCCTCAGTCCGGAACTCCGTATACAGGGCTTTGGTGCTTTAGGTGCTCAGCCCATACAATATCTACTCCAGCAACCCTTACTGTGCGAACTCAGCCTAGCCTCCAAGGGACCGATCCTGGAATCACTGCAAGTTCTCGACCTGATAAAGGGTATACCTGATGCGGACAATTTTTTTGACTGGAAGCAAACCTTTGAAATCTCTGGTAGCTTAGAAAAGCCAAACACGGATTCATTTTCCGATTTTTTTCAACAAGAAGCGCGCAACTTTCTGCGTAGCCCTGATCAGACGACCGAACCTAGCAAGCCAACAATCGACCTCGAAAACGGGATCGACGTTTTAGAAAAACTTTTTTCACTCTAAAAACTGTTCGCCTCCCTGAGGAGGATAGAATGGGCGAAAACAGCTCCAATACCAACCTTGATGATATCTCTATATGACGACCGCACAAACCCATTCAGATGCATTTGACAGCGTCGAAGCTGCCATTGCTGATATTGCAGCCGGCAAAATGGTGATTGTCACCGATGACGAAGCCCGAGAAAATGAAGGGGATCTCGTCATGGCTGCCTCCAAGGCCAGCACAGAGTCCATCAACCAAATGATTCTACATGCACGGGGACTGATCTGTGTCCCTATGATGGGTCATCAATTACGCAAATTGGGTATCAGCCCGATGGCTGCCGAAAATCGTGAGTCCCATCAAACTGACTTTGCCATTTCAGTCGATGCGGCCGAAGGCATCACCACTGGCATCAGTGCCTACGACCGGGCCCGTACCATTCAGATTCTAAGCAATCCGAATACACATCCGGACGAGCTGGTCCAACCTGGGCACATATTTCCACTACGCGCCAAAGATGGGGGGGTCCTACAACGTGCCGGTCATACCGAGGCAGCCGTTGACTTGGCCCAGCTAGCCGGCCTCAATCCAAGTGGAGTGATTTGCGAAATACTCAATGAAGATGGTAGTCTGGCTCGAGTTCCAGATTTGGTAAAGTTTAAGCAAAAGCACGGATTAAAGATGATTTCGATCGCTGACTTGATCGAATACCGCCACACGCGAGATCGTTTGGTGGAACGCGTTGTGAGCAAGCCCTTTGAGTCCGAATTTGGCAACTTTGACCTGCATTTATTTAGAAGTATTTTAGATGGACGTCAACATATCGCACTGACAAAGGGACAACTTGATGCCAGCCCTACATTGGTACGTGTTCACAGTGAAAATATTTTAGCAGATCTTTTGCGCTCAAAATCTGCCAATGGTTACAATTCCCTTCACCATTCACTAGAAATCATTCAAGAAGCTCAGAACGGGGTCTTGCTCTATATTGAGCAACCGCAAGGCGGCATCCGTATTGAATCAAAAGATTCCCAAAGTATCCAAGCTAGTAAAATGGATTTTCGAGACTATGGCATTGGTGCTCAAATACTGGTCGCGCTGGGCTTGAAAAAAATACGGCTCTTGAGCAATACCGAACGCAAAGTAGTTGGATTGGATGGCTATGACCTCGAAATCGTCGAACAGATAAAGATCTAGTTAAGGGCACCTCTGGAAACCTTCCATGTGCCGAGATTGCCAATTTGCTGTGATGCAGGCAAGGCTCTCTCGCCAACGGTTGGGCTGGAAGCCCAGCCTTGGCGAGAGCAAAGCCGCCAGCGCACAGCAAGCGGCAAGTCTTTCAAACCGAAACACTTTTGGTTCTGAGCTGCGTTGATCTGCGCACGAAGGGCTTCCAGCCCTCCTGTGCGCAGAATCGCCTTGCTCAAAATCAAAATTGTATTCGTCTCGGTCTTGGTAGGTTTTCAGAGGTGCCCTTAATCGATAACCCTTAGCTCAAGCAATTCCTTGAAACATCAAAACAATCTCACGTATGCTCGGCCGCTTACGGTGTTCCCACAAAAACAAGCCCTGCCAAGTACCGAGACAGAGACATCCGTCTACAAAGGGAATCACTTCCGTGGTGCGTGTCAGAGCCATCTTTATATGACTCGGCATATCATCGGGTCCCTCGTAAGTATGCGTAAAATGAGGATCATTTTGTGGCACTAGACGCTCCATATAGGCTTCCAAATCGTATCGTGCTGAGGGGTCCGCATTTTCCATAATCATCAAGCTGCAACTTGTGTGACAGCAAAATACAGTGACCGTGCCGGTACGTAAATGCGTACGAGCCAAACTACGCTCCACTTTTTGAGTAAACTCATGCAAACCACTTTTAGCAGCTTGAATAGATACAGTTTCATGAATAATTTCCATCTAACGTCGCTGAAGTATCGAGCAAAATAAAATGAAGGCTAAAACCCCTGCCAGTGAAAATCCCAGTAGCGCTAAGGCAGGATAACCTGCGATGTAAGGCGGGACATCAGCCCGAATAATCAGAGCGCCCGCCAGTAACAACGCGCTCACCAGGATAGCACCTATGAGCCGATTAATGCCGGTACGAAAACTTTTCTCCAGTGATTGCGTACCGCTGTGCTGAACCGTAAATTTAAAATTTTCAGCTTCTAAGCGTAACAGAACACGTTGAAGATTTGCTGGCAAATCGCGAGCTTGATTGATCGCACTTAAGAAAGGATAGACCGTTTGCTGTAAAATGCCCTCCTGGCTCCAACGATGTCGGTTTAAATCTTCAATATAGGATCGCGCAATCTGTTGCAAATCAAAATCCGGGTCCATCATGCGACCACTTTCCTCTACACACATGATGGCTTTAGCCAGTAATGCGTAATCCGGCGAGATCGTAAGTCCATTGCGCCCGAATAAATACATGAGCTCAAGCCCAATTTGCCCCATGCCAGCCCCCTTATTTTGCAGATAGTGATGGCGATGCATCAATAATGTGATCCCCGACTCCACTCGCTGTCGGTCATAGGGTCGATGATTGATGGCCATACGCTCAGCCACACGCATAATTTTGAAAACATCCTGCTGGTTGATAGCTGCGAATAGATCCACCAAGGTATAGCGCATGTCGACGGTAATTTGGCCCGCCTGTCCCCAATCCAAAAAGCAAATCCGATGATCTGAAGTGACCAATAAATTTCCAGAATGTGGATCAGCGTGGAAAAATCCAGTGACAAAGATCTGATGCAACATCGACTGTGCACCCAATTTAGCCAAGTCCTTCGCAGTGGTTGTATTGGCAGCAATTGCCTCCGGCATGCAGCCATCGACCCACTCACTAATGAGGACGCGACGGGTAGACGCTTGCCTAAAAACTTTGGGCGCAAAAACACGTGCATCAACTGGGCTCAAGGCCTGGAAAAGTGCCGCATTTTCTGCTTCTTTTAGATAATTCAATTCATCTTGTAAGCGTCGTTCGGCCTCGTGAAACAATGCCACAAGATTGTAAGATTTCAAGGAATCAATTCGATTGTTTATCTGCCGGGTAAACCAACCGATAATTTCTAGATCAGCGGCTACCGTCTTATGAATATCCGCTCGCTGCACTTTAACGCAAACATGCGCACCATTTGAACGCAGGCGCGCGCGATAAGCTTGTCCCAATGAACCCGCCGCCACTGGCTGCGATTCAAACTCGGAAAAGACAGTATTCAAATCTGCCCCCAACTCTCGCACCAATAATGGCTCGATCTTATCAAAGCGCTGCGCTTGCACCCCACAGCGTAATTTTTTGAGCTCATGAATAAGCTCCGCTGGCAGTTGATCTGATCGGGTACTGAGTAATTGGCCCAATTTAACAAAGATTGGTCCCAACTCCTCACATGCATTTCTCACCCGCTCATAGGTACTCAAATGAGCGACCTTTTTGCGTACCAAGTTTCGCAATAAAAATTGGGGAGTATCCAGCTGTAGCAGTAGATCCTCAAACCCCCAACGCACTAAAATGGCGACAATCTCCGGCGCCCGCACCGCGTTGGCCAGATAATTGAAAGGCTTCAATCAAGTATCCTCGTTTGGAAACTCTTTGTGTAGACGTCCCTCCAATTCGACCACGCGTCGCTCCAAAGCAGCATACTCATCACGTGTCACTAGCTTAGCCTTTTTAAGCAGGTCATTCAAAAAATGTGAGGCTTCTTGTTTGGCGCCTTGTGAGGTTTTGGAGGCCTCATCAACAATTTTATCCGCAGCAGCCATGGCATCGACTTTAGATAAGCGTCCTGCTTCCACCAGCTCGTCAAGTGAGTCGATCACTTTTTCTTTTGTCACGACAGCCAGACCAACACCTGCCAGCATCCCCTTTTTGACGAAATCAATCATAGTTGTAATAAAAACGACTCCCATCGGAAAGACAAGCGTACATTGCTTCAAATACAATCGCTACCAAAGTGAGCTAATTGACAACAAATAGCCCTCAAAAATGAATGGCTGCACACTCAATTTCCACAACGATTAACCCGCACAAAGCAAAAATATGAATGCTGCGAAAAAGGATTGTCGGGCGTAGTTTAACCTTGTTCATTCATCGCCTGTATATTCAAGTGCGGCCTTGCAGATAAAAGTGCGCCAGCTGCAAGTCGTCGGGATGGGTAATTTTTAGATTACATGCATTGTTTGGGTGAAGCGTGACCTGCACATCAGCCTGTTCCGCCGCGGCCACATCGTCGGTTATCGCAAGTGCCTGTGCTTGAACTTTTTCGTAGGCCTGCAGAATACAATTATAGGCAAAGGCCTGCGGGGTTTCCATCGCCCACAAATTGGACCGGTCGACATCCTGTAAGGCAGGCCTACCTCGGCCACTTCTCTCGACTTGCTGTTTGATACTATCCGCGACCGGATGCGCCAGCGCAAGCCCACCAACCGTCGGAAATTGCGCCCACATCTCCAGCAGCGTTTTCGCTTGGATCAAGGGACGAGCGCAATCATGGATAAAGACATAATCGGCTTTAAGCTCAGGAGATTTCAGCGCATTGAAAACAGAATCTTGACGCCGTTGTCCACCTTGTACCCACAGGTATTCTATACCAGCGCACGGCTGTGCTTCGACATAGGCTTGCAGCGCCGCCTTCTGCTGCAGGTCGCGATAAACGATACACACTGTCTGAAAAATCTGGGTGGAACGGAACGCTTCTAGACTATAGGCGAAAACTGGCTTGCCTAAGAGCGGCTCCAGTACCTTGTCGCGACATCGGCTCTGCATGCGACTCCCGCTGCCGCCTGCCAGTAAAATAGCCGCTAGCTGAGCAAGTTTTTTCATCGCTATGGGCTAGCCCAGTTTGGCATTGGAGAGCTCTGCTTGAATACGCTCTGCCATCTTATCCGGTGTCGGATCTTGAATAATCGGGCGGCCAACCACAATGTAATCAGAACCTGCTCGCGCGGCTTCCTCAGGGCTCATTGTTCTTTTTTGATCGTTCGCCTCGACCCCCTGCGGACGGATCCCGGGAGTAATCAAACGCGGTTGCGCACCAAAGCGCTGACGGATAAGCCCTAGTTCTTGAGCTGAACAGACTAAGCCCGGCAGGCCCGCATCGATACTGAGTGCCGCCAAATCCAATACTTGGCTTTGCAGCTCCGCGTTCACATTCAGCGCACGCAATTGAGCAGCATCCATGGATGTCAGAACGGTGACCGCATGTAAATCCAGCTGCCCGCTATAATCTTGGCTGGCTTGTTGCGCATAGCGCAACATTTCGGAACCACCACAGGCATGCACGGTTAAAATGGATACCGGCAATTGGGCGATACTCTGTACTGCTTTCGCCACCGTATTGGGAATGTCATGTAGTTTCAGATCCAGAAAGACCTTATAGCCCTGATCCGCTATTTCTCGCACGAAGTCTGGACCGTAAGCAGTAAACATCTGTAAACCGATTTTAACCCATTGAATGCGTGGCCCCAGCAAGCTCAGTAATTTGCGAGCAGCGTCTTTTCTCTCGACGTCCAGCGCTAAGATCAGTGCACAATTTCTTTGTTTTGCCTCCATAACTGCACGCTGAGAATATGCGCGGCCATTTGCAAAAGGAATTTGGACAAAAATACGCTGCAGGGAAATCGAACCAGCAAGTACCATAAGAAAAGTAGATTACGCAATCGCATGCGCCCTGCTCGGCAACTGCAGGTCGAAGAAGCGAATAAACATCCGAGACTGCTGGTCTTAGAGGCAGCCATGTGCCTTGGTCGTCTAAGCTCCGAGCGATGTAAAAAAACAGGATACGAAACAGACCGGACCACTTTTTGAGCATCCTTAGGCCTCACCCATGTCGAATTGAAAGTCACCGTTTAGCGGTCTATGCGCCTACGGCGGCTCCAAATAAACGTTGATCGTGACATTTTCGTATACTTTGATAACTTACAGGTATTCAACTACGAAAAAACGCGATAGTTCGGCATTCGCAGATAATATGTACCAAGGACCCACTGATAATTACCAAAGGCTTTTCACCACGCATTCCAATAATGATACGGATACGAAGTCTGTAGTCAGAGACTTACAAGCGAGAGTGGATAAGCTTGAACTTGTGTGCGAAGCCTTATGGGAAATCGTAAGGGAAAAAGAGAAATTAAATGATGTCGACCTAATCGAACGAATCACGCAAATCGATCTTCGGGATGGCATTTACGATGGGAAGAAAAAGAAAACCAGCGTAATAGAATGCAAACGCTGTAAGCGAATGAATAGTAAGCGCCATACACGATGTATGTATTGCGGCGAAGTCTTTGTCCTCAGCGCTTTTGAATAAAACCTTGCGTCCTTTTTGGGGTTCGACGTGCGTCAATCTTTCATTGTAAATGGGCCTGCAATTCGATTTTTCTGATATTCTTTAGCATTTCATTGATCCCTAATTTTGCAATAAGATGCGCGCGGTGCTCGGCAACTGAAACTCGAGGAAGTAAATAAACGGACTGTCAGGAATACATGCACCTAATATAGAGCTATTTGAAAATATAATGCCATTAGGGCATCTCTGGAAACCTCCCATGTGCCGAGATTGCCGATTTGCTGTGATGCAGGCAAGGCTCTCTCGCCAACGGTTGGGCTGTAAGCCCTGCCTAGGCGAGAGCAACGCCGCCAACGCACAGCAAGTGGCAAGTCTTTCAAACCGATACACTTTTGGTTCTGAGCTGCGTTGATCTGCGCACGAAAGGCTTCCAGCCCTCCTGTGCACAGAATCGCCTTGCTCAAAATTAAAATTGTATTCGTCTCGGTCTTGGGAGGTTTTCAGAGGTGCCCATTACTCTAAAAATCGTTTGCATAGCCTAGGTTCATAACGAAATGAAGCACTCTATGGCCGCGTAAGGTCACTATCTAGTAGCTGAATTGTGTTACGCTTTTTACGAGTGGGGTCCGCCTCGACTTGAACGCCAACACCCTGATTATAGGTAATTTTATGACCGCTCACCAGCCCCGATGGATCCTCAAGCTGAGCATTTCCGATTAAAGTGAGCCGGTCGCGAATGCGATCAAATTCGGCGGTATCACTCTGGCCAGAACGCCCCTCGTAAACCATGTGGACGTCTCCTATCGCTTCCATGCGCTCAATGCTCAACTGCCCCGAGGCGTCTGCTTGCGGAACTGCATAAACGATTAAGCGTTCACACTGGGCTTCTAAATCGGTCCCTGTAATCCGCACATGGCCATCAAATTCAAACACCGTTTGCTCCGCATCTTGTGCATGTTTCAAATTGAGGCTGGTGATCTCTGTCGCTAATAATGGAGTCGCTGTCGCTTCCTGACTATCCGATTCGGTCAAAGCTTTCTGAGGCTGTGTGGATGCCTCTAGTGGTGGCAAGATTGCGTGTACCAGCTGATCGGGGACACCCTCAACCAGCGAAGCAAGTTTGTTTAACTGCATTTTATGTCCTGTGACCTGATAAAGTCCTTGGCTCAATCGGGGCTTGCCCCTCAAGTAGGCGGTCGCAGTCGTCGGATCGTAGTCCATAGCATCCGCCTGAGCATGTTGCTGGTGCAAAAAAACTTCGACCGAACCACTTGCCTGTAAGCGCTCCATGTCAGCGAATTGAACAGCTGCATCCTTGCTTTCCAGCATCGAACTCTCCGCTTGCGTCTGATTGACCCGACAAACGAGTTCGTCCGCCTTTAATTGTAATCCTTCGCTATCCGCGGTCACCGTATCTTTAAAGTGCAGACGTATCTGGCTCGCTTGCTCCTCAATCTCAATTCGCTGCGCCAAGACGTCTACCAACGATGCTGACGCATCGTGTGCTTCGCTTTCCGCTAAACTCATCTTTTGCTGTAAACGCATTTTTGCTGGGGATGACGCCTGGTTCCCGAAAATTTGGATGACACCCGAGCGGCTCTCCATGCGTTCACCATTTAATTGAATACCAGGGAAATCGACTTGCGCCCCTCCCATGAAATAAGCACGGTTTAATTGGGGTTCAAACAAGGCCTGATCGGAGACAATACGTCGATTTTGATCCATGATTTCGACGCCCCGACTAGCTTGCATATGACGAATGGCGCTCAAATCTTGAGGCGCCTGAAAATTGGGAGACGCGGTATCACGACCTTGGCTCGGTAAATTTGCCGCAACCTCCAGTTGGCCTGCCCGCATTTGCATGCTGTCAGAATTCACTTGAACCGAATTTTTGAAAATGAATCGGTGCTGATCTTCGTAGGTCTGAAGCTTCAATTGCTCACTCTGAATTTGAGTTGAGCGGGATGACATGGTTTCCGCAGAATCCATTGTGCGCAAAGCGGGTGTAATGGATTGTTGAAAATCAACCGCGACATCGGACAAGACCTCAATTTCTCCCGCAGTCCCATCCCAGTTCCAGCCAGTACCCGCTACATTAAAATGGTTGCCCTCAATTCGAATGGGCGCATCCGATCGAGCAGTATTTTCCTGCAACTGCAAGGCGGCAAAGGCACTCTCCAAGGCCAGTTCCCGCAACATCCGTTCATCTGCGGAATAGATGCGCAGCGCCATATCCGAAATATGGATCAACTCTGGGCTCACATAATGTCCAGAACTCCCCTGCAGGACCCACTCCGTATAGCCGTTTTCCGCAAAACGTGGTAGCTTAAAATCCCGGACGGGGGCATGTGGACTTAAGCCAGCGCACAGGGGTAAAGCTAGACCCACAAGGATCCATAGACCGAGGAAAGTGCGCAGCTGACAAGGCATAATAGCTAGCAGATCATTGAAACTTTGATGCAAGATGCTGGCTGAGCCGACAAAAGCGAGCGGCTACCCCGACTACGCCTTTACTCATCGGCATCCGGATCGAGCGATTGAATATGCAAGTCGCGCAATTGTGCGTCACTCGCAATGCCGGGGCTAGCCGTCATCATCTCCTGCCCCTTTTGATTTTTTGGAAAGGCGATCACATCGCGGATACTGTTTTTGCCCGCCAAAATGGTGACCATCCGATCTAGACCAAACGCAATCCCACCATGTGGCGGTGCCCCATACTCAAAAGCTTTCAGCATATATCCAAAACGGCTTTCTACGATGTCTGCGGGAATCTTTAGGACCTCCTCAAAGACTTTTTTCTGCAACTGTGGTTGGTGAATCCGGATACTTCCCCCACCCAACTCAACACCGTTCAGAACTAAGTCATAGTGTTGCCCTCGGACTTTTTTGGGGTCACTATCCAAAAATTCTACGTCAGATTCTACCGGCGCAGTAAAGGGATGGTGGGAGGCCACAAAACGCTGCGCTTCCTCATCATAGGCCATCAATGGGAACTCGATAACCCATAAAAATTGGTAATCCTTCGGGTCCAAGACGAGGCGTCCACGCTGCACCAGCAAAGCGGCCGCGTCTAGGCGAATGCGCCCCAAAATGGTACAGGCACGCTCCCACTCACTGGCCGCAAAGAAAACAGTGTCCCCATCTTCAATGTTGAGTAGCGACTGTAGCGCAGCTTTTTCCGCTTCCGAGAAAAATTTCACGATGGGCGACTTCCATTCACCATCGACACATTTAATGTACGCTAGCCCCTTAGCACCAAGAGATTTGGCACTCTGCTCCAGCGCCTTGAGCTCACCCTGCGTCATATCAGACAGGCCTTTCGCATTGAAGGCTTTCACCGCGCCGCCACTTTTAATGGCGGCGGCAAACACCTTAAAGTCAGACTGAGCAAAAACCTCTGCGCAGTCGACCAGCTCCATCGCAAAGCGCCGATCCGGTTTATCGACTCCATAGCGGTTCATGGCATCGAAATAACTCATCCGTTCAAAGGGCGCCTGCAAGTCGACGCCAAGAACTTCCTTCCAAATGTGCTGCATCAAGCCCTCAATCAGAGCATACATGCCTTCACGATCAACGAAGGACAGCTCAATATCCAATTGGGTAAACTCCGGCTGTCGGTCAGCACGTAGGTCCTCATCGCGGAAGCAACGGGCTAACTGGTAGTAACGTTCCACTCCAGCCACCATCAGCATTTGCTTGTACTGCTGCGGGGATTGCGGTAAGGCATAGAAAGCGCCCGGATTCATGCGGCTCGGCACTAAAAACTCACGCGCCCCCTCCGGGGTACTTTTAAACAGCATGGGCGTCTCCACTTCGATGAACGCAGCGCCATCCATGTAATCACGAATGGCGCGACTCGTTTGGTGGCGCATACGTAAAATATCGAGGTTACTGGCACGGCGCAAATCCAAATAACGGTAGGTCATCTTGAGATCTTCGCTAACACGATCGGCGCTGGCATCCATCGGGAAAGGCGGCGTCTTGGAGACATTAAAGATCTTCAGCTCGGTCACCAATAATTCAATGGCACCAGTGGCCAGTTTGGCATTCACACTGCCCTCTAGTCGTGCCTGTACGCGCCCCGTAACGCCAATCACAGACTCGGGTTTGATGCTGGCGAAGTGCCCTTCCAATCCTGGATTGCTCGGATCTAGCACTAGTTGTGTGACCCCCTCGCGGTCACGCAGATCGACAAATAAAATACCACCATGGTCACGTACCGAATCGACCCATCCGCAGAGTGAGGCTACAGAGTCGATGGCAGTTGGACGCAGTTCAGAGCAATGATGTGTTCGAGTCATAAGACGGCGAATCAAAAACACCTATGCACCGCGAAACAAGCTTGAAACTCGGGAATCCAGAAAAATACGCGGAGGCACAGCCCACTACGTGTCGATCCTAGGCGACAACTGAACGATCGCAAGTGCAGGCCCCTAGACACACGAGCAATGCCCGCTTGCGAGCTATGCGGACGCGGCTAACTAGGCGGTAAAGGCTTTACCGATCATGCCCTTCTCGTGCAAGAGTTCGGCAATCTGGATGGCATTGAGTGCCGCGCCCTTCCAGAGCTGATCCCCCGTTACCCAAAAAGCCAAGCCATTGTCAAAGACGGCGTCCTCGCGCAAGCGCCCCACCCCACAGGGCACGACTTCGGAATAGTCCAAAGGCATGGGATAAGCCGCCTCTTTGGGGCGGTCAACTAATTCACAGCCTTCAAAGTTAGCGAGCGCATTGCGGGCTGCCGCCAGCGAGACGGGACGTTCAAACTCCGCACTGATTGAAATGCTATGCGCCCGAAAAACTGGGACCCGCACACAGGTGCAGGTCACTTTCAGCGTGCTCAAGCCCAGAATTTTACGTCCTTCGTTGAGCATCTTCATCTCCTCCTTCGTGTAACCATCCTCCAAGAACTGGTCGACGTGCGGAAGTAAATTAAAAGCGATTTGATGCGGGTAGACGGACGACTCGATTGCAGCACCCTGAGCCCAGGCACGGCTTTGCTGCTCAAGCTCAACAATCCCTTCGGCGCCACTACCCGATACCGCCTGGTAGGTGGAGGCGATGACCGCCTTTAAGCCAAAGGCCTTGTGTAGCGGATAGAGGCCCATCAGCGCAATGGCTGTTGAACAGTTGGGATTGGCAAAAATCCCGCGATGCTGGTCGGCAGCATCCGGATTAATTTCCGGCACGATCAGCGGCACCGTAGGGTCCATGCGAAAGGCCGAACTGTTGTCGACAACGAGACAATTTCGATCTACCGCTGCCTGCGCAAAACGCTTGGACTGATCACCCCCCGCACTGAAAATACACAGGTCCAGTGCATCGAAAACATCGTTACGAGCTTCTTCGATTGTCCAGGTGTGTCCCGCGTAAGAATAGGTTTTACCTGCAGAGCGAGCCGAAGCCAGTAGTTTCAAATCCGCAATTGGAAATTGACGCTCATGTAAAAGACGAATGATTTCTTTGCCAACTGCACCCGTCGCTCCTAAGATTCCTATTTTGTATGCCATATGTTTACCCAATTCAAATCGCTGCTGTTATGCGCCGCTGTGCAGACTTGTCAATACTCCCATCGCAGCGCCTTTTGTTGATCAGTCTGCAAGAGCAAACAATGCGCCGCTTCACGCTCCAAGATGGAGCGTATCAATTAAGCCATCGCTACGCGATCTCAAGCTCTGCCAAACCACCCTCTTGCCAAGCTGACTCTTTTGGAACGCCGACAGGGCTGCATGCAATTGCCGACTGCATTGGGCAGCAGGCCCAACTGGGGATGGTCTTTGAAGCGCGTACAGTCATTGGAAAATGCTACTGGGAAGTTTCCTCCGAGAAAGGCGAAAAGAATCTAATCACCAGTCGCATACTGCGCTTAAAGGGTCTAGAGCCAGGGCTGAACTTAGGGCCTGATTGCGATTCCTATGACCGCTATATTTACATCCATGGCACCAATCACGAAGCACGCATTGGACGCCCCTTCAGCGGCGGCTGCATCGAGCTCTACAACACGGATATCGTCGAGCTCTTCGAGCTGGTGCACTCGGAGGATCTTGTGTATATTAGCTAAATGTATGCAAGATCTATGCGACATAATCCACGCGACAGCATTGAGTTGAGCGTTACCATTCCGCGAAGCCAAGATTGTGTGCATTCAACCCGTATAATTCAAACGGACCTTTTAAGCAGGATGCCAGCGCGAACTACACTTGAGCCCTACCAATGGATTGCTAAACGCTTGCAAATGGGACAAGTCAACTCTTTAAATAGTGCTGTTAGCCGCACCAGAAAACTCGGTCAACCGTCATTCGCGCCAGAGATATCGGGGTCACATGCACCGCCTTGTTCAACGAAGCTGCTTTGCAGCAATTTGTTTATGTATAAATTGATGTGAGGTTTTCAGGGGTCCCCAAAGGCAAGAATAAGCCTCAGACATCTGGATATGCAAACCGTTGGTCTTACAAATGCTAGGACTTTGTATGCTCTATGGATGTCAGAAAATCCTGACAGAGGCCATTTCGCAAAGGTCCAAGCACGGTCAACTGGACATCATCTAGATACATCTTATCACCGGCAGATGCTGCTTTTTGCTGAATCATCGCAGCGCCAACCCACCCATTTGCACATGGATAGAAAGTCCGTAGCTGTCCGAGTATACGCCCGGCTTCATTGACGATATCGGCCTCTAGTTTCGGCATTTTGCCAATCATATGGACTAAACAAAGCATGCGCCGCGCGCGGCCTAAATTATGCATGCGCACAACGACTTCTTGTCCAATAAAACAACCTTTTGTGAAAGAAAGTGCATCGGCTTCAAAGCCTGCTTCTGCGGGGAAATCGGTAGGCCCCACTTCCTGCGGGACGAGTGGACAACCACTCTGTAAACGAGCCAAATGCATACCCGCATCATCTAAAACCTGTGCCGATGCAGTCTTTAGATGCTGCATGAGAGCAGCTGCATCCGTTTGAGTGCGACAGAAAATCTCATAGCCACCAAGATGTGAACGACGTGTTTTGAAAATAGTGTACGCACCTATTTGGACAAATTCCCGCATCGTTTTCGGCATGGGCTTGTCCAAAATAGCACTTAGGCTGCCATCGACCTCCGAGCCCGAAACATAGAGCATGCAGGCAGGCGCCTGCGCATCAATTTCAACATCATCTGCCACGATGTGCTGCTCAAGCGTCGACTGAATCACCTGCTGGGGTGTCGAAGCTGAAAGCAAACGATATTGATTTTCGCCTTCACACAGTAAGCAACTATCCCCCAATACACGCCCTTTGGCATTCAGCCACAAGCCATAGGTACAGCTGCCCAGCTCCATGGGGCGTAAATCATTAGAAAACTGACTTTGTAAAAAATCCTCGGCTTCTTCATCATGGATAAAGAGATGAGCGGATGCAGTGTAAGCGTATACGTAAATAGGTGCGATTGCAGACATAGAAAATCAGGGATTCAACAATAGTTGTAGCACTGCAATACTGGGGAATAAGGCGACCATAAAAGCAATTACCATGACTGCAAGGGTACGCAGGTATGAGAGCTTTAGCACATCTGCAATAAACAAAAGTAAACAGACAAAGCCATAAATGTAGCCCAAAAATAGGCCTCCAAGAATCCAATTCATGGACTCTGCAGTTTGCAAACTACTTTGAAACATTAACGCCAGGGCAAATATAACTGTCCAAGGAGCCAGCCCGAGACCGATAGCGGTTCGAATAGACGAGAGCGGTGCATGTCCGCCCATCCAACGGCCAAAATTTCGTAGCAATAGGCCATATCCATAGAGTATGGCGACCCCAAATATTCCGGCCAAAACAAGGCTTAAAATAAAATTATCCGCATGTACTGCTCGTGGATAGACTTGCACTAGGGTAAACAAGATAGTGATGGCGACGGCCAACTTATGGGCATAGGCCATCGGTAACAGTTCTCGAAAGACCTGTCGGGGCTGCCACCAAAATCGTATGCTTTTCATAGAATTTACTTTATTCACGCATCAATTCACTGCACAAGGTGAACGACGCCATTAATAAGTCCACTCGATATACCAACAAGCAAGCCAGAATCCCTAAATAATGCTGTCGATTTCAAAAATCAGTAAACACTTTGGCCCTAAAACACTATTTAAGGACCTATCATTTCAGCTCAACGCTGGTGATCGTGTCGGTCTCGTGGGTGCCAATGGTGCCGGAAAGTCGACCTTATTTTCCATCATTCTAGGCCAGACGGAAGCGGACAGCGGCCAAATTGAACTTGAGCGGGGACTCACAATTGGATTTCTCCCCCAAGAAAGCGCTCCGACCGATGCCGCTACAGTTCTGGAGCTGGCCTGCTCGATTAATCCCACTTTTAAGAGGATCTATCAACAGTTACGGGAGCACCCGGCGGCCAATTCTGAAGTACGTCTGCAAGCACAGGCACGCTTTGCTGAATTGGATGGCTATGCACTGGAAGCCAAGGCCCAGCAAATTCTAGCAGCATTATCCTTTAAACCGGATGCTATCCGGCAAGCTGCCAACCGTCTGAGTGGCGGCTGGATTATGCGAGCCCACCTCGCCCGCCTCTTACTCATGGAACCAGACCTGCTAATGTTAGATGAACCCACAAATCATCTGGACTTGGAAACTCTCGATTGGTTTCAATCTCAGCTTAAACGCTTTGCTGGATCTTTGATCACCATTTCACATGATCGTGCTTTTTTAAATGCTGTCTGCAGCTCTATCATTGAAATTAATCACAATCGGCTGAATCGTTACCAGGGAGGCTACGATCAATATCAGATACAAAAGGCGGAACGTGATGCGCAGTATCGTGCGGCCTATAACAACCAACAAAAAGAAATTGCCCACTTAGAGGATTTTATAAGACGCTTTCGGGCCAAAGCCAGCAAGGCTTCGCAAGCACAGGCTCGCATCAAGCAACTAGAAAAAATGGAGCGCCTGAGTCCGCCGGAGACTGAAGACAGCAGCATTGCCTTTAGCTTCCCGCAACCGTTAAAAAGTGGCCAAAAGGTCGTCAAGTTAGACGCCATCCAGCAAGCTTATGGCAACCAACCCATCTACCAAGGTCTCAACTTGGAGATTCAACGAGGCGAGCGCGTCGTTTTGGTGGGGCCCAATGGCGCTGGAAAGTCGACCCTCTTAAAAATTATTGCTGAGCGGGTCCCCATCCAATCTGGAAGCTGTCAGCTGGGACATCAAGTACAGCTTGGCTACTTCTCCCAGCAAAGATCCGAGGAGCTCAATCTCAACAACACGGTGCTGGAAGAAGTCAGCCAGCGACATGTGGTTGGTCTCAGTGAAGTTGCGATCCGCAGCCTACTGGGAGCCTTCCTCTTTAAGGGTGACGACGTCCACAAATGCGTAAAAGTGCTGAGTGGTGGTGAAAAAAGTCGCTTAGCACTGGTTAAATTACTACTCGATCCACCCAACCTACTGCTACTAGATGAGCCGACTACCCATTTAGATATCGCCAGTATTGACGCTTTGGTGCAGGCCTTAAAATCCTATACAGGTACCCTCATATTTGTCAGTCATGACGTCTATTTTATTCGCAGCTTGGCTGAGCGGACGATCCAGATTAATGCTGGTAAGCTGACCCACTATGCGGGTGATTATGATTACTATTTGCAAAAGTCAGGCGTTTCGAATGATCGAAAAGGCCTAGTCGCCGGGCAAAAAATGGAAGCTGTAAAATCTGAGAAAAGTGCTGCTCCCCCCAAAGAAAGTGCCAAAGACCGGCGCAGACGGCTCGCTCAGGATCGTGCGCAAGAACGCAAAAAACGCAGTCAAATTGAAAAACTCATCCAAGGTCTGGAAAAAAATATCATCGATCTTGAGCAAGAACAAGCTCACCTGACACAGTCGCTTGCCGCCGATGACCATGCTGACAAACCTAACTTAGCAATCCAATTAGCTCGCATCTCAAAACGACTGGCTGAAAAGAATTATGAATGGGAATGCGCGGCGGAAAAATTAGAGAGCATTTGCCAGGAGGCCTAATTGCTGACTCTGCTGCCTAGCATCAATAGTAGCTACGGAACGGCTCGGAAGACAAAATGATTCTGGCGACATCATTTGCACATTTGGTGTCGATTACTTTATTACCACTTATTAAAATTTAGAAATTTTCAGGGTCCCACTCACAGATTACCATGCCAGAAGGAAAAGCCGTCAAAACCATGTTTGCAGGAATTGCTGCCAAGTATGACTCAGCCAACCACTTACTCAGTGGCTGTTTCGACTTCTATTGGCGCTATCGCCTAAGCCAAAAAGTCAAAGCTGCTCGCCCCGAAAGTGTGATCGATTTGGCAACTGGCAGTGGCGATGTGGCCTTCAAACTCAGGGACCAACTCCCAAATTCCTGTACGATTAAGGGGATGGACTTTTGTCTGCCCATGCTGGAAGAGGCGCGCCGAAAATCACAAGTCCAAGAAAAATACGCCGCTCTAGATTTTGAATTGGGAGACTGTATGGACCTGCCACTAGAAGACAACTGTTGCGATGCTGTAACGCTGTCCTTTGGTTTGCGAAACTTTGAAAATCGCCGTCAGGGACTGCAAGAAATTCTGCGTATTCTCAAACCGAAAGGCACGTTGTTCGTCTTGGAGTTTACCCAACCGCTATGGGTGCTACGACCCTTTTACTACGCTTATTTAAACTACTGCCTGCCTTGGGTGGCTCGATTTGCAACCGGTGACAAAGCTGCCTACGACTACTTAGCAGGCTCCATAGCAGAGTTTCCTAAAAGATCTGAGCTGGCACAAGAACTCAAAACTGCTGGTTTTAGCACAGTGACTCACCAAGGAATGACTGGATCAGTTGTGGCCCTGCACTGCGCCAGCAAAGCTTCGGCAAAGTAGTCACGACACTGCTTGCCGACAAAACACACAAAGTCCCCCGAAGGACCCCCAGGGACTCACATCCAACCAAATAGCAGCATGACAGTCCTCTGTGCAGTTGAGCGAACGGCACGAATGGACTGCAAATGCACTCGAATAAAAATCGCGCCGCCTACCTTTGTAGTGGCTATTTAGCAGAACAGTCTGCCGCAAACACTAATCGCTATGAAGCTTGGTAAATTTTTAACAAAGCATCCGCAATTTCCGACGGGTTACGGGCGATTGACACACCCGCTGCTTCCATAGCAGCAAATTTAGCCTCGGCCGTTCCTGCACCGCTTGCAGAAACAATAGCACCTGCGTGCCCCATTGTACGGCCTTTGGGCGCCGATGCTCCAGCAATAAATCCAGCCACAGGCTTCTTAACATGCTCCTTGATGTAGGCACAGGCTTCCTCTTCCGCACTGCCACCAATTTCACCAATCATGATGATTGCATCCGTATCTGGATCCTCATTCAGTAAGCGCACTGCATCTAGCTGAGAGGTCCCGTTAATTGGATCCCCCCCAATACCGATGCAAGTTGATTGGCCATGTCCACGTTGCGTCAGCTGCCACACGGCTTCGTAAGTCAAGGTTCCCGAACGTGACACCACTCCGACACGCCCTGGCTTATGAATATACCCCGGCATGATACCGATCTTACATTCTCCGGGGGTAATGATACCCGGGCAGTTGGGTCCAATCAGACGCGTCTGATTACCCTTTAAGTTAAGACGCTGGCGCACCTCCGCCATATCACGTACGGGCACGCCCTCAGTGATACAAATGACCAGTGGAATCTCCGCATCAATCGCCTCTAAGATCGAATCCGCAGCAAACGCAGGCGGAACATAAATAACCGATACATTAGCCCCGTGTTGCTTGACCGCCTCTTGGACTGTGTTGCATACCGGCACAGTCCCCTCCCAGAGCTGGCCACCTTTACCAGGCGTCACTCCAGCGACCACATTTGTGCCATACTCAACGCACTGTTGAGTGTGAAAAGTTCCCGTTTTGCCTGTGATGCCTTGGACCACTAAACGCGTGTCTTTATTAACTAAAATGCTCATAAAATTCTCTCCTTATTTGAGTGGTCCAAACTTAGCTGACTTGTTCAACGATAATTTGTGCCGCATTGGCCAGACTGTCCGCGGGAGTCAGCGCCACCGTGCTTTCGGTCAGGATTTGCTTCCCTGCTTCGACATTCGTACCCTCCAAGCGCACCACCAGAGGTACCCTCAATTCGACATTTTGCGCAGCAGCGACAATGCCCCGAGCAATCACATCGCACTTCATGATGCCGCCAAAAATGTTCACCAAAATCCCCTTAACATTGGGGTCTGAAAGAATAATTTTAAAAGCTGCGGTGACTTGCTCCTCATTGGCACCGCCCCCCACATCTAGGAAGTTTGCCGGTGAGCCTCCGAAGCTCTGGATGATATCCATTGTCGCCATGGCCAACCCGGCCCCATTCACCATACAGGCAATATTTCCGTCCAAGGCGATGTAGCTGAGATTATACTTAGAGGCTTCCACTTCCTTGGCATCCTCTTCGTTCAAGTCGCGCAAAGCGGCAATATCTTCATGTAAGAAGAGTGCATTGGCATCAAACGAAACTTTCGCGTCCAGAGCTTGAATGGAACCAGTGGGGGTTGTAATCAATGGATTAATTTCCACTAACATGGCGTGCTTTTCCCAGAAGAGTTTGTACAGCCCCCCGAGGATACGCGAAAGCTGTTTCAGTTGATCGCCTTTAAAGCCCAAAGCAAAGCCAACCTCCCGGCAGTGATATGGACGCAAGCCCAGCGTGGGCGAAACCGGAACCCGAACAATCTTTTCTGGAGTTGCCTCGGCAACAGCCTCAATGTCCATGCCTCCCTCGGTCGACGCGATGATGACCGCTTGAGAGCTCTCACGATCCAACACCATCGCCAAGTAATACTCATGCTCAATGTCACAGGCCTCGGTAAAATACAGGGTCTGAACTTTTCTTCCCTGTGGGCCAGTCTGTTGGGTAACCAAGGTATTACCCAGCATTTTTTCTGCAATTTCCGCAGCTTCAGCACGACCGGATGTCACCTTCACCCCACCCTTGTAGCCATCCGTAAAAGTACCTTTGCCACGCCCACCCGCATGAATCTGCGCTTTCACGACGATGGCATCGTCCGGGAGCTGCGCTAATGCAGCCTCTACCTCGGCCTTCGATTGTGCAGGATAACCGCTCGGCACAGGGACCCCGTAGTCACTAAGAAGTTGCTTGGCTTGGTATTCGTGAATATTCATAATAGATGCGTTCAGATGCGACAATAACTAGCAACTAGCTCTCTTAGATTCGGCATAATTGTCAAGCGATGTTCTATGCAACAATTGCTCCATTAGCTTACTTAATAATGCGTATTACAAAAGCAATGACCACTAAATCAGCTCCAAGCTTTCGCTAGCGATACACAATTTTAAGCGCAGAATTAAGCGAGGCAAGCCGCTCGGCCCCAGCGGGTGTGACATGGGTTTCTGCAAGGAAAATTTTCCGTAAATTTTCGATCCGGCTCAAACTTTCGATCACTGCATCCGTTACCTCCGTTTGGTACAAATTTAGATAAGTTAAAGCATTCAACGCTTTTAGATTGTGAAGCGCTTGGTCAGAAACAGTCGCACCTATTAATTTTAAGCGCTCTAAGTTTTCAAAGCCACTGAGCGCTTGTAAAATTTCCTCAGAAAGCACCGAATGGCTCATATCAAGCCATACGACGCGCTCTTTAACAGCTTGTAATATGTAGATTTTTTTCGCCAAATCGTCATGTTCAAGTGACTTCAAGTTGACCCGAATCCGAGGGTCATCCCAAGCCATAGCTTGATATTGAATACCGGCTTTCGCAAGCGCATCCAAGTCAGAGCTTCCCTTAGATTCAGCTGCACTCAGCTCATTGCGTGTAGGCTGCTGATTCGGCACAAATACAATATCTCGATCCCAGATCGCACCAGAGTCAATCCATTCAATTAATGCCGCCAACTCTGCCGCGTCAACTGGTGCCTTGCTACTTGGCGGCATAACATCGTCGTGCTCCTTAGGCAGCAACATGCGTTTAATCAATAAACTCGATTGTGCATCGTAGGGAATGATCGACACCAATCCGCTATCACCAGCAGTCAGCGCAAACTCTTTGCTATCCAAACGTAAGCCCCCTTTCACTTTGGTGGCTCCGTGACAACTGTAACAGTGATTTTTCATGGCACGAGCCGCCCGATTAAAACGATTGTGCGCTAGCTCTGCTGATGCTTGATCCCACTTAATCGAGGCTCCTGGCTGCGATGATTGAGCCGCCGGCACCACAGCCTGTTGGCCCAAACTCAGAGAATTTTCTGGGCCAGAGACTGGAGGCATCATCAGCGCGTCCGAAACATCATTTGGTAAAGGAGCAAATGGATCCAAAGCAAAATCCGGCTTCTTCGTGACCGACTCTTCGATCGGCGCAAAAGGATTAAGCTCCTGAGAAAGTGCCGCCTCCTCTTGGCTGATAATTGGTTTCGATTCAGCAGCTTGAAGATCTGTTGGCAGCATCACACTGGAGTCATGTGCTGCACTCTCAAACACCTCATCAACGACATCCGCCTTTTGTCGCGCCTCGGGTATGTGAACATCAGCTTCCTGTACCAGATGAGTTTTTTGACGGAATGCTTTTTTCACGAACCCCTTACCATGAACCAGCTCTCCGCCCAAATGGCTGGTAAAGACCATCGCTGCACTGGCAGCTAAAACAAGTAAATAGTAGCCCAAGCTAAAAAAGGCTACAGGCCGCTTGCGGACTGCGAGCAAAAAAACATACTGCAAAGCGACTAAACCTGCAAACACATAGCCGGAAAGCTCATGCAGATCAAGTTCCGTTCCATAAGCGCCTTGCAGCATGTACAACCAGCCCGTGGCCACACTCAAACCAGTGGATAAGAGTAAAAACAAATTGAGCACTAAAAAAGACTTTGAGTACACATATTGTTTGCGATTAGCGGAAGCAATCCAGGCAAACCATAAAGCCGCAAATCCTCCTATGGGCAAATGCAATAGGAGAATGTGCAAGGGACCAAAAGGGGTTAAATAATCCAACATGACCATAAGTAAACTGTAGTAGATGTAATCAATACAAATCGTTTTTCAAGCTCACAAAATAATCTATATGCGAGTCAATGGGTTGCGCTCCACATTTTAGCTGAGCGCACCAAGCTATGAAGCATCAACAGATGCAACTCGTTTTTACAGTTTCGTCTATGGCGAGGCTTCATGAGCTGGTCGCAAACAAAATTAATCACAACGACATCCTAGCATTCGACTAATTGCGCAACAAAACGCGCACCAGCTGGCCCAGTATTAGATTTTTTAATATCCCGCACTTTTTAGTTTATAAATTTGAAATACTAATAACTCCAGTATTGGCTACACATTGTACCCGTAGAACATACGCAACAATGAATCACACGCACTTTGCCAACCGTTGGAACGCCGACATTATTGATGAGAATTACCAGCGCTGGCTGCAAGATCCCAGTTCGCTGAGTCCCGAGTGGCGAGCGTTTTTCGAGGGTTTTGAATTGGCTTCCAATAGTACGTCAGCTCCTGCATCCACAACAATTGCGAGCCCGACGAGTGCGAGCAAACAATCCAGAATCATCGGTGCTATCTACGCCTTTCGCTCGATTGGACACACAATTGCCACAATTAACCCACTCACTAAAGAAGCGGCGATCAATCCGCGTCTTTCACTAGAACGCCTGGGGCTCGACTCGACTGATCTTTCACAGTCTTTCCATACGGGAAATTATCTCGAAGGCATTGAGATCAAAGCAGAAGAATTACTCGACCGCCTAAAGAAAACTTATTGTGGAAATTGTGCCATCGAGTATCTTCACATCCAAGAAACTCCTCGCAGACGCTGGATTCAGGGGCGCATTGAACCGAACTGTTTTTCTCCTCAGTTTAGTGACGATGCTAAGCGTGAAGTCTTACGCACACTCTTACATGCAGAGAACTTTGAAAACTTCCTCCAAACTCGTTTTGTCGGTCAAAAGCGCTTTTCACTTGAAGGAGGCGAGACCATCATCGCCTGCCTAGAAAATATTTTTGAACGCTGCGGACAGAACCAAGTCGATGAAATTGTGATGGGTATGGCGCACCGTGGCCGCTTAAACGTGCTTGCCAATTTCTTAGGCAAATCGTTTGAGTACATATTTCGGGAATTTTCCGAAAATTACGTCCCCGAGAGTCATTTTGGGGATGGAGACGTCAAGTATCACTTGGGCTTTGAAACGACTCGCACCACACAGGATGGTCATCGTGTTGACATTCGGCTAGCTGCCAACCCTAGCCACTTAGAAGCAGTTGATCCAGTTGTACAGGGCAAGGCACGTGCCCGACAACGCATTACAGGGGATACAGAGCGCAAGCGAGTCTTGCCCGTCCTCATCCACGGAGATGCAGCTATCGCTGGGCAAGGCATCGTTGCCGAAGTTTTTAATTTCTCACAGCTTCCAGGCTATCGAACCGGTGGCACCCTGCACATCGTCATTAACAACCAAATTGGTTTCACCACTAACCCTTCTGAGGCTCGCTCCAGCCGCTACTGCACTGACGTGGCTAAAATAGTGGATGCTCCGATCATCCATGTGAATGGGAACGATCCGATGGCAGTCATCGCCGCCACCGAGTTAGCCTTCGACTATCGCCAAACATTTGGCAGCGACGTCGTCATTGACATGTATTGCTGGCGCAAACACGGCCATAACGAGTCCGACGAGCCCGCTTTTACCCAACCAACGCTGTACAAAAAAATCTCCAGCATGCCGCCGGTTAGCCAAGCGTTTGCGGACCACTTGGTTCGTGAAAACGTTTTGACAGCAAATGAGGTGGATGCTATCTGCGCAGACTATCATCAACGCCTGGAAACAGCTTTTGAGGCTGCCAAGGCCAATGAATCTAATGAATCAGGCTTGCTCGCAATCTCTACGGCGAAACAACAACCCCCCTACGACTTCAGAGGTTTTGACACGCGCATCAGCAACGAAGCCCTCACCCATATTGCCAACTGCCTAACTCAATTCCCCGCTGGATTTAATGCCAACCGCAAGATTATCCGTCAGCTCAAAACGAAGCTTACAGCATTGGAGTCTGATTCAGGCATCGACTGGGGCATGGGGGAAGCACTGGCCTTTGGGAGTTTATTGATGGATGGCACCCCCGTTCGCTTAAGTGGCCAAGATAGTGAGCGTGGTACCTTTAGTCATCGTCATGCGGTCCTCTATGATAATGAAACTCGTGAGCCCTACATTCCCTTGCTCAATCTCTCCGAACAGCAGGCTCAGTTTTGTGTTCACAACTCCCTTTTGTCGGAAGCCGCAGTCCTCGGATTTGATTACGGATACTCACTCGACTACCCCCAAATGCTGTGCATCTGGGAAGCTCAGTTTGGAGATTTCGTTAATGGTGCACAGGTCATCATCGACCAATTCATCACCAGCAGTGAATCAAAATGGGGCCGTCCCAGTGGTTTGGTTATGTTACTCCCACACGGCTATGAAGGCCAAGGCCCCGAGCACTCATCAGCTCGCTTAGAGCGATTTTTACAAGCCTGTGCAGAAAATAACATTCAAGTCTGCAATCTAACCACGCCGGCGCAGTACTTCCACGTATTACGACGCCAAATGAAACGCGAGTTCAAAAAGCCACTCATCATCATGGCTCCCAAAAGTCTTTTGCGCCACAAGGCTTGTGTCTCCTCCGTTGCTGACTTTACCGAGGCAAATTTCGAATCTATTTTAGACGACAGCACTGTCGACAAACAGCAGGTCAAGCGCCTGCTACTCTGCTCGGGTAAAATTTACTACGATTTAGTCGAAAAACGGACAGCCGCTAATGACCAGAGCACCGCCATCGTTCGCATCGAGCAGCTCTATCCGCTCAACGTGGAGCGCCTACAACAGATCAAAACATCTTTCCCCGCCGCCAAACATATAGTGTGGTGCCAAGAAGAACCGCAAAATATGGGCGCTTGGTCCTTTATGGCTCCAAAGCTGGCAAGCTGCTTTGGACAAGCGCCCAGCTATGCGGGTCGCCCAGAGGCGGCGAGCCCCGCGGTGGGCTGTCTGGCACGTCACAAAAAGGAGCTTGCCGCACTATTGGAACAAGCTTTCACCCTTTAATTTCATCAACACCCACATCCAACACCATCATGGCAACTGAAGTAAGCATTCCCGCTATGGGAGAATCCATCAGCAGTGGAATCCTCGCTGCGTGGCACGTTCAAGACGGTCAATACGTCGAAAAAGACCAAGTTCTCTACGAATTAGAAACTGATAAGATTACCTCGGAGGCGAATGCTGAAGTGGCCGGCGTGATCAAGATTCTCATAACTGCCGACGAGGAGGTCGAAATCGGGCAAGTGGTGGCCACAATTGATGAAACCGCTGCTGCTCCTGCTGCCAGTGCAACGGTGACTGATCCAGCAAACTCCTCAGCGGCAAAGCCAACGACTACGGAGAGTGCTCCGGCAACGGTGACGCATTTATCGCCTGCTGCTCGCAAGGCGGCCGAAGAAACAGGCGTGACAGTTGCTGAGATTTCAGGAAGTGGCAAGGACGGTCGCGTGACTAAAGGCGACATCCTAGCGGCACACAAGCAAGCGACCTCAAGCGCAATCGAAGCTCCGACAAAAGCTCCAGCACCTGTCGTCAGCAGCGAGTCTCGTGAAACGCGCAAGAAGATGTCCCCGCTTAGAAGAAAAATTGCGGAGCGCTTAGTGACGGCTACCCAAGAGGCTGCCATGTTAACGACTTTCAACGAGGTCGACATGTCGGCGGTGATGCAGCTACGTAAAAAACATCAAGAACAATTTGTTGCCCAACACGGCATCAAACTTGGTTTCATGTCATTTTTCACCAAAGCGGCTACCCATGCGCTGCAATCCATTCCCGCGGTCAATGCTCGAATTGAGGGGGATCACATTGTCAGCCAAAATTACTACGATATTGGAGTGGCCGTGGGAACAGACAAAGGCCTCATGGTGCCCGTCATCCGCGACTGCGAGCAAAAAAGCTTTGCCCAAATTGAATCGGATATCATCGGCTATGCTAAGGCTGCTCGGGCAGGTAAAATCCAACTTAACGATCTAGAGGGTGGCGTTTTCACGATTTCGAATGGCGGCATTTACGGCTCCATGCTCAGCACCCCCATCATTAACTACCCACAACCTGCGATCCTTGGACTGCACAACATCACAGAGCGAGCCGTCGTCGTCAATGGTGAGATTGTGATTCGGCCCATGATGTATCTCGCGCTTAGTTATGATCATCGTCTTATAGACGGCAAAGAGGCCGTCACCTTCCTCAATACGATCAAATCGGCTATAGAGGATCCAAGTCGTTTGCTATTTGGAATTTAATTATCTACCCACGCCTATTATGTCTGACACGCTTGCATTTGATCTTATCGTTATCGGCTCTGGCCCCGGTGGCTATGTCGCAGCCATTCGCGGTGCTCAACTGGGTTTCAAAACTGCTATAATTGAAAAAGAGCCGAATTTGGGGGGCACCTGCTTAAATGTTGGCTGTATTCCCAGTAAGGCTTTACTGCATTCAACCGAGCAATTTCACTTTGCCAGCCATGGCGCAGGCGAGCACGGCATTGAATGCGGCAAACCAAGCATCGATATTGCGCAGCTGATGCGCAAGAAAACTAAAACGGTGGATCAGTTGCGCATGGGCGTACAACATCTGATGAAGACCAACAAAGTGAGCGTTTTTCATGGGCTCGGTGTGCTGGCAGCGGAACAAACGGTGCAAGTCAAAAATGCAGATGGGGCAACGGAGGCGACGCTCCAATCCAGTAAAATCTTAATTGCGACCGGTTCTTCCTCGATCGAGCTCCCCTTCCTACCCTTCGATGGCGAAAAAATAGTCAGCAGCGATCAAGCCATTGCATTTGATACCATTCCGGAAAGAATGGCGGTAGTCGGTGCCGGGGCCATTGGTCTGGAATTAGGCTCGGTTTGGGCCCGTTTAGGTAGCCAAGTGGATGTCATTGAATTCTTACCAGCCATTGCCCCGAGTTTTGATAAAGATGTCTCAAAGACAGCTGAAAGACTCTTTAAGAAACAAGGACTGAACTTTCACTTAAACACGAAAGTGACTGCTTATAAAAATGATCCGGATGGGCTCATTTTGACGGCGGAGAAAAAAGATCAGCAAATTGATTTCGCAGTAGATAAGATTTTAGTCGCGGTTGGTCGCAAAGCCAACACTACGGGCTTAGGCCTCGACGCGGTTGGCCTGGCGTGTGATGACAAGGGACGTATTCCAGTCGATGCCCATTACCAAACATCCGTCCCCGGCATCTATGCGATTGGAGACGTGATTGCAGGACCCATGCTGGCTCACAAAGCCGAGGAGGAAGCTGTTGCCTGTGTGGAGCGCATGGCGGGGCAAGCCGGTCATGTAAATTACGATGTGATCCCTAACGTAATCTACACAGATCCCGAAATTTCAAGTGTTGGACTGACTGAGGCGGCTGCCAAAGAAAAAGGAATCGATTACGTCAGCGGAAAATTTAACTTCTCGGCAAATGGGCGTGCGATTGCCAGTGATGCCACAGACGGGTTTGTCAAGGTCATCGCCTGCAAGGAAAGCGATAAGCTGCTCGGGGTACAAATCATTGCCAAGGGAGCATCGGAACTGATTGCATCTGCCGTTACCCACATGGAGTACGGGGGTAGTGCAGAGGATTTGGCGCGCACGGTGCATGCCCATCCAACATTGAGTGAAGCGATGAAAGAAGCTGCGATGGCGACTGCAGGGCAAGCGATCCACAGCTAGCTGTGCGTTAAGAATCGGCGCTTTAAAATTTACGCAAACAAAAACCAATCAGCACCTTAGGCACTTGGCTTTTGCGCCAACCAAAAACGACAGTCGTCCGAATACTCTTCTACAGCTGAACTTTCCTGACCGAGTTCAGAGCGCATAATACTCGCTTCCAACAGAAAACCGACCTCTTGCAGCGCCTGCGCTACAGTTTGGTACGTGGGCACATGCATAAAGTGTACACCATTGGCTTGCGGCTCTAGACGATCCCCAAGCTCCATCAAATCGGGATCTTGTTCTCCTGCGGCCCAACGTTGCGCTTCTTGACGCCAAAAATTTTGATGCGGGGAACGTTCCCGATCATGTGTGGTGAATACAAAATAAGCCCCTGGCCGCAGCACACGGTAAACTTCATGCAGAGCACGCAGCCGATTTTTGGCCCCTGGAATCTGTGTCCAGCCATTAAATCCAAAAATAGCTCCGTCGAAAATATTGTCTTCAAATTCTAGGGATTGGGCATCCGCTAAGCGAAATGCAATTCGGTACTCTAATTTACGCGCCAAATGCCTTGCCGCATTCAGCATATTTTTTGCGTAATCAGTCGCCAGCACGTTTTTATACCCTAGTTCGTAGAGTCCTATAGCAATGCGTCCCGCGCCACAACCGAGTTCCAGAAGCGAATTACTAGGCTGAAAAATTCGCTTAAAAATCTTTTCTTCAGAAGCCCATAAGCCCAAATGTTGGCTCGCTGCGGTATAATGGCAAATGGCCGCATCCGAATTAAAATAATCGCGTACCCCGTCCGCATCCATAGTCGAGTCTGACATCAAGCGTAGCCAAATAAATTTATGTACTCGGCTTTTGAATACGCCCCAATTGCAAGCGAACAAGCTGTGATAGTTTTAACAAACTAGTCCTAGCCGGCAATGTAGCGGGTATTGCTAAACTTTGAGCAGCATCAGCTAACTCCGCTTCAATTTCTTGATGCATCGCAGCAAAAATTCCATATCGCTGAATATGGGTATTAAATTCTGCGACCACAGCCGCCGCATCTACATTAAACTGTTCCAATAACTGTTTTGCAGCGCTATCGGATAAATTTTCTAGGACCATCAAAAGTGGCAACGTAAACTTCCCTTTTTGCAAATCTGTGCCCAGCGTTTTGCCAGTACTTGCTTCATCGGCACATAAATCCACTAGATCATCTAGCATTTGATAGGCACAGCCCAACTTGCGGCCAAATAACTCAACGCATCGTGCAGTCTCTTCACTGTATCCAGCAACACGCGAACCCAAGTAACAAGAAACGGCAAAAAGCTCAGCCGTTTTTAAATCAATGACACGATAGTAATGAGCACGATCAAAATTAACCGCACCTCTTTGATAAGTTTGGCTCACTTCCCCCGCGCAAACTCGCGCTGTCGCTTGGGCCACACAGCGACAAACTTCAGTCGTCTCAAATTCTGCGGCCAAGCTAAGCGCGTGTGCAAAAAGAACGTCGCCCACGAGCACTGCAGCGGCCGCTCCGTACTTGTGAGCCACTGTAGCTTGACGATGCCGCATGGCCGCCTCGTCGAGAATATCATCGTGAACCAGAGTCGCTAGATGGACGAATTCAACGACTGCGGCCAACTTAATGACATCGTGATAGCGCTCAGTGTAGGTGGGTCCCTGAAATGCACTATAGGCGACCAATATTGGCCTCAAACGCTTTCCACTATGACCTAACACATAGCTAACATGCTCTTGGACCTCCGGTTCAAACTGCTCAACTTGCTGCAGTAAAAAATGATCTAAATCACGCAAAAATTCTTTAACCGGCTCATAAACTTCTTGAAAACCATTGATGGCGAGTTGATCGGCCTCCGAATTGTTTGGTGCATCTGCAGTTAGCTTCATATGAAATAAAATTGTAGCACAGGATTAGCTAGAGGCAAATGACAAGTGTGCAATTAGCTCTTTAAGGAATCCGGATCGATTTTCAACGTGCACATTATGAGCGGCTTTGGCAATCGTCACGCATTCGATAGCCGGGAAATAAACCTGCATATTAGCTAGGTCCTGATCTTCGACGAAGTCAGAATTTTCTCCACTTATCAATAGTGTCGGCCCATGATAACGCTGCTCCTCTGATAATGAATTTTTACGGATTACCGGAAGGCTAGCATGCAATACCTCCAAGTTGATTTGCCACTGAAACCCCGCTTCCGTGCGAATGAGATTCGTCAATACAAATTGCCGCATCGCCCAGTCAGGGACCCACTCCTGCAAAATCTGATCCGCCTCTCGTCGCTGGCTTAAATTATTTAGGCTTAGGCGTTTCATTGCCCGAAAAACAGCATCAAAATGAAGAGAGTAGTCCTTCGCCGCAATATCGACCACCACTAAATGCTGAACTCGATCAGCTTGCTCACAGGCGAACTTCATGGCCAGCTTTCCTCCCAAGCTGTGACCGATCAAATATATCTTCGCTAAATGGTGATCCTCGATATAGCGATAGACGTCAGCCACCAACTCTGACCAGCGCATTGAGCTGGCGTGAAAGGAAGCCCCATGATTCCTTAAGTCGAGCAGGTGAACGTCATAATGCGCCTGTAAATGACGTCCAATGGTCATCCAATTTTTGGATGAGCCCAATAACCCATGCAGAATCAACAGCGGCGGCGCACTTTCGTTTGCAAAACGAACAGAATGGAGCTTTTGAGGCGGCATCTAAAACTTCAATTCAGCAAGCTATGGGGCCAGACGGCGCGCCACCCAAGCGGTATCGTTTGCAGACTGCAAGTACACAAAACGATCATGCAGACGAGAGGGACGCCCCTGCCAAAACTCAAGTCTGTGGGGCCGTATACTATAGCCTCCCCAATGCTCAGGGACTGGAATTGAACCTTCCGCAAAACGTGCCTCCATCTCCTGTTGCAAATGCTCTAATTCCGAACGTGAACGCAGTTCCTGACTCTGCGGGGAAACCCATGCACCAATTTGGCTTGAGCGTGGGCGACTGGAAAAGTAGGCTGCTGATTGCGCTCGACTTATTTTGTGCACCGTCCCCACTAGGCTTACTTGACGCTGGAGTGGGAGCCACAGGAAGCTCGCAGCAACCTGCGGATTCTCAGCCATAGCCTGTGCTTTGCGACTGTTATAATTCGTATAAAAGACGAAGCCCTGAGAAGAGAAACTTTTCAATAGAACGACACGAGCCGAAGGCTGACCGCCTTGATCGACGGTCGAGAGTGTCATTGCATTGGGTTCCAACAAATCTGCCGCTTGGGCTTGCTCAAACCAAAGAGAAAATTGCTCGAAAGGACACGGCAGTAAGTCTTGTGAACCAAGACGCGATTGCCGATAATCCGCACGTAAGTGCTCTAAATCCATCCCCCCTACTGCTCGGCCAACCAACGCTCGGCCTCAATCGCTGCCTGACAACCCATACCTGCTGCAGTGATTGCTTGCCGATAAACATGATCGACACAATCGCCAGCCGCATAAAAACCACTGTAGTTTGTTTTTACCTGACTGCCAACAGCTGGGACAATGTAACCATCTGCATCTCGCTCCAACAAATCCGCCACGCAGTCAGTGTTTGGGATGTGCCCGATCGCAATAAAAGCACCCTTGCAAGGAATTTCACGCAGGGCACCCGTCACTGTATCTTTCAACCGTACCGCGCGCGTAAAGCCCTGCTCATCTGCTAAAAACTCAGTCGGCGCCGAATTCCATGCCATTTCAATTTTGGGGTGCTCCAAAACGCGCTGCGCCATAATTTGCGAGGCCCGCAAACTATCCCGGCGATGGATCAGGGTCACCTTAGCGCAAAAACGTGTCAGAAACAAGGCTTCCTCTGCAGCGGAGTCGCCTCCGCCGACAACCACAACGTCCATGTCTCGGTAAAAAGCACCATCACAAGTGGCACAAGTCGTGACGCCTTTACCGCCGTACATCTCTTGCTCTCCCGGCACCCCTAAAAGCCGTGGTCGCGCGCCCGTGGCAATAATGATCGCCTTAGCTTTAAAAGTCTTCTCGCCAGCATGCAATACTTTATGATCTGCATGCACTTCGATCGATTCCACCTTAGCATGCTCATAGCGAGCTCCAAAACGAGCCGCCTGCTTACGCAAATTATCCATCATGGCATAGCCATCAATCCCCTCGGGAAAACCAGGAAAATTTTCAACCTCTGAAGTGGTCGTTAATTGTCCACCGGGTTGTGCCCCTTCAAGCACCAAAGGATTGAGCTGCGCACGTCCGGTATAGATGGCGGCTGTTAGGCCCGCACATCCTGTTCCTAATATAATAACCTCTTCCATAAAATTACACTCAACAAAATTCACTGACCGCCGATATAAGCGATCAAATACGGTTTAAAACAAGGTGATTTCAGCAGCATTATTCAAGCTGATTCTCAAAAAAAATCCCACGATCTTGGCCCGAATTCCTATCATTCCATATTACGGGCACATCTGAAAAACCTACCAAGACCGAGACGAATACAATTTTGATTTTGAGCAAGACGATTCTGTGTGCAGGAGGGCTGGAAGCCCTTCGTGCGCAGATCAACGTAGCTCAGAACCAAAAGTGTATCGGTTTGAAAGACTTGCCACTTGCTGTGCGTTGGCGGCGTTGCTCTCGCCAAGGCAGGGCTTCCAGCCCAACCGTTGGCGAGAGAGCCTTGCCTGCATCACAGAAAATCGGCAATCTCGGCACATGGGAGGTTTCCAGATGTGCCCTTACTTCAAAATTTTTAGAAATTTCATATCCCGTGCCCTAATTTCGCTGTTTTGCCGAAAGTTTTATAAGTCCACCCATTCTTAGCGAGTGATCACCCGTGTTTAAGCCTTGGTCAGTTCCAAAAGTACCGCTGAGTATATTTTCGAGGCTGTATCAAACTGTCCATTGACAGCGCCCCAACAGAACGGATGATCGGAAATACTATGCAATTGATTGACAGTCACTGCCACCTGCTGGACTCACAAAAAAACGGAACTCTAGATGCGCTACTCACGCGCGCAGCGAGCGCTGGCGTCCAGCGCATGATCAGTGTGGGCACCTCTGAAAAAGACTGGGTGCCCTACCGTGAATTGCATGCCCAAAAGCCCGCGCGCATCGAGTACACCGTAGGGCTTCACCCTTGTTATGTGAACGAAAATTGGGAGCTGCAGGTAAACCAGATCTCCAACTTTTTCATGCCGCCCCACATGCCAGTCGCCTTGGGAGAAATCGGCTTAGATTATTTTCATTTGCCCAAAGATCCCGTGCTGGCAGGCGAACAAATCCTGCTACAGGAGGCAGCTTTTAAACAGCAACTTATGTTGGCTGCCGATTTCGACTGCCCCATCATAATCCACAGCCGGCAAGCTCTGGATGCGAGTATTCATATAATCGATGCCTCCGGCATCGATTGGCAGAGAATTGTATTCCACTGTTTTTCCTACGACGCCAAAGCCATGAAACGCATACGAAAGCGAGGGGGACGGGCCTCATTTACCGGTATTGTGACCTACAAAAGCGCACATTCTGTACGCGAAGCGCTTATAGAGCAAGGCATCGAGGCTTTAATGCTGGAAACAGATTGCCCGTATTTGAGTCCGGAGCCAAAACGTGGTCAGAAAAACGAACCAGCCTACTTGCAGCATATCGCGACTTTTTGTGCCGAGCTCTTGCAGATCCCCTACACTCATCTTTGTGAACACGTCAAAAACAATACTGAGCAGTTTTACGGGTTGAAGAGAGTCTCTGGAATGAATGACTGATGCAACGACACATGTATCATATTGGATCCGCAAAAACACATCTGTAAATTCTGTTTACAAGCCTGCCTTACAAACTAATGAATCTATACCATGTCGGGAATGAATAGTATTGTGGTGCATAATTTATCACGTCATTATGGTGCTGTGCAGGCTCTCAACAAAGTGAGCTTTAAAGTCAAGACAGGCGATGTGATCGGTTTTCTTGGGCCTAATGGTGCTGGTAAAAGCACGACTATGCGTATCTTATCCGGAATCATGCCAGCAAGCTCAGGGTCTGCGTGGATGGGTGGTACCAGTGTTGCTCAATTTCCTGCAGCGGTCAAAAACAAGATTGGGTATATGCCGGAGAATAATCCCCTGCCCAACGAGATGCGAGTGGCTGAATACTTGCGCTTCCGCGCTCGGTTAAAAAGGGTTCCCAACAAAAAAGTACGCACGACCGTAGAGGCAGCCATGGAGACCTGTGACTTGGCAAGAACTGCCCGACGTAAAATTATTGGCACGCTCTCAAAAGGCTTCCGCCAGCGTGTCGGCATTGCCGACGCCCTTCTTGGGGATCCAGAAATCATCCTCATGGACGAACCGACCATTGGTCTCGACCCTCATCAAATTCAAGGAATTCGCGCACTCATCGATCAGTTAAGGGGCCGTTTAACGGTTTTACTCTCCAGTCATATTTTGCCCGAAATTGAACGTTGCTGTGATCAAATCATCATCATCAACCAAGGTTCCATTGTTGCCCAAGGCACCAGCGAAGAATTACGGCGCGAGTTTTTACCCGGGAACCGCTACCAAATTGTATATCAAGGCTCGACTGCTGCACTCAATGCCATCCTTAAGCAACAGTGCTACCCGATTATCACGCTTTCGGAGCACTGTAGTGCACCCGATGAAAAAACGCGGGTCATCGACCTCGCTGACAATACCCGTCAGCACTTACAAATACTCATCAAGGCAATCGCCGCATCCGATACGATCGCGATGACAAGCTTTGCCCCCAAAGATTCGAGCCTCGAAGATATTTTTCTGGTCGCTACCAAACGTTCTTGGGACCTAAAAAACGAAAAAGAAATGCAGCTTGTTCGTTTATAATCTTTGGCATACCCATTTAAACATTTTGCCCATGCGCCAGCTATTCACGCTCATTAAGCACGAACTTCGCTTACTTCTGATCAGCCCGAGCACCTACCTCGTAGCCGTTCTATTTCTGGGACTCATGGCATTGCTTTATTGGTCTATTTTACGAGATCTGACTTTGCTTCCATCCCAAGAAAACCCGATGGAGGCATTCATTAAGACCTTCTGGATTCCGGTATTTTTTATCGTCCCCCTCCTAACAATGCGCAGCATTGCCGGAGAGCGATCAGCCGGCACATTGGATACCCTGATGACGACGCCCATTGCTCGTTACTCCATCATTTTCAGCAAATTCATGGGTGCTTATTTACTCTACCTGAGCCTGTGGCTACTGACTTGGACTTTCCCCCTAATATTGACTCAGCTGTATCCCAGTGCTAGCCACTCGATTAGCGCACTTGATGTGGCGACTTTTTGGGGATCCATCACCTTTATCGCTGCAAGTGGCCTGCTATTCATTGCGATTGGAATTTTTTCAAGTAGTGTGACGAAGAGTCAGCTCGTAGCAGCTATGCTGGCTTTCACCAGTCTATTTCTAGTGATAGCGGGGAGCCAGCAAATCAGTAACACACTGGCCAATACTCCGCTCTTATCTTGGATGGACCAATGGGTTGCCTATATTCAGATTTTTCAACATTTAGATGATTTTTCGCGCGGCATCATCGATTCGCGACCCTTAATTTTTTACTCTAGCGTCAGTGCATTGCTACTGGGTTTATCCTCGCTCGTCATTGAAGCTAAATCCTAATGATTACACCGCAATTCAACAACTTTCGCACAGCGCGAAAGTTTCACCTATTTAACCTGCTCAGCCAAACACTCCTAGGGTTGTCACTCCTAGTGGGAATCAATATTTTGGCGACAAAGATCTTTGTTCGCCAAGATCTAACGAAAAACAACCACTACACACTCTCTGCAGAGACAAAAGCCTGCATTCGTGCAATGGAAGCCCCCATTGACATTATTCTGACCATTCCAGAGCATCCTGAACAGCCAGAACTCAAAGAAATCCAACTCTATTTGCGAAAACTACTACGAGAATATGTCATGTTCAGCCAGCAAAGTGGCCAAAGTCAGCTAACAGTTGAACATCTGGATTACTATCGACAAACAAACCGTACACTCGCCATCCAGCAGATAAATTCGATTGAAGCGAATACAGTCGTGCTGCTACTCAAAGGCGAGCGATCGATTAAAATTCAACCTGCGGACTTGTTTGAAATAAAAGATCAGAAGATTGTGGGCTTCAAAGGCGAGCAGGCCATCACCAGTGCCTTAATCAGTTTAACAAAGGATACTTCTGAAAAAATCTATTTTTTGCAAGGACACGGTGAAATGGCACTCAATCAGGTCGATATAGAGCGGGGACTTTCTGAACTAAAAATTCGCTTATCGCAAAACCATTATCAAGTAGCGGAACTTGACCTGAGCACGCATGAATCTGTTCCGGAGGATGCTGACTTGCTCATAATACCATCCCCGCAAGGCGCTTTACTGGCACAGGAACAAGATAAGATTCGGCGTTACATGACAGCACGAAATGGTAGCTTAATCGCTCTAATTGATCCCGGTCGTCGCCACGGCCTAGAAGATCTTTTCTATGATTGGGGCATCCTTGTAGACGATCTGATCATTATTGAACCCAACAAAGCGAATAAAATTAGCAGTGGAGATTATGTCATTAAGCACTTCGCTAGTCACGAAATCACCAAACCATTGAGCGACCATAGCCTGAATGCACTGTGGGGAGCCTCCCGACCTATCCGAGTAGACCCTGCTGCGGTTAACAAGACGCATTTAGAGGTCATGCCTTTGATTGGCAGTTCGCCTACTAGCTGGGCCGAACGTGATTACCGCTACAATACTACAGCGAATCCCATACAGTTTGACGCTCATCGTGATGTGCCAGGTCCAGTGAGTATTGCAGTTGCAGCACAGCGCAATGCAGGCTCAAAAATGGGACTTGAAATAGCTGGGGGACGCATTGTCGTCTTTGGCAATTCTGATTTTATCAGTAATGAAAAAGCCGCTGTTTTTGCAAATCAACAACTTATACAGCAAGCGATTAATTGGACCTTACAAAACTCTCAAAGCCTGAACATTCCTGCCAAAAAACTTAAAGACCACCAACTTGTGATGAGTGATGGTGACCTGCAAAGACTACTAGCTTACTTTATGATTCCACCCGTTTGCGCCCTGGTAATCGGACTCAGCATTGGCATCTTGCGCAAAAAATAATTCACCATGCGTTATAAATTTACACTGATCTTATTGTTTCTGAATATACTAGTATTTGGCTTAATTAGCTATGAATTTTCAAATTCAAGTACTGCGCACTTAAGTACCGACAAACTAAATCTAGAATTACAGGCGGTGCTTACGGATCCGACTCGTATCGAGTTGCTCAGTGGTGGGTTGAACAATTCAATATTGATCGAGCGCAGCGGGATGCAATGGCATTTCACGTCACCTGAAAAATGGACTGCTAACCCTTTTGCTGTCAATAATCTGATAAATCAGCTACAGTTTTTAGAAGTTGTCGCCAGCTTTTCTATAGATGAAATCGAGGCATCCCAACAGAGCTTAAAGGACTATGGGCTGGAATCCCCCCAAATGACGATCACAGTCGAGTCTGCACAAGAATCGCTGTCACTGGCAATTGGAACCCAAACAACCCAAGGCAATACCCTCTATTTATTGGGACCTGAAAGACAACATATCTACGTGGTCAAAATTCAGCTTCTCGAAAATCTAGTTAAAAACATTCAATCGCTCAAAAGTCATCAAATATTCACCATCCCTTTGTTTGAATTGGAAGGCTTGAATTTTGATTATACGGATCGCAATAATGAGGCTGCAAAAATTAAGTTAGAGCGCAGTCATGAGCAATGGAATTTTACCACTCCCCTGAAAGCTGCTGCCGATAAAGATTTGGTCAAAAAAATCCTCAGTGAAATCACCAATCTGCAATTATCCAGCTTTGTGGAAGCCAGCGAACTCAGTAATAGCCCCTTAAATTTCGACAATAGCAGAATGCGGCTAACATTATTAGGTAACAATCGCTACCAAAGCTTACTGATTGGTCCAGAAACGCCTGATCAAAATCACTACTATGCGAAATTAACCGACAGCGCAGCAATTTTCACGATCCAAAGACCATTGCTTGATCAATTAAGCCAGATGCATGAATCACTCCGGGATCGTCATTTTATGCGAAGTCTGCCGGATGAATTGCAGGCCGTCAATCTGATTTCGAACAATCAAAACATAAGATTACAGCGATTAGAAACTGGAGACTGGCAAATTCTAAGTCAGGTAAATGGTGAAAATAGTTCTCTGTCTGCTCGCGCAGCAGACCCAACCATTATAGCAAATTTCACCGAAACAATCCATTCCCTATACGCAACAAATTTTGTCAGTGATAACGCCAGTGCAATGGATCTTAAAAGCTACGGATTTGATCAGGCAAGTATACAGATTGAACTCATCGATAAATCTAAAAATAGCACCACACTCTTATTGGCACATCCTCCAAAAAATCAGGAGCAACTCTATGCCAAGCGTATGAATGAAAATTACATTTATGAAGTGGATCGAACCAGTACACTGCGGCAAATACCGCTCAATGAATATGATTACTGGCTACGCAACCTTCCCGCACTTCCCGCAGCCGCCCAAATCGTCAAACTTAGCTTAACGTCGCTGGAAGATAGCCATGTTTTCTTTGAATTCACTCTAAACGAACCTCATACCGATTGGGATGCACTGCGCCAAGAGCTGAGTACGGAAAAGTCGAAAGCCTTAAAAGAATTACTAGATACGATGCGAAAGCCCATAGTGAAGAAGTACTTAAGCAATAAATTCAATGAAAAGTCCTACAATACTTCATCTAAAAATCCGCAACCCGATCCATGGAGTTTACGTTTGTCTGCACACATTGGCCTGCCTGCAGGCGATAATGTCAAGAGCTCACACCGTGAAATCATGCTCTCCGATCGACTAGGAGGCACTCAGCAAATTGGTGGATCTCCGCAAAATACCTGCACATTTTTACTCACATCTGAAACGATTGCAGCTTTGTATGTATTTACAGAATCGATGTCAATTCCCCCAGAATTAAAGGGCGAATTTGCAGTGCCCTCATTACCAATGCTTCCCCTCAAGGATCCAGAGCCCATAGGAAACCAGCTTTAAACATTTTAACCTGAACTATGCAAACGGACTTTTTTAGCATCAAGATTCCATCTGCAAGTGACTCTTCGTCAGCCACATTTCAATTGAATTGCATGAGAACTGTGCTCACCAAAAGGGTGCTCAAAAAGAGATCCGGTCTGTTACCAATCCGGTCTTGCCGCATTGCTCGGAACTTAGGCGATCAAGGCTCATGGCTGCCTCTCAGACCAGCAGTCACGTATGTTTGTAAGCTCCCAGGGCCCTCATTTGACGAGCATCTTGCTCATACGATTGCATAAGGTTTAATGAAACATGGCGACAATCATTGATCAGTGATGAATCGAATCCTCAATGCAGCACTGCTACTTCTGCTACTCCTACAAGTTTATATCTTTGGGTCTTTTTTGCTGAATGGTTACTTTCGTTTGTATGCCCCGCTATGCCAACACTTGCTAAACCTATACATTCCAGACACTTTCGAAGTCAGCCTTGCTGAATTAAGAATCTATCCGAATGCTGATTTAGAAATCATACAACTTGATATGCGCTCGCAACATCCGGCAATCGAAGGTGTGCACATTCATTCCGTTCAAGTCACCCCGACATCGGCTTTCGCAGCACATCTGGGCCTTCGCTTAAATCGAATTTCCATAAGCCGGCCAGCAAGTGAATTGCTGCAAGCGACAACACGCAAACCAGTTATGATCGATCAAGTACGATTCGATCTACACAAAAAAGCCTCTCAAATAAGTGCCCAATCGATTGCCGTCATTTTTGATGCATGCAGACTCCATGGGGCCATCAATATTAACAACCTGAACAAATTAATACTAACAGAAAGTGAGCCAATTAATTGGCCCGAGCTCCACTCTAAAATCGATAAATGGATTACGAAAATTCAAAATTTAGGCCCAAAGATTGATTATATACAGGCAATCATCCATTTTCATATCGAACAATCTAATGCTGGAAAGCTAGATGTAGAATCCCGTCTCCTGATCGAAAGCATTGAATTTGCAAACACCCAATTGCGTGAGATAGATGCCAGCTTACATTATCAATTTGGGACTCAAAATCCAGATCAAGCATGCAGACTATTATTCAGAATTGGCGAAGCCGACCTCAAGGGAGCTGACTTAGAAATTGGCAGCAAAGCAATCATAGCTCATTGGCAAGCGACTCGTAATGGATTTGGCTCTTTGTTACTGAATCCAAAGATTTATTTGCAGGCGCCTCAAGTCATGATAGATCAGTTAGCTCAATTTCGAGTTCCTGATTTGGAGATTCATTTAACGGATTCTGGGCCCGTAAAGATCAGAGGATATAGCTTTTTAGAACAATTGGCAGATAAAATGCCAAGCAAGTTCGCACAAGTTGAGAATTGTTTATTGCTCAGTGCACCCAAATTGGACTTTTCGCTGGATTATGCGCCGCAAAATGCTGCCATAAAAAATTTAAAAGCGAAACTAGAGGTACGAGATTTTCAAATTGAAGGTCTAGCGATTGATCATCTAAAGGGTACATTCTCGTGGAAAGATCACAATAAAGAGATTGAGCTTCACAATGCATCCTTACGGCGTGGACAAGAGTGGATCCAATTCGAAGGAACAACCCATTTAGCCAATAAAGACTATCATTTAACTATGGAGGCTTCGGCGATTCCCACTGACTATAATCCAATCATGCCAAGTTGGTGGAATAAAGTATTTCGCGACATTCAATTTTTGGAGGAGCCGAAATGTTACGGCAACTTTGAAATAGTGGGACGCTTCGGTCAACAGGTTGCCGACTTTTTCTATGGTTCAGTAAAAGCAGAAAATCTTACCTTTCGCGGAGTGCCCATTGACCGCGGCCAACTAAATTTGCGTGGTCGTCAACACTACACTGAAATTAACAAACTCGCCGTTCAATATGGCGACCACTATGCTCGTGGCTCAATTCAGATCGCCGGCTTACCCGACCCCATAAAAGATCCGCTCTTTTGGAGTATTGATGTCGATTCCTCTTTTCCACTTGAGGCTCACCAAAAATTAGTGAGTCCTCAAATTGCCAAGCACATTCAGGCATTTAAGGCTTCCCAAGCACCCGAAATTAACTTAACGGGGAAATTCTTTACCAAACAATACCCCCAATACCGTCCATACATGCATTTTCAAATGAATGCCAGCAGCCGTGGCCCCATCGATTACCATGCTGCACGCTTCGATGATTTACAGTTCAAACTGGCTGGCAACTCGGAGACACTTTCTATTTATGCTCTACAAGCCAATATCGCAAATGGTCTAGCATCTGGTCAAATCGATTTCCATTGGGATGACGACACCGCGCCATCCGTACTCGTAAAAGGCGGCATTCAGCAATCCGATACAAAAAAACTACTGAATATGTTTCAGCATGATAAACATACCTCCTTATCAAGCATAGCCCCCATGAAAGAAAGCCCATCCAAGATGGATCTAGAGGCGCATCTTAAAGGATTGTCCGGAAATTGGTTTGGATTTGAGGGCTACGGCCGAGCTGCCATTCAAGACAAAGAACTGGGCAGAATTAAGCTATTAGGCCCCCTATCTTCCATAATGCAAAAAACACCTTTAAACTTTACCTCACTCAAATTTAAAACGCTTGATTGCGATTTTGAGCTCGATAACAGTGCCTTAAATTTTGAGAAAATCACAATTGGAGGACATAGCAGTCGAATTGAGATGAAAGGCAGCTATGACATCAAAATGGATAATCTTGATATGTATGCAACCCTACGCCCGCTCATCAACTATGCAGATAAAATCAATCCGGTTACCCAACTCAACAGACTGATTCAACTGCCGCTCAGCCCATTTTTCAAACTCAAGTTGGAGGGAACCCTGCAAAATCCGCGTTGGCGATCAATTCTTGATCCACGAGTTTTGCTGCCCATATTTTAGGCAGAATAGAACTCGGTTTGAAAATTTAGGCACGCCCCATATAGGTACGCTCACTGGTACTGACTCGGACTAACTCGCCTTCCTTGATAAAGAGAGGGACTTGAATCGTTAGGCCGGTTTCTAAAGTAGCCGGTTTTTGTACATTGCTAGCCGTGTCACCTTTTACGCCTTCAGCGGATTCTTTGACCCGCATTTCAATGGAAGCCGGTAACTCAATCGAAATTGGGCGATCATCCACGTGCAAAATACTGTAGCTCTGATTTTCAACTAAGAAATCCTTATTGTCGGCAATGATACTCGCATCTAACTGGATATCTTCAAAGGTTTCGGGATCCATAAAATGATACTCGTCACCATCAATATAACTGAATTCCAGCTTTATCATGTCGGTATGCAAGATCTCGACCGAATCTGTCGTCCGGATTTTGGTGTTTGTACTAGCTCCGCTGTTTAAATTACGCATAGTGACCTGCATAAAACCTGCTTGTCGGCCTTGAGTACGATGTTGCACATCCAGCACTAAGTGTGGATTATTTTGGTAGTTAATGACTTTTCCTTTTCTTACTTCTGTTGGTGATGCCATAGCGCAAACAATTGAGGACAGAAGAAAAAACTGTCAAGCTTGAGACAGAATACCAAGCTTGTATTCAAACATTTTTTTTAAGCCCCAGCAAGTACTCCAGATTACCACTCGTCCCTTTAATCGGTGATTCAATACTCCCAATGAGATCAGCTCCTAGCAACTCGGAGAGCGCGAAGGAACGCATAGCATCCAAAACTCGTCGATGGATCTCAGGGCATTTAATAATACCATTACCCGCATCGACTTCTTTTTTTTCTGCCTCAAACTGTGGCTTGACAAGGGCAATAAGTCGCCCCCCATCGACAAGCAACTGCCAGATGTTCGGTAAAACTTTAGTTAAAGAAATAAAAGATAGATCCATCACAATCAAATCATAGGCTTTGAGCGGAAGTTGACTGGCCTCGACATAGCGGGCATTCATCTTTTCAAAATTTGTGACGCGCGCATCCTGCAGTAATCGGTGATGTAGCTGAGCTCGCCCAACATCAATGCAAGTAACGGATCTCGCCCCGCGTTGCAGGCAGCAATCTGTAAACCCACCTGTTGAAGCACCGACATCCAAAACATCTTTTGACTCAATATCAATGGGGAAGACTTCCAAAAAACCCTCCAGTTTATCCCCCCCGCGACTTACAAAGCGAGGAGGACTTTGCACATAGATCACTGCATTCTTGTCCAACATGCGGCCGGGCTTATCGAGAAGATCACTATTATTTCTAACTTTGCCCGCCAAAATAATCGCCTTAGCTTGCGAGCGACTACTGGCTAAGCCCTTACAAACCAGCAGTTCATCAAGTCGTACTTTTTTAACTTCCTTCATGAATTAATCTTCAATACCCAAGACAGCGTCACCATATTAGCTAACTAACTCATGATTGACCAATTTGACCAAATCATAATGACTCTTAACCGCATGTATTGCCTCAACCGTTGAGACGTGCTGACACAATTTAGCCACCTCTGACAAGAGTGCTAAATGACCCTCAGAATCTCCAGCTGGGCTCAGCAAAAGGATCACAAGCGATACAGAATCCGCGATTGCCTCAAGTTGTAGTTGGCGCTCTAAACTCAGCACAAAACAAACTGGTTGTTCAATCTGCTCTGAATGGACATGCGGCATCAATACTCCATTGCCGATAACTGGAGGGAAGTCTGCCGCCTGACGCAACAAATCAGCTTGCAATTTTTGCTCATTTACCTTGGGACAACGCCGCACCACCTGCTCTACTATGAAGGAAAACAAGTTCGCCTGATCATCGACTCTTAGACGCATAAAGTCTCCTAAATCCATGGCGCGTCTCAAACGGCTGTTGGCATAACGTAAGCAAATCACTTCATCCTTTTCTTTAATTATTTCCTCTAAGTTTTTATCAGAGTATATCGGGCGCAGCTGTTTGTTTCTATGAACAAATAGCGGAATTGAACCATTTTTTGTTAGCAGCTCACGATTCCCACGAATCATGGTCAGTGAACGCTCTCCCGCATTCATCTCTGCGGAAATACGTGCTGGACGCGCTAAGTCCTCAAAGACTGATTGCGTGAGTAAACGCGAATTTCTTCTGCTATGCGTCTGCGGGATCCAACCAAAAACATGTTCACTTCCGAGCACCGATTCCCACCGTAACATCAACAGCTCATTGAGTTCTATATTATCCGTCAAAGCGATAAGGTATCCTGCTCCAAAGAGTTGAGTTTGTGTTTCATACAACTTTTCAGCTTCCATCGCATCACAATGAATGGCCTTGAGCCCAGCTTGCTGGGCGTCAAGAACATTTTGTGCATTGGTATCCAGCAAGATCGCAGTCTGATTTAATTTTTTTTCAAAAATTTGAGCTAAACTTCGCCCAAAACGATGCGCCCCCAAAATAAGCCAATCACTTGATGCTGGTCGCTGTAACTTCAAAATGCGGGCCAAAAAGCCAGCACTCAGCCCCTGGATCAAAACAGTCGCACAAATCGTCGTATACACAAACGATTCCAATAGTTGAGCATCCCCTACAGAACCTGCCTTCGCATTAAGAGAGATTGCGAATAAAGAGGCCATAGAAGCCGCCACAATTCCACGTGGAGCAACCCAGCTGAGCAAGCAGCGTTCACGCAAATTAATCGCGGTACCCCAAGTCGACAAAACGACACTGACGGGTCGTACAAGTAGTAAAATTGAACACAGGACCCACAATCCTCCCGACTGAAAAAATGACACAAAAGCAGCCCACTCCAAACGAGCAACCAATAAAACGAATAACAAACCGATCAGCAAATCAACAACCTCTGCTTTAAAGGCCTTTAATTGTTTCAATTGTTTGGGCTTTTTGATCCCAACAATCAAGCCCGCGAGCGTCACTGCTAACAAACCTGCCTCAGGCTTAATCAACTCTGTGAGTCCAAAAATTAAGAGGGCTGAAGCGAGTGCAAAACCATTAATCATGGAATCGGGAACCCAACGCAATCGCATCGCGAGATATATAAGATAGCCCCCCAAAAGACCCGTTGTGGTCCCAAATACAATACGCAGCATAAAATTCGGTAAGGCAACAGTACCTCCTCCTTCGACCACCCATTCAAAACACAAGATAGCTATAAAAACCCCGACCGAATCAATTAATACGGCTTCCCAATGCAAAATGTTCGCCACTCTTTGCTGAATGCGAATGCGGCGCAACAGCGGTAAAATAACGGTTGGCCCGGTTACAATAATCAGACTCCCCATTAACAAAGCAAAGTCCAAACTGATATCAAAAATCAAGTAAACCGTAGCAGCAGCGCCCAACCAAGTCGTCAGCACACCAAACGTTAACAAGCGCTTGATCACCGGTGAGGTTTGCTTAAAGTCACGCAAATCCAGGGTTAACCCACCCTCAAATAAAATAATCCCAATCGCCAGAGATACAACGATTGGCAAAAGATCGCCTAGAGCATCCGAATGAATCCAGCCAAGTCCCTCATGGCCCAAACAAAAGCCCCCCAAAAGCAGCAAGGCACTGGTCGGTAAATTCAACCTTTTAGCCAATATTGTGAGCAAGGCACCGATCCCAATGGAAACACATAAAGTCCACAGTCCGGTATGACTAGCTGCGCTCGCCAAAGGCCATAAACTAAATAAAAGACTGCTCATAAATGAAATGATAAAGGCGCCCCTAGGAATCAAGTCGATGGCACATCTTCAAGGCTGGAGATCGCTCCGCGGCTCTCCCAACAATTTGCGCTGGAACACCTGCAACACTACAATGTGCTGGAACATCCTTAAGAACAACACTTCCAGCCCCCACTTTAGCCCCTTCACCGATCGTCACATTGCCTAAAATTTTTGCACCGGCTCCGAGCAGAACGCCAGACTGAATTTTAGGGTGTCGATCGCCGCGCTCCTTGCCAGTACCGCCCAAAGTAACGGCATGTAAAATAGATACATCATCTTGGATCACAGACGTTTCTCCAGCCACAAATCCCGTCGCATGGTCTAGTAAAATACCCGATCCGATTTTGGCAGCGGGATGGATATCCACGGCAAAAGTTTCTGCGATTAAACTCTGTAAATAAAAGGCCAATTGAGTCCGGTTGTTCTGCCATAAGTAATGCGCAACACGATAACAGCTAAGTGCCTGAAATCCCTTAAAATACAACAAAGGCGTTAAGGTATCTGGACAGGCAGGATCTCGATCTTTCACCGCAATCATATCCGCCGCCACTGCCTGTAGAATCGTGGGATCATTCTCAAAGGCGGTTGTAAAGACTTGATGCAAAACATCGATGGAAGCAGCATGATTTTCCAGTTTACGAGCAAGACGATGTGTCAAACTAGCGGCAAAATCACTTTGGTGTAATACTGTGCTTTCCAAAAGTAAGCTCAGCGAGGGCTCTTGCTGAATGATGGACTGAGCACGATGACGAATCGACTTCCAGAGTTCATTTAGATCGATAGCAGGCATAGGAGTAGAACTGCAACATTTTGAACGCTTGACCACCACAAAAACGAATTCAATGCCCAAAAATTAAATAAGGGCACCTCTGAAAACCTACCAAGACCGAGACGAATACAATTTTGATTTTGAGCAAGGCGATTCCGTGCACAGGAGGGCTGGAAGCCCTTCGTGCGCAGATCAACGCAGCTCAGAAGCAAAAGTGTTTCGGTTTGATAGGCTTGCTGCTTGTTGTGCGCTGGCGGCGTTACTCTCGCCTAGGCAGGGCTTCCAGCCCAACCGTTGGCGAGAGAGCCTTGCCTGCATCACAGCAAATCGGCAATCTCGGCACATGGGAGGTTTCCAGAGGTGCCCATAAGTCCTAAGCTCGAAAACAACAAAATCCACCCTAATTTATCGAACTATGGCTTGCACATAGCTCACATCTATCGGAAATTTTTTCCACACTATGCTACTAGCAATTGAAAGTTCTTGCGATGAGTCTGCACTGGCTTTGTTCGACCCCCATAAGGGGTTAATAGGTGAATGGATTCATAGCCAAATTAAATTACACCAAGACTATGGGGGCGTCGTTCCTGAACTGGCCAGTCGTGAACACCTTAGCAATTTGGTACCCTTATTGCAAAATGCCGAGCTCAACAAATATCGCAAAAAAATTGAGACCATTGCTGTTACCCACGGTCCTGGACTTGCCGGCTGCTTAGCGATGGGGCTTTGTTGTGCACAAAGTCTAGCCTGTGCTTGGGATGTGCCGCTAGTGGGCATCAATCACCTCCACGGACACGCCTATTCGCCATTTATTCCGCTTCACGCAGCCGATCCCCAATCTTTTCAAAAACAATTTAAGGCCTTGCTCCCCCACCTGGGCCTTCTCGTTTCGGGTGGCAATACAATCTTATTTAAGGTCGATCAATCGAATCAACTCAACATTGTCGCCGAAACACATGACGATGCTGCGGGAGAGGCTCTGGATAAAGGTGCCAAATTACTCGGTTTAGGCTACCCAGGTGGCCCTAAAGTCGAGCAATTCGCCCGACAAGGAGATCCGCAGGCATTTGATTTTCCGCGCGCAATTTCACCCAAGAATCAACATCGCTTTAGCTTTTCTGGCTTAAAAACTAGTTTACGTTACCGTCTAGAAAAGTTTTCCCAAAACGAACGGTCTGATCGATTAAACGATCTCTGCGCCAGCTATCAGCAGGCAGTTGTCGAACAATTGATTACAAAAACCAAGCACGTGCTGCAACAACAACGCTTCAACAGTATCGGGCTCTCTGGAGGCGTTTCGAACAACCTAGTTTTGCGCAGCGCTTTCCAACAGTTGGGCAATAGTTTTAAAGTACAGTCTTTCATCGCACAACCAGAACATACTGGAGACAACGCCAGCATGATTGCATTTACTGCCTATGCTAACCCAAGACTCACCCAATTAAAACCCAATACCATCAAACCAGCACTCGAAATTGGAATCAGTTAAGAAGCGGTCTGTTGCCTATATACCAATGCTGAGAAATGTTAAATGGTCAGGTTTACGCGGGGGCCCCAGCTGCAACCCCCCCCTGAGCCAAACCATTATCTGACCCTTCATCCGACTTCTTCTCTTCAGCAAGCGAATCTTTAGTTGCATCCTCTTCATCATCGGGTGCTGCAATACTGCGCTTCACAATAGGAGATCGCATCTCACCAAACTCAATAATCTCTTTCACATGAATCCCATCGATCGTTTCGTGCTCTAAGAGTGCCTCAGCAGTCAGGTCCAACGCGGTGCGATGCTCATTCAGCAATTGCATACAGCGCACTTGCTGCTCCTCGACAATTCCTAAAATAATTTTGTCAATCTTCTGTGCAGTCGCCTCACTATAATCCTTGGCACCTGAAGAAACCTGCCCCATGTAAGCATGCGATTGACTGTCACCATATGCGATTGGGCCCAGCTCACTCATGCCCCACTCGCAAACCATGTGACGAGCAACCGATGTCACCATCCGAATGTCGCCCGAAGCACCACTCGTTTGATCGCCATTCACAATCTCTTCAGCACCGCGGCCACCGAGACCACAGCAAATTTGGTTTAATAAACGACGTTTCGAATGATTCAAAATGTCTTTCTTGGGCATGAACATCGTCGAACCTAAACTTTGGCCGCGCGGAATAATCGTCACCTTGTGAACTGGCATGTGCCCATCATCAATCAAAGCTTGCACAAGGGCGTGTCCCGCCTCGTGGTAAGCCGTAATTTTTCGATCCTCATCATCCATTAACTTTCGACGCTCTCTACCAAAGGAAATCTTGTCACGCGCTTCGTCTAAATCATTCATCTCCACAACTTGCTTGTTGTAACGAGCGGCAATCAAAGCGCCCTCGTTGAGCAAATTGGACAAATCTGCACCCGAAAATCCTGGCGTGTTACGAGCAACGTGCTCCAAGTTTACCTCTTCAGATAAAGCAATTTTCTTAGCATGCACCGCAAGAATCTCTTGGCGCCCGTTGATATCGGGCAAATCAATGGTAACTTGACGATCAAATCTACCTGGTCTTAAAAGCGCACTGTCGAGCACATCCGGACGATTGGTGGCCGCAATGATGATTACGCCCTCGTGACCGTCAAAACCATCCATCTCAACCAACAAGGAATTTAGGGTTTGTTCACGCTCATCATTACCGCCACCAACACCTGCACCACGTTGTCGCCCTACCGCATCAATTTCATCAATAAAGACAATACAAGGTGCATTTTTTCGACCTTGCTCAAACATGTCCCGCACACGCGCCGCACCAACCCCTACAAACATCTCAACAAAGTCGGAGCCGCTAATTGAAAAGAAAGGCACTTCCGCTTCGCCCGCAACAGCTTTGGCCAAGAGCGTCTTTCCCGTACCTGGAGGGCCCACCATCAAAACGCCCTTTGGTATCCGACCGCCTATTTTTTGAAACTTCTTGGGATCCTTCAAAAAATCTACAACCTCACTGACCTCTTCTTTAGCTTCGTCACAACCAGCAACGTTTTTGAAATTCACAGAATCTTTGCCACGGGTGAGCATTTTGGCCTTGCTCTTGCCAAAACTCATAGCACCGCGTCCCGCGTTCTTTAACTGACGCACAAACAAAAAGTAAAGCAGTCCGATAATCAGGAGAAAAGGCAAGATACTGATGAGTACATCTTGCATCGCAGTACTTGTGCGTTTCTCATTGAATACAGCACGCACAGCCAAAAAATCAGCCTCTGTTAAACGGCCACGTGCCACAAACCGCACCGATTCAGATTCGGTGGCCTGCAAGTTGTCAGGTATGTAAGCAGGATTGGGGATTTGACCAGAGATCACATAGCCATCGCGTCCGTAAGATGGATCTGGCTCCATGTAACCGGAACCAGCTTGCACAGCACCTGATTCAACTAAATTAACCAACTCATTAATAGTGAGCTGCTTGACCCCAGAATTGGCGCTAGAGTTCGCAAACCAGAGTGTGAGCACCCCGGCTAAGATCACCAAATAGATGATCAACACTTTGGGTTGAAAGCGCTGAGGAGACTTACCGGAACCGGATTCCTTTTTATGTTTATTCTGATTGTCTGGCAACATTATGATTTCTAATTTGTTTGGCTTGCTAGGTAAGTCAACCTCAGAGCAGTTTTCGACTCAGGATCGAGTTTGTAGGCATTGGCAGGCGGCATGCCTGGCACCCACACAATAATAGCATTTGAAACTGTGACAATGGGAACTATCAAACGTTCCATTTTGGAAAACCCTCGTTCACGAAAACAAGCTTTTAACTTCTTACTGCCAGAGCAACCCAAGGGCGTATAACGATCTCCCGGCTGCCAAGTACGGACCATTAAATCCTCTAAATCAGAAACTTGTACATATACTTCACAATTACAATCGACTTGTCCACTCAATATTCGCTTTAAGGTAGCCGGATCCAAATTGACAAGTTCAACGGTAATCGTTGCGCCCTGCGGCAAGCTCCTTTTATCACCAACAGCAAGTGATATTGCGTAGTCGACGGCCAGTTTTCCATCGTAAGATTCTGGGTTTACTAATCGTAGATAATCTCCCTCAATCAATAAAAAATATTGTCCGATTGAGCGCGTATACTCCTTTTCTTGATACACAATTGCGTCAATCAAAGGCTGCATAACAGTCAGTCGCAGCTTTTTTAAGTCAAAATGCTCGCGCAACCATAAAAATAAACAGCGACGAATAATGGCAACAGGTAAAGAACGTAGGCCGAGCACATTCAAACACCAACGATTGGATTCTATATCTGCATAAACCTTCGCAGCCCAGCTGTCGAGTGCCTCGGCATCTTCTTGCATGCGTTCGCGACTTTTGGCAGCGCCTAACAGAAGATCACGGTCCATCAGCGCTTGCATTTTTGGCACAATCTGATTTCGCAAGCCATTGCGCTGAATGGAATCATCCAGATTACTCGAATCTTCGCGCCAACAAATTCCAGCTGCTTGCAACATCGAACGAATCTCCTGTGATTTAAGCCCCATTAAAGGTCTCAAGTGATCTGTATGGCTTTCAAATGCATGTACGGGCCTTGGAGCCGCCAAGCCCGCCACGCCAGATCCTCGTGCTAAACGCTGCAACTGAGTCTCTAAAACATCGTTCATTTGATGGCCAAAAGCAATCCATTTACAGCGATGCACCTGAGCCATTTTTCTTAAGAATTTCATTCTAAGTTCGCGAGCAGCAGTCTCTGAAAACTTGAGCTGGCTGGACTCAGTATTTTTTTCCACAACGAAAGGTAAATTCCAGTGCTGTGCTAATGAAGCTACAAAATCCGCATCTCCGTCCGATGCAGTCCGCCAAGCATGATTGTAATGCGCTACCACGATATGCGTCGGTTTCGACACTGCGTAGGCTAACAGAGTATGCAGTAAGAACACCGAATCTGCACCCCCCGAGCAGGCAATTAAAATACGACGATCAGTCGAACGATTCAGGCGGTCAAAAACATTGCGAATTGAAGGGCTCCACCTACACGAAGCCAAAACCGCGTCCAAAAAGTGATGGCTCGGCTGCATGCTATGGATGACTAAACTAAATCTGCATAAGCATCCGCACTTAATAATGCAGCATATTCTTGAGCATCTTTGATTCTTACTTTGATCAGCCAACCAGCTTCGTAAGGGGCCTGATTGATACTCTCCGGCTCAGATTCCAGCAATTCATTCACCGCCACAATTTCAGCCGCAATTGGCATATAAAGATCTGATGCAGCTTTCACGGATTCAACAACCCCAAAGCTATCGCCAGCTTCAAAAACTGCTCCCACCTCTGGCAATTCGACAAAAGTAATATCCCCTAGACTGTTTTGTGCATAATGCGTAATTCCGATAGTTGCTACAGCATCAATGCATTCACTCATCCACTCGTGGTCAGCGGTATATTTAAGATCTTTGGGAATTTCATCCATAATGTTACATTCAAATTTCACGACTTGCGGATACAGAAATCAATAGAGTGCACCCATAAGACAAAGCATTTGAATCATTAAATGAGAATATGCAAATGGTTTTTACCGCATAGAGCCCCGCAAAACAACAGATAATAAGATAGCACCAAGCCAAACGCATCGCATCCTCGAGACATCCAGCGCCGGGTATGATGGCAAGCTGTGTGAACTCTCGCCTTCGCTAATTTAAGCAGAGGCGATCCAAAACATCAATTATATCGGTCCCGTGCGGCTTAGAAATTTGGGCATCCGCACCGACAGATTTACATTTTTTTGTCATCGACTCGTTTATTAAAGATGAATAAACGACCACCGAAGGAATAGAACCTCCAAAATTCATATCCTTAATATTTTTGCACAATGTAAGACCATCCATTTGCGGCATTTCAATATCTGTTATGATGCAACCGATATAGTCTGCCAGCTGACCACCCTCAGCTAGATAACGCTGGTTTAATTCTAAAATATACTCATAAGCTGAACGACCATGCTCAAATGCCACTACATTTTTATACCCGCCAGACTCGAGTGTATTGAGCATCATCTTACGAATCACTCCAGAATCTTCAGCATAGATTATTTTAAGCTTTTCGCGTCGCTCAGTTAATTCACATGGCTCTTCCTTCGAGACAGCCTTAAATTTAACTGCCATCTCCGGAGCAAATTCCAACATTAGATGTTCCAGGTCGAGAATCACAATCACACGATTGTCGATCTTAATGGTTCCGGTGACGTAAGACGACAACACATCCCCAGTCATAGAAGCATCTATTGGCTCAAATTCTGACCAACTGGTCCGGTGAATTTTATTGACGGAGTCGATCAAAAAACTGGTCGTCATCTTATAAAATTTCGTCACAAGAATCAGCTGCCGATCTTCTTGCACACGTTCATCTTCCGGCAATGGATCCATCTCAAGCGCATGCCGCAAATCAATAAGCTGTATCGGCATATTTTGGACATAGATGGTCCCCAACATCGCAGTGCCGTCGTTATCCATCCGTGTAATCGTGACTGTCGGACGGGCTAGCACACGCTCTACTTTGGCAACGTTGATTCCATAATTGACGCCCCCAACGTTAAATTCGATAAACTCTACCTCATTGTTCCCGCTTTGTAGTAAAATGCCATCGCTTTTATTATTTATCGTATTCATAGTTTGTTAGGGTTAATATTGTCACCAATGTAAACTAAACTAACTAAATACAGACGCAATGAAAGCAGGAAACTTTAAAAATAAAGTAAAGTGTCGGCTTTTTCAAAATTTGCCCTTTTGGAAGCCACATTTAAGTTGAACAATATTTACTGGTAGCTAATAAATCTTGTTTTAAAACTTCAGTCATTAACTTATTGCCCTTATAATTCTCTACTATTCTAGGAACCCGCTGACTTAGAAAATTAAATTCCGACTAATGTGTGCTTCCGTATTCTCTATGACACCCCGTGTAATTGTAGGTATTTCGGATTTGGCGGTGACAAATAGTCCTTCGGTGGTTTTGTCCACCTATGCTTTAGGGTCCTGTGTTGGGGTGGTTGCCCTGGCACCGAAAGTACGGGCTGCCGGCTTGCTACATGCCATGCTCCCCAAGATGGGCACAAAGGCGAACCGTCAAAATACTCCGCTCATGTTTGTGGATACTGGGATGCAACAAATGCTCAAAGAGCTGTCGAGCTTTGGTATCAGCAAAAGCATGCTGAAGATTGCGCTTATCGGCGGAGCCTCTGTAAATTCCGGTGGTGACTTTTTTGAGATTGGCTCCAACAACGTCAAGGCCACCAAAGAATTTTGTCGAGCCAACGGATTACGGATCGCCTATGAAGACACGGGGGGCAAAGTTAACCGCACTGTACACTTACAGCTATCCGACTTAAATCTTCAGATTAAAAAACCGCAGAAAGAAGAGACGATTAGCTTGCAATAATTATGTGTGGAATTGCAGGCATTTATCGCAAGAATGGTCTTCAACAACATGCGAGCCGCCAATTAAATCAGGCCCTAGAATCTCTCAAAACCCGAGGTCCTAATAGCTGTGGTACATTTTTGGGCCAACAGGTCGGATTGGCACACACGCGCTTAGCCATAATCGATCCTAAATCTGGTCAGCAACCTTGGCGCGATCAGCCATCCGGAGTCACGCTCATTTTTAACGGTGAAATCTATAACTTTAAAGTACTGCGTGAACAATTGCAGGCCAAAAACCATACATTTATCAGCCAAACAGATACGGAAGTTGTCGCCAAAGCTTACTTAGAATGGGGCATCGACTGCATCAAGCACTTGCGCGGCATGTTTGCCTTTGGGCTCTTGGACCCAAAGCTTGATCGACTATGGCTCGTCCGTGACCGATTGGGTGTAAAGCCTCTCTACTATCGACATCACGCATCAGATGCCACTCTAACTTTTGCCAGTAATGTTGCCACCATACTAAAGATGGACTGCGCTTCGCCCGAGTGGGAACAGGCCGCCCTGGCTCATTATTTAATGACAACGCGCACCCACCTTGGAGACAAAACCTTACTAAAAGGTATCTTCACAGTGCAGCCTGGTGAAACAGTTCAAATTTCTCTCGCTGATGGATCCCTAAAAAAGGGGCACTACTGGAAATTGCCCAAAGTTGCCCCCCAGGATAAAGTAGATGTGCCCTGCTTTGATGATTGCGCCCAAGACATCTGTAACGATCTTTTCTCCATCACTAAAGAGCAAGTTGTTAGCGACGTTCCACTCGGTATGTTTTTAAGTGGCGGTATTGATAGCAGCATTTTAGCAAACTGCTTGCATTCACAAGCTTCCGATCAGCTACATTGTTCAAGTATTGGCTACCAATCGGACAGCTATAATGAGTGGCCCGCAATTAAGAAAGCCGTCCAATTTAATCGTCTATCATGGAACGCTATCACAGCGGAACCCGACGACTTTTTACCAGATTGGCAGCATCTAATTCACCAAAAAGGGTTACCTCTTAGTACACCAAATGAAATCCCTATTTGGAGATTAGCCGATAATTTCAGTCGTCATCATACGGTGGCCATGACAGGAGAAGGCGCGGATGAAATTTTTGGAGGTTATGCAGGCCCAACTTTTTGTGCTTATGATTATGATCGCAGTCATGGTTTGCACGGCGGGATCGACAAGCGCGCCCTCTTGCGAGCCTACGGAACCGATCAATTCGCGCATCGACGTGAGCATTTTTTACAGGTAAACTCTTGGATTAAAGGAGCCCAATTAGCCGAGCTAGCCCCGGGACTTTTTACGAATGGCGACAATCCACTCGCAGAAGTTCACTCTCACTACGACGCGGAATTTGAGTCGCTCAAAGCATTAACCACCTTTGATGCTTACTTACACCTACACGCGAAGAACAATTTAGAATGCTTACTCAATCGTTTGGACAATAGCACTATGAGCGCATCTATTGAGGGGCGTGTCCCCTTCACAGATCACCGAATAGCCGAAAAACTTTTTACGCTGCCCGATCATTACAAGATGCAACTAGCAGTCGAAACTCATGAGAATCCATATTACAAGCAAAACAGCTTTGAATTGATTGATCGGGGCCAGCTCACCACAAAACGCCTATTGAGATATGCCTTCAAAGATCGGGTGCATCCTGATATTTTACAGCGCCCTAAAATGAGTTTTCCCGTACCTTTTATCGAATGGTTCCAATGCGACCTGAAAGAAGCTTTCTACCTGAGCTTAAAAGAATCCCCAATCCTCAACAAAATCTTGTCTCGGGATGCCTTGCAGAGGATTCTCAACAATTCATCCTCAATTAATTCGCTAGAAGCTTGGCCATTAATGAACATTGCACTTACCGAAAAAGCTTGGAACATTCATTAAGTTTCCACCCGCAAGCAGCCACCGAGTGTACGGCAAATTTTGCATTGATCTCACGCGATTAAGCTTTTTAGTAGGCTCGTTAATGAATATCGAAAAAATCCTAGTTGTTGACGATGAGCTAATCATTCGTCGAACGCTTGAGGAGTATTGCCATGCTGCTCGCATTAAGGTAAAATCCTGTGCCAGCGTTGAAGATGGCCTCAATGCACTCGAAAGTCCCCAAGGATTTGATCTGATGTTTTTGGACATTCATCTACCTGATGGAGACGGTCTCGAAATTCTTGAAGAATTGGCCGACATGGAAAATCCTCCTCTACCGGTTATGATTACGGGTCAGGGCAGCATTGAATCCGCCGTCAAATGTATGCAGTTAGGGTCTTACGATTATATTCTAAAACCATTTTCGACCGAGCAGCTCAACATGCTGCTACAAAGAGCCAGCCAATATCAGCGCCTCGTCCAAGTGAATCGTGAACTGGTCTCGGATACGGCCAATTCGAGCACCCACATTGTTGGCGATAGTCCTGCTTTAAACACGCTCAAAGATATGATCCACCGAGTCGCGCGAACCGACGCGACCGTGCTCATTGCTGGCGAAACTGGCACGGGTAAAGAACTCATAGCCCAGTCGATCCACCAAAACAGTTTGCGCCGAGACAAGCCATTCATCAAGGTCAACTGTGCTGCCGTCTCAGAGACTCTCATTGAAAGCGAATTTTTTGGCCACGAAAAGGGTGCCTTTACCGGTGCAACCAATAATCGTATCGGTCGCTTCGAATTAGCGGATGGCGGCACACTGCTTCTAGACGAAATCAGTGAGGTTAGCCTTGCGCTGCAAGCCAAGTTGTTACGTGTACTTCAAGAAAACGAGCTTGAGCGCGTGGGCGGTACAAAAACCATCAAAGTCGACGTTCGTATCCTGGCCACCACAAACCGTAATTTACAGCAAACAGTTGACGAAGGTAAATTCCGAGAAGACCTCTACTACCGCCTTAATGTATTCCCCGTTATTTCTCCCGCACTTCGGGAGCGTGAGGGTGATGTGCAATCACTGGCCAAGCACTTTCTGGAAAAGTTCGCGCGCAAGCACGGCACGCAGGCCACGGATTTCACTCAGCGGGCCTACAAACAACTTTGCCAATACAGATGGCCTGGTAATGTTCGCGAGTTACAAAACGTTGTTGAGCGTTCAGTTATTCTAGCAGCGGACCAAGTAAAAATCGATGCATCGACGCTTCCACTGGAACTCCAACTGGGTTCCGATGCGACCAGTGATCTACTCGATGATTCACAGGGCAACATAGCCAAGCAAAGCGTTACAGAAAGCGCAGAATCGCCATCCAATCAGTCAAGCGACACCGCACACACAACACTCGAGTCTGCCGAACGACAACTCATCCTAGAGACATTAAGAGCTACAAAAGGTAACCGAACCAAAGCTGCTGAACGAATGGAAATCAGTATACGGACTTTGTTTAACAAATTAAACGCTTACAAGAATAAGGGCTACAGTGAATTCGAGCCCTACTACACGAACTAATTCAATTCGAAGCCCATTTAAATTATGCTGCTAGCTCATTATAAATGTCACTACCAACGTCTCAACGTCGCTAAAAGTGCTACTCAAAAAGAGCTAAACCAGTCCTACCGAAACCTCGCTAAAAAATGTCATCCTGATCGTGTCGGGCCGAGTCCACTGGCTTTGGATTCCTTTCTAGCCTTGCAAGAATCCTACGAACTACTCTCCGATCCGCAGCGCAGGCGTGCTTATGACCAGAGCTTATTAAAAACCAACAGTAGGACGCGCACGTCCCCTCGCCGCCCCTCTAAGCCAAGAGGGACACAGGCGAATAGCGATAAGGCTGCCGCCAAAGCCAAGACATTTCCAGTTCATGATTCCAAACTCGATAGCTACTCGACCTTGGAGATATCACTCAATGATGCCATCGTCGGGAAACGTACGACCATCAAGATCAAGCCGGCAAATCCCACTCTTTCTAATCGTGCCCGAAGCCAAAGGATTGTCATTCCACCAATGTGCTATGAGGGGCAACATATAAAATTGGAAAAAAAAGGTCGAATCAGTTCCAATGGTCAGCGAATAGGCCATTTATTTTTGCGGATTAAATACGCAAAAAATCCTGATTACAAAGTAAACGGCATTCATTTACATCATAGCTTTAGCCTAGAACCATGGGATGCCGCTACTGGGGCCTGCCTGGCTCTCAAAACACCAGGAGGAAAAGCCGAATTAAAAATTCCACCGGGCACAAATCACTGGAAATCCTTTATCCTAGCAGGCCATGGCATGCCGGGTAAAGATGGACATCGTGGAAATCTGACAGTCGTTTGCCAAATCAAGCAACGTCGTGCAGAAAGCTCAAAACAAAAATTACTGTGGAAGGCATTGCGGGATGCCTATCTTTTGGATTGATGAGCTTAGCCAAGCCTATGGATCTAGTTGCAATCAGGCCCAGTGCTACTTTCCTGATTCCAGCTCCATTTCGCTTGATTCATGAATCGATAATGAGATGCCTGCTGTATGTCCCTGCAGAGCTCATTTAAGCAGCGACTGCAAGCGGTGCCCCGATACTTGAGACCAAGTTTGGACTTATTGTTTCCACGCTCCTGTATCCACTGTGCTCTGCCGGCGGATGATACTCAATACAACTACTTATGTAAAAGTTGTGCTCGCCAACTTTTTTTATGCCACGAACCAAGCTGCCATTACTGTGGATATCCATTTTTTGGCAGCCTAAGTGGTTCTAGGGCCTGCCCCAATTGTCTAGAGCTGGCACCCCAATTTTCAGAAGGCAAAACCCTTTTCTTGGCGAAGGAAGTCGGTCGCTCTCTCATTCATGAATTAAAATATGCACAAGGCTTTTATGTACTCAAAGATATACAAGCACTCATCGAAAAATCTGCCTACTGGCGTGCCTATTTCACGGACACTATTTTGGTACCAGTCCCTCTGCACCCCACGAAATTTCGACAACGTGGCTATAATCAAAGTGAGAAAATCGCGACAAGTATAGCTGAATGCTTCCCTAAACGCACTCAAGTGCAAACGCCACTACTGCGTGTTTCCTATACAAAAACACAAACCAAACTCAATCGTGAACAAAGGCGACAAAATATAAAAAATGCTTTTGCCTTGCGAGCGGATGCTGTCTTAGATCAATCCTTTTGTTATGTCTTAGTCGACGACGTCTTTACTACCGGAGTGACCTTAAACGCATGTGCAGCTGTTCTACGTGCGGCAGGAGCTCAAAAAATAAAGACGTTTACACTTGGGCATGGCTAAAGGATTTTAACCACTTTTAAATTATGGCCATTTTTGGAAAACCACAATACTCTACCGTATCCGTTAAGAAAAAGGACATCCCAAAGGACCTCTGGACCAAATGCCCAAAGACGGGAGAAATCATCTACAACCGGGTACTCAAAGAGAATTTGATGGTCGTCCCAAGTAGTGGGTATCACTTCCCACTAAAAGCGCGCGAGCGGATTGATTCTCTGCTAGATACGGAGAGCTTTGTGGAGATGGATGCGCAAGTCAGTTCCCTCGATCCGCTAAACTTTAATGCGACCGCCTCCTATTCTGAAAAGTTAAAAGCCAACCAAGTAAAAACCCAAGAAACCGACTCCGTAATCTCTGGAGTGGGCAAAATGGGCGGTATTCCTGTCAGCATTGCGGTGATGGATTTCCGCTTTATGGCAGCCAGCCTGGGCTCCGCAGCCGGAGAAAAAATAACGCGTGCTATCGAGCGCGGCGTGGCACAAAGAATGCCAGTTATCATCGTCTCCGCATCTGGCGGTGCGCGCATGCAGGAAGGAATTCTGAGTTTGATGCAATTGGCCAAAACAAGTGCTGCTTTGGCGAAACTAAGCCAAATTGGAATGCCATTTTTCTCCGTATTGACCAACCCCACCATGGCGGGTGTGATGGCCAGCTACGCCTCATTGGGGGATGTGATTATTGCCGAGCCGGAAGCTTTAATTGGTTTTGCGGGACCCCGTGTCATCAAAGAGACAACACAGCAAGATCTGCCTGCTGGCTTCCAAACATCCGAGTTTCTACTTGAGCGTGGACTGATCGACCTGATCATCGCCCGCCCCGAGATGCGAGACCGTATGATTCGTTTATTGCAAGCACTCTACCGGCCCGCAATCACTCAAGCGAGTTAATTGAACCAAGCCAAGTGGCCCCCAATGGCGGCATTTCAAAAAGCCTGCGACTACCTTTATTCGCTCCAGCAGCGTGGCTCTAAATATGGCATTGAGCGCATGCAGCGTTTTATGCTGCTACTAGAACAACCGCAGCATAATTTAGCTTGTATCCATGTCGCTGGAACCAACGGCAAGGGGTCTACTTGCGCAATGCTAGAGGCTATCTACCGAGAACATGGATATAAAACTGGCCTCTACAGCTCCCCCCATCTGGTGTATCTGGGGGAGCGCATTCAAATTAACCGTCAAGCCATATCACAGGCCAAAATCATCGAATACTGCGAGCGCCTCAAATCCATTGCGCTGAAAATGAGTGATGGTGATCCCGACCAGCACCCTTCTTTTTTTGAATTCATGACAGCAATGGCCCTGCTGTATTTTTCCGAAGAAAAAGTCGACATCGCTCTCATTGAAACTGGACTCGGTGGGCGTTTAGATGCCACCAACATCCTGACGCCCCAACTTTCAGTGATCACTTCCATTGGACTCGATCATACCGATATTCTGGGTGATACGATTCCCGCCATTGCGCGAGAAAAAGCAGGTATCATCAAAGCAGGCGTACCAGTGGTGACCAGCGCTCTGCCCGCTGAAGCCAGCCGTGTTATTCAAAATATCGCTACTGAGCGACAGTCACCGCTGCAAGCGCTCAGTCCTAAGCTAACAGAATTTCCCGCCACCAATCTTGCGGGAAGTTTTCAAGAATGGAATGCCGCCCTAGCCTTTTTGGCTATACAGACGCTTCAGACCCTATGGCCAGTCGATATTGAACGTGCCCAAAGTGCATTAAAAAGCGTCCACTGGAAGGGCCGTTGGGAGCGGCTTCGACAGGCAAACTATGAACTGATCCTCGACGCGACTCACAATGCCCAGGGTGCCCAGCAACTGGCAGAAAATTTACAGGCACTGCTCAGGGACGAAGGTATTCGCCCGATTGTCATCACTGCCTGCAGCCAAGAATCGCGAGCTGTCAGTTTGATGCAAACAATCGCTCCCTACGCGCAGGCCATTCATCTCATTCAGCTTGAGCAGGCGGGCAGTGCTTCGCAGAAATTCCTACGTCATTGCTTACAGAAAAGCAAGGCCTGCTGTCCGATATTGGATGCGCAGTTGGACGCATTATTCCCGCGTATTGGACACTGCAGCTTAGCTGCTCCGAAGGCCTGTATTTTGGTTACGGGGTCTATTTATCTCATCGGTGCAGTTTTGGAAAGGTTCGAACCACAAGAGATCGATTCGAGCTTAAGCTTTCAAGATTGATGGAACTATCTCCAATACAGCCGCTGGTAAACGGTGGTCTCATCATCTTGACCGCAGCCATCCTTGCCGTCATCGGTCAACGTTTTCGGGTCCCGTCAATTATAACGTATTTGCTGGCTGGTATTCTGCTCGGCCCACTGCTAGCTTGGGTAAAAATTGATGCTTCGCTGGCGCTAATATCGGAACTGGGAATTGCTTTGCTCTTATTTCTCGTCGGCATCGAATTAAGCTTCGCAAAAATCAAAGATTTGAGCCGGGTGGCAATCCTTTTAGGCGGACTGCAAATACCGCTGACAGCTGCTAGTGGTTTTATACTGGCCAGCCTGGTTGGATTCGATTGGCTGGATGCAATTTTTTTAGGCGCGACCGTCACCTTTAGTAGCACCGTCGTCGTCATGAAGCTATTAGACGAAAAAGGTGCGACCAATCGACTGTATGCGCGTGTTGCCATCGCCCTTTTTCTGGCACAAGATATTGTCATTATTTTAGCCTTAACCGCCATGAGCGGTATTGATGCCTCCAATGAAATCTCCTGGCTCTCCATCTTAACAGACCTGGCTTTTGCATTTACCGGTATGGCTTTGCTTCTGGGATTTGTGCTGATCGCAGCTCGCTATGGATTGCCAAAGCCTTTCGCCTGGGCGGCTCGCTCCTCAGACACCGTTTTCATTTGGGCACTTAGTTGGTGCTTCATTGTAGTCTTTTTAGCGCACAAATTTCATCTTTCCGTAGAAATTGGGGCTTTTTTGGCGGGAATCGCGATCGCCCAACTACCCGTACACGAGGACTTACATCGGCGGCTCCATCCATTAATGACACTCTTTATCGCCATCTTTTTGGTGACCCTAGGGATCAAAACCGACATCACCCAATTAGTGCATCTATGGCCGCAGGTGCTACTATTTACCGCTTTTGTGCTACTGGTTAAACCGCTCATCATCTTTGTCATCCTGATGTACCAGAAATTCAACCAAGAGACCGCCTTTCACGCTGCGATCGCTGGCGGCCAAGTCAGTGAATTTGCCTTTATATTATTGGCACTGGCTTCCAGCGCACACTTGATCGATTCTCAAACGCTGGCGCTGGGGAGTTTCGTTGGAATTGCCAGCATTGCCGGGTCGGCCTATCTGATTATTTACAGTGAAAAAATCTACCAGTGGCTAGACCAGCGAGGCAGCTTTCGTGCAATCCCCGAGCATGCCGCAAGTGAATTCGCGGAGTCCCAGCCACTAGAACAACACGTCATCGTCATCGGCATGAATGCGCTTGGACGCAAACTCGTGCACGCGCTCGAACAGCGTGGTGAGTCCGTAGTCGCAATCGATACGGATCCCAACAAGTTAAAAGGGCTCGGCGATGCTGAAACCTTAATCGGCCAAGTCGAATACCCCTCGGTGCTAGAACAGGTAGCCTATCGCCAAGCCAAGCTCGTCGTCTCCGCACTACAAATTGAAGAGACCAACCAACTAGTCGCTTACCGTTGTCGATCGGTTAATGTACCTTGCGCGATCCATGCTTTTGATCATTCTCAAATCGAGCAACTGCTACAATTAGATGTAGATTATCTGATCACACCTGCAATTGATGCTGTCGCCATTCAGCGAACACTCTTCACGCAATCGACTTCATAACACGAATTATGGATTGGATCGCCTATATTCTTTTAACGGCTGCTGTCGCTTTTGGGATCGCTAAAAAGTTACGACTCCCCAGCATCCCAATTTTAGTACTAGCTGGGATGGGCCTACAAGTCCTCACTCAAAAATTCGGCATTTCCATGCCTGCAAGCGGACTGCAAGATGTGATTGAGCTAGGGCTCGCTGTTTTGGTGTTTACGGCAGGCATTGATCTCACCCCGCAAAAGATTCGTAGTGAAGGGCGCTCAGTCATTCTTGTCGCCAGTTGCCAATTTTTTGGCTTAGGCTTGGCCAGCTTGATAACTGCTCGATTGCTCAATTATGATTGGATGACTTCGCTGTATTTAGCCAGCGCTCTCTCGGCAAGTTCTACGCTTGTCTGCATCAAACAACTACAAATTCGCCGGCAGCGCTTTGAACCCTACGGGCGTCTAACCACCAGCATCTTACTGCTACAAGATGTCGCAATTATTTTGTTACTCGTCATGCTGCATAAGCTTCCGCAGGGAAATGCAGATGCACTCCTAAGCGTCGCCTACAGCCTGGGAGTGGGACTGATCGCACTGGGCCTGCATCAATGGATACTCCCCTGGATGACCACTCGCCTAAAATTAGACGATGAGACGCTGATGCTCAGTTCTCTCGCACTCTTGTTCGCATTTTCAGGGCTGACCTACTTACTTGGCCTGCCCTATTTAGTGGGTGCTTTTTATGCTGGATTTGCACTGGCATCCTTTCCCATCAGTGGATTAATTCGCGGCCAATTGCAGTCGCTATCCAGCTTCTTTTTAGCCCTATTTTTTATCTGTATTGGGCTCAGTGTGCAGCCACCATCGAGCACGATGCTAGCTCATAGCCTAATATTTATTCTACTGCTGATTGTGGTTACCATCCCGCTGGTATCCATTGTGGCTGAGGTTGTGGGGTACTCCACTCGCAGCTCGGTTGAAACAGCACTCCTGCTGACGCAAACCAGTGAATTCTCGCTCTTGATTGCAGCGACGGGGGTCGCATCCGGTCATATCAGCGCTGAACTCTTTTCCATGATCACTTTAATCACGATTAGCACCATGGCGCTGACCCCCTTACTGGCTCAAGAAAATGTCGCTTGGCGTCTGATGCGATTGCATCCACGTTATCGTCGCGGTGAAAAGGCCTGCCAACAGATGACCGAACATGCCGTACTCCTCGGCTATGGACGTGCAGGCAAAGAAACACTCCGACTGCTCGAAGAAAAAAACATCCCAGCAATTGTGATCGATGAAGACGCTGCTGTGGTGAAACAACTTTTAGATCGTAACATCCATGCACTTCAAGCCGATGGCTCCAGCCTGCGCGCTTTAAAACTCGCCAACTGCCCCGCCGCTCGTTTTGTAATTTGCTCAATGCGGCGCACCCGTGACGCGCTAGCCGCACTAGAGTACCTCAAAACAAGTCCCGCCCAAGTTTTGGTGCGCACCTTTGAATCGAATGAAGTCGCAATGGTTCAAGCAGCTGGCGGAACCCCGATCCCGCTCGCTGATGCAGCCCTAGAAAAATTTCTCACATGGTTTTCCAGCCAGCAGCATTCCCAACACAAAAGTTCCCTTTCCCCGATTGAGCGCGTCCCCAAAAAATCTGACGCCTAAACATGTCTTTATCGATGCGACAAAGCAAGTCGCCATGCTTACCAAGCGAACGAAGGAACTATAAGCTCGTAACGATTACGCTGGTTCAACCCGAGCGCTGTAAACAAACTTTTCGAGCTGCAGACACCAGACCGCAAGCTACTCCATATTAAAATTTTTTACGATAAACCGCATTAGAGATGCGCTCAGAAATATGCTGCTAAAAATGGCTCAGGTCTGCTTCGCATCCGGTCTTTTCGTTTTGCTTGGTACCTAGGCGAAAAAGGCACATCACCGCCTATCAGGCCAGCAGCCACCTATGTTTATAAGCTCCCGCAGCACTCATTTCCTGAACGCTGCGCGCATACCCGCTTAATCCGAGTTTAAAGTACACTTAGGGTCAGCTCCGTAAATCCAAATATACCCTACAGATAGCTCGATACTGGATTGACGGCTGGTATTACAAGCACCACCTATAATGCATTTTGGAAAGCAGTTCCGCGCCATTAGTTTGCACTGCGACAACATCTTCGATACGACATCCTCCAATTTCAGGATAGTAGAGGCCGGGTTCAATAGTGACAACATGTCCTGCCTGCAAGGCCGCTGCATGCGGCGCCACACGTGGCGACTCATGCACCTCAAGGCCAAGTCCATGCCCTGTAGAGTGAATAAATCCTACGAATTTTTGCCGGATGCGCTTGGTCTCATAACCAGCGGACGTAAATACCGATTGGGCTGCTTGATGCACCTGATGTCCTGACTGGCCCGCTGCAACAGTTTGAATCGCAGCTAATTGAGCCTGGCGAACAATGGAGACTAAACGACGCTGATCATCACTGGCTCGCCCCTTTAAAAAGGTTCGCGTCATATCTCCATGGTAACCTGTTTTTTGATGCCGTGGAAATACATCCACGATAATGAGTTGGTGGGGTCGCAAATATCCACTTCCGGCCTCATGGGGATCACATGCCTGACGACCACAAGCCACGATCGTATTGCGGGCCAGCGCACCCGCATTCAGACAAGCTAGGTCGATCTGTTGACGCAGATAATCCGCCGTCAAAAAGCGCCCTTGGTACTGCAGCCGATTTCCCACAATCTGACTGGCTTTTAATATCCGCTCGGCTGCACGCAGACCTGCAGCACTCGCGCGATTCGCTTGACGAATCGCGGCTCGTTCGCCTGCTGTTTTTAGAGCGCGCTGCTGAAATAATTCATGTGCGCGACAGCTTAAACGGTATCCAAAATCTTGTAATTGAGCAAAATAATGCGCGGGAAAATCATTGGGGACAGTCAATTCTGAAACTTTAAACTTTTTCGCATAGTGACGCATAATGAGCGCCGGCCCAATCGCACGCTCTTCACAATTATGCATGCGAGCCAATTCCTGTTTTACCTGCTCTAATAAGAAAACCTGATCATAGTTAGATTGCGCAACAACACGACCATATTCGAGCTGATTGACAACTGCATAGGACTGCCCCTGGAAGAGCATGGTTAAGTACGGATCCGGTACGTACACGCCGGCGAGATAAAATAAATCCGCAGATTGCTCTGAACTCGCATAAATAAAATAAAGTGCTGAATCCTTGTCTTTCATGAATAGCTTTGAATACTTAGCCAAAACAAAATGACCCTCTATGCTTGTTATTGATAGCTTCCGATTCAAAATACAAACCTTTAGTATTTTATTGCTCGCTGCACTGTTTTTGATCGGCTGCCGTGACGAAACGCGTTCAGAAATCGTACCCTCTAAAGCTAAAAAGAGCGTTTACTTCCCCAATCAAATTGGCTCTCAGCCCGTCTTTTTGCAACTTGCCATAGAGCCAAATGAAAAGGCTTCGGGCTTAATGTTTCGCAAGCAACTGGCAAGCAATCATGGACTGTGCTTTATATCAGATCGCCCCAAACAACAGAGCTTTTGGATGCGCAATACGCAAATTCCTCTCGACCTAGCGCACTTCGATGCAAACGGCATATTAGTGGAAGTCCAACAGCTCTACCCATACGATGAAACGCCAGTAAAGTCACGCCACCTTGAGATCCAATACTCTATTGAGATGAACCAAGGTTGGTTTAAGCAACACAAAATAAAGCCAGGCTCTAGGCTAAATCTCAACTTGTTGCAGCAGGCAATTGAAGCGCGCGGTGGACTGTGAGCTTCAAAAAGTCGCTAATCGGCAGTCCCCACAGTTGTCAATTCTTGACTTTCCAACCATGACACTGCTTTAGAAATGATGCCATCAAAGGCACCATTCGTACAGAACAGATACACTGTAGACTCCTTGTTTGTACTCTGCTCATTTTGCAGATACGCAAACAAGGCGTGATTGCTATCAAAAGCCTGCGCTCGCTTACCTTGACGACTTAAAATGCGAGCGATCATAGTCGTGTTCAAACGCTCATCGCTCGCCAATCGTTCTGCGCGAAAAACAGCGCCCAGCAAAACTTCGTCAGCCGCTTCGAAAGCGTCGACAAAGGCATCTTGAAAGATTGCTTTTTGAGCAGTATTGCTACGGGGCTCAAAGCAACAAACTAATCGATGCTCAGGGTAAGCCGCCTTTACAGCTGCAATGGTGTGCGCGATAGCTGTAGGATGGTGCGCAAAGTCCTCGATTAAAACCGATTGAGGACTGCTGTAACGCAATTCCTGACGACGGACCACTCCTCGGTAACCACTCAAGCATTTTAGATCGAGCTCTATGGGCGAATGAAGCGATTGCGCAAAGGCTGTTGCGAGTGCCGCCATCGCCACATTACGGGCATTGTACAATCCGTGCAAATTTAGCTTCACTGTCGCCCAAAATGTCCCCTGCCAGCTTAAGTCAAACTGCGCACCCTGCGGGGAATCGATATAGTTTAAGATGATCAGATCATTGTGCGCTTGAGTCCCGACCAAGAAACACGAAGCGGGAGCACTCTCCCGTAAGGATACAACTTTAGGATCGTCTCCGTTCAGCAAGATGCTACCTGAGCCGGGAACCACCTTGAGCAGATGCAAAAAACTCGTATAGATAGCCTCAAAATCCCGAAAAATATCGGCATGATCAAACTCTAAATTGTTCACCAACAGTATTTTCGGATTATAGTGTATAAACTTGCTGCGTTTATCAAAAAAAGCACTGTCATACTCGTCTCCTTCAATGACAAAGTTAGCATCGTCACCCAGGTGAGCCCCTGCGTGCAGATCATGCGGACATCCTCCTATCAGCCACCCAGGTTGCCCGCTTTGTTGAAGTAAGTAAGCAATCAGCGCCGTGGTGCTCGTTTTTCCATGCGTGCCTGTCACCACAATCGGATGCCGTTTGTCCAATAAAAATTTCCGAATGAGCTCGGGCAACGAAAGGTATGCTTGCGTGGACTGTTCCAGCAACCATTCCACTTCTGGATTTCCGCGGCTCATCGCATTGCCCACCACCACACAATCGACTTGCAGTGTTGCAAGTCGAACAGGATCGTAACCCTCGTAAATCTGAATACCAGACTGAATGAGTGCCTGCGACATCGGGGGATAAATCGATTGGTCAGATCCTGTTACTTGATGTCCCTGCTGCTGCAATAAAAGCGCGGCATTCCCCATTGCCGTACCACAAATACCCATAAAGTAGAAATGCATAGTCTCCCAAGATCCACAAATGAGCGATGAACTCAAGCACACTCTAAATTATGCACAAATTTTGCGTACGATTCATACGGCAGCTCTAGCAAGCAGTCCCGCTATTTGACTCAGCTCATATCTGGCAGGCTAATTGCAATCAGGATCTAGGTCTAATTTGCGTCGCAGACTCCGATCTTGCGGTTGATTATGTTCCCAGTAATTACAATGCATCCATCGCTTACGAAGCACTGCACTGGTGGTTCCCTGCTGCGAGCGGGTTTGCCAGGCACGAATGACATGCGGAAACTCGGCATCAAAATCGACAGACAATTCGCGATCATGATTTTGATAAACCAAAGAATACGTCCACGTTTTTGTACCCTTATGTAAACGTGCCACGGCTGGCAATGCTTGCGGTTGCAGATGTGCCATGCGACAATGAAACGCTCCAGGAATGATCGCGAATTCTCCCCGAGGTAATTTTTCTGGATTCAACCTTATTTGCAACCAGAGTGCATCTTCCAAGTAAGCATTTGCTAATTGCAGCTCACGATCCCCCATTCGCTGAAAATAGGAAAACATCCGCAGCAGCCAGCCCTGCGCTTGACGGTTCATTTGCTGAAAGGTCTGCCCACACCAATCTTGAATAGAGGCACTTGATTTCAGTGGATGCGGATAGTGCTCCATATCGACAGGCTGAAATGTGCTCACCATCGATCGATAGCTATAAAGGCCAGTATGAAAACGACGCAGGGCATTCAATTTCAAAACATCGATCGAAGCCTCATTTCCTCGTTCATCTTTTACCTGCTGCTGCAGATCAAAAGGTTCCGTCACAAAAATCAATTCACAATGTCCTCGGTGCTGCTCACCGTAACAATTTTGATTCAGCTCATAGCGGTTGATCTCGGCACCGTCATACCAAAATTCTCGAATCAATGCCTGACGATCAGTCCAAGTATTTGCCCAGACACAGGCTTGTGGCGCCGTTATGCCAAACCAAACAATGGCCACAGTCGTCCGATAAAATGCCCTAATAGCATCCTTTCCCGCGTGACCACTACAGTCATGCCAGCGATCATGCATTGCTTCCCGCAGAGGGCGGCCTACTGAAAATCGAGTCATTCGGCTTGGGGACTTACCCCTGTTGAGAGAGTCAGCTTACGGGCCAAGCGCAGTGCTGCCAAAAAACTATCGGGCCTCGCTTTATTGTGCCCAGCAATGCCAAATGCAGTTCCATGGTCGGGACTGGTCCGCACGAAGGGTAAGCCCAAGGTAACATTGACCGCCTGATCAAACTCCAATGTTTTGACAGCTGACAGACCTTGATCATGGTACGCAGCCACCACCACATCATAGTGCCCTTGACGCTGCAACATAAAGGCCGTGTCCCCCGGCAAACAATTCGATAAGCCAGGAAACTCCGCTCGCAGTTGCTGCAAGCAAGGATCCATAACCAAGCGTTCTTCGTCTCCCATCAGCCCATTCTCACCCGCATGAGGGTTGAGCCCACAGACTGCGATACGCGGACGGGTAACGCCTAACCGCTGCGCCAAAGAAGCGGCTCGTCGCACCGCTCTTCCCAAACATTCTGCGGTCAAAGCACTGCTGACTTGAGATAGCGGGATGTGCCAGGTTGCGAGGACCACGCGCAAGTGCTCTCCGACAAAGGCCATCGTGGGTAGCCCACCCCAAGCATCCGCAAAAAATTCTGTTTGGCCAGCGTGTTGAAAGCCAACTTGGCTCAAGCCATATTTACTGACGGGCCCAGTCACCACCGCTCGGTAATATCCCAATTTACAGCCCTGAGCTGCCAACTGCATGGCATCCAAGGCCACCAATGAACTCGCAGCATCCCCCTTGCCAGCCTGTGCTTGGTAGTCAGACGCGCCCACGGACTGATAAGCGCATCCAAGTGTATCGGCCAGGGGGTTCGCCCAAGTATGGGGCCCAATCAATGCAAACTCATCGCTGGGTATTTCACCAGTGCGCAAAGCTTGCTCGATCACCTCAGGGCCGACACCTGCAGGATCGCCACAACAAATGGCAATGGGAGGCCTAGCCTTCATAGTATTCAATGGATGCTAGCAATTCCAGGTGAAGCACTTATGTGCATATAAAGCCAATTGATCCGCCCTCAAAAAAGGATAGAAAACGCGCCCCCACACGGGTGGTGGCAAATTCATGCTCCCGTAGGGCCTGTTTGGCCTTTTCGGCTAACTCACCCGTACCTCCACAATAAACTGCTTGGTAACAACGCTTCAAGTCATTCAAATCCAACTTAGAAAAATCCGCAGCCAGCAAGGCCGCCTCATTCAAGCCATCGACTCGATCACGCTGCGTCGCTTGGGTGTAAGGTGGAATGTCTGCCGTAATGACTGCATGATCGCTTACTTGGGCATAGTGACCAACTCGAATAGATGCATGCAGACAAACGAAACTGCCGATACTGGCTTGATCTGCAAGCAACACCGCTCCGGCCAGCTTTGAATGATTTGAAATCCGGACAGAATCACCTATCACACAGTCCGTATCTATGTGTACACCAGCCATAATTTCGCAAGCTGCACCAATCAGCGTATTTTCATCGAATTTAGACGCGCGTGCAATGACACAATTCGGATCAATGTGGGTATGAGCGCCAATGTGAAGCCCCCCGCACGGAGTCGCCTCCTCATCCAGCATTGTCGGCTGAGCTCCAATAACAGAAAATGCACCAATGTGAACTCTGTCCCCCAGTACAGTACCCCTGTGGATAATGACGTAGGCCTCAATGCGACACCCCTCACCAATAATGACAGCATCTTCAATAATAACACCTGCAGCAATCGAGACATCCGCTCCAATTTGTGCAGTTTTCGAAATAACAGCATTCGCATTGACCATACATTCTGTCTAACAACAGCATCCCGATAGGCAAGCAAAAGCCTTTGCTCACCGATTAGGCACTTTCATAGCGCGCAATCCAAGCTTGGCTCCACGCTTCATAGTCGCCTTGCTCAATATGCAAACGCGCTTGCCGCATCAAGTCCAAGAAAAAATGTACGTTGTGAATCGAGAGCAGCGTGCAGGCTAGCAATTCCTTGGAAACAATTAGATGTCGCAAATAAGCTCGACTGAAGTGGCGACAAGTATAGTTATCAGCCGCCATAATTGGACGTTCGTCTCGCTTAAAACGCTCATTGCGCAGATTCATCAATCCATCGGGCGTAAACACACTCGCATGACGCGCCAAACGTGTCGGCATCACACAATCAAACATATCGGCACCCAATCCGATCATTTTTAACAGCTGCGGTGGCGTTCCGACGCCCATTACGTAGCGCGGCTTATCTTGCGGCATTTCTGGAAGGCATACAGCAACTTGCCGAATCATCTCTTCCTCAGGCTCGCCAACACTAACGCCTCCTATGGCATAGCCCGAAAAATTGATTTCGCGCAAAGATTGGGCACAGTGTCGCCGCAGGTCGTCGTATACGGATCCTTGAATAATTCCAAACACCTGATGTCCGGATTCAAAGAAGCCGTCATCGGCGGCCTTTTGATAAAATTCATTAGCCCACCGCAAAGTACGTGCGACCGCATTTTCGCAGTCTGCCCGCTCACATGGATACGGCGGACATTCATCTAAAACCATTGCAATATCTGTATCTAATTCAGCCTGAATCTGATAACAAGACTGTGGACTCATAAATAATTTACGACCATCCAGGTGGGAGCGAAATTCAATACCCTGCTCGGTTATCTTCCTCAGTTTAGAGAGACTGAATACTTGAAACCCCCCGCTATCTGTGAGGATCGGCTTTTTCCAATGCATGAAATTATGCAAGCCCCCCATCGCATGCACTAAGTCAGACCCAGGCCGCAGATTTAAATGATAGGTATTGCCCAAAATAATCTCTGCTCCCGTTGCCTCGATTTGATCAGGCGTTAGCCCCTTAACAGTTGCCTGCGTTCCCACCGGCATAAAAATTGGAGTCTGGATCGATCCATGACGCGTCTGCAAAACGCCACGTCGAGCACTGCCAGAAGTTTTCAACAAATCAAACATAGCCACATTTAGCAGCAAAAACTCGCGCTCGGTACAACAACCGAATACGGCCTTTTGAAAATTCAGCATTGATTGTTGGATAGTCAGCCGACTAACCTTGCGACCCATGAGTATCGATCGTCCAACTAATCTCGCACTCAATGCTGCAGATTTCGAGCTAGCCATTGTAGCCGCCCGCTACAACCCGGAACTCATGGATCAACTCATCCAACACACGCTAGCAGAGTTATCCGCCCACGGAGCGAATACTGCAAAAATCGAGCGCGTGCCCGGATCCGCAGAGTTACCCCTAGCAGCCTCCCTATTGGCACAACAATCTCCAGCCCCTGCCGCCATTATTGCGCTGGGAGTGGTCATTGCGGGTTCAACTCATCATCACCACGTCATCGGCAATAGCACTGCATGGGCACTCCAACAAATTAGCCTGCAAAATAATGTACCCGTCATCAATGGTATTTTAGTCGTTGAAAAACGCAGTCAAGCCGAGGATCGGGTTGGAGATACGATCAATCGAGGCGCAGAATTTGCATCAGCCGCCATTGAAATGGCTCACTTAACTCAAAAATGGACAAAAAACATCAAAACGAACCGGTAATTCCGCAGCGTCGCCAAAATAGAATGGCAGCTGTCCAATATTTATACCAATGGGAGGCCAACAAACCTGAACAGTTGAATGATGGTATCTGCCAGTTTTTTGAACATCAAGAGGAACATCCACGAGCGTATTATGCATTTGCGGAAGAATTAGTGTACGGTGTGATCGAAAATATTGACGCCGTGGATGCCCAAATCAAGCAACATGCTCAAAACTGGACCTTTGAACGTATTGCTAAGGTCGATTTAGCGGTTTTACGGCTGGCCCTCTACGAGCTATTGTATCGCACGGACATTCCTCCAATTGTGAGTATCAATGAAGCCGTTGAACTGGGTAAAATCTTTTCCAACCCAGATTCCAAGCGCTTCATAAATGGTTTGCTCGACAAGGTAAAGGGTCACTTAAATCGTCCACTCCGCAACGCTGTCGACTAATCCAGCGAAGCTTCAGCCGCCCGATAGATGCGTACCTTATTCAAAAAATTCAAAGACGGATTGATCCGTCAAACGCCCACTTTCCAGAAAGCATTTTCCGGGCTCTTCAAAGGCAATCAATTAGATGCTTCAGCCATTGAGGAATTAGAGGAAATTCTGTACACCGCAGATTTTGGACATGAGACCGTCGAGGAAATTCTTGAGGCTATCCAAAAAAGCTATAAGCAAGATAAATCCATGCGTGGTGAGCAGGCCGCTCAAATTGGGGCCAGCGTGCTACAGCAAGTTCTCGCAGGCGCTGAAGCCCGCCTGAATTCTCCTAGTGAAGCCCCGGAAGTGATCTGTCTAGTGGGCGTCAACGGATCCGGAAAAACCACTACCGCGGCCAAGCTGGCACATAATTTTGCCCAACAAGGGCACTCGGTCTTATTGGGTGCCTGCGATACTTTTCGAGCCGCCGCCAATGAGCAAATTAAAAGCTGGGCAGACCGCCTAGACATCGAATTGGTCAGCAGTCATCAGGGAGCCGACGCAGCAGCTGTCGCTTTTGATACTTACCAAGCCGCCAAAAAACGCTCTCATAACTTTTGTCTATTGGATACCGCCGGACGCCTCCACAATAAGGGACATTTAATGCAGGAGTTAGAAAAATTGCGGCGGGTACTACAAAAACAGGCCCCGAATGCACCGCATCATAGCTGGCTAGTGGTTGACGGCAGTCTAGGCTCCAACTCCATCGAGCAAGCACGTATTTTCAATCAGAGTTTTCCACTCACCGGCCTGATCATCACCAAGTTAGATGGCAGCAGCCGCGGCGGCGCTCTGGTAGGCATCTATCGTGAACTTAAGTTACCGATCTATTTTGTTGGCCTTGGCGAGCAAGCCGATGATCTACAAGCCTTCTCTATAGAAAATTACACCCAGGCAATTTTTGGACTCACAGAAAAATCTCCCAACTAGTGCCGCAGCGGCTATTAAGCAATCCCCCCAACCCCAGCTCTAGTATTCCTCATGCACTACCAAGCCCTATCAATCGACCTCAAACATAGCCAATATCCCATTCACTTTCACCATAGTCGCGAGACTCTGGCAGCTCAGCTAAAAAGCTTGAGGAAAGATGGTCGGGCGATTTTTGTCTTTACCGATCAGCAAGTCATGACTGCCCAAGAAAAGTACATGAGTAGTTGCGGATTTAAGGCATCCGAATGCTGCATTCTCCCACATGGAGAGCAAACAAAGTCAGTTGAAAACTACCAAAAGGCTCTTAGTTTTCTAGCTCAGCATAACGCAAAGCGCGATTGTGCGCTGTTCGCATTTGGGGGTGGCGTTATTGGTGATTTGACAGGATTTGTAGCTGCGAGCTATCTGCGAGGTGTCGACTTTTACCAAATCCCGAGCAGTCTGCTAGCGATGGTCGATAGTTCGGTTGGAGGGAAAACCGGGATCAACCTGCCCGAGGGTAAGAACCTCGTCGGCGCTTTCTGGCAACCTCAAGCTGTCTATATTGACAGAGCATTGCTGGAGACGCTGCATCCGCGAGAATTTTCCGCTGGTATGGCAGAAGTCATTAAATATGGACTTTTGGCTGACGACTTACTCTTCCAAGAGTTAGAGTTGCTGGACTTCATTCATCCCGACAGCGCCGAGTTAGTGAGCATCATACGTCGCTGCTGTGAAATTAAGGCACAGATAGTGATCGCTGATGAAAAAGAATCGGCGAAAAAAGATGGGCGCATTCTACTCAACTTGGGGCACACATTTGCCCACGCAATAGAGAGCGTGGCCGGATACGGAAAATACCTGCACGGAGAGGCCGTTGCCATTGGCCTATTGCTAGCCGCCAAATTATCTGCCGAGTTGGGACAACTCGATACTGTGGAGATTGATCGTACTGCCCGATTGATTGAAAAGTTCAATCTACCTACCCGACTAAAAGAACCTTTGTCGCTGGTTACACTCATGGCTACCATGCAACGAGACAAAAAGAATTTAAGTGGTCGCCAGCGCTTCATCACTCTCAAAAGAATTGGCCATGCCACCACCAGTGAGGCCGTCGACCCGCTCTACATCGAGTCACTTTGGCGGCAAATTGGTGCTGTATAATCAATCGAAACTTCGACTAAAGACCTTCCGCCTTTTCCAGAATGAATGAGGTATGATCAAGCAGCAGAAAACTTGGGAGTTAATGTATTCGAGCCTCCTGAGAGTGGGTCCTTTTTAACGGCCATTTTTAGCATAAGCAGTCATGGCTAAGCCAGTCTCACAATGCGATTCCACTCAAGCTTTCAGTGCAATCTCAAGCAACTGCCGAATCCGGATAGGATCACTTGCAGAAGTCTTGGCTAAAAATCCGCTGGCATGCACGAAATGAACATCGGGCTCCGTGGCGATCGCCGATAAATAAATCGGTGAAGCGTCTTCGAAACGTTTTAGGCCATAGCCCTCACTGCGACTATCTGGATAGACTAAAGCAGAGAGGCTTTGCGCCAAATTCGCGCTTTCAATATAGTCGGAAAATGCAGCCGTGACACGATCAGGCTGATCAGAAGATTTGGCTAAAAAGAGCACCTTTCGAACCTGACCTGCTACAGAAAAATTCCACACTTGGACATGCTGCTCAAGGTAAGTGATCCGTGAGGATTGTAGCTTCAGGAAGTTGATCAGCTCCGCACCAATAGAACGTATAATCTCAAAAAGAGGGTCTCCGGGACACAGTTCTGTTTGCTGTCCGAACAAAGAGAGTAAGCCAATATCTAGTGGTGAATTCATGGCCGCAAACTGGCTGCGATTCAGCCCCAGCCAATCAGCCGTCGCCTGCGGGCCGCAGCAGTCTAAACGCTCTGTAAAAGGCAACCACTTACAAAATTTATGGGCTGCTTGATACAGCCCAAGATGCTGCAAAACTAATGAAACAGAGCAGGTGGGCTCGGCTCCACGATCAAATTGATGATGATCGAAATTAAGCAATTCCGGCTGGTAGCAATGCCCGATATCCACCACCGCAACATCGGAAGCAGCTAAATCATCCGCACTGGGTGAACGACGAAAAATACGAATGGGATGATCTGCAATTAACAGTGCACACGCTAGCAGCTCGTCTTTGTGAGCCCCACCCGGATGTGTGACGATATACCTCAATACAGCAAACGCTTAGAGCAACACATGTAACTGAATTGAGGACAGAGTTTAATGCGCCAACTCGTAAGTCTTGACCGCCATACGAGTCAACTCAAGCCACTCATTCCAGGTCGACTTTAATGAAGTACGCAGCTGTTTCAGCTCGGCCTCAATCCGGTTTTTCTGTTCTGCATTCGCCTGTTTTAATTCGCGTGCCTTCAGCATCACGGCTGAAGCTTTTTCATCAAACAGCTTCGACAGATCTTCAAGCTTTTGTTTAAAATCAGTTGCCATATCATCAAACTCATCGTTAAGATGATCGAGAATAAGCTTCTTGTCTTTGGAAACCAAGGATTTTTGCACAGTAATCTCGTTGATCGTACGCAATTTTTTGGTCATCCCCAGTTTGTTGGCAGTCCAGATGATCCACTTAGAAGGGTCGAAGTGGTACCAGCGAATACCATTCCGATAATCCGCGGCAAACGAGTGATGGTAGTTGTGATAGCCCTCACCAAAAGTGAGCGTTGCCAGTAAGGCATTGTCTACAGCACTCAACTCACGCGCATAAGTTTTGGAACCAATGGTATGGCAGAGTGAGTTGATGAACCATGTGCAGTGATGAACCATGGCAACACGCAGTAGAAAGCCAAAATAAAAGGAGGCAAAGGCACCCACTAGCGCCCACCCCAGTAAGAATACCAGCAAGTTGACCAGTATCGTAATGGCTAGGTAGTGTCGATGTTGAAAGGTAACACGCGGATTTTTCTCCAGATCGGCAACCAATGCTTTATCGTAGTCGCGCTCGTAATCAAAAATCCAAATTATGTGTGCATACCAAAAGCCCTTTTTGATAGAGTAAGGATCTTTATCTGTATCGACGTGGTTGTGGTGAATCCGATGATCGTGTGACCAAACCAAGGCAGACATTTCAAAAGAAAGCGCAGAACCCAGCAACACACACCACTCAAAAAATGGGTTCGCTTCGTAAGCTTTGTGAGCATACAGGCGATGATAGCCAACCGTGATGGAAAGGCCGCCGATAATGTAAGTGATCAAAAAGAAAGCAAATGCGGTCCAAGAAAAGGCCGAAAAACAGAAAGGCATCAACACCAGTATGAGCGCATGGTATGCGACGACAAAATAAAGTGTATCCCGGTTTTCAATTTTCATGGTAAGTGTATAGTAAAATATTTTGTGTAAAATGGCCAGCCAAAAGACAAGCGCCATTCTAAGACTAGAGTGCAAGTGGGGTCTGTGGTGCTTAAATCAGTTAAGATGTGCACAAGACAAGAGAAATATGATATGTCAAACCGATTTGTATGATTAAAAACATAATCACTGAAATGGGAGCGCCCAATTTCAACCCGAATTATGCAGGTATGCGTTTGATCAAGTATTAAGTTTCATATTTTCAAATTGTTTTAGGATAAAGTCGTTTCGTTTTTCAAAGCCCATGTCTTTGAGCGTCTCCTTTCCGAGTATACCGGCAATAAC
>Ga0213867_1000011_pt1 | contig 92786 bp, 104 predicted proteins | sample PICome_12_FD_160120 | JGI IMG/M metagenome (GOLD analysis project Ga0213867, IMG submission 160120) | Coastal seawater microbial communities near Pivers Island, North Carolina, United States - PICO540 | ecosystem: Environmental > Aquatic > Marine > Coastal | place: USA: North Carolina... | reverse complement strand
CAGCTCAATAACTTTATCTTTTGCATTATCTTTCGCTACCTCTAAGTCAAAGTGCTTAATTAGATTTCTTTGTAAGTCAAAAGAAATCTGAGACAGCGAGTAATTGGGGGACATGATTAGAATGTTAGAACCGGGAACTAACGATACAAGTTGCCCGATTATGTTTGCGATATATGTTTTGCCTTGCCGCCTTGAAACTGCCGCACAGACAAATCTGTACTTAGGATTATTAATCGCATTTATAATTGCTACCTGAGAAGGTAAGGGTGTAACGCCCAGCAGACTCAGGTAAGGGTCTGTAGGCAGCTTTAAGAAGCGTGTCTCAGATTGTAAATCTAGTATCTCTCCGCAAGATACATCTGCTCGACTAATTTGAACAGCCATAATTTAGTCCTGTTTTTGATCGTCAAGAACTTCTTCATTTCGCTCAATCCAATCTTCAGAGTCTGTGTTTTCATCGCCTTGAGTAGCTTGACGATAGTAAATAATAATTTCTTTTTGCTGACCAATATATCTTTTCAGCTCTTGTAAATTATACGCCATGTTTTCGTAGTCTTGTGGCGTAATACCAAAGAGCACATAAGTACCGCTTTGCATTTTTTCAAGTTTTTTTACTTGCTCTTCAAAATTCTTTTCTGTAATTACAAAAAATTCTACATCTTGTAAGTCAATTGCTTTTGGTAACGGAGGTTGATATATCTCAAGAGTCTTATACTCTGTTACTGTTTTAATAATTGGTTCTGGCGCTGGCAGAGGTTGCGGTTGTAGTAGCGAGCATCCTCCGAGTGATAATAGTAATACACTACTGAGAATCCGCATTTTCTACCTCCTTGCTTGCCTCTTCAATGGAACGAAATACTGCCTGTGTTCCTTTGTTAATCCTAGGCTCAATTAACCCAGGTTTTGCTCTTGCAAGACGAGTCATATCATGACGTTTAAAAATAGACAAGTACCCATCCATTTCTTGCTGCATAGCATTATTCTTTTCGGTCAAATCTCCCACTGCTTTTAGCTGAGACTGTAAGTTTTGTTCTGATCGCTCTCGTGCTGCCTGCTCTCGTTCAAACGCAGTTTCGAGTCGCATAGCATTCTCTTTAAGAGTTACTGCATTTGCTTCTAGCCTTGCAATTACTGCATCTTTTTGGCTTACTATAGTTGTATGATACGCATATCCTGCTCCTGCAAGAAGTATCACAATTGGAAGCATTTTAATCATTCCTAGCATTACTTCACCTTTTTAATCTGATAATTGAACGCTTCTTGCGTTCGTAGCTCAAAAGGTTCTCCAGATACAAGTCGTCCTTTCAAGTGTTTCGGCTCACATTTATCAAGCCATTTAAAGAGATACTCTGTTTTCTTTTGGGGGTCTATCCAAATAGTGACTTCCCACTCGTTGAAGAAAAAACTAGCAATCCAGCGTACCGGCCAGGAGACAATTCTCAATAAAGTTTTCCCAGCGCTTTTCAATTTCTTCTCGCTCTTTATAAGTAGCATATAGTGCTTCCTTTTGGCTATCCGGAGACTCATGATACTCTATCCACTCTTCCGGAGTCATAAATTTTTTCTTTGGGTAAGACACTCCAAGCTCAAAACTGTAGTACTCCTGCCCTGTTACCAAGTCTTCGTGTATCTCAAGATTTGGTGACATTGCAACACATCCTGTTAAAAACAGTAATGGTGTTATTTTTTGCCAGACCATGCTTGAGCACCAAAGAATGCAGCTACAATACCAGCTACGGAAACAAAATATACTGAAGCCATTGACCCTAGTATTTCTGCAGCTTGATGAAGCCCCATGACCTCTGTAGTCATTACTGTAGCAGGATAAAGTAGCATACCTGCAAGTGCAAACCATGTCATTTTTCGCTGCGCATCTCGCATTGCATCTTGGTCTTCTAGCTCTTTTCGCTTGAACTCGAGATACATCGCTTTTTCTTGGTCGTCAACTTTGTTATCACCATTTACATCTGCTGGATGATAGCCGGCTTTTTCAATATCTTCTCCCACTATTTTTTCCACTTTGCGATGGCAAGTTTAAGTGCCACGTCTTGAGGAAGGTAGAACCAGTAATACTTTTTGTGCCCTAGCTTTTCCATTTCCTCCCACTCGACAAACTTCTTAGTCCAGTTGTCTGCCCAGTGTTTTCCAAAACGCAGAACGGCGTGTCCTCCTCCGTTTTTTGTAGTAACTCTACGAATTTGTGCTTTACCAGTAATAAGATAAAACCAAAACTTCCACATAGACTTACCACTGATTAAATATAGTAGCGTAAGCGCGTAATCTTCACAATCACCTACGTAAGGGTGCTCTTTCATGATTTGCCAGTGTTCTCGCTTTGCGTACTGGTCAATATCATACTTATATGCCCAGCTTGAGTTTAGCTCTTCAACTTGACGATCAAACATTACCATTTCACCTTATCAGCCCAGTACGCTGCTGACATCTTGCCTTTTGCAATATTCTTTGCGTGACGAGCTTTAAAACTCTTACGCTTTGCTTTCATTGCGGCACTTTCGCCTTTCTTTGGCTTTCCTGCAGTCTTTGCACCTTTTTGCCCAAATCGAATCGTTTTGATTTTGTCACCTACCTTTGCTACGACAATATGGGACTTCTTTGGGTGGCCTGGAGTACGACGAGGTTTGTTATACCCTTTTACCCGTGCACGTGCTAAACGAGGATCTTTCTTTCTACCTTTTCTTCTTGCCGCCACGTCTCATTCTCGCTTTCCGCTTGGTAAATGTTTTTACCATAGTCGGCTTGCCTCCTGGATTGCCTGCTGCTCTTTTACGACGAATAGCGGATTTTTTCTGAGCTTTTGTCATACGAGCTGCTTTTGCTGCAGGAACGCATTTTGGATATTTTCCTTTCTTTGAAGTCTTTCGACCGCAGGCGTGATAACCCCCGCCCTTTTTTGGACGGGAGATATCTACCCATTTTTCTTTGAACCACTTAGTAAGTCCACCTTTTGGCTTAGCCATTAGAGTGTAAGCTTATGTCCCCACTTTTTCCAGGACCAATGTAGTAATGCACCTACTACCATACCAAGTATAAATTCCATCTTACTTTCCCATGCGGTATTTACCGCCTTGTGCTTTGTAAGTTTTTACAAGCCAACCGTTTGCATAAGCTGAAGGATAAACTTTAAATTTACGCTTTGCTTGTGCTTTTACTCGTGCGTACAACTTTTTGTTTGTAGGCACGGGGCGTTTTTTAGCGCTTTTACGCTTACTTCTTCTTCTTACCGCCACGCTTCTTCTTCATAAGGGCCTTTCGTAGTGCTGGAGGCAACTTCTTTTGGGCCGCTGTTAAACCGCCCATAGACTTTTTCTTCTTGCCCTTCTTTGCTGGGCGTCCACGCTTTTTACCGTAAGTACCTTTACCTGCTGGCATTAGTCTTCCTCTGCGATAGCCTCCTCTAAGGTATCGTATTCCCGAACTTCGGGTACTGGGATTTCAGCGGGCATTTTCATGCCTGCTGCTGCATAAGCTTCTTCTTTTGTGTTACACACGTGCTCGACTCCGGGTTTTTTCTGCCAAACCCAGGAGGCTCCTCGTTGAAAAATTTCCATAATTATCTCCTAGGAAAAGGCTAACATTAGTAGCCCGATGATTAACCCTATATTAAATCCTATAGAGCATGCAAAAATAAAGTCTTTTAAAAATCTCCGTCGTTTTGGTTGAAATTCATATTCAATTGGTTGTCTCACTCACTAGCCCATGAGTAATGTTACAATTACTCCTGCGAGGAAAATTATAATACTGCCTCCTGCTACCATTATTCGGTTTTCGATACGCTTTAGCCCGTCTTCAATATTCATGAGACGATTAAACGTAGTTTTCCAGCGCTCTTCGCACTGCGCTTCGTGTTGAGCCATTTCGACTTCAATCTCTCGTACTCTATCATTCAGATCCATTTAACAACTTCTCCATGAGTTTACCATAATTACCTTGTCCGAATGGAAGAGCTGCATCGTTTATCTGAACGTTTGTTTGATTACGAATATTAGTCGTTTCGGCTTTTAGTAAATCTGCTTGCGCTTTGATTTCATCCATGCGCATTTTGTGTGCCATCTGTAGTAAGTCTGCAAGGTCTTTTGAAGAGTATACACCAGTTTCTTGTGCTTCTTCCAGCTTGCTTGCAATCATCTCATCGAGTACAGTAGCAATATTATTTTTGTTTCGATACCCCATATCCAAGTATACGGTATCAATATATTTCTTTACTTCACGCTTGTTGAGAACCTCAACGACTTGATTTTCGGGTACTCCCATGAAATCGCAGACAGCGCGAATGTTACCATACTGCAAATAACAATTGGCTACTTCAAGACCTTCTGGCGATATTGTTGTTACTTCTTTACCCATTTTGCAATTCTACTCCATGCCAGTTGCAAAGTCAAGGTTTATTTTTGGTACCTTAGTCCGCTAACGGATTGTCTAAAGCTTTTTGTAACCTTTCTTCCAAATCATCTTCGAGTTTCTCCATATCGGCTTCAATGCGGTTTTCTACGTCTCGCATTGTATCTCGTACATCTTTTTCTGTTTCTCGAGTAAGGCTAGACATATCTCTTAGTCTTTCATCAATGTCAGTTTGTATATCTTTTACTCGTGCACTTGTACTATCTGTTACACGTTCAATTCGGGTAATATCATCTTTTAACCCATTTTTAATATCACGAGTATAAGCAATTGCTTCTTCAAGTTGAGTTTCAATTACAGAATTTCGAGCATCAATTGCTCCTACATCAATATTTGCTACAATCTCTCGCATATCCATGTAGTCTTTGTAGAACTCAAAGCCTGCCCAAAGCGCTCCCCCTAACGTAGAAAGGGCAGTAAAGACTATTGCAGCCTTTCCGCCCTTAAATGTCATTCCAGCAAATTCAAATTCTGCCATCAGTTATCGTTCTCAAACTGAAGTGCTCGAAGGTTTGCCACCTCTTGCTTCAGTCTCTGCACCTCCAATCTTTCTCTTTCTAGTGCAAGTTGATATAATGTGTTACAATTTATTCGTTCCTTTGGTTTGTCCAACGGTATTGTTATACGAGCATACACACCTGTAGATGTGCCGCCCGTACTATAATTCTGCATCAAATAGTCTGGTTCGTCAATAAGTCCAAGAACTCCAAACTCCAAGTTCGTGGATGAACCGATAGCGTTGGAGCAATCCATATCTCCGTGCCTAAATCGATCCGACTGGTAACTTTGTGGCGACCCCGGCATCTGTAAATTTACCGACTGACCGAAAGCTACTGAAGGTATCAGTAATAGTATGTAAAAGAGTCTCATACGAGGCCTCACTTAATCTTCGAACAAACTTTTGATGATATAATGCTTTTTCCAGCACTTCCTTTTTTTAACATCGACTTGGTACATATGTACTTGGCAGATGTGTCACTCGGAAGAAATACACTAATGTCTCTCCTACCCAGATAGTTTAATCTAAACACTTTCTCTGTAGTTATGAAAGGGACATCATTCCAGTCTTCGTCCGTGACTTCAATCTTATAATATTCTACATCCACGCGAGCATTCCACATTTTCAATTTCGCTTCAAGTATATCATTCATATACGAAGGACGTAACTCAGGATATGTCGGTGTAAGTTCGTGGGCCATTGCTGACCCACTTACAAACAACAGGAGTAGAAAACGAGTTACAGCGGAATACACTCTGCCTCCACAACGGCGGTGTAGGTTCCTGCAGGAAATGATTTGTTATAACCGAAAGAAGCGGTAGAAGAAATCTTAAACCACGTACTCCCAGCTACAGTCATCTCATATTCGTGCGCGTTATCATACTCAACTTTAGCATCATCGTATCCTGCCATATCTTCATCTGACGTTTCAGATACTTCTACATCTCCAGTCCATGTCACTGTATCGTCGAGTGAAGGAGATGAAGAAAATGCAATTGGATGCTCAATCACAGCTTTGTAATAGTCTGCAGCAAGTACGTCATATCGAATAATTGGCTGCACACCACCATCCGAAGAAGTTGTTGTCAGCTTGTAGGGATTCGGGTTGCCGTAGACTCCTGGGGTTTCTGAAATGATGATACACTTTGAATCAACATTACCCACGATTTCGGTTTGAGCCATTACGAACTCTGTTGCCAAAATGGCTGATGCCATTGGAACTACTACTTTCAACATTACTTAGTCTCCTGTTGACTTGACTCGTATTGTGAGTCTACCATCTGCTGGTGAAGCAGTTGTTGTGCAAGATTACTGCGTCTTGCACTCGGGTTGTCGGGTATGTCCCCACCTTCAAGAACTACGGTATCGAAGTACTCTCGTCCTTCTAGTCCGTAGAAATAATCTGTAGGAAGAGTGCGAGATGTCAGCGCTAATGCCATCGCCTCTGCAACTGGATCTACGAGCCCAGGGTTATCTCCATCAGCCAGCAAGTCTTCAAGAGCGTTGCTGATTGCCCACTGCTCTCGTCGTCGCTGCCTTTCTTCCTCTTCTTCCTGTTCCTGTACTCGAGCTTTCCTCTCCATGTCGTCCTGTACCAATTGGTCTTGGAGCGGGTCATAAATTGGAATCTCGGGTACTTCAACTTGTTCTTCGTATCCGGGGCAACTCGGGTCGCTTTGAGGATCAAAACACGTATCGTACCTATACGAATAGACCACGCTGGCATCTTCTACACTTCCTTCGCCTTCTACTTCAATTGATCCCGGACCCCACAGTTCTGCATTTAAGTTTGGAAAAGCAAATTTCTTACGAACTGTATTTCCTGGAAGTCCTGACCAATCGTCGACATTTCGAAAAATATATCCTGAACCATCTGCGTACTCGTTCTGTACGTACACAATCATTCCTGTTTCAGGGTCTTTTACTGTTGTATACTGGTATACCAACCCATTTATTTCCAGTCCAGCTTGGGCCGGAAGTATATTGGTCATTACCCAATTTAAACCAAAAGCAGCAGCGTTATTTGTCGTGCCGTAAACTTCTTCAGAGTAGGAGTAAGGCGAGCAAAGCGAGAACGCCAGCAGAGCCAATGAGAGTCTTTTCGTCACTCGTAAATTCCTCTATCTTTTCCTTGAGCTCTTGAGGCTCTTCTGCGTCTGCTACTTCCCACGCTGCCTTCGCTTCTGCTCCGATCAGCCCATCTTTTGGACAGGGTGTTCCAGCATTCATCATTGCATCAAATACTCGTTGGTCCTGACACATGACTGATACCGCTGCAACTTTCATTCCCATGTCGTACAAAGTTTTCGCGTTTTTCAGCATTTCGCAGTTATCATCCGTAATCTGCGTGCCAGTTGATACACCGAGTATCTGAGTTTGCACCGCACCCGCTACGCCGAAGGTACATAAGTCGCTATTACTCGTGTTGATTGTAGGACTTATTGCCGATGCAGGAGGCGACTTCAAATCCGTCTCTTGCTTTGTTGTTACCGTCGACTCTGTAATGATTGGCTCTGGTGCTTCAGTTTCCTGTGCAAATGCTGGAACTGATACTAACAATGCTGCAAATACATATTTTATTCTGGGTCGCATTCCTCTACCCTTATTATGGTTGTTTTAATAATATCTTTATAAGTGCCATCAGGTTGTAGAACAACAATGCGATCACTCATCCCATTATTAACTCCTTTGGGCATAGTACCGATTGCTTCCAGTCTGACTCCACTTTTCCAATGTTTGTAAGTTACTTTTAACATTTGGGTTTCCGATTTCGTATTCTCCAATTATATGTCAGAGGGGGTTGAATGTCAAGGTATATTTTTCTAACCTAGACAAGATGGCTTTGTTGGCCAGGTTACATCACCAGTTGTAGCAGGGTTACCAGATACAGTAGAAGGAAAATCTCGTAAAGTTTGTCTATACGCTTTTATTTCTGTAACCTCTGAATCTGTGAAAGGAGCATCAGGTAAAACCGCCCAGTCGCTAGTTGTTAAAAGTGCGTTTCTTTTTTGTCTAATTTCTTTTGTTACTTTTGAAGCATCCCAAGCCCAGCTTGAAGTGCTAAAGTCCCAGGAGGCGTGCTCATTTACTGGTAGCCCAGTGTAGACAAAAGTTCCTGTAGACTCTTGATAGTAGTAATTCATAACAAAGTAATCAAAATTTAAACAATCTTCATTTGGTAAATTAGCATCTGTAAGTATAATATTTCTATATACTCCATCATCCGTTACCCCGCTTGTAGGCATATTGCCTGTAGGGTAACGAATACTAAAAATTTTTCCTGTTGTAGCATCTGCTAGTATATATCCATGTGTCATTATCGTAGTTCTCCATAAACTATTGGGTACCTATTAGAAAAGTAAAAAGTAAGGTTCTGTCCACTTCTTCCTCCGCCTCCAGTTCCTTCGTTCCAGAAATACCCAGCGTTACGTATTACAGTACCCGACCCAGAACCTAATCTTTCAAAGCCTTGCACATTTCCGCTTGTAGAGCCTGTTTCATGGTAAAAAGAAGAAGCTTCAAAATAGTAATCTAGTACATCTGCACTTGGCCCCGCTAATGTTGCTCCTGAGGCTAAAGGATCTCCTGTCACAGTCCCTATTGCTACTACTCCTAGAAGGCGAAAGCTTTCATTTGTGTTAAATCTTCGCGAATCAAATGCTGGGTCTCCATTTGATTTAAATACTTGAATTCCATAAGTGCCTTGTGAACTATTTACAGGAGTGTTTGCAATATCTTTAATAATTATGTACGGGACACTAATTGCCGTTCTGGTTGCTTCTATTACATTACCAGAGCCATCTTCAGTTGTATTATATCTATAAAAACTGTAACTGGAACCAGAAATATCGGCAGTTGTTGGGCCTCCTGATTGCGGTTTAATAAAAATACGTGCTTGTCCTGTTGAACCCCCGTAAGCAGAACTTGAAATATCTATAGTACTCGCGGATCCAGTAGCAACTACTTGATAATTGTCTGAATTTAAATCAGAATCTAAAACTTGAAAAGTTGTAGAGCCGTCTGAACCAGTTATTTCTATACCATAAGACATTATGCAATTCTCCAAATACCAACTTTAATTGTTTGCGTGCTAGTTGAGGCGTTTGTTAAAGTTATACTTCCACCGTTTGCAGTACTTCGCGTGATTGAAATTCCTCCAGTACTTAAATGTGTAGGACTGTCTTTTGAAACTATAACTGCTACTTTTGAGGCATCTGTAGCTTCTGCGATTCCTGTATAAGTTGTAGAGGTTTGAGTAGTGAGAGTTACAGTAGCGAGAAGAACTGCATTAACTTGTCTAAGATTGTTACTAAAAACTATTGTAGACCCGTCTGGGCCATGTACTTCAAGACCATATGTACCAGTACCGTCGCCACCACCGCCCGATGACCCGCCACCTCCTGTGGAAGTATCATTAATTGTAAAAGAGTCATTTGCAACTTCTGTGGTTCGGCCAGAATCTGAGTATAAACGAATAGTATCTGTCTCCGCACCTTCTGTAGTAGAATCAGCAGTAGGAGTAACTGTAAAAGACGCTGCATTTGAATTAATTGATACTGACCCTTGAGTTGTAGAGTAGTCCGTAGTTTGGTCTAAATCCCAGTAAAGCGTAGTACCGTTTGATACATTTGTAGTAGTAACGTTAATTGTCCCTGCGGAACCTTCATTAATTGAAGCGGGTGCATTTATTGAATACGTAGGTACTGGAGTAGTTGAAGTATCATTAATTGTAAACGTATCAGTTGCTACAATAGTACCTGAAACACTTCCAGTTCTAATTGAAACGGTTGCGGTTTCTGCACCTTCTGTAGTAGCGTCTGCTGTAGGTGTTACAGTAAACGACCCCGCATTACTATTTATAGTAAATGACCCAGAAGACGTTCCAAAGTCTCCTGAAGGACTTACCGTATAATAAAGCGTAGTACCGTTCGATACATTTGCAGTAGTGACGTTAATTGTTCCGGCAGAACCTTCATTAATTGAAGCGGGGGCTGTTACAGAGTAGGTAGGTGTCGCCGCAGCTTCTCGAGTAATAGTGAAAGAATTATTTTGTCCAGTAGTATCTATCCAAAAGCCGGTTTCAGTTTCCGAAGCAGAAACATAACCTCCTGAAACTTGTAGTTGGTAGGTTGCACTATTTCCTGCAGGAGGCAACTCATTATTTGAATAATCAATTGTGAGAGTACCGCTTCCGTTTCGAGAATCAATTACGGTTCCATTTGCTCCCCCACTTGCTATTGTCCCGGAAGACTTAATTAGTCTATATTTCTGAGAGCTACTTGCATTGCTAAAACTGTATGTTTCATCGCTTGTACTTCCCGCAGTAATAGTTTTACTAGTTGTGCTAGAAGTGTGTCCTGTGTTTGCGTCTAGAATTACTTCTATAGCTACGTCCGTTCCATTTGTGGTGCTACCAAAGGGGTTTGTGCTGGTTGCCCAACTCCATGTAGTTCTATTGGTGGAGCTATTATAACTATAAGTTGCGGAACTTCTTGTGAAAGTTGTAGATCCAATTTTTAATTTTGTCCAGATAAAAGCAGAATTAGATCTATTTCCATCTAAAGTAAAATATAAAGTATCTGTTGTTTGATCTGCCCAATATACTTCTTTTATATCTGTGCTAGTGCTATACAGGTAAGAAGTAGTTGTATTTGAAGAACCATTGGCGGTTTCACTTAATGTACCAAAGCTTCCATAACTTCCTCCGATATTTCGGAAGCCGTATAAAGCAAAGCCAAACCCGCCCGTAGAGCCTAAGTCAACAAATTTTGTTACGAGTTTTACGTCAGCCATGGCTTAGATAATCCTTCTATAATTTCTGCGTCAGAAAGAGTTTGACTGCCTTCTTCGTCTAGAAGAACTTCGACTACTCCCTGTTCCACCCCCTCTTTTAACCACGTGCCAGTTTTATACTGCTCTTCAATATTTTCAAAAGCAGTTTGCCGAGTTACAGTTGCTGTCCAATTAAGTGTAATACTCATATAATTTTCTCCGATTGTTTGAAGTATATTTCAATTGAGCTACTTTGTCAAGTGCTCTTTTTCCGAGGTATGAAAATACCCAAAGTTGTACGTGTGGGGGTGCGCGCGCGAGCGCGGTTTGTCAAGGTCTTTTAACCCCCCTATGCTGTGACATATTACCAAAAAATATTTTGCGTTAGGGTATTGACAGGCACCCCATTGCCATGCGATACTGCTTGCATCAACTAAGGAGATTGATATGGAAATTACTATCTTAATGCTTGTTTTAATAACCTTTATCTCGGGCGTCGTGGGCGGCATCGTGGTCGCGGAATCAATGGACACCTACGAAAACCATCGTGCTCGCAGTCGCCAACAGCGTCGCGCAAAGCGTCAAGCGCGACGTGAAAAAAATCGCAAAAATGTGAATTTTACCATTGACAAATTCTAAAATCTGTGAGAGAATACTCACATCAACTAACCAATAGGAGATTTACTTATGTCTAACTATACCCCTGAAATGGTCGCTCGCATCACTGCCGCGGCCCCTCTTAACCTAGCCAAGGCCAAGGAATTGGCCGCCGATTTTGGCAATGTGACCTATCGTTCGGTCATCTCTAAGGCTCAAAGCATTGGCGTTGAATACGTCAAGCTCTCGCCTGTCAAGCGTGTCAAGGACGACACCCCAACGAAAGCGGAATATCTCTCCGCTATTCGCAAGGCTCTGGCTTTGCCAACCCGTGAAGGTGACCTCACCAAAGCGGAACTTTCAAGCGTTCTGGAGTCGATCGGATGATCGGCTTCTGCGCTTGGGCTGGGGCGCTTTGCATGATGTTAGCGCCCTTCATCATCGACACCGACGCCGGTAAGATGATTGCGATTCTCGGATTGGTATTATTAACATTGCAAGCCACGGCTAATAAATGCTATAATCTGATCTTACTTAACATTGTCGGCATTGGAGGATATATCTATGCACTTTATTTTTGACCTTGACCATACGGTCGTCGATTCATCCCATCGCGCTTTAACGAGCCCCGATGGTTCAATCAACCTCGCGCACTGGCGCGAACATTCAACCGCCAAATTTATTGAGAGAGATACGCTTCTGCCTCTCGCTCACGAATGGCGCAAGATTCAACGCAAGCCAAACGCAAAAATTATTGTTTGCACTGCTCGCGTTATGGGTCCGGCTGACTACTTTTATTTCGGCTCTCGCGGCCTGTTTGCTGAGACCATCATCTCTCGCAAGGAAGGCGACACAACGCCCGATGATTTATTCAAACTGCGCGGCCTCAAGCGCTACGCCGCTGACAACGGCATGAGCTGGCGTCGATTCTGCAAGACTGCAATCATGTTTGATGACAATAAAAATGTCATTGAATGCTTGACAAACAACGGCCTTGTATGCCACAATTCACTTGAAATCAACGAAAGCCTAGGAGCTTAATTATGAAAATGCAACTACCAACCCTTCAATGGAAAGTCATGACCGGCAACGGTCTCCGCCCTGCTGAATATCGCGCAGAAGGCTCAAACGAGGTGCAAGGCCACCTCTACTTCTGGAAGATCTCAACGTCTCAGCTTCTCGATTTGTTCCCCGAACTCTCGAGCGTTCTGGTAGACGACGTGATCCTCGCGAAAATCGGCTACGCGAAAGCCGCTCGCAAGAATGGCAATTATTACCAGATCGGCGCGGTGCATCGCACTCGTGAATGCGTCCGAGCTTGGGAGAAGATGCTCGGCCTTCCGGCTGGCACTCTGGTCGCTCGCCTCTACTGCATGGAGGTTCACAACGTGAACGAAGCGCTCGCGGCAGAGCAATACTTCCACGGTCGCAATCAAGGCACCGACATTCACGCCTTAAACTGGATCATGGAGCAAGCCCGCAAGAACGGCTCGACCGCTCCCGCTGGCAAAACGGAATTTTACTTTGCGAACATCCGCTCGCTCTACGGCAAATTCCTCAACTGCCAACGCCGCGAGAATATGGCGATCGGCTGGGAGCAAATGCGCGGAATGAATTTCCGCGGCCCTTCCGGTTGGACGCTACCCGTCCGCGCCCCCTTAGAGTTGGGGGCGTGATATGAAAGCTAAAATTATTGATCGCATAATTGAAATTCGGCCCGACCTCATGCGGAAAGGCCTCGAGAGAGATACGGTCAACAACCTTTGGATTTTTCTCGAAGCCTTGCAACCTTAACCTGTTCCACGTGGAACACGTCAAAATCTGGGTTGACATCCAGATTTTGGCGCCGCCGCGCCAGTAGTAGTACGACGACGATTTTCTTTAGGGTACCTCGCGCCATTATAAGTAGTAGTGCGACGATTGTCAAGTCTTTTTTGCGGCAATGGACGAAAATTTTTTGAAACCAACAGGTCTTTTGGCGCCGGCGCGCCAATTATACAGTAGTAAACCTTCGATGTCAAGGGAAATTTGCACAATTGGTAAAAATTCACAAAAAGCCGGGTCTCGGTTGGCGGCGCCGATTATACAGTAGTACACCGACGATGTCAAGTACAATTTAGGGCAATTGTACCAAAAAATCAACTTGATAGTCTCAGCGGGGTCGAGTATAATTATGGCAGATCTTGGGGGCAAACCGTAGTAAATTTACGATAATTTTTGCTATTTGGTGCAAATTTTACTTGACATCGACGGTTCGTGACCGGCCCCCCGGAATTCGGGTGCGTTGGCTTTATGACTAATTCGGGAAAATAGTTCTTGACTTGAGTTGCCCGTGGTAGTATAATGTTTACATTGACTGAGGAGACCTTGCTATGGAAAAAATTATTGCTGTAACCTTCGACATCGCTGACCAAAAGTGCAAGATGTATAATGCACTGGAGTGGCACAACTTTATTGCTGACACCCGTGAAAGGCTGTTGGAAGAGGGCACATATCCAGATCACGAGCTGGATGAGCTGTTTGAGGAAGTATACGGTGACGAGTTCTGGTTCGAAGTTGCTCCGTACGCGAAGAACGTGTACCAGGTTGCTTTTGACCTGCGCTCTGAAGAGTTCGTTATCTGCGATAGCGACACAGAAGTAGACTTTGTCATGGAAATGGCGGCAGATGCTGGTGACGAAGACGAAATCTTTTGGGCCGAATGATAAAAAACTTCTTGACATTCCTGCCCCTCAGTAGTATAATTACTATATTGAATCGGAACACAAACAAATTTTTGGGAGAAAATATTATGGACGTAACTGCAAAATCAAGCGCGAACTATTCTGACGCGGACATCACAATCATCACTGACGAGTACACTCTCGAGCCAACTCGTGAGACTGTCAACGCCCTGGCTGCACGCCTCAACAAGACTGAGCGTTCTGTCATTGCTAAGCTCTCTGCACTCGGTGTATACCAGAAAGTTGAGCGCGTAACCAAGCGTGGCGAGCCTGTCGTAATGAAGGCTGAGCTGGTAGCACAGGTACAAAATGCTATCGGTCGCGAGCTACCTTCGCTCAACAAAATGACTAAGGTTGACCTTCAGTTCATGATCGACGCGTTGGTGGGCTAATGTTGTTATCACGACACGAAATGGTGGCGGTCGTTGACCGTCACACTTCTACTCTTGCTACAGGCCAGAACATGGTGTTTGTTGGTGGCATTCGCAAAGAGTTAGAATATGAGTGGGCATTTGATGAACTTCAAGTACAACGTATATTATTCGATATGCAAGATGAGGGGTTGATTTGGTGAGAGTATCAGTAGACAGTTTACGGCATCACCTTGATGTATTTTTATGGGAAAACCCCGGCTGGGGTAAATGCGATGTAGTGATGGAAGCTACACAAGGAGGACGAATATATGCACGACGCCCTATTCATGGAAAAGGATTCGACATCACCTGGGAGGAGAAGGATATCTATGTGTGCCCTACAAGACGACCCGAAGACAGTATCTAACCGAATTGCTTTGCACTTTAGCAGAGCACGCTTAGACCCCGCTCCAGTTCTACATATGAACTCGGATGCGTTGGTTATAGAGTACAATTCCTACGATACTGGACACAAACGCTGGGAAACCATTTCAGAAGTTGCGAAAAATAATTCTTGACTTTTGATGCTCACAGCGAGTATAATATCTACTTAAATCGCGGGCTATAGTAGTAATAAAACGAGCCGATTTGCTCTAACTTTTACTAACTACGCTGCGTCGCCGTTCATACTATCCGGTGTAATGAGTGTATGCGTGCGTTTTTAGGATTGGCTCGAAAACAGATCCTTGTTGCGGACAGTGGGTAGAGCATGGTTGGGGCTTCCACACTTATTCGACATAGCAAGTCCGTTGCCCGTTTTATACGGGCTTTTTTATGCCTACCTCACCTAAAAAATATCTTGACATTTTTTCTCAGAACCTGTATAATTATTACTCAAATGGGAGAAAGTACATGAGTATATTGAAATTTCCAGAAGATAAGTCCATACAGAATCAGCTTGACGAAAGAAAGGCAGAGCTGGATGAGCTGTATGAAAATTTAAACAAAGCGTTTGCACTCGTTGATAAAATAGAAGAAAAAGCTGCTACACTTGAAGCAGAGTACAATATCTATTTACGTCGATACGCGCACGCTTTAGGCGGAGTAGAAAACGTAGAAGTAGGATACCTAGATTACTCATCTGGCATTGGTGTCGATGTAGATTCAGGAGATATTATATTTACCCCTTGGAGTGAGGAAGATGAAACGGAAGTGTAGAAAGTGCGGGAAAGAGTTTAATGCAGTACTAGATGTATGGTACTGTAATGGGCAGTGTGAGCGACTCGCTGCCAACCCCGTGGCGAAGTACAATTTCAATCGTCCATCCGTACACCAAGACAAAACTAAATACAACAGAAAGAGGAAGCACAAGAATGTCGAACTATACTGAACAGCAGACCGATGCAATGGTCGCAGCGTATATGTTAGAACCTACAAGAGAAACAGTAGATAAACTAGCAGAAGAGCTAGGACGTAGTACAAAATCAATAATCGGCAAGCTCAGCAGAGAAGGCGTATACAGGAGAGAAGTGTATGTATCAAAGACTGGTGAAAGTCCTATCACGAAAGTGGAAATCGTTAATAATATCGCTGAAAGTCTTGGACTTGAAATTGCGTCTTTGGCTGGCTTGGAGAAAAGTCCCAAAACAGCATTACGAAACTTGGAAAAAGCAGTGGCGGGGTTAGAGCAATTTGAGAACTACCCAGGAGGTCTGTGATGGAATACTACGGGCCAAGTACACAATTTGCATCGACCCCGTTGTTTGGACGTGCTGCTGCGATCTGTGAATTAGAAGACGTTCCCTGTAGATTAGATCCCTACACAAATACTATACATTTTGCAAGTAGTAAAGCGGAAGAGCAATTCACCATTGCTTGGCGAAAAGCAGTAGCGGGGTCACAACGTGATTGATATACTTCCTACGATAGCAATGTGGCTCGTCTGGGGTATGGCTGGTATGTTCTTAGTACTAGCAGGAATTGCAGCTCTAGGGGCGATAATCTATCCCTTTTACATGATATTTGAAGGAATTAGAAGAAAATTACTTTAGATTTGTACGTACTTTTACGGGGTTTTAACAATCGCGAAGCGGACAGAATTGTACGAAAGTGAGACGAATTTTTAGTAAAGTAGTTTAAATGTTGTGAACCCGTATTATTGTTATTTGATTATCGGGGTCACTTTAGTTGGTCGTAATTGACACCATGATTGTTAGTCAATTAGAAGTGGGATTGAATACAGCTTGAAAGTAGCTATTTGTAATATACTGGGTATCGAGTGGAAAGGCTAACGCCTTCAACTCTAAACGCAGTAATTACTACAACGATACTTCCTACGCTGTTGGTTGGTGGAAAGTACGAATAGACCTTATTGTCTATCAATTTATGATATATTTTACCACACTTTTTGGCATAAGAAAAGACATTTTTATGCGTAGGTATATAGTTGAAAGTTAGAGAACGGGATGACTTGCACGAAAAAAAGTGTATTATTGGAGAGTGAAGTTGAAAAATGAAGGAAATAAAGGCGTTGGAAATCCCATGGTTCGTGCTATGGGCGTTTCAAAGCCGGATAGAAATTGGTATACTGAGGATTTTCAGTGGTATCTAAAGTGGGTAGCCAGTATGTTTGTGATGGCATCGTTGATGATGCGTGCAGCTGGTGTAGAGTACCGAATGTATGACCTTTACTTGGGCTGGATCGGTATAGTTCTATGGATTTGGGTATCAGTGATTTGGAGAGACCGAGCACTGATTATGTTAAACACGGTTAGCTGGTTTATGCTCACCGTAGCAATTATGAAGGAGTGGGCAGGTGTTTGAATTTGCATTTATTATAATAGCGACAGTAATGGTTTGCCTTTGGCTTGTAGTGGGAGGCGAAGGTGATGAATAAACTACATACAGACTTTGTGTACTATATCGAGTTGAATGGCGAAGTAGATGCTACTCAACCGTTCGAAAGCTACGAAGCAGCCTATGAGTACGTCATGGAAAGTGGAATGTACTACGAAGGTGAGTGGGAGATAATAGAATGGCCAGTAGATTAAGAATAAAACATTTAGAGTGGATACAGGAAGGATACTTCGAACATCTATGGTTTGCCTGGAGTGTAGGATTTGTAATGATAGTACACGGACTATTACCTTGGGTATGGCCGTACAAGGCTTCAGACATGATGCACACAAAAGAAGTGCAGAGAAATGAAAAGATGCGGCGGGGTCGGAGCGGATATGAGTGAAGCATGGGCAACTTGCGCAGACTTAATAGATGAGTCATGGAATCGTTTTGGCGGTGCAAATATAGAGTTTCAATACGGTGGAGGGCTTATGACAAGTCCCTACCGTGTTTATGTATATAAAGTAGGAAGTCGAGAAGTTGTTTGCGAGTGGGATGGAGAAAACGCAACTCTATCAATTTACCCATCCTGGTATGAACCACCAATACCTCCCGAAAATAATCCTTGACAAAAATTGGTAGTAAATGTTACAATATTATTACAGTCGAGTACTGTTTTAAATTCATACGCTGTGAAGCGATAGAGATCGTCGTGAGACGATAGGAGAATACAATGAAATATCTAATAGGTATGGCGGCCTTGTTGCTGTCATTTAATGTATATTCTCAGGAGATTGTGGTAGTCGAAAAACAAGGAAAAACGTACGCGCTTGTTACAAGCTGCACGACTACAAGTAGACCTACGGCCATTCAAGTACGAGGGCGGCCAGAGAAGGGATCAACCGTGATACTCAAAACACGGAAGAAAACACATAAATGTGAGATCAAAAAAGCTGTATTTATCACATAAACGAAAGGGAGCTTCATGCTCCCTTTTTATTATAATCTTCAATTGCTGCCTTTATAGCATCTTCTGCCAGTACACTACAATGTATTTTTACTGGAGGTAGTGTAAGTTCTCGTGCGATGTCTGTATTACTGATTCGCCCGGCTTCTTCAAGACTTTTTCCTTTGACCCACTCGGTGAGTAAAGAACTAGAAGCAATAGCACTCCCACAGCCGTAAGTTTTAAACTTCGCGTCTTCAATGATTCCATCCTCCACTCTTATCTGGAGTTGCATGACATCACCACAGGCAGGTGCTCCCACCATACCTGTACCAACATCCTTATCCTCTCTATTCATCTTTCCAACATTGCGAGGATTTTCATAGTGATCAATTACTTTATCTGAGTACATTGCTTTTTCCACCTCTCGACGGTTTGTTTGTGTATAGCTTCGTGTGAATAGTACATGGTGATTCCACCAAATACCATTGGACACATAAAGATTGCGAGCAATCCGAGTAGACCTATATCCATATTAGGCTTCTACTAGAATATCTTTTAAGTTTGGTTCAAAAAAGTTTGGCCCCTTGATAACTTTGCCGTCTTCTCTTTTGATAGGTCTGCCATCTTCACCGAGCTTACTCATATTACTCCGGTGAACTTCAAGATAACATTCATCAAGGTCAATGCCAAATGCATGACCAGCCCCATAGATAACGTATAACAAATCTGTAAGAGCGTCGGCAACCTCCACGAGGTCACGATTTTCAATAGCTTCTTCCAGTTCTTCATATTCTTCTCGAATCAACTCAAGGCGTAGCTCACGAGTACTAAAGTCAGGCCAAGTCGGGTGAACTTGTACTTCCTGACCAAAGGCTTCCATGAAATCGCCTGCAAGTTCAAAATTGCTTGGTATCATTTTTCTTCCTCTTACCTCTAGCGATGGCGGCTTTTTTAGCTAACCGCCGTTGTTCTGATTTGGGAACATAGTGCTCACGCTGTCTATACTCCCACACGATGTCAGCGCATTTCTTTTTAAACACACGCAGTGCGCTCTCTACGTTATTGTTTCTTACCTTAACTTTCGGCATTACTTTCCTTTTTACGAAGCATGGGAGGTAAACCCCATACAGCTTGAGCTTCTGCCTTGTTACCAGCAGCGTCAATGACTAGCATTACGCGCTTGCCTTTCAACCATGCTTCTTGCTGGTTGCGTAGACGTTGCATTGGAGTAAGCATACGACAGCCTGTACTGCTTCGACGCAGACCTTGGCTTGTGTAGTTAGACTTACCCATTCTTTTCTTCTTTGCCATTAAATTGCTCCTTTGCGAATAAAACACCACCCACGTTTGCGTAAGTAGCTCACTTGTTTACGAATACTATTCAGAGTACGTTCTGGAAACATCTCGAGCAGCTCTTCTTCATTTTTAAGATAATAATGATTGCGGAGCAAGTTACGCTCATTCATTGTCCAAGGTTTCTTCTGATATTCTTTCATGTTGTATATTATAGGGGATCTTTCATTGAAAGTCAAGAAGTATTTTTCTTTGGTAGCAAGATATAAGTCGCAGTTATAAGTGACATAACCGAAAAAATTTCTTGACTTCCGTTCCGTTTTTGAGTATAATATACGCATCTACAAAAATACCGAGGAGATTCGTATGCTTGATTTTACCACTGCACTTGTTGTGTTTGGAGTTTGTATGGCCGGTGCTGCTGGCACTGCTTTTCATCTTGGAAGACGAGAAGGCATCGAGGGTACAGTACAGTATCTAATCGACCAAGGAGTATTGGAGGTAGATGACGAAGGTTAGGAGTAACACCTTTATCACAAGTTGCTCCACAAAGCAGACCCTCACAAGGGGCAACATAGGAAATAATGAAACAAATAGTAGTACTTTTATTACTAAGCGCAACGGGGTCAGCGCTTGCTTCCGAAGAACCGGAAGTCCCCCGCCCAGTAAGAAAAAACATAGAAGAAGTAGTCGTAACAGGATACAACTGGAGCTTTGATGAGCACAAAGGTGCTTTGATGTTAGGTCTAGGAGGGGCGTATCTGATACATGAGTACGACAAAGCTCGGGACGAGTGGCGTTTCGTAAGAGCGTCAAACGAACCAACAAAGGATAAAGAATGAACAGAGAATCAGTCTATGAGCAGTTAAAAATTGATGAAGGAGTCGTCTATGAAATTTATTTGGATCATCTTGGGTACAAAACCTTCGGAGTGGGACATCTCGTGCTTGAGTCAGATCCAGAGCACGGATATGAAGTCGGAGAACCCGTCTCAGTTGAGCGCGTACAAGAGTGCTTTGACCGAGATCTCGATGTGGCTGTAAGTGAGTGTGTAGCACTGTACAAAGCCGATGTCTGGGAAGGATTTCCTGGAGAAGTTCAAGAAATTCTTGTAAACATGATGTTCAATCTAGGACGACCACGCCTGAGTAAATTTAAAATGATGCACCGTGCTCTTGAGCATGGAGATTGGAAAGAAGCTGCTATCCAAGGTCGAGACTCTCTATGGCACAAACAAGTAGGGAATCGAGCCGAACGACTGATGACAAGACTTGAGAATGTCTAATAAAATTGTAGCAAAATCTATGACAAAGTTCTTTCGGTTTACTGCCGATATGTTCTTTCGTAAGCGGTATGGTCATAGAGCTATAGTTCTAGAAACTGTTGCAGGCGTGCCTGGGATGGTTGCTGGAATGCTCACACACCTTTCAAGCCTTCGCGGGCTAAAGAAAGGACAAGGCAGTAAAATTCATGAGATGCTTGCAGAAGCTGAAAACGAACGTAAGCATCTCATGTTTTTCATAGAAGTAGTGCAACCTACAAAGCTGGAGCGGGGTCTCATCGTACTGGCACAATTAATATTCTGGCACTACTATTTAGTATTGTATCTCATTGCACCTAAAACTGCACATCTTATGATACATTACTTTGAAGAAGAAGCTGTAAAAAGCTACACCGATTACCTTGGGGAAATTGACGCAGGCCGTATACAAGACGTACCTGCACCACAAATCGCGATTGACTACTATGATCTACTTCCAGAAGCAAAGCTGTCTGATATGATTAAGTACGTTCGACGCGATGAACAACATCACGCAAATTTAAACTTAACTTACAGCGAGGCATAAATGGCTATTTATTGCACAGAACACGAACGCGATCAGTACGAAGAAAAAGGCTACTGGCGTTCACTACCAGACATGATTCCCTCAACTACGTTTCACACTCGAGTTCTCAATGAAGGAACTTTTGAGTGGTTGCCCGTAACTACATGGGATCTTTTTGCAGGAGAGCGAGTACTTATCTTCTCCCTGCCAGGCGCTTTCACGCCAACCTGTTCCACCTACCAGCTACCTGACTTTGAAAAACTTGCACCAGAGTTTTTTGAGTTAGGAATCGACGCAATCTACTGTATTACAGTAAACGATGCGTTTGTATGTAATGCTTGGGCACACGACCAAAACCTCGAGCACGTACAAGTAATTCCTGACGGTAGTGGTAAATTTACAGAAGAAATGCAAATGATCGTGGACAAAGACAATCTGGGGTTTGGTCGACGATCTTGGAGATATGCAGCAGTTGTTGACAATGGACACATTGTTGACTGGTTCATCGAAGAAGGCCGCGAGGATAATCACGACAAAGATCCTTATATGTTTACGGCTCCGGCATTTATACTCAACAAGCTACGAGAAAATTCTTGACATTTAATCTCATAGCGAGTATAATACTTTCATGAATTTATTTTACCTTGACAAAAACCTAGACAAGTGTGCCGAGTACCATGTAGACAAGCACGTCAATAAAATGATACTCGAAGCCGCACAGCTTTTGTGTACTGCCATTTGGGTAGATCGCTTGCTAGGTTTCGTACCCAGAGCTCTTGAAAAAGACGAAGCTGCGGTTCTCAATGAGTACAAAAAAGTTGAGAAGCCTCTGAAACCAGAAGAGCGTAACTTAACACCTTATCTCGGCATGATGTACAATCATCCCTGCACGATATGGACTCGATCATCACTAGACAATTACGAGTGGACATGGTGCTATGCTCATGCACTCGCAGAGGAATTTCGGTATCGCTACGGCAAAGAACACAAGTCATTCTGGCAGGTCATCAACAAATTACCTGACCCAATCAATATTGAACGAGTGGGGTTCACCACGTTTGGACTTGCGATGCCTGAGATACTCAAAAACTACGATGATCCAATACAGTCTTACCGTGACTATTATCATCTTGACAAGGCTACTTTCGCCAGTTGGTCTCATCGACCAACTCCCCCTTGGTGGGATGAGTCTCTTGCTGACTACGAACAGAGGATCACAGCAAAGTGAAAAAACGAAATTATACCCGTGAAGATGTAAGAAAACTTCAAGGCTCAATGGACATTGAACATACACTTGCAAGAAGAATGGCAAACAAAATGCGTATGCTTCTTGCAGAAAACCCTTACATTCACACATTTGGAGCGTACAATGGTCAGCAGGCTGTACAGCACGTCAAAGCAGGTCTTAAAGCAATTTATTGTTCAGGCTGGCAAGTGGCTGCAGCAGCTAACTCAAATAATGAGGTATACCCTGACCAGTCTCTTTATAGTGTGGATTCTGTACCCAATGTTGTGCGTAACATTAATAACGCTTTCCGCCGTGCTGACCAAATCCAGTATGCAGAAAGTGGTACTGGCTTTGAGTTTGCACCCATTATTGCAGACGCAGAAGCAGGATTTGGAGGAGTACTAAACAGTTATGAATTGGCTAGAAACCTCATCGAAGCTGGGGCAGCTGGGGTCCATTTTGAAGACCAGCTTGCGTCCGCCAAAAAATGCGGTCACCTTGGAGGAAAAGTCCTTATACCTCTTAGTGACGCTATCCGCAATCTTAACGCCGCTCGTCTTGCTGCTGACGTTGCTGGGGTTGATACTCTGGTCGTCGCTCGGACTGATGCCGAGTCAGCCAGACTCCTCTCTAGCGACTACGACCACGCAGACTACAAGTGGATGTCCGGAGATCGTACTGCTGACGGATTTTGGCAGATCGAAGGCGGACTTGAAATGGGATGTGAACGTGGGGCTGCATACGCAGAATACGCAGATCTCGTGTGGTGCGAAACAAGCAAGCCTTGCCTCAAAGAGGCTCGACGGTTTGCTGACGCGGTAAAAGGATCTTGTCCTGACGCAATGTTAGCATACAACTGCTCTCCTTCTTTTAACTGGAGAAAGTCTATTCCTGGAGATCAGGAGCTACAAGACTTTCAGTACGAACTCGGAAAGATGGGATTTAAGTTTCAGTTCATTACACTTGCAGGGTTTCATAGTACAAACTATGGCGTATTTAACTTTGCACGTCAGTACAAGGATCGCGGAATGTTTGCATACTCTCAGCTACAGGAAGCAGAGTTTGCAGCAGAACAGTTTGGGTACACATCAACTCGACACCAGCAGGAAGTAGGTGTTGGATACTTTGACGCAATCACAACAGCCCTCGGCAGTAGTACGGCGGCTATGGCAGATTCTACGGAGGCAGAACAGTTTTGAGTAATTTATCAGAAGGCTGGACAGAAGCAAAAGACGGAAAAGGGATTAGCTACAGAAGCCCTACACTGGTACATGATCCAGTGAATAGTCCTGCACATTATAATCGCGACGGGGTCGAGTGCATCGACGCAATGAGACAAATCACTTCAGACGAAGGGTTTGAGGAGTATTGCCATCTCAATGCGTTCAAATACATCTGGCGCTGCAAGAACAAGCAGAATAAAAAGCAAGACGTAGAAAAAGCCATTTGGTATCTACGGATGATGATAGGGGATGATCCACGTGAGCAAGGGCAGTAGATCGCGAGTAGAAAACACACGAAAATTTTACGAGAATTGGGAGAAAATCTTTGGTACGCAAGATCAAACGGAAAGACCACGAGAACCTGAGCGAAAGCAATATATCGAAAGTTATAGATTTGTTGACTGGAAACCAACCTATTTCCAAGAAGGTTGCGTGCGATATGCTGAATATAGCATACAATACTACGCGCCTACAGAGAATCATAGATGATTACCAAGATAAAATCGAGTATCGCGAATTACGTAAAAAACAGAATCGAGGACGAGGAGCATCAAATGAAGAAATTCGTGAAGCAGTTGAACGATACCTTTCCGGAGACTCCATCTCTGAGATCGCGTCAGGATTATTTAGATCGAGTGGATTCGTTAGATCTCTCATTGAGCGAGTCGGAGTCCCAAAGGTTGAGAGAGAAAGCGGAGTCGCTGTACTCCCTGAGTCTTGCATTGCTGACTCGTTCTCGCCCGGAGAAATCGTCTGGTCAGCAGTCTACCAAAAGCCAGCCCGAGTCGACTACGAACTCTCCGTCGATTACCAAGCTGAGCGAGAAGGATTCATAGACGTTAACTATGAAAGCAAGTATGGAAGTAAATGCTATGCGATATATGTTATGGAAGAGATTAGAGACGATACAGAAAAATGGGCTAACGTGGAAACAGGTGGCTACTCTGCTTACTCTCTCGCGTATGATCTTGGGAAGCTATCCCACCTCGAAAAGTACGGAGTTGACTTATCACGTATCTAAAAATACTTCTTGACTTCTTTTGCTATATCAACTATAATAGTATCTTAAATGACGAATAGAATCAAAAAAGAAACCGCAGAACTTATTGCTTTTCCACCAACTACTTGGTATACAAAATCAGTAGGCTGGTTGATTGAGCAACAAACTTTTGCAGAAAACTTTCATAATATTCCTGTTCAAGAAGAGCTAGTAAAAGACTTACTAAAAAATGGTATCGAAGCTCCTGTACTTGTAATGCCTAATTGGTATCCTATATGTGGTAGTCAACGATTGCGTGCTTGTGTGGATATATGTGAAAAGTTTGCAGGTATGCATCCTATTCTTCAACAGCAAGTACGCGTTTGTAGATTTGATAAAGAGTACTGGAATTGTTTTCACTTATGGAGCGACAAAGAGTTTCGAGACAAAGCAATACAAGTATATTTTCAAATGCTAGAAATTGCATTTAAAAGTATTCATTTTATTGAGGATGACCCAATGAGAATGATTAAGTTTGAAACTGATGGTGACAAACTAAAGTGGGACGCTCGAGATGGGCGATAGATTTTATCAAGCACAAATACAAGCTACTGGCACTTGTCCAGGAGCACCCTTAACAACTAACAGAAGGAAACGTAAAATGGCGTGGACAGACGAGAAAAAAGCAGAGGTTATTGCTGCATATGAAGCGCAAAACCCTACTCCAGAAAACAGCATGGAGATCGTCGCAGAGATTGCAGACGAGTTCGAAGAATCACCAAACGGTGTTCGAATGGTTCTGACTAAAGCAGGTGTATATGTTAAGAAAGCACCAGCAACCAAGGCAGCTTCAAGCGGTAGCACAGGCGGTGGCCGTGTATCTAAAGCAGCCGCTATCGAAGCACTTACAGCAGCACTCACTGATGCAGGTCAAGATGTTGATGAAGAAATCGTCAGCAAGTTGACAGGTAAAGCAGCAATGTACTTTGCTGGAGTTATCGCAGCAGTAAACAGCTAATTCTTTTTGAGGGCGTCCGTAGGTGTAAGTCCCTCTTCTTCACATCCTAAGCAAGTCGGCACGGAAGAAAATTCTGCCAACCCGCTTCATTAGGAGCACCTGTGAAAAAAGAAGAACTAGCACGGCTCGTCGATGAGTACGGTGATGCTGTAATCACTTATCGTAGTGAAAACAGTAATAAGTTGAAATACAATGTGTGTACGTTGGATTTTAGCACGCCTTACATTCAACAAAAGAAAAACAGAGCGAAGGAATCTGAACAGACTCTTTTGCTTTTTTGTTGGGACACCGACTCCTTTCGTCTACTCAAACCTCAGAACGTCACGAGTGTAGTACCTCTTGCCTCTGTTCTCAAGAACGGAGATTAAGATGGAACTATACCAAGCGCCTGAGTTATATGAGAAGATTATTCATTACGATGAGGTAAAGGAGACACAAGTCCGGCTTACCATCTCAACCTTTAGAGGTATCGAGTATTTGAGTGTGCGTAAGTATTACTTAGATTTCGAAGAAGAGTGGAAGCCAACTAAGGATGGTATATCAATGCCTTTGGACTTTGATAACTCACGAAATCTTTTCGTCGGGCTAGTAGAAATCTTATCACTTGCAGAAAGTAAGGAAATCATTGAAGAACACTTTGGTGAACTTATCAAGGACTTATACGATAAATAGTTCTTGACTTTTGTTCCTTCTTTCTGTATAATATACTTTATTCAGTGAGGGAACTATATGCATCATTTTTTGGAAAAGGCTTCGGCAATGTATTACAACGGTAATCCGATTCTTTCGGATGAAGAGTTTGATGCACTGGCACGAAAGTACAGATACGAAGAGGTCGGTTATCAGGTAACTGATGGCATTCCTCATATGTATCGTATGTACTCTCTACAGAAGGTTTTTAATCTAAATGACATAGAGTCCGGTACGTCACCTATGGTGCGTACACCGAAACTGGATGGGGCGGCAGTGTCGTTGCAATATGTCAACGGCCATCTAGCACAGGCTTTAACTAGGGGAGACGGCCAGATTGGTCGTGATATCACGTTGAAGATGGAAGAGCTAGTGCCAAATGTCATCGGTATCAAAGGAGAAATCCAGATTACCGGTGAGGTCGTAGCGCCCGATATGATCCCAAATGCTCGCAACTTTGCAGCGGGGTCGCTCAATCTGAAAGACCATAACGAGTTTCGTTCTCGCGCACAGACTCTCAAGTTTGTCGCATACGATATTCAAGGAGCTAAGTATGAGCGTCTTTCTGATGCAATGAACCATTTGGCCAGGAATGGCTTTGAGGTTATCACTCACTTCGATGCATCCGCTTTCCCAACAGATGGCGAGGTGTTTAGAGTAGATAACTATGAAGCCTTTTACAAACTGGGATATACAGCTCATCACCCCCGAGGGGCTTTCGCTCTTAAAGAGCAGAAGGATGGGGTTATTACAGAATTACTCGATGTTGTGTGGCAGGTAGGCAAATCAGGGGTTGTGAGCCCGGTTGCTATCTTACGCCCAGTCGAAGTGGGAGATGCGCTAGTGAGCCGCGCAACTCTACACAACATTGAGTACATTCGCTCTCTTGGCCTAGAAATAGGTTGCCAAGTTGAAGTTATACGTAGCGGTGAGATCATTCCACGAATCGTGAGACGAGTGGACATCGAGAAAAATAGTTCTTGACATTCAGGTCAAATCTGTCGTATAATATCTTTTCACTAATTCGGAGTAGTCCATGTTTCACGAAATCTTACCCCCTACCAATTGTCCTTCTTGTGACAGTACCTTGGTATGGGAGAATGATTTACTTTACTGCCGCTCTGCCACTTGTGGTGAGCAACAGTATAAGGTCGTGGAACATTTTGCCAAGACTATGAAGATCAAGGGTCTCGGCCCTGCATCTATTCGTAGACTTGGTTGGACGTGCCCGTCCGAAATTTACACCTCTACGGAGGAGAGTATCTTAGCATCGTTGGGTTCTGAAAAAGTGACAACAAAGCTCATGTCGGAGATATTGAATTCGTTCGATGCTCCGCTTGAGCGCCTTTTGCCTGCCTTTGGCATACCCTTGATTGGAAACACGGCAACACGGAAGCTGTCTGAGACTATTAATCATATTTCTCAAATTAACGCAGACACTTGTGAGCGTGCCGGTTTAGGCCCAAAGGCTACAGCTAACTTGCTTGAATGGATAGACAACGAGTTGCCGTATTTTCAAGAGCACCTTCCTTCATGTTGGTACTTTTCTGATACGCCCTCCCTGCCTGTTGCGAGTAAAGGTATTGTATGTATTAGTGGTAGATTGAAGAGTTTCAAGTCTAAAGCCGAAGCTACTACAGCCTTGAACGCAGCTGGATATGATGTAAAATCCAGTTTAACCAAGCAAGTCACACACCTCATTAACGAGGGCGGAAATGAATCCGCAAAAACTAGACAAGCCAGAGATACTGGCGTAACTATAGTTACCGATCTCAAATCTTTTTTGGAGAATTAATATGGCACTTCCTAAGTGGACAGATGAGCGCACTGAAGCGCTTACAAACTTTGTCGGTGGCGAAAGCCCCGTCTCTCAAGCAACTGTTGCAGAAGCAGCAGACCAGCTTGAAACCTCTACTCGTTCTATCTCTAGCAAACTGCGAAAGATGGGTTACGACGTAGAACTCGCTTCTGCAGCCGGTGGACGTTCGTTCAGCGAGACTCAAGAAGCTACTCTCCGCGCTTTCGTTACTGACAACTCTGGTCAGTACACATATGCTCAAATTGCTGAGCATTTCGAAGGCGGTGAGTTCTCACCTAAGTCTATCCAAGGCAAAATCTTGTCTATGGAATTGACTGGTCACGTTGCTCCTGCTCCTAAGGTAGAGAGTGTACGTACTTACACAGAAGCTGAAGAAGCTACTTTCATCTCTATGGTGAACGACGGTGCTTTTGTTGAAGCAATCGCCGAAGCTCTTGACCGTTCTGTAAACAGTGTTCGTGGTAAGGCTCTTAGCCTTCTTCGTTCAGGCGACATCCAGGCGATTCCTCGCCAGGAAAACACTAAGGGCTCTTCTAACGTAGATCCTTTGGCAGACGTTGATGTTGCTTCTATGACTGTTGAAGCTATCGCGGAAGCGATTGGCAAGACAGCTCGCGGCGTAAAAACTATGTTGACTCGCCGTGGTCTAACTGCTGCTGACTATGATGGTGCCGCCAAGGCAGCTAAGTCTCAGTAATTACACTTTTGTGTAAGCGGCTGGGTCTCGCGCCCAGCTTTTTCGTGTTCGGGGGAACTTAATTGAATATTTCTAGTGCTTTGATAAAGCAGTGCATCGCTACGGCTGACTTTGAAACGTGGAGTTATCTGCGTAAAGAGTATCTGCCCGTAGAGTATCACACGCTTTATGGTCAAATTGACAAGCACTGCGAGAGCTTTCATGAGTTCCCTTCGTTCGACGACCTCAAGTTAAGTATTCGTCATGCGCCTACTCGGGATAAAGTCTTCGCTATCGAAGCGGTCGATGTAGATGTTGATGCCGGTGCTTTGCTTGAGTACCTAAAGAATGAATACACTCAGAAAGAAATCCTCAACTCCCTTGATAATTATATTGATAATTCAGTAGTCTTTTCGTCTGCTGAAGAGTCAGTACAGGAGTTGCATCAGATTGTTCTGGATATTGAGGACAAGGTTGACCTTGAAGTTCCTCAAGAAAGTATGCAGCGTATTGAGTTGTTCGAGCCAGAGGAAGAGATCAGTAAGTATATTGGTCTTGGTCTCAACGCAGAGTACGACCATGAAATCAAGTTCTCCCCCCGAGATTTGGTGTTGGTCGGCGGTCGTCGAGGTTCTGGTAAGTCACTCACTTGCGCGAATATTGCAAACAACGTATTTCAATCTGGCCGTTCAGCTATCTATTTCACGATAGAGATGGATAGTAGATCAATACTGCAACGGTGTTGTTCTATCGCTACTGGAGTGCCATATTCTCGACTTCGGACACAAAATCTAAGTGTGACCGAGTGGGAGAAAGTGGCTGGCTGGTGGGCGAGCCGCTTCCAGCAAGGCCAAGATCGGTTGAAAGAATACAGAGAAAAGCGAGACTTTCAAGAGTTTCACAGGATTCTTACTACCCAGCATGAGCTTCTCCCGACTCAACAGCTGGACGTAGTATATGACCCCGGACTCACTCTCGCAAAGATACGGGCTGAGCTGGATAAAAAAGTCAGCAAAATGGACGCCGGTGTCATCATTGTAGACTATATCAACCAAGTCAAAAGATCGAACCTACCCTCGCGAGGAGGGCAGTACGATTGGACGGAACAGATTGAAGTATCTAAAGCGTTGAAGGCTATGGCACAGGAGTATGAATGCACTGTATTCTCTCCTTACCAAACCGATGCAACCGGCGAAGCACGCTTCGCAAAAGGCATTCTTGATGCGGCCGATGCGGCCTATGCTCTTGAGACCTGGGATCAGGAGGATGAATGCATTACCTTCAACTGTGTGAAGATGAGAGCCGCCAGTATGAAGTCTTTCAGTTCAGTAATGGATTGGGAGTCTTTAAAGATGGGGCCCGAAACTGCTCTTACTCCTAAGGAGCGAGAAGCTAGTTCACACAAAACTGATGAAGATATTGACGACCTCTGATAAAAAAAGTTCTTGACTATCCCCGCTGTTTGCTGTATAATATGTACTTCAATCATCGGGGATTTTTATTTTATGGGAATGTTTTATGGTTCTATCAGACACACAACTTCAGGACGTAGAAAGAAAAAGAGCAGTACTAAAAGCGCTCGACCAACTATCAGAGCAGTTCAATCAAACGCTCCAAAACCTTATCGACGAGAAACACCTGAATACAGAAGTAATACCTCAACAACTGCATCTACCGCTAGGCCAGAACCAAAGCGATATACAGGATCCTTGGTTAAAGGCATCGGAGTAATGCACAAATCAAATGCAGTACCAATCATTGATGAACAACATATGAAAGACATCGCAAGGATGAGAAGATGAAAAAAGTTTTATTGACAACACTACTTGCAGTTGCTCCAGTAGCAATTGCACAAGATACTCTGCAGGAGTGGACAGTCTTTCCTACTTTTGCATCTAACAATGATCGTTTCCAAGATATTCGACAGCCTTGGGCTATGTGTAGCACTTGTCATGGTGCTATGGGCCAGGGCGGGATCGGCCCAGCTTTAGCAGGTCAATCTGCTGATGATATTATTAGCAAGTTACTTCACTACAAGATGGGACATAAAGACGGCCCTCAAGCTGCTATGATGATTCCTTGGGCGCAGAGCCTAACTGATGGCCAAATTGGACTCATTGGAGTATTTGTTCAAGAAGGATTTCCAGCACAATGAACAGTAGACTTACACCAAAAATCAGAGACTTGTTTGATATGCTCGAAAAAGACATGGACATTGGCGACTATGAACACGCCGATGTAGTTCTTGCGCGATTATCAAAATACTTTCACCTCTTTGATGATGAGCACGCTGACTACTATCAGTACGCGCAAGATGTGTGCGATGAAATGCTCAACGGAGAAGTAGAGGGTGATTACTATGACGGCGAAAACTATCTCGATGATTGGGATGGTGATGCTCTTGCATCCGCTGGCTTTGGTGTGGATGAAGACTATTGAACGTAGAAGACCTACTTAAAAACAAAGGTATTGATTACATACCTAAGGGCAAAGACTTTGTGGTCAGTTGTCTCAATCCTGAGCACCCTGACCGCAATCCCAGTATGCGTATAGATCAAGTAACTGGCATATTTAACTGTTTCTCGTGTGAGTACAAAGGCAATCTCTTTACTCACTTCGGAGAAAAAGCAAACAAGATGGAAATCAAGCGTCAGCTCCTAAAGAAGAAGATTGACGAGGTAAGGGCTGAAAGCGTGGGATTACAAATGCCAGAGGGATATGCTCCCTATATTGGAAACTGGAGAGGCATCCGTGCCGAAACATATAAAGAATTTGAAGCGTTCATACACTCCGGTAAGGATTTTGTAGGACGTATCTGTTTTCCTATCCGTGACCGGTCTGGTCGGATAGTATCATTTCAATCAAGAACTACAGGCGACCAACAGCCAAAGTATCTAAACACTCCACCTGGAGCAAAGATGCCGCTGTTCCCTGTCGTAGAGCCAATACAAGGACGTATTGTTCTTGTAGAAGGTATTTTTGATGTAATGAATCTACATGACAAAGGACTCACTAACGCAGTGTGTTGCTTTGGCGTAAAAAATGTAACTGAAGAAAAGTTACAAGTTCTTGCCGTCTCAGGAGTAGAGGGTATAGATGTATTTTTAGATAATGATGAAGCTGGCCAAGGACAGGCCACAAAAGTACGCGAGCTATGTGAGTCAGTGGGACTCGATACACGCAACATTGCTTTTGGAGACAAAAACATGGATGCGGGTGCATTAGCTGAAACTCAAGTTACAAAACTAAGAGATAAATTATATGCCTAAAGTTGCATTAGTAGAAACTAAACCTAGTAAAACTAATTTTATGCGTGAGTTCGACGGACTGGAATTTGACCAGTTTCAGTTGTGCTCCGATTCAAGTATTAAAAAAGTACTCAAGCGAGACTGCGATATTGATATGAACCCAGATGATTATGATTGGGTAATTCTTGTCGGTAGTGATGCGATGAAGTACTACACAAAGCTCAGTTCTGTTACTGAGTACTCAGGCAAGAGAGTAGAGGAAAAGTTCTTGCCTATTATCAACCCTGCTATGCTTGCATTCAAACCAGAGGCGAAGAAAGTCTGGGAGTCCGGCAAGCAGAGCATTCTCGAGTATATCAACGATGAAAAAGAAGACGTAGTAATTGATAGTAATATTGCGTTCGGTATACAAGACACGGAGGAAGCAAATGAGTTTATTCGGGCTGCCATCGCAGAAGAATGTGGATACGTTGCACTCGATTCTGAGACAACTGGGTTATATCCTCGTGACGGCTATATGCTTGGCATTAGCCTTGCTTATAATAATAAGTTCGGTGCTTATATTGACACCGATTGTTTTGATGATGAGACTGAGCGACTACTGCAAGAGCTTTTTGACAAGAAAGCCGTAGTCTTTCACAATGCCAAGTTCGATATGGCGTTTTTCGAGTATCACTTTCACTTTAAGTTTCCACAGTTCGAAGATACAATGCTTCTTCACTACTTGATTGATGAGAACCCAGGAACTCATGGCCTTAAACAGCTAACAATGAAGTTCACGCCCTATGGTGACTACGAGAAGCCTATGTATGATTGGATTGACCGATACCGAAAAGAAAACGGTATTCTCAAAGATCAATTCAACTGGGGAGATATTCCTTTTGATGTAATGAAAACTTACGCAGGCATGGACGCTTTGTGTACATTTCTTATTTATGAAAAGTTTGTAAAAATTAAACAGAACCCAAAGCTGTTATGGGTATACGATAACATTCTTATTCCAGGCACTCGATTCCTTATCGACACTCAAGACAATGGTGTTCCTTTTGACCGTAAAAGATTATATGTAGGTCAAAATGCAATGCAAGACGATATTGATGCTGCAATCTCCGCCTTGTATGAGAACGACAAAATACGGAGGTTTGAGGAAATAAATGGTAAGCCCTTTAATCCTAATTCTACTATGCAACTTAGGAGTCTTTTGTTTGACTATCTGGGCCTCAATCCGACTGGAAAAAAGACTGGCACGGGCGCAGACTCTACTGATGCGGAAGTGCTTAAAGAACTCTCGCTTCAGAGCGATGTACCTAAACGGATCTTGGATATACGACAAAAATCCAAAATTAAAAATACTTATCTTGATAAAATCATACCACAGCTCGATAGAGACAGTAGGCTACGTACGGGTTTTAACTTACATGGTACTACTTCTGGTCGTCTATCTAGCAGCGGCAAGTTAAATATGCAGCAGTTGCCTCGAGACAATCCCACTGTAAAAGGTTGTATCAAAGCAGCGCCAGGGCATAAGATTGTTGCTATGGACTTAACGACAGCAGAGGTATATGTTGCCGCAGTCCTTGCAAAAGATACGGCACTTATAGATGTGTTCCGTAGTGGAGGTAACTTTCACAGTACGATTGCTCACAAAGTATTTCGACTGCCTTGCGAAGTAGAGGAAGTAGCAGAGCTATATCCTGATAAGCGCCAGGCTGCAAAAGCCGTAACCTTTGGTATTATGTACGGCGCAGGCCCAGCAAAGATCAGTGAGCAAGTAACAAAAGATAGTGGTAAGTATTTTTCTAAATCGGAAGCCCAAGAAGTTATTAGTGACTACTTCAAAGCCTTCCATAAACTAAAGGCGTGGATTGATGACAATCAAAAATTTATTGAGCAAAATGGGTTCGTTTATTCTTTCTTTGGTCGGAAGCGAAGGCTCCCCAACGTTGAATCCACCGACGCCGCTATCCGCTCGCATAGCGTTCGCTCTGGTCTTAATTTTTTGGTTCAGTCTGCTGCTAGTGATGTTAATCTCCTTGGCGCGATAGACATGGGAGAGTATATCAAAGCAAAGGGGATGAAAGCACGTATATTTGCACTCGTGCACGACTCCATTCTTGCCGAAGTTCCAGAGGACGAAATTGAACATTATAAAGAAAAGTTATTACACTTTGTACAGTTGGATAGAGGACTTTCTATTCCAGGCGCTCCCATCGGATGTGACTTTGAAATCATCCACGAAGACTATTCCAACGGTAAATTTTCAAAATTGTATGGTGATTCAGTATAAAAATATCAACAAAGTGCGGTTTCCTGTATACATTCTACCTACAGGGAACTGGGATCGTAGAGACGGATTACTCTTTCTCGATGACAAAATAGTTGACGATAAAAATATGAGCGGTGATACTTTAGGTATGCGCCGCTTACAAACACCACATAAAAATCTCTACCCTCTAAAGCATCAAATAGATAACTTTAGAGGAATGATAAAGTCAAAAGAAAAGCATTTTATAGATACAAACGGCATACCGTTTATCTATGAAAAGACGGAGTTTTGTAAGTTAAAATATTACAGAATCAAGTCTATAGTACAAAAGGAAACTGCATCTCTTCTGAAACTAGACGGGGTAAAGAGTTCTTTTGTCATTCCACGGCCACCAGCAAGTGAAATGCGGTATGCTGGGGTTTTACACTACGGAACCCTTCCTTGGGTTTTATACGAGTATTCTGAAGACCGTCGTGAAGACACTCGAAGAAAAGTATAAATTATGGGTAAACGATCTAAAACTTTACAAGGTGCAAACTTAGAGTTGCAGGAGATTGAACCACTCACACAGAACCAGCTTCGAGCTTTTGAAAGCGACAAGAATATGGTTTTGCATGGAGTAGCAGGAACAGGTAAAACTTTTATTGCGTGCTACTTTGCCTTTGATGATATGATTAAAGGTGAATACGAAAAGCTCGTACTTATTCGTAGTGCCGTTCCTACTCGGGACATAGGATTCCTACCAGGAACCGAGAAAGAAAAAGCCTCAGTGTATGAAGAGCCTTACAAAGATATTTGCATAGAACTCTTTCAGCGCGGAGATGCGTATCAAATATTAAAGACAAAAGCATTAGTACATTTTATGACAACTTCATTTATTCGTGGCGTAACTCTAAGAAACGCTACAATTATTGTAGATGAGTGTCAGAATATGTCATTTCATGAGTTAGACTCAATTATTACTCGTGTTGGGGAAGGCTGTAGAGTTATTTTTTGTGGGGACTTTCGTCAGGCAGACTTACACAAAAATGGGCTACGGGACTTCATTCGCGTACTAAAAGCAACCGAAATGTTCGATGTAGTGGACTTTGAAATTCACGATATTGTTCGGAGTAGTTTTGTTAAAAAGTATATCATAGCAAAAGATCAACTAGGGCTATAATGAAAGCTGTCTTATCTAATCGTATTTTTATGGAGTGTAGTCCGGAGTATCGAAAGGTACTCTCGGACGAGCTCACCTACAAAATACCCTCTCAGAATCCAAATGATCCTCCACAGATCATTAAGAATCTGCAGCGGGTGCGCGAAAATCTGGTATCTATACCAATTGGACGAACGGACTTGATACCAAGTGATTACGAGATAGTGGATAAGCGATTAAATATTCCTGCTGACTTTCCAGATTTTCGGTTTGAGCTACGGCAAAGTCAGCAGGATGTTTATGACAATTTGGATGATAACTGTATCATTAATGCGTGGGTAAGTTGGGGAAAGACCTTTACAGGTCTTGCAATCGCAGGAAAACTGGGTCAAAAAACACTTGTAGTAACGCACACTGTGCCGCTACGAAATCAATGGGCCAAAGAAGTGGAGAAAGTATATGGAGTTAGTCCCGGCATTATTGGGAGTGGTAGGTTTGAGCTTGATAGCCCTATTGTTATCGGGAATACTCAGACTTTGTATCGGAATATCGAGAAAATCCGAAAAGAATTCGGAACTATAATACTAGATGAAATGCACCATGTCTCGTCTCCCACTTTCGCTAAAATTATTGATACTAGCCACGCTCGCTATAAAATCGGGCTTTCTGGTACTATCGAACGCAAAGACGGAAAACACGTTGTCTTTAGAGACTACTTCAGCCCGAATATTTTCAAGCCCCCAAAAGAAAACTTTCTTACTCCGAGCATAAACATTTATCGCTCAGAAGTGCGTTTTCCAGACGGCGCAAACATACCTTGGGCTAAGAGAGTCAATGCTATCGCAAATAACGACGAGTATCGCCACTCAGTCGCAATGTTAGCATCAGCATATGCGGCACGAGGCCATAAGGTACTTGTGGTGTCAGATCGAGTTCATTTCTTGAAGAGCTGCGCCGAACTGACTGGCGAAAATTCTATATGTGTTACGGGCGAGGTACCACATGAGCAAAGAGAAGAGTTAATAAATGAAATATTACATGGCAGTAAGAATATTCTATACGGGACTCAAGCAATTTTTAGTGAAGGTATTTCAGTTAATACTCTATCTTGCCTTATTCTTGCCACACCTATTAATAATGAACCACTACTCACCCAGCTTATCGGACGAGTTGTTAGAAAGCACGAAGATAAAAGAGATCCGGTAATTATTGATATTCATCTCAGAGGTAAAACTGCGCAAAGACAGGCGTCCAACAGAATGGGCTACTATATGAAGCAGGGTTATCAAATCAAACAGCTTTGAACATAGAAAAATACTTCTTGACAAATGCCTCAAATGAGAGTATAATATGTTATTCTACGATTGGAAAAAGATGTTTGAAGCGTCGGAAGGTAATCCTCTTACGCTTTTTGTCATCTTTAAAATGCTTGTAACTGGAGCGATACCGAAGAACAAATATGATATTATTTATAAACATACTGGAAAGCATTTTAATGGCGAATCCTTTATTGTTCATCCAGATGTATTGCTACACAACGCTTACAAGTACAGCTATCGTGAGATCGCCCAGTATCTCGCAATAGCTTCCATGCGTCCGTACGCGGACTATGCAATCACTGGGGACACCACACTGGATCTGCTTCAATGCGAAGTAGAAACAGAATTTTTTGAAGATAACAGTCTACTACGCATAGAAGATGGTAAAGTTCATTTTCTATACGAAGAAGTCAAACAGGAGAATATACACTAATGGCACTATCATTTAACAAAGCCGCTGGCGGCGCTAAAAAATCATCAATCACTTCATACGCATACCGAGACGGAGACAACGAAGTTCGCTTAGTTGGAGACGTACTAGCACGTTACGTTTACTGGCTCGAAGGCAAGAACGGTAAGAACATTCCTTTTGAGTGTCTATCTTTTGACCGTAATGAAGAGCGATTCAACAATCTTGAGAAAGATTGGGTTCGTGAGTACTACCCCGATCTCAAGTGTGGCTGGAGCTACGCGATGCAGTGCATTGACAATGGCGAAGTCAAAATCATCAATCTCAAGAAGAAGCTATTCGAAGCTATCTTGACTGCAGCAGAAGACCTTGGAGATCCTACTGATCCTGAGACTGGCTGGGATGTTAAGTTCAAGCGAGTAAAGACTGGCCCTCTCCCCTACAATGTGGAGTACCAGTTACAAGTACTCAAGTGCAAGCAGCGTGCTCTCAGCGAAAGCGAAATGTCCGCTATTGCAGATTTAAAGTCTATGGATGATGTTATGCCTCGTCCTACACCAGACGCCCAGAAGACTCTTCTCGATGAAATTCGTGAAGATGCAGCGGGCGATATTGATGAATCCTTGGAAGATGAGTTCAACATCGGATGATTTTATTTACGGCAGACTGGCACATCAAGCTAGGACAAAAGAATGTACCTCGTGAGTGGGCCATAAATCGCTATCATATGTTCTTCAAGCAAATACATGAGCTTGAGATGCAGTGCAATATGCACATCATTGGAGGTGATTTATTCGACCGTCTGCCGAACATGGAAGAGTTGGAACTTTACTTTGACTTTATATCAAATGTAAAGATTCCGACTCTTATCTATGACGGTAACCACGAAGCTACGAAGAAAAACAAAACCTTCTTTACACAACTGAAGAAAGTAACAAAAGACATAAATCCCTTAGTCAAAGTAGTTGATATGTCATACTACGACAATGACTTTGGGTTTGGAGTACTGCCCTATGCAGACCTTCACCGTAAAAACTCAATTGAACTGTTTGATCCAAAGAAACCTTTGTTCACTCATGTTCGCGGAGAGATTCCTCCACACGTCAAGCCAGAGGTGGACTTAGACAGATTCGAGGACTTTCCAATAGTTTTTGCAGGCGATCTTCACGCACACAGCAATACTCAACGCAACATTGTATACCCAGGCAGCCCTATGACAACTTCGTTTCATAGAAATGAAGTACAAACCGGCTACCTCCTCATAAACCCAAATGATTGGTCTTGGATGTGGGATAAGTTTGACTTACCTCAACTTATTCGCAAGACGGTAACAGATCCAAGTGAGATGGTACCTACAGACTTCCATCATACAATTTATGAGATAGAGGGAGATATACAAGAGCTTGCAAATGTCAAGAACACTGAGCTTCTTGACAAGAAAGTAGTCAAACGAAGTAGCGAAGCTACTCTTGTCATAGACAAAGAAATGACTATACAAGATGAATTAGTAGAGTATCTATCCTATATTCTGGAAATACCAGAGGATAGAATACCACAGATAGTAGGTATATTTAATGATTACGCTACAAAAGTTGAAATGGAGTAATTGTTTTAGCTACGGAGCTGACAATGAGCTAGATCTGAGCAACAATACTGTAACTCAAGTTCTTGGTACTAACGGTATGGGCAAGTCGTCTATACCGTTAATCATTGAAGAAGCACTGTACAACAAAAACTCAAAGGGTATAAAGAAAGCAGATATACCGAACCGTTATGTAAACGCAGGATATAATATCCATCTTGAGTTTACAAAGGATGAGAAGCGCTATGATGTCATTATTGATAGGAAGTCTAGTATTAAGCTTAAGTTGCTGGAAAATGGAGAAGATATTAGTTCTCATACAGCGACCAATACATACAAGACACTCCAAGATATTATTGGCATCGACTTTAAAACCTTCTCTCAGTTGGTATACCAGAACACAAATAGCAGTCTACAGTTTCTTACTGCGACAGATACGAACCGCAAGAAGTTTCTCATTGATCTTCTCCACTTAGAGCACTATGTTCGCCTTTTTGATTTATTCAAAGAAGAGGCTCGAAAGAGTACGTTAAATCTCAATAGTATTGAATCGAAAATAGCGACAATCGAAAAGTGGTTAAATGATAACAAATTGAGTGATACATCCATACTGCCCGTGTCTGAAATTTCTATTGAGACAATAGAAGACGAACAAGAGCTCGCCACTCTTATGATTGAAATTCAAAATATTTCTGAGAAAAATAGAAAAATTTCTCAGAATAATACTTATAAGGATATGCTCTCTAAGATAAATATCGAGGATGCACAAGCCTGTAAAGTATCTAGTATACAATCATATGATGACTTACAATCCGAGATTGGTAAGTTGCAACAAGCAGCAGCGGGGTCAAAGCGACTCTTAGATAAGATGAGCAAGCTCGGAGATCATTGCCCCACTTGTGAGCAAACTGTAGACAGTTCTTTTAAACAATCATTAATTGATGCAGAGGCAAGAAAAGTTGCCGAAGCGAGAGAAAGACAAGATGAAATTGACGGAAGAATATCGCAAATTAAACGAGACAATGCAGAGTACCAACACGCAAGAAAAATTGAAAGCGATTGGCACGAACTCTTTAGAAGCATTGACAACAACCTTCCGGCATCTACGTTGGATCCTAATGAGCTCAAAGACAGGGCTAGTAGAATTCAAGAAAGAATATCAGATGCTAAGGAACGGATGGTTCGAATCTCACGAGAAAATGAGCGAATCACTAAACGAAACACAAGAATCCAAGTAATCCTAGAGCAAACAGACGAGTTTGAAAGCGAACTATTCGAATTGAATGAGCTTCTCGACCTCGAGGCCGCAACTGCAGGGCATCTTGAAGTCTTGAAAAAAGCATTCAGTACAAATGGATTGTTGGCGTACAAGATAGAGAATTTGGTAAAAGAGTTGGAAGAGCTCACAAATCACTATCTAGCAGAACTGTCCGATGGCCGTTTTACACTGGAGTTTGTAGTATCAAATGATAAACTTAATGTTCAAATCACTGACAATGGTAACATTGTGGATATTCTTGCTCTCTCTAGTGGAGAACTGGCAAGGGTGAACACTGCTACTCTGATTGCTATACGCAAATTGATGAGTAGTATCTCGAAGTCTCAAATCAACATATTGTTTCTTGATGAAGTAATCAATGTGCTAGATGAGACAGGGCGAGAAAAATTAGTAGAGGTACTTTTGGGAGAAGACTTAAATACTTATGTCGTGAGTCACGGCTGGACTCATCCTCTGCTCGACAAAGTAGAAGTAGTTAAGTCAGGTAATGTCAGCAAACTGGAGCACTAATGGGACACGCCAGACGTATGATGAATAATCGTCGAAGACTAATTTGGGAAATGACCAAGGAGAAACAAAATGAAGAAAATGATAGCAGACAGCATGATGAGCTATCTAACCGGGAAGGTAAAGTATCATCAGGCGAATGTGAGGATATATTTGCAAAGTCCCGTAGGAATCGGAGAACATCCTGATATACTTGCAGCTATTGAAGAAGAGTTAGCAAAAGCCGCAGAGTATCAAGAAAAGTTAGATCAGCTCGGAGAAATTTTAATGGGCGGAGAGAATGGTTGATAGTAGAGCAAAGGGGGCTCGTGGAGAGTATTTAGTACGAGATTTGCTTCGAGAATCAACTGGTCTGCAGTTTGAAAGAGTACCAAGCTCTGGTGCTCTTGACTATCTCAAAGGAGACTTATATGTACCTCATGCAAAGAATCGTTTTTGCATTGAAGTAAAAAACTATGAAAGCTCTCCTCTCAGTGATAAAGTATTCACTGCCCCAAGAACAAACAATTTAATTAAATGGTGGAAGAAAGTAGTACAACAAGCAGAAGGCGGAAACCAGGAGCCTTTGTTGTTCTTCAAATATAATCGGTCAGCGGTATTTGTTGTCACGGATATTCTTCCAGAAATCACAGACCACTGGATGTACCTTGAGTGGTTGGGCTGTTACATTCTCCTAGCAGATGTATGGCTCAAAGAAGAGAAAGTGGAGTTTATAAATGGCGTTTAATCTGACTGATAAAATGGTCAATGATGACGCAAATTCTACTCTAATCGTCGATGCTCTCAACTTAGCTTTTCGTTGGAAGCATCAGGGAAGAACTGATTTTCGTTACGATTATCAAAGCACTGTAAAAAGTTTAGCAAAATCCTATGACTGTAAGAATGTTATCATCACCGCAGATTGGGGTTCCTCTTCTTATCGTAAGGCAATCTCGCCCGACTATAAGCAGAATCGAAAAGATAAGTTCGCTGAACAATCAGAAGCCGAGAGAATCGCATTCGAAGAGTTTTTTGAAGAGTTCGAAGCAAGCCTTGAAGTGCTCGCAGAAGACTACCCAGTTCTTAGATATAAGGGTGTAGAGGCTGATGATATTGCAGCACACCTTGTAAAGTTCAAAGACAAGTACGATTTAGAGTATATTTGGCTCATCTCGAGTGACCGTGACTGGGATCTACTGATACAAGAAAATGTGGGTAGATTCTCTTATGTTACTCGAAGAGAAGTAAGACTAGACAATTGGCGTGAGCACTATGATGTTGAACCATACCTTTATATATCTATGAAGTGTTTGACAGGCGATAAAGGTGACAATGTACCGGGTATACCAGGGATTGGCCCAAAGCGTGCCACCCAGCTCATCGAGCAATTTGGCAGTGCTTGGGATATTTATGAAGCTGTGCCAATTGATAGTAAATACAAGTACATTCAAGAATTGAATGCAAATTGTGAACAATTACTCGTAAACTACGAGTTGATGGATTTAATGACCTTCTGCGACGACGCTATAGGCCAGGACAACATTGTTGATATTGAGCGAGTAATAAATGAATATAGAAATTGATTTTAGGAGAGATCGTTATCTTTCCGAGTTTAGTATAAAAACTTTGCAAGACCGGTATCTTGTAGGTGGAGAAGGTTCTCCCCAGCAGGCTTTCGCTCGTGCAGCAGAAGCCTTTGCGGACGATGAGGCTCATGCACAAAGACTTTATGATTACGCTAGTAAGCTTTGGTTTATGTTTTCTACTCCTATTCTTAGTAATGGAGGCACAAAACGAGGTCTACCTATTAGTTGTTTTCTTAACTACGTGGATGACAGTAGACTGGGCATCACTAGCCACTACACAGAGAACGCATTTTTATCCTCCGTGGGTGGTGGGGTTGGTGGCTACTGGGGTGACATTCGCAGTGTGGGCTCTAAAACCAGCAACGGATCTGAGTCGACTGGCGTCATTCCTTTCGTAAAAGTTGTAGATGCAGAAATGCTTGCATTTTCGCAAGGAGTTACTCGTCGAGGAAGTTATGCAGCATATTTACCAATGAACCATCCCGAGATCGAGGAATTTTTAGATGTTCGTAAACCTACTGGAGGTGATATTAATCGTAAGTCTACTAATCTGCATCATGGAGTGGTCGTGCCTGATGCTTTCATGGAACTCATCGAGGGCGCGACGAAGTATGAGGGCTTTGATGATAGCTGGCCTCTCGTGGATCCTAATTCAGGGCACGTAATCAAGACTATCAGTGCAAAAGCATTGTGGGTGAAGTTGATTCAGAATCGTGTCGAAACTGGAGAGCCTTACATTATGTTTGGTGATACAGTACAAGAAGCATTGCCTGATTGTCAAAAAGACCTTGGACTACAGGTTCATCAGTCAAACTTGTGTAGTGAAATTACACTGCCAACAAACGAAGAGCGTACAGCAGTATGTTGTCTATCAAGTGTAAATCTGGAAGAGTATGATTCTTGGAGTAACAATCCAGACTTTATTCCAGATTTAGTACGAATGCTTGACAATGTAATTACTTATTTTATTGCTCACGCTCCGAATGAGCTTGAGAAAGCACGCTACAGTGCAGAAAGGGAGAGATCAATTGGCTTGGGGGCGATGGGGTTCCATGCCTATTTACAACGGCACAACATTCCGTTTGAATCGGCAATGGCGAAAGGACGTAATATGGCTATGTTCTGGCACATTAAATCTGCTGCGGAAACTGCTTCGAGAAAGCTTGCAGTGGAGCGAGGAGAAGCGCCTGATGCACAAGGCACGGGTATGCGTAATTGTCACTTGTTGGCTGTTGCTCCAAACGCTTCGTCTAGTATTATCTGTGGTAACACTAGTCCTAGCATTGAGCCTTACCGCGCTAACGCATATACACAGAAGACTAAAAGCGGTTCCTCTCTACAAAAGAACGAGTATCTCGAAGACATACTTCGAGACTTAGGAATGGATACTGACGAAGTTTGGAAGAGCATCGTCACAAATGGAGGTTCCGTACAACATCTTGAGTTTTTGGATGATTGGACAAAGGATGTATTTAAGACTGCTGTAGAGATAGATCAAAGATGGGTTATTGACATGGCGAGCGACAGACAAAAGCATATTTGCCAGAGTCAGTCGTTAAATGTCTTTTTTCCTGCGGATGTATCAAAACAAGAGCTACACGCTATTCATATGCAAGCGTGGAAGCAAAAAGTTAAAACATTGTACTACTTACGAAGCGAAGCCTACAAGCGAGCAGAAAAAGTATCCGATGAAGCGCTAAGAAGGCAGATATTTGAGTCTATGGACGAAAATGCCTGCTTAGCTTGTGAGGGTTGAAATGAACGTAACAATTTATGGATCAGACGGATGCGGTTTTTGTGAGAAAGCCGTTGACCTTGCAGAAGAGTTGTGTTTAGATTATACTTATGTTGATGCTAATGACGCAATGATTGAATTTAGTAGATTATTTCCCGGCGCTAAAACCGTTCCTCAAATCTTAGTAGATGAAGAATGGGTCGGAGGATATAGCGACTTCGAAGAAGTCATGGAGTACATTTAATGAATCTTCTCACAGAAAGAGAATATTACAAACCGTTCAATTACCCTTGGGCATTTGAACACTACAAGTCACAACAACATATGCATTGGTTACCTGATGAAGTTAATCTTGCAGATGACTTGCGTGACTATCGGGAGAAACTAACGCCAGGGAATAAGAGACTGCTTACACAAATTTTTCGTTTCTTTACTCAGGCAGATGTAGACGTGTGCTGTGGATATGCAAAGCATTATCTACCTACATTTAAGCAGCCAGAAGTACGAATGATGCTTTCTGCTTTTGCTGCAATGGAGGCAGTACACCAAGAAGCGTACTCACTGCTTCTCGAAACTCTAGGGTTTGGAGATGACGAGTACCAAAAGTTCATGGATCACAAAGCAATGATGGATAAGCATGAGCACTTATCTACCTTTGGTATGGATACACCCATGAACATCGCAAAAACTATGGCAATTTATAGCGGCTTCACAGAAGGCGTACAGTTGTTTAGTAGTTTTGCGATACTGCTCAACTTCCCTCGCCACAACTTAATGAAAGGCATGGGGCAGATCGTTACGTGGTCTATTCGGGATGAAACTCTCCACGTAGAAGGTATGTCTCAGCTATTCCGAACTTTCATTGCGGAGAATCCTGAGTTGTGGAATGACGAGTTGAAGTATGAAATCTACTGCGCTGCAGAGCGTACTGTAGAACTAGAAGATGCTTTTATTGATCTGTGTTTTGAAGGTGCGGATGTACCGGATCTCACAGCGGGAGAAATCAAAGAGTATATTCGCTATATTGCTGACCGAAGACTTCTTGGTCTTGGTATGAAGAAGATTTTTGGCAGTGAAGAGAACCCTCTACCGTGGCTTGACTATATGTTGAACGCAGTAGAGCACACTAACTTTTTCGAAAATCGTGCCACCGAGTACGCACGTGCAAGTACTACGGGTAACTGGCAGGATATATTTAAATAGGATCTTATTATGACAGATGTACAAACCGAAGAAAAGCCAACATTGGTTTTTGAAGACAACAACTACGTGATCGAAGATTTGAGCGAAAAAGCTCAATATCTCGTCGGTCAGCTACAAGATTTGGCACAGCAAGGTAACGCAACGCGTGCACGCCTTGACCAGATTGAAGTGGCTCGTACAGGCTTTACTGATATGCTTCGAGAGGAGCTTGCAGAGGCACCAGCCGAAGGCGAAGTAGTACAATAATGAAAAGGGGGCGATTAGCCCCCTTTTTTATGTTGCTGTGTATCCTTGTCCGGCAGTGATAGCAGCATTTGTATCCGCCATATCCTCACTTCCCCAGTCGGTCTTTGCAACCATTAGTTGCAAATGTTCAACATTACGATCTACACAGGATTGACGTTCTTCAGCAGATTCATCTGCCATTTCTGTCCCTGCGATAATCGCGTTAATTAAAGCTACGCTGTGACCCATAGCCGTGTAGTCCTGTGCTTTTTCAGCGTCAGTTCGTGTAGTCATTTAGTTTCTCCTTATTGACTTTCTAGAGCAGTTATTCTGGCCTCTAGTTCTTTGATTGTCGCTACAAGTAGCGGTACTAATTTAGATTGGTCAATGCCTTGGTAAACTGGATTACCGTCATCATCAACTTCATTGTGTGTTCCTGTAATTGCTTCTGGTACAACGGACTGGACTTCGTGCGCTAAGAAACCATCAACAGTTGTATCAGCGTCAACAATAAAGTTGAATCGCTTTGGTGCTAACTGCTTGAGTCTTTCTGTAGCTCCTGTTAAAGTTACTACGTTTTCTTTAAGACGGTGGTCAGATGATGTGTTGTAGGCCGTTGCGGAAGCAGTAACGGATATACTACCAACAACCGTTTGTGCTGAACCAAATTCTACTAGTGTTAATACTGTGTCATCAGTAGAGCCAACATAAAGAGGTGTTACGTTATCACCTTGAGTGATAAAGCTACTTTGACCGTTTGGCTGGAGAGTAACGCCCGCTGTACCATTGCCAGTAGCAAACTTGCCCAGAAAACCAACGCCATCATTGCGAATATAAAATCTAGGATTACCGTCACCATCTGACAAGACGATGCGGTTACTCAAAGTTCGAATGTCGAGGCCGCCTTGGTTGCCTCCAAAAGCTCCAACAATAGTATTCTTAGCCCCTGTAGTCATATGATAACCAGCAGAACTTCCTATAAATGTATTCTGACTTCCTGTAGAGCTGTATCCTGCAGTAGTACCTACAACCGTACAGTAGTTTCTTGCTGCAGTTGCCTGTAAAGTAAGCATACCAATTGCAACATTTGAATCGCCCGTAGTAATTCCCATTCCAGCATTTCTTCCTAATGCGGTGTTATTACTTCCTGTAGCGTTATAAAGTGCTTCTCGTCCAATTGCAGTATTGTAATTCCCGGTTACATTTTCATATAGAGAAGTTGTACCAACTGCAGTATTTGCCGTTCCTGTAGTAATATCCCTTCCTGCCTCATGGCCTACAAAAACATTAGAGCCCCCTGTAGTGTTTCCATACCCTGCATATCTACCAAGAGCGGTATTATAAGAAGTTTGATTTGCAGTAAGAGCTCTATCACCAACAGCAGTATTTCCTATGGTCTGCTGAGTAGTTGTAAAGTTCATAGCTAAAGCTTCATTTCCTATAGCAGTATTGAAGTAACTATTGCCAGTAGTTTTAGAACTTTGTCTAAATGCGTTTGCACCTACTGCAGTATTTTGACTCATATTTGCAGTAGTGTTAGAATCGCAACGCCCTGTTTCAAAACCTATAAAAGTATTGTCGTTTCTAGCCGCAGTAGTTGCAGACTGTGCACCTCCTGCCTTACTACCTACATAGGTACTTCGTGCCGTGCTACCGCTTGTTAAACTTTGTTGCTGACCCGCCGCGTAACCTACAGAGGTAATATTATCATCACCAGTGCTACCATATAAAGATAGTTCTCCAACTACTGTATTATAACTACCGGAAGTATTATCATATAAGGCTTGGTTACCTACTGCAACATTACCGGTAGCTGACGTGCTTTGATACGCTGCAAAATAACCGACCGCAGTATTGCCTCCAACTGTTGACGCACCAAGAGCAGAGTAGCCAATTGCTACACCTCCGCTTCCTGTTAAGTTTGAATCAAGAGCATCACTACCAATTGCTACATTATTTGCACCTGTAGTGTTTCTACCGAGTGCCATATTACCAATACCAATATTGTTATTGCCAGTAGTATTTGCTGCTAGAGCAGCGTTGTTACTACCACCTGCATATCCTCCAATTGCAATGTTTTTACTGCCAGTTGTATTTGCTCCAAGTGCTGAAGCTCCTATTGCCGTAACATAGCCTGTAGTGGTTGCAAGAGCCGCTCGGAAACCTACTGCTGTATTATAGGGATACTCATTGTCTTTCAGTGCTTCGTAACCTACTGCAACGTTATTTGAAGATGAAGCACTTGCATTACGAAGAGCTAGGTATCCCAGTGCAGTATTGTTAGAGCCAGTTGTATTTGCTCCAAGCGCATAATATCCAATAGAAGTATTCGCAGAACCTGTAGTATTCGCCTGATTTGAGTGAAGACCTACTGCAGTATTATCACCGCCTGTAGTATTGTTTATAAGGGCGGCATGCCCTAAACCAGTATTATTTCCTCCACTTGTAGTGTTATACAAAGCATAAGAGCCAAATCCAGCGTTATTTCCAGAAGTTGCAGCGTTTAAAGCAACATAGCCGACACCAGTATTATTGTTTGCTGTAGTACTTGTATTCACAGCACCAAATCCTACTGCGGTGATTGCAGCTCCAGAAGTTACCGACCCTCCTGCAGAGTACCCTACTCCTGTATTTCCGCTTGCTGTAGTGTTTGATGCCAGTGCATTATACCCTACTGCAACATGACTGGCTCCTGTAGTATTTGCTGCTGCTGCCTGATAGCCAACTGCTACGTTATCAGATCCCGTAGTAGTATTGTATAATGTGCCTCTTCCCAAGCCAGTATTTCTTTGTCCTGTGGTGTTTGCTGTAAGAGACGCGTAACCAACTGCAGTATTGTTTCCAGAACTTGTATTTGCATCAAGAGCAAGTCCCCCAACTGCTGTGTTTCCGCTACCAGTAGTGTTTGCTTTCATTGCATTACCGCCGATTGCGGTATTATAGCTATTATTTGCAGTTGTAAAGTTTTGCTGAGAAAGTGCATCTCTGCCGATTGCAACGTTCCACTGGCCCGCAGTATCTGTGGTAAGAGCTGCATAACCCAACGCTACGTTAGAGCCTCCTGTTGTTAAAGAATCTCCTGAATATGTTCCAATTATGGTATTATTGACGGCGGTTGTAGAGCTTATTAACGCATTTCTGCCTACTGCAACGTTATTTGAGCCCGTATTTGAACTTAAAGCACTCTGACCCACAGCCGTGTTACTATTACCTGTTGTATTTGAGGTCAAAGTCCCGTACCCTACTCCCGTATTATAACTACCCGTAGTATTTGCTTGATTTGCGGAGCGTCCTATTGCCGTATTGTATGTACCCGAAGTGTTACTTTGCAAGCTGTACCAACCAAAAGCGGTATTTTCATTTGCAGTATTGTTGTAAAGCGAGAACTGTCCTACCGCAGTGTTACGAGAACCAGTAGCGTTAAGAGTAAGCGCCGCATAGCCTACAGCCACATTAGACGCGCCTGTCGTGTTATCACGTAATGCAATAGAGCCCACAGCAACACTATCTCCTATTGTTGCTGATGTTAATGCTTGATAACCAACGGCAACGCTGTTAGAAGTGGTGGTATTAAGGCCCAGTGCATAATTACCAACCGCTACGTTATTGCCTCCAGCCGTGTTTGCAGCCATAGTGCCACGACCAACAGCAGTATTGTTGCCTGCTGTAGCCGCTGTAAGAGCCTGATAGCCTATTGCTGTATTGTCTGAAGCAGTAGTACTTGCGTCTAGCGCTTGATAGCCCACAGCAACGTTTTGCGCTCCTGTTGTATTTAAATATAGCGACTGATACCCCACAGCAGTATTACTAGATGCAGTAGTATTATTTTGCAAAGACTGAAACCCTACTGCAGTATTATTAGAGCCTGTTGAAGTTAAAACAAGCGCGTTGTAACCAAAAGCAGAGTTGCTTGTTCCTGTACTATCTCTTAAAGCCTGATACCCCACAGCAGTTTGGTTACCAGATGTAGTGGTTGTATACAGTGATCGGTACCCGATAGCAACATTGTTAGAGGCTGTAGTGTTATTAAGTAAAGAATCACGCCCTATTCCTATATTGTAATCACCTGTCGTTACTGAGTAAAGAGAATTACGCCCCACAGCAACAGTACTAGTTGCGGTTGTGCCAGAGTACATGGCCTGGCTACCTACAGCAACGTTACTATCTTCATCGTTATTATAGCCTGCCTGATAACCAATGTAAACATTATTACCTTGGTCTGTGTTGCTAAGCCCCGCTTGGTAACCAACAGCAGTATTTGCATTAGCGGTCGTAGTTGACCCTAAAGCAGCCCCACCTACCGCAGTATTGTAGTTACCTGTGCTATTTGCATCGAGAGAACTTCCTCCAAATGCGGCATTTCCTGTACCTGTAGTATTTCCGTAAAGTGCTTGTTGTCCGAAAGCATCGTTATAACTTGCAGTAGTACTATTGTAAAGTGCTTCATTTCCTACTGCAGTATTATAGGAACCTGTAGTATTTAAAAGAAGCGCAGAACGACCTACTGCAGTGTTTCTTCCGCCCGTGGTATTATCTCGAGCAGCATAACTACCTAATGCAGTATTTCTAATTCCTGTTGTGTTATCTTTTAATGATTCTCTGCCTAGGGAAACTAAGTCTGTTCCTGTTGTATTACTGTTTGACGATTGATAGCCTACAGCCGTGTTGCCAGAAACTGTACTATTCGTCAATGTTTGCATTCCCAAAGCAACGTTATAGCTTCCCGTACCTAGTGCATCGCCGGCTAAACCTCCTAAAATAGTATTTTGAATGCCGGTGCTAATTTGAGCTCCCGCGTTGTAACCAATAACTGTATTATAAGTATCGCCTGCAGTCGTACGATTGAAAGCAAGCATCGAATTTTGACCGATTGCTACGTTTCGAGATCCAGCAGTATTAGAATTTAGCGAACCATTGCCAATTGCTACGTTGCCTCCGCCTATAGTATTGTCCTCAAGCGCTTCATAACCTAAAGCAGTGTTTGAAAGACCAGTAGTATTCGACTTTAAAGCATTTTTACCTATTGCTGTAATATTATAGCCAGTAGTATTTAATCCAAGAGCGTCATGCCCTACCGCCACATTGTGAGAGCCTGTAGTATTTGCATCAAGAGTATTTTTACCAACAGCAGTATTATACGACCCCGTGGTATTTGTTGCTAAAGCACTTCTACCTAAACCTGTATTATCAGCTCCTGTAGTATTTTCACTAAGAGAACCATAACCTAAAGCAGTGTTAAAAGACGCCGTAGTGTTTGCATCTAGGCTATTACCACCAACTGCGGTATTTTGCTGTCCTACGGTGATATTTGCGCCAGCATTATAACCTATCGCCACATTATGAACATTTGTAGTTGTTGTAAAGTTTTGATTTCCTAAAGCAAAGTAACCAATAGCAACACTATATCTTCCTGCCGTTTCAGAAGTAAGCGTATTATCTCCGATTGCTACGTTTCTATTCGAAGTTGTAAGAGCATCTCCTGACTGTCCTCCAATCAAAACATTTTGTACTCCAGTAGTTATTGAACTACCTGCAGCATATCCAACGCCTACATTATAGGTATCACCAGAAGTTGGATTTTGATTTTGAAGTGCAGAAGTACCTATTGCTACCGCTCTATCTCCAGTTACATTGTTTCTTAAGGCTTCATAACCTATTGCGACGTTTAAATCGCCGGTTGTATTTGCATACGAAGCTCTATAGCCAAATGCTGTATTATGGCTTGCAGTTGTATTATTGTGCAAAGCTTGATAACCTACAGCACTGTTGGTTCCGCCTGTAGTGTTAGCAAACAGAGACTGAAACCCTATAGAGGTATTGTTTGAGCCTGTTGTGTTTGAATAAAGAGCATAGCGCCCGAAAGCAGCATGGTTTGTACCTGTCGTATTTGAGTACGCAGATTGATCTCCTACCGCAGTATTCCCTGTAGCTGTGTTCAAGCGTAAAGCTTGATTACCGACTGCAGTGTTAGCACCACCTGTTGTATTAGTATATAGAGCTAAAGCACCGACCGCCACATTATCGCCGCCTGTACTTGTTAGCTGAGCAGCAGCTCTACCAATAGCAGTATTATTAGTAGCTGAAGTTAGTTGTTTTAGTGTTTCTGAACCAATTGCAACATTATATCCGCCATTTGTAATTCCATTTAATGCTTCGTCGCCTAGCGCGACGTTTCGTGCACCAGTCGGAAAATCACCATCCAATTTAATCGTACCGCCGTCAATATTCAGCGTTGCGGCGTTGACTGTGCCGGTAAGAAATAGATGCTGCCATCTACCACTAGAAGTGCTTACTCCGAGATTTTTATTACCATCAGTCGCAGGATAGAGTCCATTTGTCCACCAAATAACAACATCAGTGCCATTATCCTGAAGACGACCATAACCTCCTGAGCCTTTGCTGTTAATAAAAAGGTTTGCTCCCCCGATCGAACCGATTGTGCCGATAGAAGTGCTATCTTTATAGAACTCTATCATGTCTCCGCTGCTTGTTCGTCGATTTACAAGAAGAGGAAGCCCGGAGTTACGAGTAAACCCTGCATAGCTGCTCTGGCGTATTTCGTGGCCATCGACAGTAAAGTTTGCAGAAGTCTTACCAACCAGCAAGTTACCGCTTGAGTCGATGCGCATATGCTCTGTTTCAGTAGTACCATTATTACCAAGAAACCGTATCACTCCGTTTGAAGAATCATCTCTTGAAGATAATACAAGACCGGCTCCTTGAATTACACGAATAGAAGCGGTTTGGTTTGTTCCATCTGTATCTACAAGTAAAAGTTCTGGAACACTATTTTCTATACGAACTCTTCCTGCAACATGAAGTTTATATGTAGAATTTGGAGAAGTAGTACCGATACCAACGTTGCCTTCTGCGGTAGCAATAAGGCGAGTATTTCCTTGAGTACGAATAAGCACATCATTCCCTGTCGACTGGGCATTAATAATAGCATCTGTACCATAAGCAATAAGTTGAGTAGGACGAAGTTGATGTTGATTAGAAGAACCGTCTATTGCTCTAAGAGTTCCTAGTACATCAAGTTCTTTTGCAGGAGAAGTAGTACCAATACCTACCTTACCGCTCGAGTCGATGCGAGCTTTTTCAGTTCCTGCAATATTGAAATGTATATCTGAACCATCAAAATCTACTGTTTGATATGTATTAGCATTTCGGTCATATGATAGCATTGTAACTCTATCATTCGAAGTTTGTGGAATTATTTCTAATCCTGCTCCGTTTGAGTCTGCTACAACTAATTTTGAGCTTGGAGAAGTAGTACCGATACCAACATTTCCGCCATCTATAATATACATGGCATCAACACCGCCTGAAGCAAGCCTCAGAGTTCCGCTACCATTTCCACTGATTCGCACGCCCGTAGTACCTGACTCAATAGGAGTAATCTGTCCATAAGCGCCTCCGCCCCCAATCGCAATATCTCCACCTACATGAAGCTTATAACTTGAAGAAATTGAAGTTCTATTGATACCAACTCCACCGCTTGTGTCGATGCGCATACGCTCGGCTGAGTTTGTATAAAAAGACAGAGCTTGAGAAGTATATGTGCCTAAGCGCCAGTCTCCTGCATTAAGTAGTTGAAAATGAGCAGAAGCACTACTTGTTCCTATAGAAATTCGAGGGTAGCTATTGTTTCCCGCAGTTCCTAAAAAGAGTTGACCATTGCCCCCACCACTTGCAGTCGTTACAACTCTAATTCCCCCAGTAACATCTAAAGCCTGGCTTGGACTTGTATTCGCAACTCCCACACGGTTATTCGAGACGTCAAGGTATAGAGTGCCGGCGTCGATATTCAAATCGCTCGAAGCAGCATCTTGCTTCAACATTCCTGTACTAATTTTTGTTAATGCCATTTGATTATTCTCCTTAACCTTATGTTATGACCAGCTTCATTCTGTCTGTTCGAGGAGCGCCGTCTCCTCCACTTTGTGAATATTTTACGCGAACTAAAGGGTGAGTCATTGCCGAATTAACAGTAAATGTAAATACATTATGTTGTCCGCTATTTGTAACTGTAAGAGTTCCTGCATTTGCAGTGTCTCCTAGTTCGTAAACATAGTTACTCATACTGCTATTATTGTACCCTCCAGATTTAATTGTTGTTAGACGATGAGTAGAAGCTACTTCAATTTCAAAAATCCAACTCTTCCAACTTATTGCTTCATATGTAAAAGTTAATACTCTTCCAGAAGCTAAAGTTCCTGTATAACCTATTGTAAATTCCAGAGTACCACTACTATTTACACTTGCATGGCTATTTGTCGTATGAGTGCCTAAATCATCGTAACCATTTTTACTACAAATTGCTCCGTGTACTGTTAGTGTTTCTGTAGGAGCAGTAGTGCCGATACCTACCTTGCCATCAGACTTAATTCGCATTTTTTCGGAGTCTGCGCCCGCCGTAAAGATAACATCTCCGGTGCCTCCATTAAACAGTCTTCTTGAGCCAATTCGAAGACCGTGATTTTCCCATTGCATAAATTGAGAAGTACCGGTATAGTTATTGACATTTACACCCGCATTACTACTCGACCCCGTTGCGGAAGCAGTATTTTGTACGTATAGTAATCCATGATGGTCATTAATAACTGTGCTATGCGCTATGTGAGTTTTAGTTACAGGGGAAGCAGTGCCGATACCAACGTAACCTGTACCACCGCTGCCCAAAAATGCATACTTTTTATTTGTATAAAACTCAATCGCATCAGAAGTAGAATTGAGATATGTTGCAAATACTCGAGTACCATCGCCAATTGCAAGATCATTAGCTCCATAGCCACTTGACCCCACACTTCCAATTTGTAATTTATTTGCTGGACTGCTAGTGCCGATACCTACGTTACCTGTTCCTAAGATAGAAACTCGTTCAACATTATTTGTCTCTAAATGAAGGGGCTGGTTGCCTGCTGCTCTTAAATGAAACGGCGCGCCGGTGCTTTCTATTCTTACTTCACCGTTTGTCCAGTTTCCTAAGTCTAGTACTTGACTGTATCCTCTTATAGTAGCATATGTGCCATCTCCGTCAATATGAAGCTTTGCTGAAGGAGAAGAAGTGCCGATACCGACGTTGCCTGCTCCATGAATAAACATTCTAACATTACCGTTAGAAGATAGCGCAATATCGCCTCCATCGCCTTCACTGTCTGCAGAATTAAATTCTGCACAGCCCGAATTTTGTCCGCCTGAAATATCACTTCTGGTTCTTATTTCTGCGCCTCTATTTGTTGTACCTGTAAACACAGCATGAGTAAGAGTTCCAGCCCCAGAACCTCCTCGTACATCTAATCTTGCAGAGGCACTAGTAACTCCAATAGATACATTACCACTAGTGTCAATACGCATAGCTTCAGTATTATTTGTAAGAAAACGTTGGCCTATTCCAGCCACTGCTTGATGAAGAAGCATATCACCCTCGGTATAATGATATGCTTCCGCAGTGCCATTTGTTTGGTATGCAATTCCTCCACTTACTCCTGCGTTTGTTCCTCCTAGGCTTAGAGTTGCAACAGTATTTGTAATTGAAGACATTGAAGTAGTGCCTATACCAACGTTGCCATTGGAATCGATGCGCATGGCTTCATTTCTAGAATTTGCCTGTGAACCATAAACGTAAAATGCTAAGCCCGCAGTTACGCCTCCATAAGGGCCAACTGCACCTATTCCAGGCGCTGAGTTATAATAGTTTGAGTTTGCAAAATTGTTATCACCTAAAAATATGCCCGGCCCTGTAGTTGTAGTACCTCCGTGAATAAAAACCTCACTGCCTGCAACTTGTAGTTTTGCAAATGGAGAAGTAGTGCCGATACCTACTCTGCCCGTACTAGTAATACGCAGTTTTTCTTGTGGAGTAGTACCATTTATACGAGTGGAAAAAATCATCGCACTATCGTAATTTCCTGCAGTGCTATTTTCTTTTATTCCTTGAATATTTCCAAAATGATAAAGGTCTCCGCCCGTTCCATTTGTATAACCACCAAGAGCTATGCCTCCCCCAGTACCTGCTGCGGCGGAACTGGTATCGAAAAATAAGGCGGTAGTGCTAGCAGCCCCATTTACTGAATTAGCACCTTGTACGTGTAGAGGAAAGTATGGAGCAATAGTTCCAATGCCAACATTACCATCACCATCCAAAACCATTCTTTCAAAAGTAGAGCTCGAAGAGTTTGTAGTACTGAATCTTAGTTCTGTTTCGCCTGTAGATTGATTTACAAAGCGAGCACCTATTGATGCTTTTTCTGCTGAACTATTTCTAAAATAAATCGCAGCATTTGTATTTGCGACATTCGCAGTGTTTTGAATATGAATACTTGGAACATTTCCTGCTCCTACTTGTGTCCACAAGTTTCCTGCTGAACCTTTTGACTGAGCTACATGTAACCTGCCTTGAGGAGCTGTTGTTCCGATACCTAAGCCATATGTATCGAGCGTCATTGATTCCCCATTATTTACGAAAAATTCTAAATGACCATCTGATTGCTCTATTCTTTCATAAGAATCGCTCCACTGCAATGAATACCCTTCATCAAGTTTTATATGACCGCTTCCAACAGTAAGTTTTTGGCCGGGGGCAGCAGCACCTGTTCCGATACCGACATTTCGAGTACTATGATGTATAAATAATCCGTATTGTCCACCTGCCTGAAGAACCGTACTTACCTCACTTTCACCTCCAAAATTCATCATCCCAGAGTTGTATATCGCGGATCCTTTCGTAGCGCCTCCGTACTGGTAAAGTATTCCTCCATAGTTATTCGCAGTAGGATTCAATGTTAGAAGCATACTAGTTGAAGAAGTAATATTTGTGGTGCCTGATACATCAAGTTTTGCACTAGGAGAAGTAGTGCCGATACCAATATTTCCTGCATCTGTAACTACTAAACGCTTTGTTCCTTCGTCCGTCTGTAGATTAATTCCAGTAGAGTCGTGAGCAATTAAATCTGTACCTTTTATTGCGCCTGCAACATGAAGCTTTGCTCCGGTTGGAGAAGTAGTGCCTATACCAACGTTGCCTCCGCTAGTAATACGCATACGCTCGGACTTATTATTAGATGCAACATTTGTTAAAAAGCGTACATCCCTAGCAACAGAAGGAGTTCCAGTAAATCCTCCAACATCTAAGCTCACTACTGAGTTTGCAGTGCTAGAGGTTATTTCTGCACGAGAAGCTCCGTCCCCATCAAATGTTGTAGTGCCGGTAACGTGTAGTTTTGTTCCTGGAGAAGTAGTGCCGATACCAACATTAGCTGAATAATTAATATATAACGCACTATTATTATTAGAAGTATTTGGAATAAAGTTCCAAGCTGCTGGGCCTTCTGCGTAATTTATTCTACTTTGTACTGCCCCCGCATTATTATAATAATCAATATTTAAATTCTGAGCATTATTAGTATTTTCTAAAATAATTGCTGTATCTTCGGAAGCAGTATTTCTTATATGTAGTTTAGAAGCTGGAGAAGTAGTACCGATCCCAACGTTGCCCGCACTAGTAATACGCATACGCTCAACATTAGCAGAACCGCTCGGTCTAGTACCAAACTGTAAATATCCCGCATAATCTCCAGAAGTTGCATTTTCTTTTCTGGCTGCAATGCTTCCAAGATAAGTATCACTAGTACCTGAGTATGTACCACCTAAGCTTATTTGACTTCCTTGATTTATAGCATGTGAATCTGTATTTGTAAGGTATAATTGACCTCTGCTGTGCACCCCTCCATTAGCCGATCTTACGTCTAGCCTCGCAGTTGGAGCAGTAGTGCCAATACCAACGTTGCCCGCTGTATCTATAACAATTCTGTCGAGCTGTCGACTTATATCTCTAAAGGATAATTTTGCGCCAGTACTGTTAATTTGCCAAGTCTGTCCACTTGCGTCACTTTCAACAAGAGTAAAGTTTGGAATATCCGCTGTACTTTTAAAGCCTCTGTTAGCAGTTACCCCATACGAAGCACTGCTAGTTACATCAATAGATCCAGTTACGTCGATGCCTGTAGAAGCTGTTGCAAGTTTTGCGGAGTTATCGTAATAAAGAGTTGCTGCACCGTCCGCAACAAAAGCTCCCATTGTTTCGCCAGAGGCTGTGCTTTTTCTGAGATAAATATTTGTTGCGTCTAAATAAAGACTACCGCTTCCAGTCTCTGAAATAATACTATTGCCAGAGCCCGTATGATATATTTGAAATTCTTGTGAGTCTCCAAATCTTGCGGCATTATTATCAGGAATATTTATATCAGTAAACTGAGAGGTGCTCGTTGCTACAAGCCCTCCTGTTACAGTTACACCTGAAGAAGTAGTTGCAAGTTTTGCGGAGTTATTATGGTACAAAGTAACACCGCCACCAGCAACACCAACAACCATATTTTTTGCTGTATTGTTTGAAGTTAATTGAATTGCAGCACCGTTTGTGTCAATATACAAGTTTCCACTGCCTGAGTCTTTAATCCAACTTTCATTACCTGAATGATAAATCTGCAAATCCGATGCATCACCAAAGTTTGCTTTATCATTGTCGGCAAAAGTCAAGTCAGCAGAGGTCGATCCGCCGTCAAACGTCAGATTTCCATCAATATCTATCCCTGCACCGACAATGATGTCAGCTAATTTTCTTGCTCTTGACTTTGCCATTTTTTACTCCTCTCTTACCAAGGTACTCCAGTACCAGTAGTGGGTGTTTTTGATTCGTCGATTTGTGCTTGTAGGCTTGTTTGAATTGCATCTTTGTCAACGTCTGCTGCCCAGATCCATGCCTTTACGCCGTCTTCTGTAAGACTATCGTAAGCTACGAAGCCTGAGTCGCTTGGGTCAGGAGTAAGTCCCTGAGTACCATAGCTTGATGCTGAGTGTGTAACTGCGTCGTCACCGGTGCCCACTGTTTCTGATGCGTCGCATCTCCAATGAACCACTGTGACCCCGCCGTCTGCCATGTTTCGCTCACAAGTAGCGATACTCCAATTAAATGTTGCTGCCATTTTAAGTCTCCTTTATTGGCTTTCGAGTTCTTCGACTCGAGATTTGAGGTTGTTAATTTCTTGTCTTGATTCTTGTAAAGCTTTTACAAGCATAGGTACTAGCTTCGAGTAGTCTACGCCCATCATTTCGTCTGAGTCAGCGTCTCCAGACACAGCTTCTGGTGCAACGCTTTGTAGTTCCTGTGCAACCATGCCGTACTTCTGGTGTGACCCGTCAGCCTTCCAGTCAAACGAACGTACTTGGATAGCGTCAATGTCATCAGAAGCAGAAGGTGCATCTACGATGTTGTCTTTAAGACGTTGGTCTGATGAGGTGTTATAGACGGTTGCTGACCCTGTAGTAGTAATTGAGCCAATCGTAGTTGCACCATATAAAAAATTAATAAACGGAACAGTGCTAGTTCCAAGAGCTATTTCAATACCTTTAGTTGTTCCAGCATTTATATCTAGTTTTGCGTTAGGGCTTGATCGCCCGATACCAACGTTGCCGCTGGAGTCAAAACGTACTTTTTCACTGCTTCCTGGATGAAAAGTAATATCGTTGACACAGCGAATGAGCATATGTTGATTTCCGCCATATCCTCCACCATTCATATCTAGCTGTACGCCTGCATATCCTACGTGTATTTTATCCGCTGTTTGATAAGGGCTTTCTATAAATAGTCCCGCAGCTCCAGGCATAGTCATTTTTACATAGCCGCCGCCTTGAACACCGAGACGAAGTTTCTTTGCTCCATAGTTTGGATTATTTGGCTCCATCGCTTCAAGTTCTAAGTAGTTTCCTGTACCCGCGCCTCCACTGCTACTTGTGCTCGTGCAGCTTGATATTAATGTGGTGCCATTTGTAGTGCTTCCACCAAGACGTACATTAGTTTGTCCAGAACCATCAAGACGAAGTTTTTCTACACCATTTGAAGCAAGCGTAAGAGAATCAGTAGAATGATCATATAACACTTGCCCACGATTAAATGGAGAAACACCATCACTAAAGAAAATTGCACTTTGACCTGATGTAGATGCTTTAAAGGAAAGACCTGATGTGGAACTTGAAGTTTCTCCAATAACAAGATTTTGGTAAGAAGTATGAGTACCCGTAGCAGGAGCAGTTGTGCCGATACCGACGTTGCCGCTTGCATCGATACGTGCGCGTTCAGAACTGTTTGTTTGAAACGCTAATATGCCAGTGCTGGCTTGCGCGTTAAAAGTGACTAAATCATCAGTAATTGAGCTATTAGAAGTGGAAACCTTTAAGCCTCTGCCAGTCACAGAGGTATTTAGAGCAACTTGAAAATCACCCATGACAGATAGGGTTTCTTCGGGAGCGCTAGTACCAATACCGACATTACCTGTAGACTTTATCATTACTCTTCCACTAGGGTAGTTTGTGCCTCCTCCGGTTGTAGGAGCTGTTGCAAAAAATAAATCTCCGTGATTCATTATAGCCAAACCATCAGCAACGGAACCAAACCCTCCATTATCTGCAGTAACATGGTATCCTGCAGTGTCTGTTCTCAGTATAGCAGCCATATAATCTGAGTTTGTACTACTTGCTCCTCCTGTTTTTACAAATACAATTCCTCCGTTAGTATGCTCAACTTTTGAACTGCCGCCTACAATATGCAATTTAGCAGTTGGATTTACTGTGGCTATACCTACATTACCTCCATGAGGATTAAAAGACAGAGCATAATGATTTGAAGTGCCCATTGTAGGCAAATATCCAGACTGAAACCAAGTAGCATAAGGACTGCTTATAGAAGTTCCAATGGCAAGGCCGTCTCCGCCTGTTCCTCGTCCAACTAACCAAGCATTTGCAGGAGTACGAGTATTTGATTGCACCCATCCTTCAATATTTAATTTTTGACCGTCCATAACGGTGCCGCCGATACCAACCTTACCCCCTGACTGAATACGCATACGCTCGGTAAGAGTGCCGCTTGTATTTCGAGTTTGGAAAGTTAAGTTTCCAGAAGCAGAGCCGCCCTCTCCTCGAGAGTTAATTCTTGCTGCAATTCCTGTTGAGTTTGCAAACTGTATATCTCCAAAATCAACTGCGCCCGAAGTATCGGAACGAAGAAGTTGAAGAGATACATTTCCGCCAGTTCCTTCAAAATAACTTGTGCTTCCTGTAGACGTTACGTGAAGTGGGCCTGCAGGGGTATCTTCTCCGATACCTACATTTCCGTCTCTGTGTATTTGTACTCTTTTAGTAAAAGTTTGAGCAGAGCCTGCAGTTGTTGCTGGAGCTGTAAAAAAGCTAACATGTCCTTGATTTAAGTTCATGTAAGAAGCGCCGCTATTCGCTTCTATTGAAGTATAGCCGCTTCCTCCATAGTACGTATTGTTTGCAATGACAGTTTGCTGGTTTGCTCCACCATCATAGTTTGCAACTGCTCCGGTTCTTCCGATTTGAGCCACTGCGTGAAAAGTTCCCCAGCTATGTCCTGTATGCCCTAAGAACATATAAGGATTGCCTGATGCAATACGTAGGCGTTCTGAGCCATTAGTAGAAAGAGTAGTAATTGCAGCACTGCTAAGAACAAGGTTGCCGCCCATGCGAATTTGGGTATTTGCAGACGGGCCTTGTATCGTACTTTCGTCAGTTGGAAGGTGAATAGCTGGTTGAGCAGAGTTGCTCTGAGGAATAACCAATCTTCCAGTAGATGGGTTACTGCTGTTAATACCGACGTTGCCGCTTGAGGAGATGCGCATTTGCTCCGCAGCTCCACCTCCTGAGCCGTTAGCTCTTGACATAAAGACTAATGCTCCTCCGAAATCGCCGGATGTAGTATTTTCCTTTATTGCTCCAATTTGCCCTAAAGTAGTTTTTCCGGAAGAAGTAAAGTGTCCTGTAAAAATAATTCCAGAACCAGCAGTTCCGCTAGCGAACCCATTATCTCCTTCTATACATAATAGAGTAGGAACACCTACAGAACCCGAGGCAAAAGTAGTGTCAGGAGTTCCTCTAATATGGAGTTTATGGCTTGGAGAAGTAGTGCCTATAGCAACGTTGCTATTAACTAAATTTATCACATTCGTATTGCTGTCAGTATTGATATGTAACTTTCCATTAGCTGAACTATATAGCTCAGGGCCATTTACTGAAGCCCCAGTTCCGAGCTTTAGTAGGCCCTTAGTATTAGCATCCCCGATATGCAATATGTTATACGTACTTCCGTAGTTTGTAGGAGAGCTATTTCCAATACCGACGTTGCCAGTACTAGTAATACGCATTCTTTCTGTAAATTGACCACTTGTTGCAGAATGAGTATCAAAAACTAAAACTGAGCTATTACCTGTATCGTTAAATGAACCAATTCTTGAAGAGCCATCTCCATATTCAGTGCCAATTTCTATAAATGTTTTTCCAGTATCACCATAGTTATGAGCAGAAAATTTGGCTACTGTTTGGTCGCCTCCAGCATTTTTATGTACTTCTAATAATTGTGTTGGGTCTGTTCGTCCAATTCCAACGTTGCCAGTACTAGTAATACGCATAGCTTCAATTGTGCCTGCATTACCTTGAGTCACTCCGAACTGCAAGTATCCAGCATAGTTATTAACTGTAGCATTTTCTCTTCTACCAGCTACGTATCCTGTGGGCGCAAAGTCTGTGGTAGTTGTATCATAACGTGCGCCAAAGTGTAACGATCCTCCAATGTTAGCCGCAATAGAATCAGAAGCAGTAATTGCTACCTGAGATGTTGTGCTTGCTAAAGTACGGTTAGCTCCATGAATATTAAAGTCACTACGATTTGGAACAGTAGTACCAACACCTACTTTGCCATTATCTGCAATACGCATACGCTCGGTGCCCGCAGTTTCAAAGGTAATTTGAGTACCATTTGTAACTTGCATAAGCGAAGTGCCGCTTTGAATGCGTACAGTGTTACTAGCGCCTTGAATATCAAGTCGTCCAGAATTTGTTTGAATAGTGCCAATAGAAGCACCGTCTTTACGAAGATCAACAATAGCACCATCGCTATTTTGCCTGTTAAAATAGGCCGCTTGTGCACCATTTACAGAAGAAGCAATTTGCCCGTTTGCATATACGTTAAAACCATAAACATCTGAGCTGTTGTTATAAGCTGTTGCAGCAGTAGTTCCTACCAACAAGTTGCCAGATGTGTCGATACGCATACGCTCGGTGCCGTTAGTCTCAAGTACTAAAGGATGATTGCTAATGGTTCCAACACTTGATGTATTATTTTGTGACCGAAGCAACAAAGAAGTAGTGTTAGTTGTATCAGTGACTAAGATAGCAGGATTTGTTGCACCTTCTATATTCAGTAATTGTGACGGACTGTCTGTGCCGATACCTAAGTTGCCATTTCGGTCAAGCCTCATCCTTTCGGTTAAAGAGTTCCCAGAGTTTGTAGCAAAAGCTAAACCTGTTTTATAGTCTCCACTACTCCAACTAACTTCTGCTTTTGCATAAATTTGCGCACCGTCAATATATGTTGAGCCGTCCTCAGTTCCTGAAAAACCAATTACACCTAAAGAATTAGTATTATTAATTGTAGTGTCATTTCGAGTCAAATATAAGTTTGTTACTCCAGTAGACTCAATTTCTAATTCTCCTCTGGGAGAAGTAGTGCCGATACCAACGTTGCCATCAGATGAAATAACCAATCTGTCATCAACATCATTTGTTCTGAAGTGCATCTTATTGGTAGAATGCACATATTTTATAACACCAGAATTATTTCCTGAAGTACTGTCGCCAAACAAAATCCACTGAGTGCTATCAGAAGGAGAATAAAGCTGAAGATCAGCATCACCACCAGCATCAGTTTTTTGAATTCGTAATCTCTGTGACCCTGTTCCAGAAATGTGTAATGAGTAGTCTGGAGAAGTAGTGCCGATACCTACTTTGCCAGAATGTTCAATTATCATTTTGTCGGCGCCACGAGTACGGAACTTAATAGCAGAACCATTTGTGCCCGTGGCTCCAACATCAGAGCTGATAATTAAATTACCTGTTGAACTTTCATAAGGACGAACCCATGCGTAATTACTAGAACTACCAAAACGAATATCGCCATCGCTTTCGATACGCATACGCTCTATATTGTTTGTGCCAAGCAGTAAATTATTGGTTGTAGCGGTAGTAACAAACATATCTGTGCTTGTACCACCTTGAATGCGTCCGTAATTACTAATTTTACCGAACGCTGCTCCTGCTGACTGAAGCTCAATCATTGGCCCGTAATTAGCCGTAGATGCTCCATTAACTGTTAGGTCAACATATGTGCTTGCAGTGCCAGAACCAACAGTTGCATTGTCTGTTGTTGTCCTACCAGTTACGTCGATGCCTGTGGAGGTTGTGGCGAGTTTAGTTGAACCGCTGTATTCAAGGATTACTCCTGCCCCTAAATCTCCAACAACTACATTTCCTCCAGAATAGTTTAAGACAGTACCGCCATTTAATTGATAACCAGTTCCAATACCTCCAGAACTTACATTATAAGCATCTGCTGCTGCGGTGCCTGTAACTGTTACACCAGTAGAAGTAGTTGCAAATTTTTGTCCATTATCGTAATAAAGTTGAACAGCAGCATTCTCTACAAACTTAGCCATGTCTTCGGTACCTGCTGAATTTCTGACTATAAGTTGTGTACCATCAATGTAAAGAAGACCGGTGCCCGTTTCTTGAATATAGCTATGAGAACCATCATGATAAATCTGCAAATCTTGGTCTGTACCAAGTCGCAGCTTTACATCATCAGGAAGATCAAGGTCGCTAAGAGTATCAAGAGTTACAACACGATTTCCAATCTCGACTTCAACCGCTGTACCAGTGGGAGGAGCTGTGGAAAACGTGAGAGTTGTGCCGCTTACAGAATAGTTTGATTTTGACTGGTAAACACCATCAATGAATACGCGTGTATTATTTTCATCGCCTGGGTCTAAAGAAAGAGTAAATGCAGTAGTTGAGTCATCGCCTGTAAACGTGTCTACGCTTACATTTCCATCACCAATCTTTTTCTTAAATGCGACAACTTGTAGATAATCGTTTGCATCTACAGTTTCAGAGAGTACAATTGAAGTGCCGTTTGTTGCAGTGTAGTCTACTGCGGAGTCGAGAAAAATACCGTTAAGAAATACTTGAATAGCGCCAGCAGTGTAAGAAAGAGTTTCACTATTATCGTCTGAGCCACTAAAAGTACTTTGTCCAGAAGTAGCCGTAAACTGGTACTCCTTCATAATTGCAGATGCTTCCGCAATTGAAACGTTTACCCACTCAGAGCCGTTGTACTGAAGAAGCTGGTCTGCTGCTACACTCGAAATAGTGACGTCAGAAAGCCCGCCGAGAGCTACTGAACTCAGACCTCCTATTTCTACAATGCTTTCTGTTCCACCTACATCTTTTTTGATGTACATTTTGCCATCATAAGTATTGATAGCTACTTCGCCGAGTTCAAGTTGTGATGTGGTAGGCGTAGCGCCCGACGTAGCCGAGCGCTTGAGTTTAATCGTTTGTGCCATGTGGCTCCTCCAGTACTATGCGTATTTACGCGAGAGGTGTATTTTTAGAATGTGCCGCCGTCGAGTGTAGTAGTCCAGGAAGCTGTTCCTGCGGTGCCCATTGTAAGAAGCGCATTATTTGATGCAGGCTTTACGAGTCGGCTGTAACCGCCATTTGTGGCTGCACCGATTAACAGGTCACCGATAGCGGTTGCTGTGATTCCCTTGATTCGTAAGTTATCTGAACTTACTTCAAGAGTAATATTATCATCATTTACATTAAGAGTATTACCTGACTTGCTAAGAGCATCGCCTGCAATAATTTGACCGGCCCCTGAGAACTGAGCAAAAGTAAGGTTTGTAGTGTCGAGAGTAATTGGGTCGTTTGTTGTAAGTACAAAACCGTTGTCGCCGTTTACAGTACCTTCTTCAACAAAGCAGAACATTCCGGAAGTTACTTCTGCAGAAGTATTTGCATCAGCAGAACGAACAGGCGACGAACCTGCTACATAAATACCGTTTTCACTAGCGTCTGATTGATCTTTAACAAGTACTCGGTCGCCATCTGCAAGAGTAACACCGTCAATTGTATCGTTTACGTTGAGTGCAGTAGAAATTGTAATATTTGCAGTTGTTGCGACTCGTACAGAGTCTTTAATATCAAGAGCTTGCTTTACAGCATCAACGTATGCTTTTGTGGCCGCATCTTGTGCTTGAGTTGGGTCTGTAACATTTGAAATACGAGAGTTATTTACATCAATTACGCCTGAACCATTCGGATTAAGAGAAATATTTCCATTTGTATTTGTAGAAGAAATTTCATTTCCGTTCAGAGTAAGATTATCAACATCTACAGAAGTAAGACCGTTGAGGTCTGTAATGCTTGTACCGAGTGCTACAGCGTCTGTACCAATTGTAATAGAATCATTTACAAGTTCTGCGTTTGCAACTCCGCCGTCTTTGATTGTGACAACGCCTGAAGATACTGCAAAATTATCATTCGAGAATGAAGCAATACCTTTTGCACTCGTAGTTGCATCGTCGATAGCAACATCACCCGACGTTACTGTAAAGTATGAGCCTCCAAATGAAGCAATACCTTTATTTGAAGCTGTAGCATCTTCTCCGCTAACTGTAGCAGTACCTGAAGAATAATTTACATCAATACCTTCGCCTGCTGATACAATTACTACACCCTTATTAGAGGCACTAGAGTCTTCTGCCGCAATAGTTAAAGTAACATCTGTTCCACTCTTTGCAACGGAAATATCAACCCCTTCTCCTCCTGTAAACTGTAAGTCATCAGTAAGAAGAGCAACATCAGCAGTAGAAGAGTCGTCTGTTGCATCAATAGTAAGAGTTGCAGCAACATCTTGGAATGTAACAACACCACTACCATTAGTAACAAGGGCTTGGCCACTTGTACCATCCGTAGTAGGAAGTGTGTACGCACCAGAAAACTCTACTTGACGACCAAACTTAACAAGTTCTGCTGAGTTTGTAGTGTCGAAAGTAAGATAAGTGTGGTCAGCAGTAGCAAAAGTACCTGCAGTTGCAGAGTTATCAATTAGATTAAACTCAGTTGCTTGAGTAGAAAGATCAATCGTACCTGCGTCAATATCTAAAATTGCTGCAGGATTAAGCTGAAGATTTCCAGTAGAAGTAGTAATTGAATTACCATCAAGAGTAATGTTATCTACAAGAAACTCATTAATCTTCTTATTAGCGTCTACTACTACTGCGCTGTTTGCGGTAAGAGTGCCAGCGGTGTGGTCGAGCATATCTACATATACTTTACCACCAATCGCGATTACGGCGCTATCTGCGGGAGCACCGATAAACAGCTTATCACTGTTATCCGAATATGCTAATTCACCTGCTGATAGAGTACTGGGGGTTGCAGTGGTTGTACTGCGTTTGATTTTAATAGTCTGAGCCATTTAAAAACTCCGGTTGCCTTTAAAAGGCTCCTGCGTCTAGCGTGTCTGAATCGTCCGAGATATTTCCTACCATTATAGGAACCCACTCAAATACTCCTGAACTAGTTTCGCGGTATACTTTTAGTTGGTTATCGTCTGTATCGTACCAAGTGTCTCCTTCTTCTATGTTTGAGCCAGTCGGTGCTTCAGCAGTGCGAAAATCTTGGTCTGCAAGTTGTTGCAATGCATCTCTTACATTGTCTGCAGTAATTGTTCCGTGTCCGTCAAAAGACACATTTGCAGAATCCATAAATTGTACAGGAATTGCAAAGTTATTCACAGTAAGAACTGTGGGGTCGTCTATAAGAGTAACAGAAATACCGTTATCATTGGTTACAGAAAGCTCTGTTACTTCTTCTGTAATTTGTATAGTAGTAGTGTCTGGCATTTCTTATCTCGTTACTTCTTGATTAAGAGTTACCTTTCCTTCAATAAGGCGCTTTACAATCGCATCTCCTGCAGTGTGAATTTCTAAATCATAAAAGAAAAGACCCGCAGACATCGCGCTCGATGTTGCTGCAGGTAACTCCATTTTTACAATACCATTTGTAGGAATTGGAATAGTGCAAGTAAACGAGGCCGCTACATCTGTTGTAGTCTTTGTCGAGCGCATCTGTGACCTGGCAGAGTACCCAGTAAGGTCTTTGACGGATCCAGACTCTTTTACTGTGATGTCAATCACGAAAGTCGATCCTTGGTCAATTGTCAGGTCATAGTTTGCTGCGGCCATTTATTTTTCTCCTATGATGCAATTATAGCTCAAGGGACATTTTATGTCAAGGGTTATTTTTTGGAGGTGTTACGCGAGATATCCAATCCTCACTCGCAGAGCGCTTGAGTCTCGTATGTCAATTCTTGAGTTTCCACTATTGTAGTCCATAAATATACCTGCGCTTCCTCCACTATTATTTGAAATTTGAAGCTCGGATGCTGTAATTGCGCCTGCCGCAATTTCATTTGCTGTTATAGTATTTGTAGCAATATGTGAGGCAGTAATTTCTTCTGCAGTAATAATTGTAGCAACAATTGAGTTTGCTTGAATCATATCGGCAGTAATTACATTTGCATTAATAATATCATTTATAAGAGTACCTGTACCTGCCCGAAGTACTGTGGAGTCAACTGCAACTGAGTTTGCTGCTACAGAGATACCATCACCTGCTCCAACATTAAATGTAATTGTTTCATTTGAAGCTTGGTCAGTAGTAAAAGATTCTCCGCCTGTAAGACCGTTTCCTGCAGAAAGTGTAATTGTTGCGTTATTTGCTCCTGATGGTATTGATACTGCTACATTACTTGCACTTGTAATACGTCCTTGTGCATCTACTGCTATTTGAGGAATATTTGTACTACTACCGTAAGTTGCTGCAGATACTCCCGTATTTGTTAAGTTGAGAGACCCCGAAGTAGTTACTGTTCCAGATAATCCTGTGCCTCCTGATACAGAAGTTACTGTACCAGTATTTGTAGTATACCCCGCTCCGTTAGTAAGCTGATTATTGTTTGTTGGAATTGTAGTAGAGTTATAAGCATTGCTTCCAAAAATTTCTGCAAATCTTTTTCTTCGCTCTGCTCCGTTATCTAACAGAATTAACTCGTCTACTGAAGTATCGACAGCGGCAGTCATATCTGTTAGTTCACTTAGATCAACTGCTAATGAAATGGTTCCCGAAGTTGTAACTGTTCCTCCGCCACTTAAACCAGTCCCGGCACTTACAGCTACACTTGTTACTGTACCAGTATTTGTAGTATACCCCGCTCCGTTAGTAAGCTGATTATTATTTGTAGGAATGGTAGTACTTGTAAACGCGTTGGAGCCAAACGTATAGCTTTGATTAGTTGCTCCGCTTACACTAAATGTAAGAGTATTTCCGCTTTTGCTAATTCCGTTTAAGAAATAGTTTGTGTCTGTAGTTGAGTATCTTCCATCTAAATCTACAGTAAGAGCTCCTAGTCCTGCGCGATTTAGTGTTAAAACTCCATTGCTTGTACTAAAAGAAACTGAAGACACATAATTATTTGTATCTGTATTTGTATCTGTAGAAGTAAAGGTAATTGTATTACCGCTTCGACTTACACTTGTTGCTCCGCCTCCGGTAAAGTTTATAGTTTCGCCTGCACTAATATTTGTAGAAGTACCACCACTTGCTTGAATGTTAAAGTTTGTAGTATTTGTGTCTGTAGCCGCAAAGTTAAATACACCCGCCGACGGTTCAGAAATAGTTACATTTGAACCAGACTGAAGAGTAATATTTCCTGTGCGATACGTACCAGAGTCTTCTCGAATTTGTGTAACAGTATTCGTATCAGTATTATCAGACGCAGGAATAGTTACTGTTTTTGTATTTACAGCAGTAACGTGACCTCGCGCATTTGTAGTAATACTATCAATTGCTGTAAAGGTGCCTCCATAGCCCGGAGAAGAGGCAGATGTATTATTAGTTCTTGAAACATTTGCGTGATTAATTGTAATTGTTTCGTTAAAACTTTGATCTGTAGTAAACGCTCCTCCTGTACTTAGCTCTGTTCCTGCACTAATCGTAATTGTTGCGTTGTTTGGAACAGTATTCGTATCTGTAGAAGAAATAGTAAAGTTTGGATAAGTACCAGATACAGAAGTAGCGCCACTTCCTGTAAGAGATACGGTTTGGTCTGGAGCAGAGTTTACAATTGCACCAGTAGTATTATTATAACTAATACCTGTGCCGCCCGATAAAGCTCCTCGAGCACGAGTATTTGTAAAGTAAAGATTTGTAGAGCCTTCTGCAAGGTCATCAGTACTTAATCCAGCAAGAGAAGAAGGAGAACCTGTTACACTACCAATAAAACTGCCAAAAAACGTTCCTGCTTCTACAGATTCACTACCAAATGACCAACGGTCGCTACTTTCTTTCCAAATAAATGTTTTATTTGTTTGCGTTCCTCGCTCTACTTCTATTCCTGCACTTTCAGTAGGGCTACTCCCAGTAAAATCAGCATTTAAAGTAATAATATTATCGCCAACATTTAAAGTTGTAGTATTAATATAAGTAGTTGTTCCGTTAAATGTTACATCGCCTGTAAACGTTTTTGCGCCGCCAATAGTTTGAGTTCCCGTTGTACGAACAACAGTGCTATCTACACTAAACGTAGTACCTGACAGTCCTAAACCCGAACCTGCGCTGTACTGAGTATTTGTATCAGTAAATGTTACATTGCTTGCTCCCTCTCGAGTAAGAGTAAGAGTGCTGCCACTTACAGAGGCATTTGTAACATTATTTGTTGGAAGCACATACGCATTTGCGCCTGCGGCAATTCCGTTAAGTTTAGTATGGTCTGCATCAGTAAATACATTTGAGTCTGAAGCGCTTTCTACAAGAGTTCGTATTTCTGCAGCGGTCTGGTCTGCTGTAGCACCGCTTTCAATTCCATCTAGCTTACTATGGTCTGCGTCAGTAAATACATTTGAGTCCGATGCTGAAGCCACAAGTGCGCGAATCTCAGAAGCTGTTTGATCTCCAGTTGCTCCTGCTTCTATATTATTTAGCTTTGTATGGTCTGCATCTGTAAATACATTTGAGTCTGTTGCACTTTCTACGAGAGAACGTATTTCTGCTGCAGTTTGATCTCCTGTCGCACCACTTTCAATACCATCTAGTTTATTTTTCAAAGTTGTGGTAAAGTTATTATCTGATTGAATGTCTGCAGAAAGAACTCCACTTGCTATACTTACTCTATTGCCTATTTTTATACCGCCAAGAACAGTGGGAGAAGCAGTAGGAAGTGAGTAGTTATTTGCATTATTTGCAATACCGTTCAGTTTTGATAAAAGAGTGTCTGTAAATACGTTTGAGTCTGTAGCAGAGCCTACAAGAACTCGTATTTCTGCGGCTGTTTGATCTGCAGTAGCGCCACTTTCAATGCCGTTTAGCTTTGATAAAAGAGCACTTGTAAAGTTATTATCTGTAGGAGTATCTAAGCTAATTGTGGCTTCTGTACCAGACACCGCAACATTTAGTCCGCTTGTAAAGTTTAAAGATGCAGCGTCAGTAATTTCTGCAGTGCCGTCTTCTTTTACAATAAGCTCAGGAGTTGCAGTAGCATTTACAGTAGAGCTAGCATCAATAACTACACCGTTTAACTCAAGATTTGTTCCATCAAACAGCACATACTTACTTGCGTTTCCAAACACCATCTTACCACCAGTAAGATTTAAAAATGCCCCGCTCTCACTTCCTGCAGGAGCAGAGTTTGCATCAGGAATGTTTCCGCCTTTCAGAGTACCTGCAGTGATATCTCCAATATTTGCACTAATTGAGGAAAGGTTTGTTGCGCTGATTTCAGTTGCTGTTACCGCACTTGCTGTTAATAATGTAGCAACAACTGAGTTTGCAGTAACTTTATCTGCCGTAATTGCATTTGCTGCAATAGCATCCGCAGTAATTTCTCCTGCTACAATGTGATTTGCATTAATTGAGTCTGCATCAATTTCACGAGCACTAATTGCATTTGCTTGAATTTTGTCAGCAGTGATAGAGTTTGCTGCAAGTTTATCTGTAGTTATCGTTCCTGCAGCTATATTTTCAGTAATTACGTTACCGCCTAGTGTTATAGTACCTTCTGATTGGTCGAAAAAAATATGGTGCCCTGCGGCGTCTCCGAATAGAACATCACCATCTGCTTTTAGTAAACTTCCTTTTCCTGCTATGGTAGTACCATTAATTGAGGGTGCTGTACTACCAGAGCTAGTAACTTTAAATTCGGAACCTGTTAGCTGTAAATTTGTTCCATCGAATTTAAGATTATTTCCGCTGGGATCTCCTACCTGAAATTTATAAGCTCCACCATCGTAGCCTAAGAAAAATCCTGGATCTCCACTATTTATTGCTGTAATACCTGCACGAATATGCGGCTGTCCAGTGGGACTATTATCGAAATTAATACCCCCATCATTTAAAGTTACTCCATTATCTAACTCTGTTTGAGTAATAGGTAAAGCTGTACCTAGCCCTAGAGGAAGCCAAGCAGTTTTTTGATTAAGTCTTTCTCCTCCGGTAGTATTGTAAATATGCCTAACCCAGTAATAGTAAGAAGTAGAATCTGCAACTCCATTAGTATTTGAAACTTCTCTATCTGTATTATCTATATAATTATCAGTTTGTACTTCGGCAATTATTTCCACCGAAGCGCTAATACCTAACTGACTACTAGGGTTTGTACTTGCTCTCCCTATTTGAGTTCTATGAGCTTGATTATTAAAATTCCTTCCATTTACCCATTTTAATTCAATATATCCAGATCTATCTGTAGTAGTTGCAGTAAGTGGAGAAGCTACAGAAGTAGGAATAGTGGGTTTTGAAGTAGGAATAGACCCTTGGTTTCCGCCTTCTAAAGTTCCTCCCGTTCTTCCTGTCTCTAAGTGATCTATAATAAAAGCAGTATCATTATGCTCTTCAGCTACTACTTGAACTAATCCGTTTGCCTGAAAGTTTAGAGAATTTATTCTAAAAAACTTATTTTCCCATCCAAAACGAGAATAACTTAACCTAATTATATCCCCTGCAAGCAATAAATAGCCTTTTTGATCAAGGGTAAAATTAATTGTTAAACCATAACGAGATTCATCAAGAACTTGTTTAATATTCATTCGAGCATTAAAATAGTTTGTTATGCCCGGTATATTATAATTTCCTTGCTTTTTAATCCCTCTATCTTGCTTTAAGTATTCTGAGTTCATAAACGTAATACCGCGACCCCCAAACTTGTTCGCAGGGTCTATAATAGTAGCATTTATTGAGTTAAAAGTTTTCTTTGATCCAGAATCACTAACTTTTACTTGTCCGATTATTTCATCTTCTGCTATGTCTTTTGCAGGAAAAGTTGAAGTAAAATGAGTAGCTTCTGGAGCAGCCGTTTTCAAAGCAAGAACGTACTTACCATTTGAGTACCGAAGCATTCCGTTAAACGTACTTAACATGCCATTAATATTGTTGAACACAGATTGAGAAGTATCGACAGTAAAATTAGTTTGATGTCTGGTTACATATCTTTGTTCAGGCTCATCCCACCCAAGATATACCCAATATTTACAGTCATCTGAATCGTACAAAGAGTAACCTACTGCAGTCATTCCCGAACCGCTATTTTTACGAATTACAGGATTTCCAGAAGAACTACCAAAATTATCTGATGAGTCTACAAATATATGCATATCTGCACTATTACTAACATCTCTTAGAGTGAATCTATTAGTAGTATCATTTAAAGCATTGCTTGTAATAAGATTATCTCGTTGAGAACTATTAATTGTAGAAGGCGAAGTTAAAGTAGTTGTAAAAGCAGTTCCTTCGTGATAAAGTACTTCTCCTGGATAAAAAGTTCTTGCGTCACTCCACTTGTAAATAAGTTTTCCTATAACGTCTCTAAAAGTTACTGAGTAGTAAGTATTTCCGTCGGGCGCCGTAAAGCTTGTAGGATTTTCATCGACAACTCCTTGAAACAACAAATCTCCTGTTGCGGGGTAACGATAAGTATTTCCTTGTATGCTTCCAGGGTTAGTACTTGTAATAATTGTTATTTTTGAGCGTTCGTCACAAGCACGAGCAGTTGTTAAAAAAGACTCTAAGTCTATATCATTTTCAAGATCTAATCCCTTTCCATATCTTTTATTGGTTAAATAATCTAATAATTGAATTGCAGGATTTATAGAAACTCTTTTATCTTCGAAAGCGGCAAACATATCACTTTCATCAATATTAATGTCCCCTTCAATTGTATAATCAAAAACGCTACTAGAGTCTGGATTTATTGTTAAGGCTTGTGAAAGTTTTGCTAGTTTAGTAGATCCAACATAGTCGTTTATTACTCTTGTAGTTGTTTGTCTTACGCTTCCGGAAGAAGTTTTTTCTCGAATAATTAATTTTTGTCCGTTGTATGTATCATCTACTGCAGAAGAATTAGTATCAAGCTTAACTGTATCAGCGGAAAATAACTTCCAGCTTGTAGCTCTGTTAAATTTATTTCTTAAAGCTAAGGTAGAATTTGTTGAATTTGCATGTACTTCAGGAAAAGTAATTTGTCCTGAGCTGTAACTATCATAAGCCATTTGTACTATTTCTGTTTGTCCCTCAGAGTCAGTAAGCTCAAAAGCTAAAACCTCCCCTAAATTAAACTCTGCTAGTCCTGTAGGTAGATTTTCTAGTCTATAATCTGTTACTTCAATTTGTTCTGCTTCATATTCCCCAGGCGCTGGTTCCTCAACAACCCAGATAGTACGAGTAAAAGCGCCAAAATCTACGTTGGGATGAGAAAGACTTGTAATACTTGTTTGACTTTGAAACGAGTTGTTTTCAATAGGATCTTCATTAATATCTTCAATTACGGCATCATAAGCAGAAAAGAAAAACTTATTATTAGAAGCGTCTTTCATGTAAAAGTTTTTTACATCTCCGTTACTATCCCCTCTAACTGATTGAAGCTGATAATTTTTATCAAATCTAAACCTATACTTTAAGGTTCCAGTTGGTCCATAAAAACTCCACTTATCAATGATTTGTACAGTAGTAGACCCTAGTTGAGAGTCATCCGTTGTTTTATGTAGTGTTACATTTTCTCCTAGCTTAAAATTTGATGCCGTACCAGAGCCAGAATAGCTATAATCATAGTTAAAACACTCTAGTATTCTTCCTTTTACAATAAATTCGTAGTCCGGTATAGTAAATTCGCCGTCCGCTATTGTAAACTGCATTGTAGAATAAGCGGTATCTAAAAGTCTATGCTCAGGGCTCCAATAATATTCCCTAGGCTTATCTCTATATAAAATAGATTGAAGTTTAAAACCTCCCGCGAGTCCTTTGGCTACAAAAAATGAATTAGCTTCTTGAGTAGGGGTTCCTGCATGAAACTGTATTTCTGTGCTTAAAGGAGAGTCTAAATTAAACTTTTTACGATCAGTTATGCCTGCTCCTCCTGTAGCGGTTTCGTCTACTTCTGAGTACGCGAGCATTTGATATGCAATCATTAAAGCTTCGTTATAGTCATCCGCATCTCTACTATCTAGCAGCTCTTGAGCTAACTGAGCAACTTGCTCATGAAAACTACCAGCAGCATTTACGGAAGAACCTCCCGCGAGAACATCCCCTCTGTCTGCTCTTCCTACACATTGTACTTGTGCATCTCCGCTTGATCTGTCTAAATTATCGGGGCCATTTATACAAATTACAGGGTTATTATCAATGTGTAAATCTAATATCCCGTGTATGGGGCCTTCTGAAATTGCTTGTGCTATGTAAACTTTTTGAGGGTCACCGGAATCTCCATCTGCAAAGATAGGAATACCTGAAACTTTTTGAACTCCATAAACTACAGGAATATATTTGGCTGATAGATTGAATTCAAGATCAACGTCTCTATCCACCATAACGGTGTATTCAACTAATCGTTTACCCCCGAACAATCCTGCAATACCTCCTCGTCTTTTTTGCTTAAAACGAGTTTCAGGCACTTGATAAGTTGCAGCAACATTTACAGCTTGCTCTGCGTGTCTAAAGCCAAAATCTCCCGCATATTCTGGCCTAAATACAGCATCTTCTTGAGACACACCAGAAGTATCTAATCCTCTATGTGCATGATCTGAAGTAATTCTTCCTACTACTTGTACAAAGTCGCCCCAATGACTTGTCAAACTCCAGTTAATTTTTGAGCCTTTTGTAGGATCATCTTGTAAGTTTGCGTTTGTAATAATTCCTTTAAATATTAAAAAAGGAGATCCTATAATAGAACCAGTAGTAGGATTTAAGTGTGCTCTATAGATAAAAACTTCTCGGTTTAAGTAATTCGAGTAGTTTGTTGACGTTTTTGAAAGAGTCAAAGAATCTACTTCCGAAGAAGCATAAGAAGCAGTATATACAGTGCTATTTTGATTTGTTACATTTCCATCAATAACAGTGTAACTAATTGTTTTGTTATCATTACTAAAGCCGTCGATTCGAACATATACACCATCATTGCTTTGTCCAGAGGCAGAAAATTCTATGGTATCGCCCACAGAAAATCCTGATTGTTCTAAATCAACAAGTGCGGTAATAGTACTAGATGTAAATGTGAAGCTCGTCGAAACTGCTGCAGATAAAGCACTTGCTGCTAAAGAAAGATTCATTGTTGAAGCTTTTGCTTCAATTGTTTCGTTTACTGTTCCTACAGATAAAACTTTATTAGGAAGATACGTTTGAGTTCCATTTGCATTTCCATCCACATCTATACTTCCATCATTAAAGTCTACTTCGAAAGCTCCATCGCTCATGTAAGCATACGTATTTGCTTTTTGTGATACTTTTGAACCTTCTTTATAGTCTAACTCTGTTTTAGTTGAAGGTTTTTCAAACTTTATTAAGTGTAAATACCTATGAACATCATTATTTATTAATGAAGTTTGTAAAGTAGAATTTAAATCACGGTACGACATTATTGAACCTCTTCTAGCTTTAAGCTAAATGAATATAAATTATTCGTGTTTAAAGAATATTCTTGAGTATCTCCTACTTGAATTACCTTTATTAAAGGAGCTTTTACAGAACTATAATCTGCAAACTCTAAATTTGCGCCAGCAGGAACAGTTTTTGAAAGAGGAGGAGTAATTGTAATTAAATCATATCCTGAGTTTGATTGATCTATTTTTGTAACCATATAAGCTTTTTTGTGGTCACTAGGGTTGTTAAAAGTAAAAAGTTCTCCTACTCCTATATTACTTGCATCATTATCTTCTACACGTACTTCTGTTGTTCCTGCAATATTAGAACCGCTCGTTTGAGCAGTAGAAGGGCTTTGATTTGCATATTGAGGAAGTTTTACAAAAAAGGGAGCAAGAGTAGTTCGTCTCTCTAATAAAAAAGCATATACAGGTAAAAATTCCTCTTTTGTCATCGGATTATATTCAATATCTACAATCCAATTATGATAGGCATGAGAGCGCTGAACGAGTCTTCCAGAATTAGTTCGATCTCTCATAACTTTTTGGGTGGAAGAAAGTTTTACAGAGGCAAAGCCTGGACCGAAACTTCCTGAAGCATCGTCCCCGGTTGTAGATCGCCTGTTTACAGGATCTGGTAAAATATTTTGTTGTGCCATTTATTATCTCTCTACAGTTTGATACTGATCACTTAGTACATTTACGCTTTCAAGAAAAGATTCTCCACTACCATTTGCAGCTTCTCTAATCATTCCAATTATATTTCCGCGTTGAGTAAGTAACATTTGTTCAACCGACTGTCCATCTACTGCATTTATACTAAAGTTTACATTTGTTACTCCTGCAGGAGCTACTGTTTCGTCATTAGGTAAAATAGTTCCTGGAGTTTCAGGAACAAATAATTCTGGTCCTTGCTCTCCAACCATAAACGCAGTGTTACCTCCGTTTGCTCTATACTTCACTCCTCCGAATGCTCCTGTTGGAGTAAAGTTAGTCATATTACTTCCTACACCTGATTCTCCTCGAGCATATGCAAGCTCTCCTGAAGGACTATTGGCTCTTGCCATATCTACAGTGTTTTGTCTATTACCTACCGATATTTTAGAAGGTCCTGAGGGCGCTCCTGAACCTCCTCCTTGATAAGTTTGCTTCGAAATTATTCCTAATTGTGCCGCACCTAAAGCAGTAAACATTAGTATACCAGGCAAAGCTGCTGGGAATCCTTTTTCTGATTCCTTCATAATTGCAGAAGCCGTAGAAATAATAACTGAAGCCATTTGAGCCTTCTTCTTTTGTTCGAAAGCCTTTCTTTCTATTTTCTCTTTCTTTTTCTCGAGTGCTGCAATTTTTGCAAGAGACTCTTTTGATTTACCGTCTCTTTTCTTTTCAGCTTCTATTTGCTTATCTACTCCAGCTACTGCTGCTTGAGCTTGAGCTTGTTGCATTGCTCCAAGCGCACTTACAACTGCACCTGCGGCTTGCAAGCCTTCTTGCATACTCATCCCGCCGCCTTTAATACTATCAAAAGCAGTAGCGAAAGTATCTGCAAGAGTCATTGCTCCATTTAGAGCAGTTTGCATCGCAGCCCCTTCTGGTCCTAGCTCAGAAAGCACTGTTGTCATTGCAGCAGCTTCTTCTCTGAAAGCTCCTACTCTTTCGGACATACTTAATCCTGGGTCTGCTCCGGTTGCCGAAGTTTTTTCTCCTGGCTGTCCTGTTTCTGCACCAGGAACTTCTGGAACAATTTCTGAAGCTGTTTGAGCTGTTATGCTTTCAAGGCCGGGAACTCCTAATTCTCTTGCTTTTGCAATCAAAGATTCAATTTGCTCTGCACGAATTGCTAACTGCTGACTTATATTTTCTTGTAAAGCCGCTTCTGCAGCCATTAAAGCTTGGGATGGAGGTCCGCCCTCTACTTCTTCTGCTTTAATATCTTTTATTCTTTGTAAAAGTGCTTGCCTTTCTTGCTCAAAAGCATTTCTTTTAATTGCAAGACCTTGAAATTCTCGATCTTGTCCCATCATACGGTCACCTTGAGCAAGTAAAGCGTCCCGTACTTGTATGCGACGTTCTTCCTCTACTCTAGCATCCGCAGCACGAGATTCTGCAAACATATTCACTAAATTTGCATCTGTTTCTATATCTACATTTGCTAGCGCAGCAGCTCTTTGTGTTCCTAACTTTGCTATTGCTCCATCTAGTCTAGTAGTAAGGTCTTCCGCAGTGCCAGCTTGAATCTTATCCATTTCGAGCGCTGTTTTAATTTGTGCAGAAAGTAGTTGATATTGAGCTTCTAGTAAAAGATACTCTAGTTTTATGGCCTCTTTTCTTATGTCTCTTTTATTGTTTTCTGCTACAAGTTGTTCTGCGAGCACTGAAGTATTATTTTGTCGTAAATCTCTTTGAACTATTTTGGCGGCTTCGTCAAAACCAAGAGCACTTCCTAGTCTCCTCTCTAAAATAGTTGCTACATCAATTACATCTTGTTTAAATGTTTTAGTTGCGTCCGAACTCATACCCTTAATAGCTGTAGAAGTCTGTTTCGATATTAACTGCTCTTCTGAAGTTAAATCCCTGCCTTGCTCTGCAGCTTTTAATAAATCTAAAGCTCTGGCTTGTTTGTTTAAAGCTGTTGCTCTTTTTTCTGAAAGCTCTAAACTTCTTTTATCAAACTCCAACAGTTGTCTTTGAATAGCTATTCTTGCTTGAACGTTTTTTAAGTTTCTTTGTCCTTGCTCTTCTGCTTTTTGTGCTTCTGTAAGAATACTTGCTCTTGCTAAAGCTTCGTCCTGAGATAGTTGTGTAATTTTTGCTTGTAAAAAGCTTCTTACTGCTTCATTTTCTTTAGTGTCTGCCAGAGTATTAAAAATAGTTGTATAAATACCTTGCTCTTGCAAAGCATTGTTTGCTATAGTCTCTTGTATTTCATCTCTTATGTTTTGTTGTTCTTCCAACGATTCAAAAGTTTCTTTTCTTCTTGCTTTCTCTACTTTTAGCTCTGTTTGTTTAGCTTTTACCGCGAGCTTGCCTTCTCTAGCTACTCTTTGAGCTGCTTTAAGCTGTTCTGAAGCAGATCGTACGCCTTCTACAAGTCCTGTATTTTGTTTTTTCTGTTGAGCAACTAATTTTTTTCTAACTGAAAGCAAGTTTGCATAGCTGTCTTGAATGTCATCAATTGCCTTTTGGTCGGTGGGGTTTGTTAAATAAGCTTGCTGTAAACTTTTAAAAGTTTGTTTTATTTTTGTGTCTGTATCAGAAAGCTTACTATCCAAGCTAGGATCTATGCCTATAAGAATTAATTGCTCAGGAGATAGCTTCTCTTTTAGTATTTTTGTAATTTCTGTAGCGTTGCCTTCTGCTTGCTCTACTGCATTTTCAACTGCTATATTAATTGCATCGAAAGATCCGGTAATATTATCTAAACTTGTTTTTGGAGTTAATTCATTCATAAACTCAGCTGCAGCTTGTCTACCTTCTTCTACAGCTTTTGTTACTGCTGTATTAGCTAAGGCTAGATTTTTTGTTTTTTCTACTGCTGCTGATACAAGGGCTACTGCGTCTTTTTGACTCATGCCCATTTTTTGCAGCTCTTTTACGCTTTTTATTCTTTCTCCTGCCTCAAGACCTGCTGCTTTTGCTACGGCTTCTTGAAGCACAACATTATCTTGTAAAGCTAATCCTAAAAAGTTTGCTCGTTTTTGATCGTTAAAGGCAGGATTAGTAGAAAGCTCAGTGTATTTTGCAGATACTTGAGAGAGTATATTTCCTAAAGATTCGTAAGCTTCTGCAGTTCCTGTTAATTTGCTTTCTTGTTCTTCAAAAAATTTGTTTACCTGATCGGTGGAAGCGGTAAGTTCCTCCATTAAGCTATCTGCATCTTCTAACTCTTTTACTAGTTTATTTTCATCATCACTTCTAAAAAAGCTCATAAACCAATTAAAAGCATCTCCCGCCATTGTAGCAGCTAATGCAATTAAAGAAATTAGCGGCAATGCTATAAGTAGAGCGCTGCCTAAAAATAACGCCGCTCCTCCAGCAAGAGTAAGAGTAGTAGCAAGAACTACATTAGCTCCTGCAAGAAATGTGGTTACTGTTGCAGATACTTTCTTTATAACGTCTACTGTTTTACTTACTATTCCAAATTTCATTAAAGAAGTTGTTGCAAGTGTAACTGCGGCCGTTAAACGACTTTTAGCAGCTGAGTAAAAATCTGTAATTTTTGCTCCAAGAACCTTAGCTTTTGAATTAATTACAGTTGCTATGCTGTTCTCTCCCATAGCAACTGTTGATTCTTTAACTGCTTTTAGTCCTTGATTTAAGGCTTCTTTTGTTTTTTGTAAAAATACCCCATACTCTCCTTGCTGTAAAGCAAGTAAAGCTGTTTGTGCCGTAGAATTAGCAGTAGATAAAGTAAGAGCTGATTGAGCTTTTGCATATTGTTGCGTAAGGATTATATTTGCTCTTATTCTTTCTTTATAAACTTCTTGTGTAACTGTTCCTGCTTTCAAAGCTCTATCGTAGTAATCTACAGACTGAGTTATACTTTTAAATCCTGCTTCAAACTTTTTATTATCTGCGGTGCCGTCTTGAAGAGCTTTAGAAAGTTTTCTCATTCCTTTGGAAGTAGTATTTAACTTTTCTCCCATTTCTCCTACTTTAGTTCCAATCTTTTTTGCTTTTTCAGAAGATTTTTCTGCGGCTGCGTCAAAACTTCCGAAGTTAGCTACAGCACTTGCTATTACTTTACCTCCAAAAATTCCTATAGTCGCAAATAATGCTCCAGGGTTTCTAGAAAGTAGTTCTACAACCGGCACTAACGCTGAATTTATAAAGGATACAAAATCTTTTGTTAAATCACTTACTGCTGCTGCTAATTTTGCATAAGCGTTTGTATCTACAGAATCTCCAATTGCTCCAAACTTTTCCTGTGCTTGAAGAAGAGCTTCGTTGGCAAAAGCTTGCCGTCTTTCAAAGTTGGTGAGGTCCCCTGATGCTTTTCCTAGTTGAGTTGCATATTTTTGAGTAGCTTCATCTACCCGCACAAATAAACCTAATTCATCGAGTAGTTCGGGCTCAAGTTTTGTTACACCACGAGTAAGACGATCAAAAGAATCAGATACATCTCTTCCTAAGGTTATAGATATATTTTTTGCAGCCTTACCAAATGCGTTTAAGGTAGATGGATCAAGACCGGATGAAGTAACTTGAGCAGTTGCTCTCATAGCTTCTTCTAAACTTAAAGCATTTCCTGTTGCTTCGACTAAGCCTCGAGATAAACTCTCCATAGCGAGTCCGGAAATAGTACCTAACTCTACTAACCCTTTTCTTAGTTGATCTACTTCTGCAGCTCTTCTAAGGGTAGAAAAGACTGCTGACAATGCAAAGACGTTAGCGGCTAGTGTTGCATAAGCGGCAACAAGCCCTCCACTTCCTGTAATGGAGTCTCGCATTTTTGAAAAACCACGAGTAGTATTATTTGTGGCTCCGGCAACACCTTTTTCGCCTCGATTATAGCGATTTCGAGAATTAACCAAATCATCTGTAGCTTTTTTAGCTTTTTCAGTATCTTGGGTTATCATCTTTAAAGTACCGTCAGACGTTACTTTAAATTTAAGACTAATCTCATTTGCGGCCATGCTGTCTCTTTAACTTATCGCGCTCCTTCTTCATTGCTTCCGAAGATTTTTGGATTGCTCTTGAATCTAAGTAATCTAACACTTGTAGTGTTAGATCAGTGTCTTCGATTCCGTACATCTTCAATAAAATTGGTAAGTTTGTATAGTCTTTTCCTATGTAACCAATTTCAGACTGCACTCTATCTCCTAACATATTAAATATATTTATAGATAGTTGTATTTCTTCCGGTAAATCAGTTATATGTGGCGGTATTTCTTTAGGATTTGGTTCTTTTCCTAATTGTTCACATAATTCAAGATACCGATCCTGTGTCATCTTTGATTCCGCGTTTTTGTACAGGCTCTCCAGCCTCTCCATCGCTTCCTCTCTCTCCAGTTGTACGAAAGTTATCGAGATCAAACACTACCTCGTTTAACCATGTATCAAACTCTGTGGAAGAAGACACTAAAATTTCTGCATTTTCTTCGCTAAACGGAAGCTCTTCAGATAAGTCTTTACCGTCTGTATCAATTAACAAAAGAGTTTCTAGGTGCTCTAAAGAAAGACCCTTCCAGTCTTTAATTACTGCTTTTGAAAACTCTGTAATAAACTTTTCTTCATCTAAGTTTTCTACAAGTTGTCTTGTTTTTCTATCAAATTTTTGGCTAGTGCAGCGCTTTCGTAAATTTGTTAATTCTTTTCGAGAAAGGTTTGCTACCTTTACTTGAAAGCCAGAGAGTCCAGGAAAGTCTGTCCAAACTTCCTTTACGTCTATCATTAATTTTTTAAGTTGCATTTATTGACCTCCTCAGTCAGTTTCGTATTTAAGTATTGTTGCTAAACTTGAAGGATTTTGTGTCATTCTCCAGTCATAGCTTTGAGTAAAAATTGTTCCTGAACCTACTCTATTCGTAAAGCTGCAGGTCGCAGGGCCCATAGAAAAGCCTCGAAAAGAACTAGCTGTTAATCCATTTCCGGCTTTTATCGTTAAACTAACATCTGTGTCCCAATCTTGAACATTGGATACATTTTCATCCGTTAAATATTGAGTTATAGACCCTGACAGTATTTTTTTAGACAGCGTAAATCCTGTGGGATACATAGAATTTGACGCATTTGTGGCAGATAATGCAGCATTAATTGTTGAGTAAGGAGTCCACTCTATTTCGTTTTGTAACTCCATACTTACTGATACTACATCACTGAGAGAGATGCTTCCTACCGTAATGTCAATTATAGGAAGAGTGAAGTTCGAAGTTGAACTTCTTGATTGAAGACTTCCTGTAAGTGTTGCATTTCTACTCAGCTTTATCGCCTGTCCTTGAATTTGAATACTCAGGGGTCGAGATCGCTCGATAACGAAACTCCCATTTGTAATTACTGCTGACTCAAGTTTAAAGGTGTCTGCTTCTGTTTTAACGAACAAATCAAAAGAAGTTGCTTCAAGTAGTAATGTTTCAATAATTGTGTAGTCTGCTTCAACCAATGCTGGAAATGTAAAAGAAAAACTAGCTACATTCGCTTTATTAATTACGCTTCCTTCAAATACATTTGAAAGCGCATGCAAAGTCTTAACAGGGAAACTATTTTCAGAAAATGTCTGACTAAAAGATACGTCTGTTACATTAATTCTGTGTCTGTTTCCTCCGCTAACTACAAATACCTGTACTTGTTGCTTAAAGTTATAAGTTGGCATTTATTGTACTCTGCTTAAAGCTCTGTTTTTACATTACTAACTATGTAATTATATGTGACAAGAGCAAAAATGTCAAGAACTATTTTTTAGAGGAGTAATAAAAAAGGGGCCGAAGCCCCTTTGAAGTGAAGCAATATTATTATACTTTATACGCCAAAGTCATTTCGTCAGTTTCACTAACTGTAGATGGTAATCCCATAAAATTAGTTTCCATAGAAATAACATCTTCAATAGAGTGGCTTGGGATCTCAATGTGACATGTTGGTAAATTAACTTCTAAGCGGTTACCTGAGTCTCCTCCAATCTTAAAGGTAAGATTGAAAGAGTTTGTAACAACAGTAGATGCGTTACGCAAATCATCAAACAAATCACGAGACTTGTTAGAGTCAAGAGTACTGGTGTTTAAAGTCAAGTAGCAAGTGAAAGAACCTCCAATTGTACGAGTTCCTGTTACGTGAGCAAACGGAGTATTTACAACCCCCAACTCCTCTGGCGTAATGTAAGTTACATTATTAGAGAAGGAAAGACTTCCGCCTGTTAAAGTCAAGTCATATGAAGACTGGAAGTTAGTTGCATCCGCGTTAGTGACTGTTAACTGAGACAAACGGTTACGAATAAAGTTATCTGTCTGCGTAACATCTTCGTAGACTCCAGTAGTAAGATTTGAAGTAGCAAGATTGCCACTGCCTGGAACTGACTTTACAACAAAGAGACGATGTGAATCAGCAGCGTCAAGCCAAACATCCCCATCTGAAATAGTAGTTGCGTCTTGAGTCGAAGCATTGTAAGCAGGCTCAGAGTTAGACTCAATAGTGCTGCCTGTAAATTCAATAACTTCTGAACACTGTCCAGACCAGTTAATTGTTGCAATTCCGTCAATATCAAAATCAAGAGTTGCTTCGTTAACAACGCCGTCCTTCAACTTATAAACAGAGCGATCTGCATCGCCAAGTACAAAGTAAAGGTTACAAGTACCTAAACTTGAACGGTTTGAAGACTGAGCATTAAATACTGAGCCTGCTGCTGCAGGTACGTTAACAACACGCTTGGCTTTGCCTCCGGTGCCGGTTGCATTATCATCACTATCACGAGTGAAAATTGTGCCAACGTTACCGTTTGCTGCACCTAAGTCTGTCCAGTTTGTTGACCCGGCCGTAGTAATAACATAAGTATCACCGACAACCAAACCATCAGAACCTGGAGCGCCTGCTACGACCGAGATCTCTTGATCGCTAGTCATTGCGTATGCTGTAGAGTTCCACTCTCGAGCACCCAAGAATAGGCCCCAAAGAACTTCTTCTACTGCGTGAACTTCGGTTGCTGTTCCGTCTGCTTTGCCTGCCCCACTTCCTGCGGACGCAAAAGGACGAACGTATGTAGAGATAGACCACTCACCGGGGGACAGCGCAGTATTAAATGCACGACGGCCCCGACGGCTAGTTCCAGTAGAATCTTCCATCTCTGCTAGTGTAATTTCTGTAGACTCATTTCCTTGTGAGAAGCTGAAGCCGTCCAGAACCGGGATCTCCCATACTACATCATTGAACTCGATGTAGCATTTCGTATCGCGACTAAAATAAATTTTATCTGCCATAGTTTATCTCCTATGCTATTGAAAGGACTAGGGCGTGAACGTTTGTTCGTGCCAGTCGTTTCTAGTATCGAACCTCTATGAGTATTTCTCCTACTCCTAAAGGTTCAAGTACACCTTCGTCAGTATCTATACTAACAACTGTGATTTGTTGACAATTAAACTCATTGTTTTGCTTGTCAAAATATTTTAAACTTGAGTTATCTTCTAAAACAGTCTCTACGTCTTCCATTAAGGCATTTAGAGCGTATTGAGCGTCGTCTTCGTTAACGTAGCAACGTACTGTTACACTCAAGAATCTGTCTTTATAACCCCCTCCTTGGTATTCTCTAGTTTCTGCCCCTGCATTTAAATGAATTGCAGGAAAGTCTTCTATTTCATCCCAAAACTTTAATCGGGGGTGTACGTTATTCCCTACATCTGTAAGAAAAGCGCCGGAGCCGTCAATATCTTTTAGCTTTGTTGCAAGGGCTTCTACTATATTAGATCTTCGAGATGTATATGTTCTTGCGGTACTGCTCATTACACTCTCCTAGTATAGATTCGGCCCATGGCTAGCTCTGCGGCTATTTCTCGTATTGATTTATCAATAAGTATACGAGGATCTCTTTCAATGCTTGAAAATCTACTTCCTGAAGTACTTTCGTACACTGAATAAGGGTTTCTCATATAGGTGTATCCAATACTAGGAAACCCTTTTGTAGTTTTTGATACGTCTGTAATTCTTACACTTGCTGCAAATCTTCCCGATACATTCTCTAATCTAGGAGTACCCATATTATTTGCAACTACATCGTTAATTCTAGAGTTTAAAACTCCTAACAAAGTAGCTGTTGAAACAGTACTTTGTTTTGCTTTTGTTATAGTGCCTCTAGTTAAAGTAGGCTTCTGTGCTCTTCTCTTTTTACCAGGCTTACTTTTTTTAGTCGTTCCTTTTAATGAAGGAGCTCCTTTAGACTTTAACCTAACTTTTTTAGGGTCTATCCTTGCGTCAAGCCTTACTTTTGCACCATTTATCTCTACCAAAGGCCCTATAATTACAGAACTTGCTTTTTCGATTAGAGTGCTTGAGCCGGGCATATTTGCTAAAAACTCCGGCCCTCTTTTTTCAAAGTACTTTCGTATAAAATTTAGTACTTGTCTTTCTCTAGCGCCGTCCGTTACTCTATTTGAGTACTTATCTTGAAAAGTAATAAAAGGTATGTAAGTGGCTGAAATACCACTAGCAGTAGCAATTTGTTCATACTCTATTGTTAGTCTTTCAATGTCTCTAAAAGCTTCCGCATCTAGTTTATATTCTTCGCTCTCAAACAACTCTTCCGCATAATTCTTCATGTCGTTGACAAGAGCATTCATGCCTTCTTCGTTCCCGTCTTTTTTCATTGCTTGATCAGCAAATCCTAAAGCTCGAGCGCCTGTAACTCCTGATACAGCAAATCCGTCTCCTGCTCCATGTCCTCGGTCTACTCGGCCTTTAATTGCTTTTAGCTGGCTTTCTGTAACTACGTCTTTTAATACTGCATCAATAATTTGTCTTTTACATTCTGCAATATCTGAAAAGTTTCTAAAAACGAACGCTTCTTCTTTTTTAACTTTTGCTAAAGTATCTGGATACTTATTGGCCATATGAATACCTGCCATGGTATTTTCAATACTTAAATCTCTGCCTGAGTATCTTTGGTTGTTGGCTATATAAATTTGTTGGTAACCTTTTGCAATACTTTGAGCTTTTTTTAAGTTATCGTTTATACCTACTACTTCTTCTACATTTTTTAGACGATTTCTGATACTCATTTGTTTAATAGTATCATTTATAAAGTCTAAGTTTGATAATAGTAAAACATGCGGCCTAGCTGACTGCAATTTTTTACGAACATCTTTATTTTGAGCACTACTTAATTGTCTAAGTAAGTCTTTAGCTAAATTATCTCTAACGTAACTACTAGCCATTAGAAATTTTTATACATATCAAGTACTCGCTTAATATGATCTGGGAACGCAACACTATCTCTTACACTAGATGTACTTTGGTTTTGAATGCTTGCGCCTGCAAGAGTTCTACGTTCCTTATGCTCGTCTTTTAAATAATAGGTTACTAAATCAACAACAGCAAGTTTTAAATCCATAGGACAGGCTTCATACCCTGCCTTATAAGTAACTTTTACTGACGCCGCTCCGCGAGGCCAGTTTTTATAGGTGGATCCCGTAACGTAAAGTACACTATCCGTCTTCTTGTCAAGATAATAGTCTGTAGTTGGCACGGTGGTGTAACTTTCCGTTACGGAATCTCTTTTCTCTACGGAAACAATTGTATTTACAGGACTTTCTGTCAGCTGTACAATATGAGTTTCCCAATCAATATTAAATTCTTCTACTTTATTTGTAGAGTAGTAATCAACAATAGAATTACCACAATAAGTCTTTACTAATTGACTCACTGAAGGTACTAAAGTAGCAAGACGCAAGTCTTCTTTAGGACTTGCAATGCCTTCTGCTTCTTTGTATTCTGCAAGAGTAATTAAATCTGCCATAATAAATCAATTAGTAAAAACTTGGGGAGGAAACCCTCCCCAGTTTATTTAGCTAGCTATTAAGCGTCTGTACGTACGAGCTTGATAACTGACTTGTCTGCGCTTGAGTCTGCCACGAGCTGGTTAAAGCCGAGTGACTGAGTAGCGACTACAACATTACGCTGGTTCATTACCTCGTAATCTTGCTCTACATTCACACCGCGGAGGCGTGGGATAGCAAAGTTACGAACGTTGACAGCGAGACCTACTGCAGCGCCGTTAGCTTCTGCAGGGAAGTTGTCAGATACGATTACGGGAGTACCGAAGATCGCACCAACTTGACCAGTGATCTTGGTCGCAACGTCTGAACCTACGTCTGTGATGTCAGCGAAGCCAGCATCAGCAATCAGATCGTAGTAGCGAGCCTGAGATACGACGTATACCATCTCTTCAGGCATCATGCCATACTTACCCATCAACTTACGAGCGTCGAGGAACTCAGATGCAGTTACTGCTGTATCTACTGAGTTGCCGCCTGCTGCGTCAAGTACGCTAACTGAGTTGCTGCCTGCGAGCTTAACGAGACCGTCAAACGCATCAGAGCCACCAGTAGCTACGTGGTTAAGAAGTGCATCATCAACAGCGCGAGCGTGTGCACGTGCAACTGACTCTACGAGCATAGGCATAAGGTTGATCAACACTTCCTCATCAATGTGGTTATCCATGAGTGTGCTTGAGATCAAACGGTACGCCTTCAATACTACCTGGCTAGGCTGGTAAGTATTGCCTGCAACCTGAGTCTTGTTCTCCAAGTTTGGAGTAGTTGCTGCACCTGACTGCCAAGACGCCAAGTTGGTGTCTGTTTGGATTGGCAGTACTTGAGCTTGAGAGTTGATAGTGATTTCACGGAAAGCGCGTGCAAGACGAAGCTCACGTTGGATTTCCTTCTCAATCTGGCTAGACACTTCTGTAGCAATGTTAGGTGCCGCAGTAGCATAGCTAACGCCAGCCTTCTCAAGGATGCTCTTACCATAGTCAGTTTGGTCGAGGCTCTTGTTGCCTGACATTACACCTGCCATGTGTGCGAACATAAACTCTTTGCCCCACTTAGAGATAGCGTCACCGTCACTACGGTCAGCGAATACACGCTTTGACTCACGCATAGCAGTAAGCTCAGCGTTCTTCTCTTCGAGGTCCTTCTGGTGTTGAGCGATTACTTCGTCAATCTTTGCGTCTTTCTCAGAAAGCTTCGCTTGGATATCAGACATAAGACGCTCAGCGCCTGACTCAATACCTGTCTTAATTACAGATTCAACTTCAGCCTGCTTTGCGGCTTCAGCTTCAGCTGCTTCTTGTGCGGCCTTAGCTTCTGCTTCAACGGCTGCTTTTTCTTCGGCTTGACGAATTGCAATCTTAGCAGCAGTCTCATCCGCTACCTTCTTAGCAAAAGCCTCAAGGTCGATTTCGGGAGTTTTTACTTCCGACATTGTCATCTCCTTTTGAACTGACTTTTCAGTTCCATCCGGTGCATCACTAGCTTCAAATGAATCTTCATCCTTAGCCAGAGACTGACCGGCTAGATCTACACTATTTTTGAAAGTTTTCTTGAATTCTTCGTACTCATCCATTGAGTCAAAAGATTTCGCCAGAGAGAAAGTGGCTGCTTGATTACAAGGTACCGATACTACTGATACTTCGAACAATTCAGCGTCCTTAATCTTTAATCCGTCAGTTTCCGTTAGGTAATCAGCATCCTTGACTCGGAAACCAACAGAAAAAGCTCCAAGAATGCCTTCTTTTACAAGCTGAGCCACATGATCGGGCGCAGATTTAGAAATTTTAGCCTTAAGTTCGAGACCGTTTTCAGTGACTTTAAGTCCTGTAGCGCGTCCGATAGGCTTGTTATAGTCGTGATTGAAAAGAATAATAGGGTTCTTTTCAAAATTGTTGAGTCCACCTTTTGTCCATGCTTCTGCTGAAATAGTATCTCCAGCACGGTCGAAGTCAGCGGTACTGGCCATTCCACAGATGTGAACGCCTCCATCATCTTCGTCCAAAGCCTTAAAGGTAGAAGTAAGGTTAAAGATTTTTTCCATTAGTCTTCACTCTTTGCTTCTGCTTTAGCAGGCTTGCTCGCAGGCTCAGGTGCGGCCTTTGGAGCAGGTTTTGGTGTTGCAGGCTTCGGGGCCGGTGCCTTCTCACGTAATTCAGGGTACTTAAGTCTTAGAGCGTGCAGTACATACTTCCATGCTTTAAAACTTCTCTTAATTGAGATAGCGTGTAGAGCTTCTTTAGGGCCTACAATATTTACATAAGACTTATACTCGATATCGAGAGGTAGCCCGAATTCTTTAAAATGCGTATAAGCAGTGTCTAAAACTTTTTGTTTTTGTCTTACTGCCATTAATCTTCTCCTTCTTGCTCTGGCGGTCTTCCGCCTTCATCTGGATTTGCCGCGCTTCCCGCAATATTTGCAGGTACTCGTAAATCATCATATCCTTCTACAGGATCAAAGTTCAGAGCTTCTCTTGCTTCATTTGGAGAAATTATTCCCGTATTTACAAGAGCTGAGTAGTACTGCGACTGATCGCGAAGCTCTGGTTGAAGTGCTGGAATATTTGTAGCATCTTCTACAATTTCAAAACCAAAAAACCTTTCAAGTGAAAAATTAATTTTTCGTACTATAGGCAAGATTGTCTCTAGGTAATACAATCTCATGTTTGGTCGCAAATTTGCATTGTTACCAGAATCTAAAAGAATTGGAGGGATTCCTAACGCTTTTAGAATAATCTTTTCATTTTCTGCGATAGCAGATTGAAAATCTAGTTCTTTAAAGTTTACATTTGAAACTTTATCTATTTCAATACCGCCATCTAATATAAGAGGTCTTTTGCCTCCTGCATCTGGTCTGTATCGAGCAGACCAAGACTGAATCATTCTTTCTTTAATTTTTTCAGATAAAGTGTTTGGGGATTTTAGTACTAAACCTGGAACGGCTCCGTTCTTAAAGAAATTGTCTTGAAAGTCTCTCATTCGTCGCATAAGTATCATAGTACGAAGCGCCGGCTTTAAGCGAGAAACTCCTCTATAGATAGAATAGAAAGAGTTTTCTTTTACATGAATAATCTCGCGAGGACTAAATGTTACTGTATTATTGTAAGTATATTTTTCAACATACGTCTCTTCACTTGTGTGAATTATCATCTTATCTGCTGGAAGGTGGTACATATGAGCACCGTCATAGTAGATAAAAACATTTCCGTCTAGTAAGTAATCAATAATTAAATTACGACGAAAAGAACTTATGTCTTGAAAAAGGTTTGGCTCCTTATTGAGTAAAAGATCAATTCTTGATCTTTTGATTCCTTTAACAACGCTTTGAACAGGTAGCTGGCCTCCAACTTTTACATTGATCTCAGCAGCATCATCAACAATCATATTAACGCCGCGATTTACAATTTCTAAGTCTTCGTACGCTCTTTCGTAGCTAACAGTCTGTTCGCGGCTGCTTTCAATTTTACCATCAAAATATGGCTGCGCAGGGTTGAGCTTTTCCTCTGCTTCTGGCGTTCTACCTATTAGTCTGTCATACCATGCCATGTTTGTCTCTTTGAATCTCTACCCAGCGCATTTGTTTCTTTGCAGTTACTAGGGCTGGATTTCTGCCATACAACCTATGCAGTTCCAAATGATGTTTATGGCAAAGTGTCACTGTGTGCTCGTACAGCTCCGCCCATTTATCTTCTATAAACTCGTCTCGCCAGATCACAATATACTCGTCCGTATAATGCGCAGGTCTCTCTTTCTGCTTCACTTTTAGCCACTCTCTTAGTAGAGGCGCTAAAGTGTAAAAGTGGTGAAAGTCGAGTTCTGTGTCAGCGCCACAAATGTGGCATTCTGAACCTTTTTCATACTTTGATTTAGCTCGATCTCTTATGTATTTTACCGGATCTCTTTTCAGCTTTTTCATTTTGAATTATAGCCCTTGTAAGATAAATTGTCAAACACTATTTTTTGTAGGTCTCTTTAAAACCCGCTCTGAGTTGTTTCGAACGAATATAGTGCATATCGAAGAGCATCAGCCATATGCGATGCTCGATTATGTTTTGGCTTCTCTCTTGCTAGATTAGGATTAGGATCCCATTGGTATTGATCAAGACAAGATAGTACTTCACCGCATCGCTGATCGACCATAAGCTTATCATTGTCAACTATTCCAGCTACGTGTGCGATTCCATCTAATACTGACTTTTTTGCATTTACAGTACTAATATCGTAATTTTGTGCGAAGTCAAATCGAGTTTGCTGCGCTGCGGAATCTATGTAAATGTAGTCGATGTCCCATTTGTCAACCATTTCACGAATTACAGCGGCATGCTGCTCGGTGGTCTTCTCGGCATCAAGATACTCATCTAATACATGGTACACCTCTTCGTCCCAATCATATGCTACGACCATAAAAGCAGTTGGATCACGATAACCAACGTCGAGACCAGCAAATACATCCATGCGGCGAGTATCAAGCTCTTCATTATTGGCGATACAGGTTTCGTGATTGAAGTTCCAAATTTGGCCTTCATAAGTGTTAAAGTCCGCTTCATATTCTTGTCTAAATTCTGCATCGGACATAGACTTTTTAGCTTCTTGTATATCCAACTCAGACATACGCGGATTATCTTTATAAGTAGCTCGTATCGAGCACCACTCTGGAAACTCATCATTAAATCCTCTGTCAAAAAATTCTGCAAACCAGTTGTTCCTGCCTCGAGGAGTAGAGATAAAGATAGCCTTTGAGTTATCTTTATCCAAAGTAGGTCGAAGTGCGACATTAAAGGCATCTTTGCCGTCTGCCAACGCCGCCTCGTCAAATATAATTAAGTCGTAGCTACGACCTACACAAGAATCAACCTGGTTTACAGAACCCATTCGAACTGTTGAGCCATTTGTCAGCTCAATAACTTTATCTTTTGCATTATCTTTCGCTACCTCTAAGTCAAAGTGCTTAATTAGATTTCTTTGTAAGTCAAAAGAAATCTGAGACAGCGAGTAATTGGGGGACATGATTAGAATGTTGGAACCGGGAACTAACGATACAAGTTGCCCGATTATGTTTGCGA